>SDBU01000120.1_pt1 | contig 104134 bp, 86 predicted proteins | sample 2277071 | NCBI WGS metagenome assembly SDBU01 (sample SAMN10397929, study PRJNA504765) | marine sediment metagenome | isolation source: marine sediment core GS08_GC12, 126 cmbsf | place: Arctic Ocean: Gakkel Ridge, Loki's castle | collected 2008
CTCCTCGTATCGGCCGCTTTCGACGCAGGAAGTCGCCAGGTTCGTAAAGGCGATCGCCTGCTTGCCCTGAGGCTCCTCCGTCGCACGTTCCCCCGCCTCCAGGCTGTGATACGCCTCGCGTGCCACGACGTCGGCGGGCTTGCCCTGGGCATAGCCCTTCCCGCAGATGATCCGCTTGTGGGTCAGGCCCGTGCCCACGTCGTGCAGCGTGGCCCGCCGCGGCACGAGATGACCGGTCTGCTTTTCGTGCTGTACCCACACGTGGGGAATCGTCCAGGCGTCGAAACCCAGTAGTTCAGACAGGCCGCTGCTCGACAGCAACCCACCCTGTTGATGAGCCTGTTTGCACAGCCGCACCGCCTTGATTCGCAATCGTTGCCTAGACGGCTTGCTGTCCTGCGCGATCACTTCTGCAGCGTATAGGCGTACTGGGTCTCGCCGTCCAGGCGGACGAACTCGATGACCAAGTCGTTCCGGCTGATTCGCATGAAGACAAACCCTCCCAGCGTGGCTACGTAGAAGGATTCATCGGTCCATGCCACGGCGTAGGCCTTGTCCGGGCCGCCCCCGGCCCCGCTTATGACGTAATGCACGCCCTTGACCGGCTTGAGCATTTCCAGGGTATGGTCGTGGGCGGCGAGATAAAGATCGACATGATGCCGTATCAAGATCGGCTCGAGCCTGGCGATCATCTTCTTGTCGAGGCCGTGGGGTCCGTGGGAGTAGAGCGGGTGGTGCCCGAAGACGATCTTCCAGCGCGCGTCGCTTTTGGCTATTTCCTGGTCGAGCCAGGCGAGTTGAATTCCGGCCGCGGGGCGGTCCAGCACCATCGGATCGGTGTCGATGGCGAAGAACTGCACTCTTATGCCGTCCGCCAGGGTACGGGTGAAGGAATAGTGCGGGGCGGGCATCTTCCAGTTCTTGTTGCGTTTGGAATAGTCGACCTGGGCCCCCGCGCTGCGGTAGTGATCGTGGTTTCCCAAAGTGGGATAGACGGACACCTGCAGCGCGGGGTCGGCGTATACGTCCTCGAACTTGGTTTTCCACTGAGGGTCGTCTGCCGACGTGACGCCGCGTGGGTAGATGTTGTCCCCGGTGGTCAGGATGAAATCCAGTCCATCGGTTTTCGCCCGTTTGGCCATGGCTGAGGCCACCTTGCGCTGATCCGCCCGCCCCGTCCCGAAGTCGCCGATCACCATGAACCGTTCATAGGCCGTTCCCGGCTCTGCGGGTGGGATCGTAAAGTCCGGGATCGGTAGGGTGGCCACCGGGTCGACGGGTGGTTCATACTGCCAGGACAAGGTGGTTGCGGAAAGCAGGAGCACGGCCGTAGGCAATGCGGAACGAATCATGCGGTTCATGGTCTACTCCCGGGATTCAGCGGGCGCCACTGACAAACGCCATAGATCGGCATTATTCGCCCCGCGTCAACTCGCCAAGTGCAGAGAACGTCGCATTAGCCGAAAAACAAGTAGGTCGGGCTTCGCCCGACATTCCTACCCGGCGTCGGGCAGAGTCCGACATTCCTACCCGGCGTCGGGCAGAGTCCGACATTCCTACCCGGCGTCGGGCAGAGCCCGACCTACCCCCGGACAGTCAACGATCCGCGCCACGAAACACTCGATCGAGGACCCGCCCACGCGGCATCAGTTTCGCTTTTGTGCCGCGAAAGTCCCTGCCACCACGAGGATGGGCACCGCTCTTTCTTGCGATTGCCTTTGTGATCAGGTATTCAGTGTCGAGCGGCCCAAGCTCGGGAGATGACCGGAATGTTGGCGATTCACAATATTGGCATGCTTGCCGTTGTCGGGGTCGGCCCGGTCGGCGGGCGATCGATGAGGAGGATTGAGACGGTCGCCCGGGCCGCTCTGCTGATCGACGGCGAGCGCATCGCGTGGTTTGGCTGCGAGGGGGATCTATCTGCCCCGGCGGACTGCGAGTCTATCGACGCTGGCGGCGGCTGTGTCGTTCCCGGGCTGATCGACTGCCACACGCATGCCGTGTTCGCCGGGACGCGGGAAGCCGAATTCGTCCAGCGGATCGAAGGGAAGTCATACGCCGAGATGGCAAAGCTCGGCGGCGGAATTCTGGTGACCGTAGATGCGGTGCGGGCTGCCACCGTCGAAGAGCTTACCGGGTTGGCGTTGCCCAGGCTGCGCAGGATGCTCCGTTGTGGTGTGACCACCGTGGAGATCAAGAGCGGCTACGGTCTGACAGTGGTCGACGAGCTTAAGATGCTCGAGGTGGTCCACCGGCTCGGGCAGCTCCAGCCGATCGAGCTGGTCGCCACCTACCTGGCGGCCCACACCACCCCGCGGGAGTTCGCCGATCGCCCGGATGCTTATCTCGACGCGGTGCTCGATGAGGAGGTGCTCGCCCGTATTCGTGACCGGCGACTGGCGGAGTTCTGCGACGTTTTCTGCGAGTCAGCGGCTTTCGACCTCGAGCGGTCGCGGCGGGTGTTGACCACGGCTGCCCGGTTCGGCCTGGCCCCCAGGCTGCACGCCGACCAGCTCACCCAGATGGGCGCGACCCTACTGGCGGGGGAAGTCGGGGCGGTCTCAGCCGATCATCTCGAAACCATCGACGATGAAGGGATCGCCGCGTTGAAACAGGCCGGCACGGTGGCGGTCCTGCTGCCCGGGTGTTCGTTTTTCCTTGGGGTAAAGCAGGCCCCGGCCCGACGCCTGCTCGACGCCGATCTGCCCGTTGCCCTGGCGACGGACTACAATCCCGGATCGGCCATGGTGGAATCGCTTCCTTTGGTCATGTCGATCGCCTGCACCCAGATGGGCATGACCCCAACTGAGGCGTTAGTGGCAGCGACAGCCAACGCCGCGTCGGCCCTGAAGCGGCAGGATCGGCTGGGATCGATTCAGGTCGGCATGCAGGCTGATCTGGTGGTCCTCGAGGTACCCAATTATGACCGATGGATGTACGAGCCCGGCCGCAACTGCGTACGCATGGTCCTCAAACAAGGCAAAGTCGTCGCGATGAGCGGAGAGTAGGATTGTCGATTGTCGATTGTCGATTGTCGATTGCGGATTGTGGCGGGTGGCACGGTCAAGCGAAGCTTGGCCGTGGGCTCGCTTATGCGCGCACAACCTAACCGGTTAAACCGTGTCAGTTCGTAGGTCGGGCTTCGCCCGACATCCCTAACCGGCGCCGGGCAGAGCCCGACCTACCCGCTGACAATCCACGATCCACAACACGAAAACTCGATCGAGGACCCCCTCACGCGGCGCCGGTTTCGGTCTTGTGCAGCACTGGTTTGGAGCCGATAAATATGGAAGAAATACGAGGATGCTTCAATGACGGGTTCATACCTTTCTGGCAAGCGAGTTTGCGTCACCGGCGGGGCGGGGTTTCTGGGCCGGTTCGTGTGTGAGAAGCTGCAGCCCGCGGGTGTAAACGATCTGTTTATCCCTCGCTCGGGCGAGTTCGACCTGACCGACCCCCGAGCGGTGGAAGCTCTGTTCGACGCAGCCCGGCCCGAAATCATCATCCACCTGGCTGCGGAGGTCGGCGGGATCGGGGCCAATCAGAAACGCCCCGGCAGGTTCTTCTACGCGAACATGGCCATGGGGCTCCACTTGATCGAAGAGGCCCGTCGCCGCGGGGTTGAGAAGTTCGTGCAGGTCGGATCGGTCTGCGGTTATCCCAAGCACTGTCCGGTGCCCTTCCGCGAGGAGGACCTCTGGTCCGGCTATCCCGAGGAGACAAACGCCCCCTACGGTGTCACCAAACGGGCACTTGGCGTCATGCTCGAGGCCTACCGCGGCGAGTACGGGTTCAACGGCGTATATCTGGTGCCGGTCAACCTCTACGGCCCCGGCGACAACTTCGACCTTGAGACGTCGCACGTCATTCCGGCGCTTATTCGCAAGTTCGATGGCGCGGTCCGGCGCGGGAGCGGTGAGGTAACCTGCTGGGGCAGCGGCAAGGTGAGTCGAGAGTTTCTCTACGTCGATGATGCGGCAGAGGCGATCGTGACGGCCGCGGCCGTCCACAATGACTCACAACCGATCAACCTGGGCACCGGGCGGGAGATCACCATCGCCCAGCTCGCCGCTCTGATTGCCCGGCTCTGCGGTTTTGACGACCAGATCGCGTGGGACACCTCGAGGCCGGACGGTCAGCCTCGGCGGCGACTGGACACCAGGCGGGCCGTCGAGCTGCTCGGCTGGCGGGCCAAGGTCGACCTGGAGGAAGGGCTTCGCCGCACGGTCGAGTGGTGGCGCGCCCACCGAGAGGCGGCCGTAGGGGAGCATTGCTGAAGCCGCGGACTGTGCACGGACAAACGGAGCTTGTTCGTGGCACCCCCGCCGGGATCGCCTCCATTGTTGGGATTCACCCGCGTCCGGCTGGACGCCGCGACCGCACCCGGTCCGCTCATGAACGGGTGCATCCCATTTTGGGTGGCATGCCCGCCTGTAGGGCGGGCATGGAGTCCCGCGGCGATCGGCATGGCCGCTTTGAAGAGCGGGCAATGCCACCCTGTCCTGGGGGCATGCGGTCCGGTTATAAACCCGTCCGCCGTTTCAACTTGCCGACCGGCGGCGTTGGCCGTAGAATTGAACGTGGTGCAAAGGTGTTGCGGAGTATTTGTGCGCCGACCGCGAGGTCCTGAGTCATGACATTTCAAACATCCCGCACAGTGCGATTAACGAAGTTGTGGTCGAGCGTCGGTATCCTGGCGATGCTGCTCCCGATCTTGCCTGCCAGCCCCGTCGGAGCCGGGGAGGGCATGCCCGATCGGTCGGGGGTGATCATTCGCATTGCCGGGGAGATCACCCCGACCACGCTGGAGAGTCTGCGCCGGCGCATCGACGACGCCCGGACGCTGAACGCCCAGGTGCTGATCTTCGAGCTGAACACCCAGGGAGGCCGGCTGGACAGCGCGATTGAGATCTGCGACCTGATCAAGAACCAGGGCGACGTTACGACCGTCGCCTGGATCAACACGACCGCTCACTCCGCCGGGGCCCTCATTGCGGTGGCGTGCGATGAGATAGTAATGGCCCGCTCCTCGCGCATCGGCGACTCGCAGGCGATACTGGGCGGCCCGCTGGGGGTGATGCCGATTCCGGAGGAACTCCAGCCCAAGATGCTCACTCCGTTGCTGCACGAGTTTGAGACTTCGGCCCAACTCCACGGCTACAGTCCGGCGCTGTCCGAAGCGTTCGTCCGCCCGGAGCTTGTGGTGTGGTGGTTGGAGAACGTCAACACCGGGGAGCGAAAGTTCATCTCAGTTGAGGTGTCCAGGGAAGAGAAGGACACGGAGACGGACGAGGAGAAGAGCGCGGAAGCGGGTGAAGAGGAAGGCGCCGCGACGGGGGCGGAAGGGAAAGAGACACGAGAGAGGGAAGTCCAACCCGCGGCGCCGGTGGACGACGAGTGGAAGCTGGTGGAAACCTACTTCGACGAGATCATCGGGGCCAAGACGAAGGTCCTTCAGCCGATTGTGCGCAATGACCGGCTTTTGCAGATGTCCGCCGGTCAGGCGATCGCGTACGGCTTCTGCAAGGGGATCGTCGTTGATGAGAACAACCTGACCGCCCATTACGGGCTTAGTTCGGTGGTGCGGGTGAAGCCCTCCTGGTCGGAGCACCTGGCCGGCTGGCTGACTTCGATGTGGGTCCGCGGCTTCCTGTTGGTTCTCATCCTCCTGGGAGCCTATGTGGAGTTCAACACTCCCGGGGTGGGCGTGCCCGGGCTGGTTGCGCTGATATGTTTGGCGGTTTTCATAGGGGCGCCGTACCTCACGGGGCTGGCGAATATCTGGGAGATTGTGGTTATCCTCGCGGGGGTCGCCCTTATCGCAGTGGAGGTGTTCGCCATTCCGGGCTTTGGGGTGTTCGGCATCGCGGGGATAACCCTTGTAGCCCTGGGGATGTTGGGCACGTTCGTGCCGGATGAGCCGAATCACTGGCTCCCCATCTATATCCCACGTTTGGAGTCCACCCTGGAGACTCTCAAGGCTGCATTGGCTACAATGGCTTCGTCGGCCGTCGTGTCTTTCGTGGGAATGGTTATACTGAGCAAGTACTTGCCGAAAGTGCCGGCGATCAAAGGGCTGATGCCCGCCAACCCCACTCCGTCCGAGGTGGCGGTGGACGACCCCTATCGCGGGCACGCCCGTGTGGGGGACCTGGGCGTGGCCGACAGCCCGCTCATGCCGGGGGGCAAGGCCCGGTTCGGGTCGCTCCTGGTCGACGTCGTGACCGAGGGCGAGTTCGTCGAGCCCGCGATCCAGGTGGAAGTGATCGAGCGTCGCGGCAATCGCGTGGTGGTCCGCGCCGTGAGCCAGTGACCTGCGGGCAAACCGAGACGCGACCGTAAGGGAGCGTGCGAACCGAATCGCGACCGTAAGGGAGCGGGCCTTTCGCCCGCCCTTCGTTTGGACCTGACAAGGAAGTTCGAAAGGTTGATTCCATGAGCGAACACACGCTGATTCTTGCGGCCATCTCAACGTTCTGGGTCGTGTTCATCGCCATCTTCGGGCTGGGGGCGTTGATCTTCCTGCTGATCATCGCCCAGTTCTTCAAGCTGTATATCCGGGCCCTGTCCAGTCGGGCGAACGTCACCCTCCGGGACCTGATCGGCATGTGGCTGCGGAAGGTCGACATGCGCACGGTTGTCGACGCCAAGATCCAACTGGTAAAGTCGGCCATCCACGACATCTCCACCGACGATCTGGAATGTCACTACCTTGCCGGCGGACGGGTGATCAACGTGACCCGGTCGATTATCGCCGCCGACCGGGCCCAACTGGAGCTGGACTGGAAGAAGGCCTGCGCGATCGACCTGGCCGGACGCGACATCCTCGACGCCATCCACACCAGCGTCTACCCCAAGGTGATCGACGTGCCCAACCCGGAGCTGGGCAAGACGACTATCGACGCGGTGTCCATGGACGGCATCCAGGTCAAAGCCAAGGCCCGGGTCACGGTTCGCACCAACATCCGCCAGCTCATCGGCGGGGCCACCGAAGACACCGTCGTCGCCCGGGTGGGCGAGGGGATCGTCAGCGCGATCGGCTCAGCCGACACGTACAAAGACGTGCTCGAAAACCCCGACCAGATCAGCAAGGCGGTTTTGTCCAAGCGGCTCGACGCCAACACCGCGTTCGAGATTCTCTCGATCGACATCGCCGACGTGGATGTGGGGGAGAACATCGGGGCCAAGCTCCAGGCTGACCAGGCGGAGGCCGACAAGCGCCGCTTCCAGGCGGAGGCGGAAAAGCGCCGGGCGATGGCCATCGCCCTCGCCGCCGAGAACCGGGCCAAGATCGAGGAGAACCGGGCAAAGGTCGTGCTGGCTGAGGCGGAGGTTCCCAAAGCCATGGCCGACGCCTTCCGCAGCGGGAACATGGGCATCATGGACTACTACCGCATGAAAAACATCCAGGCGGACACCAAGATGCGTGACTCGATAGGTCAGGACGGCAGCCAGGGCGAGAGCAAAGGAACATAGGATTGGCGATTGCGGATTGAAGATTGCGGATTTGGGGTGTGAGGCTTGAGGTTTGCGGAGTTCTCCTGATCCGCAATCCACAATCGGCAATGATGGTGGGGGGCGTTGATGGGCATGGGTCTGCTAGCGGATCTTGATTTGCAGGAATTGCTTCGCCTGGGGTTCGTGGCCCTCGTCGTCGTCGGTTCGATGGTCGGCGGGATTATCAAGAACCTGCGCGACAAAAAGGCGAACCAGGCCGAAGATACACCCACGCCGGGCGATGGGGGGCCGAGCACCAGCCCCCCGGAGCGAGCCCGACCTGCCCGTCCGGTCGCTCAGCCCATGCCCCCACGCCCGCAAACACCGTCCGCAGCCCCGCAGCCCCCGCCGGCGCAGGCATGGCAAAGTCGCCCGGCGTCCGCCCCGCCCCGCCCCGCGGGCTCGAGCCCGCGCGGACATCCGCAACAGGCGCCCTCCGCTCCGTCGCTGCGTCCCCGGCCAGCCCGCGCGCCGTTGATACAACGAGATCGCCAAGCCCCCCCGCGCAGGCCCGCGGAGCCGACTGCCAGGCCCGTGACCCACAGGCTGCGCCCACCCGTGGAACTGCAAGCCGAAGCGGCCGGAATCTCCCCGAAACGCCCCTCAAAACCGGTTGCCCGGCGAAAGGCCAAGCCCCCCACGGCGCGCAAGCTGGACAAGCCCAAGAGAAGAACCCTCGAGCAAGAGATGCGCGCCCGCGATGTCGCCGCCGAGCCGGCCATCGTTACCGGGGAGATCGGTGACGAGATTGACCCGATCCGCCACCCCACGCGGGCGTCGCTCCGCCAGGCGATTCTTCTAAACGAAATCCTCTCCCCACCCCTGGCCCTCCGCCCGCCGGAGGAGGCTGTCTAGGAGGACCCCAGTTACGGACCTAGATAATGAGCACGCGCAAACTTCGTATGGGGATGGTCGGCGGGGGGCGGGACGCCTTCATCGGAACGGTGCATCGGACGGCTGCCTGTCTGGACGGTGACGTTGAATTCGTGGCTGGAGCGCTGTCCTCGACGCCTGACAAAGCCATCGCCTCGGGCAAAGACCTCGGCCTAAACGATCGGCGCAATTACGGCACCTGGCGGGAGATGCTGGAAGGGGAACGGACGCTTCCCGAACACGAACGAATCGACTTTGTCAGCATAGTCACGCCCAACGACATGCACTTCCCGGTCGCGGAAGCGTTCGTGAATGGCGGGTTTAACGTGGTCTGCGATAAGCCGCTGGTACACACCTCGGAGCAGGCCAACATCCTGATTAGCGCGGTCAAAGAGGCCGATGTGGTCTTCGCCGTCACGTACAACTACACCGGCTATCCCATGGTCAAGCAGGCCCGGCACTTGGTCGAGCAGGGCGAGCTGGGCGAGATCCGCAAGGTGATCGTCGAGTACAATCAGGGGTGGCTTGCCGACAAGCTCGAAGCCACCGGTCATAAGCAGGCCGAGTGGCGTACCGATCCCGCCCGGTCCGGGATCGGCGGTGCCATAGGCGACATCGGCTCGCACGCAGAGCAGCTTGTCGCTTACGTGACCGGGTTGGAGATTGAGAGCCTCTGTGCCGACCTGACCTCGTTCGTACCGGGCCGGCGGCTGGACGACGATGCGAACCTGCTGATCCGCTACGCCAACGGCGCCCGCGGGCTGCTCTTGGCTTCTCAGATTTGCATCGGCAATGAGAACGATCTGCGTCTGCGGGTTTGGGGCACCAAAGGCGGGCTTTTGTGGCTACAGGAGGAGCCCAACCATCTGATCTTCAAACCCCAGGGCCGGCCCGAGCGCATATACCGTCGGAGCAACGACTACCTCTGTGAGGCTGCACGGAGCAGCACCCGGCTGCCCTCCGGCCATCCGGAGGCTTTCATCGAAGCTTTTGCGAACGTCTACAACGCCACCGGGGAGGCGATCCGCGAGGGCGGCGCGACTGCGTCGGGCTCTATGGGTGGATCGAAACACGACTACCCCAACGTATACGACGGAGCCCGCGGGGTGCATTTTATCGAGCGCACCGTAGCCAGCAGCAAGAGCGAACGAAAGTGGACCGACGCCAGGTGGAGCGCCCCGAGCCGCAGGCTTTAGCCTGCGCGGATTACCGAGTATCGAGCACGCTCCGCCTTCCGAACGTTCGCGCGGGCTAAAGTCCGCGGCTCAGGGGGGATGAGCAACAATGGGGACGGCTTGGTGAAGTCTCAAGACCGTGTTGCCGTCGCCGGGGAACCGCGCTTCGGTGAGCGTCCTGATCCGGCTCGCACACCATTCCCGTTCCTCGGCCTGGGCGGGGGCCGACAGCCGGCCATGCCAGTCACGCAGAATCCGGATCTCAATAAGCGTGGTCGCCCGAACGGCGTCGGCCCGGTCCCCTTCGCCTGGGAACCACTCCTCACAGCGCTCCTCGAGCTGAGACAGAAGCGCCAAAGCCGCGGCGAAACCGCCCTGCTTGGCGACCAGTCGACAGCGCAGCAGCCGGGCAAAGAACGCGTACGTGAGTGCCTCTCGGGGCGGATCAGAAAGGGCCAAATCGAGCAGCGACAGAGCCGGGGTGGGATCCGCCTCGCGTCCCCGCAGGGAGGCTTGCCACAGCCTGGCTGCCGCGGTGACCTTTTCGTCGTCCTCCTCGAGAAGTGCGGACAGCCGAGACGCGGCACGGCGGGCGTTACGCTTGGCCTCAGCGGACTCATCGGGCAGAAGGTACGCCCGCAGCGCCCGGGCGAAGGCGCGGACCATCCCTAGCCGGCGTTTGGATGCTTCCCCGCCGCTTCCCGGCGGGTCATCGCCATCCTGGACGGGTTGCACCACCGCCTCCGCCCGATCGAGGAATTCGTCGGCCCGATCGAGGCTCGCGGCGAGCCCGCCGTGATCGCGGGCGGTTGCGGGCTTGTCGTCGACGCCGAGCAGGGCGTTGGTGCAGGCAGGCTCGAGCTGGTGGGCGAGGATCAGGTTAGCCGCAGCCAGCAGCAGGTCGGCCCGGGCGACCGGATCGTCGGCTCTGCCCGCCAGTTCGACCAGCTCCGCGACTCGGCTCGCGACCGACCTAAGGTAGGCGGCATCGTCGTCGAACCCGTCGATCGCCGCCAGGCGCACGCCGGGCGCCTCCGGTGGCGTCGGCCCGGCTTTGTCGGAGGCATCATCCTGTGCAACGGTGTGGAACCGGTTTCCAACCGGTTGGAAACCGGTTCCACACGCGAGCAGGACCCCCGCCCACAGAACCACCGGTTTGCAAAGACGTCGTGCGCATGTCACCGGCTGCTCCTTTCATTCAACGCAAGTCTCGTAGGGTGGGTAGTGCCCACCGTCTTGGTCAACGATAATACAAATGGTGGGCGATGCCCACCCTACGGAAACGGCGCGTTCGGGCAACCCGTGAGTTGACCCCACCCAAAGGCAGGGCTACACTTTTGCAAGTGTGGAACCGATTTTTAACCGGTTGGAAACCGGTTCCACAGTGATTCTCGTTGCGAAGCTCGGCACGGCTTGACCTTCCTGGCGCTCCGACTTCCCACGGGTGCCTGGGGTGCGGCAGAGATGATCTTTGCCCTCCCTGCAGGATCGGGTCCAATGGAGCAGTTCGACACGATTCCACCGGCCAATGCGGCTGCGGTCCCCTCGGGCCATCAGGGCTCGGCTTCATCCAACCTTTCCGGCTGGGCGGTGCTTTTAGCCTGGATCATCTCGATCGGGGCACACGTCCTGTTGTTTGCCGCCCTGCTGCTTCTGGTTTTCCCGTTCACCGCCAACGAGCGGACCGCTCTCCCGCTGGCCCACACCGACATCATCGGCGAACTGGACGCAGCCTCATTGGTTCCGTCGAAGCTTCCCGAGCTCTCCAGACAGACTGGGGCAGCTAGGGTGGACGATCTGCGGTTCGTCCCCAAGAAGCTCGACCGGTTGTCCGAGCTCGGGACGAAGAAGAGACCGGAACTGTCGATCATCGGGGTGGGCGTGGGGGGCGGCGATTTCTCCCGGTACGGGCTGGGCGTGGGGGGCGGCGGCGGACCGGAGTTTTTCGGAGCGGGGGGGTCGAGCGCCCGCGGGGCCCGGCGGATCGTGTACGTCGTCGATCGCAGCGGCTCCATGCTGGACACGTTTGACTACGTTCGCGAGGAGCTGAGGCGGTCTATCTCGGCCCTTCGCCGGAGCCAGAAATTCCACGTCATCTTCTTCAACTCGGGCAAGCCTCTGGAGGGTCCCCCGGGCGGACTGGCCAGTGCCATCAAGGCTCAAAAGGAGCGTTTCTTCGCCTTTCTCAAGGGCATCACCGCCAGTGGGGGCACCGATCCGGGACCGTCAATGCGTCGAGCCCTGGCCAACGAGCCGGACTTGATCTACTTTCTTACCGACGGCCAGTTTGACCCGAGTCTGGTTGAGAAGCTCGACCAGTGGAACAAGGCCCGGCGAACCAAGATATTCACCATCGCCTACATTGATCGCGGTGGGGCGGATCTGCTGGAGCGGATCGCCCGCGAGCATAACGGTGAATTCAAGTTCGTCTCCGAAGATGATCTCCCGTGAACCCTACGCTGGATGACCCGGTACAGGCATGCAGTTCTGATCCGAGCCCCAAGGGCAAGCCCGGGGCACGGAAACCCGTCGCTCGCGCTTGGGGCTCTGATTGCTGTGCACGCTCCCTCACGGTCGCGTCTCGGTGGGGCCACTGCACGCTCCCTTACGGTCGCGTTTCGGTTGGTGTGCTCCGTTGGTATGCCGTGGCCTCGTTCCTGCTCGGAGCGGCCCTTTCTGGACCGCTCCGGGCCGATCAGGTCAACGTCGAGGGAGCGCAGCACACCGGCGCGAAGATCGTCGGATACCAGGGCGGTCGCCTTCAATTCCGGGCGGCGGACGGCACCCTTCACACCGCCTGGATCAGTGACGTGGAGCTTCTCGTCGTCGAGCGCGGGGGTGCGTTCGTCGACTTCAATCAGGCGGAGCGCTATTTGGCTCGGGGGGAGGCGGACAAGGCCGTGGTCCGGTACCGCCGCACGCTCAGACTTACCGAGGATTTTTGGGCGGATCTGGTCGAGTCGCGTTTGCTTTTGGCCTGCGACCGGGCTCAGGACATCGGCAGGGCGACGCTGAACTTCATTCGTGTTGTCCGCGGGCAGTGGTCGGGGCCGGCGGCTGCGGTTCGACTCATGCCCCAGGCGATTCCGATCAGACGCGACGCGGCGGTCGTTCGGGCGGTCGAGCAGCTCGATTCGGCCATCGGCGTAGCCCCCAACGATGAGCAGCGCGCCCCCCTGGAGCTGTTTCGATACGAGATCCTCCGCCGGGCGGGCGATCAACGATCGGCGGAAGCGGAGCAGGCGATAGCGGTGATGGTGATCCCGGAATTGCTGGGCTGTGAGCGGGTCTATACCATCCAGCTCGTCGCCCTCAAGGGGGCCCTGAGTGATGACGTCCGCCCCGAAGAGCTTGAGAGTCTGGATCGGGCGATCCGCGACTGCCCGAAGGCGACTCTGCCTGGCTTCCTGCTGCTGAAAGGTGAAACGCTATTGCGGACGGCCACTACGCGGGAGGAGATCATCCGGGCCGCGTGGCCCTTCATGCGGGTGGCCATCCACATGCCCTCCGATCCGCGGGCGGCGGAGGGCCTGGTTGGGGCGGCTGCCGCCGTCGAAAGGATGGGGCGCCGGGACAAGGCGATCGCCCTGCTCGAGGAGTGCCTGCAACGCAAGAGAGGGTTGACCAAAGAGACCCGGCAGAAGGCTGAAGCGGCCCTTTCGCGGTTGCGGTCCGGCGGCGAAGGAACGGAGTGAGTCCAGGCGAGGTGAGGACAATGCGGTGGTCCTGGTACCGCGGTTGGTAAACGATGCGGTTATGAGTGATGATCCGAGCCGCAGGCTCTAGCCTGCGCGGACGTTCGCGCGGGCTAAAGCCCGCGGCTCAGGTAGTCGCAAGACCGATGAAACACGGTACTAAACTGACGGACGGGAGGTTTCGGTTTTGTTGCGAGTTATTGCTCTAACCGGTTTTCTGGCTCTGATCCTGTTGATGATGTTCGCCATGCCGGCGTGGGCTCAGCCCAACGTGGCGGGCGAAGGCGACGTGGCTGCGCCGGAGGTCAAATACTTCGATTTCTTCGTCGTCAAGGGCGGGGCGATTGCGTACGGGCTCATCGCCCTGTCGATCGTGATGATCGCCCTGACCATCGAGCATTGCCTGTCCATCCGGCGGGCGACGTTCGTTCCGTCCGAGGCCGCCGATCAGGCCCAGGCGTTGATCGACAAGAAGGAGTATCTGGAAGCCATCAAGTTCACCGCGGAGGATCCCAGCATGATCGGGTACGTGCTGAATGCGGGCCTGGTCGAGGCTGCCAACGGGTTCGCCGCCATGGAACGTGCCCTGCAGGAGACGCTGGAGGAGCGTTCCGCCAAGCTGTTCCGCAAGATCGAGTATCTCAACATGATCGGCAACGTGGCTCCGATGATCGGCCTTTTGGGTACGGTGATGGGGATGATCCTGCTGTTCGCGGAGATCCACGCCGCCGACGCGTTCCCCGGGGCACGCATCGTCGCCGACCGGATCGCGATAGCCCTTATCACCACTTTTTGGGGCTTGGCGGTGGCCATTCCGGCGCTATCCATTTACGCGGCCTTTCGCAACCGAATTGACGTGTTGACCGCGGAGTGCGCCCTTTTGGCCGAGCGGATTCTCTCGGTGTTCAAGCCGGGGGCGGCGGGGCAGGGGTCGGCGGCGACACCCACCGGGGGCGCCCTCGGAACGGGTGGGTCCTCCCCGAGTTTGGGGGCATAGCGTGAGAGAGCCCGGTATCGTGCATCAAACAGATAGGCGTTTATCCCGTTCCCTTGCCGCCTTTTGCCTTCTTGCCTCTTGCGCCGTGCCTCTTGCCTTTCTTCCTTTGGCTATTCGCTTACACGCTTCCTCACGGTCGCGTCTCGGTTTGCGCGTTCCCTTACGGTCGCGGCACCCGAGCGCCGCGACGGATGACTCTCATGCACTACGGACGTGATCGCCAGCGCGGGACGCCGACCATCGGCTTCAACGCCACACCGATGATCGACGTGATCTTTCTGCTCACGATCTTCTTCATGCTGGTAACCCGGTTTTCCTCGGCTGAGCAGATCCCCATGGATCTCCCCAAACCCGCACGCAGCCAGGCCAAGGTCACGCGGATGCCCGATCGTGTGGTGATCAACTGCCGGCTGGCTGGTCCGTCCGCCGGGCCGGGCCGAACCGTGCTGTACAGCATCGGTCCCAACCAGCCGGAATCGCTGGGGGTTATTGCCGATCGCCTTGCGGTGCTCAAGAGCGAATCTCCAAGCATAAAGGCGGTGGTGCGCGCGGATCGCCGGCTCCACTATGTCGACGTTCGGGCGGTGATGCACGTGATCGCGGAGTGTGGGATCGAGATGTTCAGCGTCGTGGCTCACGTCGGGGAGGAGGAGTAAGGTGCAGCCCGCGGGCAACGGACAATCCAATCAGCCTGCCGATGTGGGGGAGGAGCCGCCCATGCGGTTTGGACCGCGCAGGCGGCGGTACCGCGGCTCGGGGGGGGCGATCAAGCTGAACCTCGCCCCGATGATCGACGTCACCTTCCTCCTGCTGATATTTTTTCTGGTGACCACCACGTTCGAACGGGCGGAGGGGATTCTCTCGTCGAAGCTCCCCAAGGACCGGGGGGCGGCGGCGGTCGCCCTGCCGATCAGCCCGATCGTCGTGCGTCTGTCGCCAAGCGGACCCGGAGGTGACGACTGTACGATCCAAGTCGACAACTTCCCCAATGTCCCGGCGGACTTTCTCGAGCTGGCTGATTATTTGCGGCAGATTCAAGGGAAGCCCGGGTTCGACGAGGAAACCCCGGTTGTGGTTGTCGCCGCCCACGATGTAAGGTGGGACCATGTTGTGGGTGCATGGAACGCCGCGGTGATCGCCGGCTGCAAGAACATCGTGTTTGCGGAGGAGTAAGCTGCCTCGTGCCGGTACTGGTTCGCGATATGGTCACCAGCTGAGCCGGAAGTTGCCAATAGCCCGGATAAGTCACCCCGGAGCACGCAGAGACCGCGGAGAAAGCGGAGAGAAGGAGGAGACTTAAGAGAGGTATGCGGGGCGCGGGGATTGGCGCGATGTCGAAACGCGAAGCACCCTGTTTTGTCTATACCTTCCTTCCTGACAATGCTCTGCGGTCTCTGTGTTCTCTGCGGTGTAGATGATTCGGGTTGGGGCGAACTTCGGCTTGATGTGGGAGCCGCCATGGCTGAGCTGATCAGCGAGCCCATCGTCCCCCGACCCGGGACGTTCGATACCGCGCGCATGGCCCGCGGCGAGCCTGGACTGCCCGACGGGTTCACCTGGCGAGGCCAATCGGTGAAGGTCGTCGAGCTGCTCGAGGCCTGGAAGCACTCCTCCCGCGAGGGCGGGCGGGCGGGCGGCGAACTTTACCTCCGCCGACACTACTTCAAGCTGCAGATGAGCGATGACTGCGTTTGGACGGTATACTTCGTCCGGCAAACCCCCCGCTCGGGCGATGCCAAGAAGCGATGGTACCTCTACACAACTGAGTAAACGCAAAAACGTAAAAACGCGGAAACGCGGAAACCTCGAAACACCGACACCTTCTGGTTTCGACTTTTTGACGTTTTGACTTTTCGACTTTTCCTTCGCTTGGAGTTCCGCGATGCTTGGGGAAACCTATCCGTATTATCTGGCCGGCAAGGCTATCCAGCCCAATACCGACCTGGTCGTCACCAACAAATACACCGGCGAGCCCGCTTGTCGCGTGGCCCTTGCCGACGCGCCGGCAATCGACGCAGCCATCGACGCAGCCGTGGCGGCGTTCGAGCACACCCGCAAAATGCCCGGTTACAAGCGCCGGGAAATACTAAGCCACGTGGTGAACCGGGTCACCGAGCGGCATGAGGAGATGGCCAAGGTGCTGTGCATCGAGGCGGGCAAGCCGATCCGCGACGCCCGCGGCGAGGTCACCCGGCTGATCGATACGTTCCGCGTGGCTGCGGAGGAGTCGGTGCGCATCTACGGCGAGTACATGCCCTTGGACATCAGCAAACGGGCTGAGGGGTATGAGTGCATCTGGCGGCGTTTCCCGATCGGGCCCTGCAGCTTCATCTCACCGTTCAACTTTCCGCTCAACCTGGTCGCCCACAAGGTAGCTCCCGCAATCGCGGTCGGGTGTCCGTTCATTCTGAAGCCGGCGAGCTTCACCCCCGTCGGGGCTCTTATCCTCGGCGAAATCCTGGCGGAGACCAATCTTCCCCCGGGGGCGTTCAGCATCCTGCCCTGCCCGCGCGGAGGGGCTGATCTGTTCACCACCGACGAGCGGCTCAAACTGCTGAGTTTCACCGGTTCGCCCGAGGTGGGGTGGTCCCTCAAGGCCCGGGCCGGGAAGAAAAAGGTGGTGCTCGAGCTGGGGGGCAACGCCGCCTGCGTGGTGGACGAGAACGTCGATCTTCAGTTCGCGGCTGACAGGATCATCATCGGGGCGTTCTATCAGTCCGGGCAGAGCTGCATCTCCGTGCAGCGCATCTTGGCCCATGACACGGTCTACGAGCACCTCAAGGAGCTGCTTATAGAGCGGATCGCCAAGCTCAAAGCCGGTGACCCGCTCGCGGAGGACACCTTCCTGGGCCCGATGATCAGTGAATATGACGCCCGGCGCATCGAGCAGTGGGTGGCTGAGGCAATCGACGGCGGGGCCAAGTTGATCTGCGGCGGTAAGCGAAGCGGGGTCTTCTTCGATGCTACGCTGCTGGAAAACGTCGAACCGCATATGAAGATAAGCTGCCTCGAAGCCTTCGGCCCGATTGCGACCATGCAGCCCTTCATCGATTTCAAAGAGGCGATCCGAATAGTCAACGACAGCGTCTACGGCCTGCAGGCGGGGATCTTCACCCGGGACATCGACCGCGCCTTTTATGCGTTCAATGAGTTGGAAGTCGGCGGCGTGGTGGTGGGCGACGTACCCAGCATCCGCGTCGACTCCATGCCCTACGGCGGGGTCAAAGACTCCGGGCTTGGCCGCGAGGGCATACGCTTCGCCATGGAGGACATGACGGAATTGCGCGTGCTGGTGATGAACAAGGTCGGACGGCTCAACAGGACGTAGGGCAGGTCGAGGAACGAGACCTGCCGCACGGTGTTGAGTAAACGCAAAGACGTAGAAAGGTAGAAACGTAGAAACCGAGACGCGACCGTAAGGGAGCGTGCAAGCCGACACGCGACGGGAGGTGCGAGAGAGGATTCTCACACCAGGGTGATTCCCGTACCGGCGTGATTCTCGTACCAACGTGATTCTCCCACCAGGGTGAAGCGACGGACGCTGGAACGGTTTCCGGGACCTGGGCCGGTGGTTTGATTCAGCCGGCGTCTTCCGCTAGGCTTCACCCACGACTTGGCGCGGCGCTGCGATCGCAAACCTCGTTGGGCGTGGATGATGCATCGCTTCCCCGGCAGGTAAGGGGCATATGTTTGGGCGTTCTCGTTGCCTCTTGTGTCGGGCAATCCGTGAAAAGGAGCTTTGACCCGTGACCGAACAGAAGCCAGGCTTTATTGCACAGATCAGGAGCTACCCGGCTGCGTTCTGGGTGGCCAACACGATGGAGATCTTCGAGCGGCTGTCGTGGTACGGCTGGTTCACCGTGATGGCCCTTTACGTGACCGCCCCGCCGGAGACGGGGGGCCTGGGCTTTTCGACCGAGACCCGCGGGAACCTCATGGGGATCGTTCCGTTTTTTCTGTATCTCACGCCGGTTCTCACCGGTGCCCTGGCCGACCGTTTCGGCTTCAAGAAGATGTTCATCATCGCCTACCTGGTGATGATCGTCTCTTATTATCTGCTGGGTCAGTTCTACACCGTACCGACGTTCTTCCTGGCGTTCATGTTCGTGGCGGTGGGGGCAGCCATCTTCAAGCCGGTGGTGGTCGGAACCGTTGCCCGAGTGACCAACGAGTCGAACTCCTCGCTGGGATTCGGGATCTTCTACATGATGGTGAACGTCGGCGGGTTCGTCGGTCCGATCGTCGCCGGCTACGTGCGCGGTTGGAGCTGGAAGTACGTCTTTGTCGCCTGCTCCTTCTGGGCGCTGGTGAACCTCATTATTGTGATCCTTTTCTACAAGGAACCGCCCAAACCTGAAACCGGCAAGAAGGAGAAGAAGCGTTCCATCCTGGAGACCATGGCCGAGGTGCTGGGCAACTATCGATTCGTCATCACCTGTCTCGTCGTGCTGCTGGCCCTGATGCTCGCGGGGCTGGGATACTCCTGGTTCACCTGGATGCACTGCGTAATCTTCATCGTGGGGTGGATCGCCGTCAACTTCATTTACGACACGATGCTGCCGTCCGGCGGTGGGCGATCACCCCGGGAACCGGAGCCCCGCCGCTCGTGGATCGCCCAGCGCATGCGCTGCAGCAACTGGCGCTTCGCGATCTTTCTGCTGATCATGTCCGGGTTCTGGACCTCGTTCAACCAGATCTTCATCACCATGCCCGAGTACATCCGGGACTTCACCGATACCAGGCCTCTCATCACTGCGTTCGAGTCGGTGTTCGGGGAGAGCGACCCCGAGGACCCGAGCAAGGGTATCGCCGCAAAGGTGGCTACCATCAACGATGACGAGCGGGACCTGATACTCCGCACGTTGCGCGGGCTGAGCGAAGCCCAGGCAGCCCAGCGACTCGATGAGACCGTCCTCGATGCCGGTGCACGAACGCTTACCGCGAGTGGTACGCCGCTGTCACCTACCGAGCTCCAAGGTTTACTCGATAAACACCAGGACGATGCAGCCGCCTTCCAGCGCGAGCTTGCGGAGCGCGCCGAGAGCGCTGCCTCCACCGACTCGCCCAGGCGCCTGGCGATCGTCACAGCCGTCAAGGAGCTGATGGATCTAAGCGCGGAGGAGCGTCTGGATGACGAGGCCATCAAGGGGGGAGGCCTCAAGCTCTGGGCCCACTACGTTCGCCTCCCAAGCGCCAAGATTGAAACGGTTGTCAAGAAGGCCGATGACGCGGCAGAGGCAGCGGACGAACTGATCACCGCCTCTCGGGAAGACCTGGCCCGCAAGTTGGTCGAGCTTCACGCGCGCAAGCGGCTGCAACTTTCCGTACTTGAAGTGGGTGCCCATGAGCTGCTCGCCAGCAAGGTCCGCCTGGCACCGGATGCACTGAAAGAGCTGATCATCACCGCCAACCACGACGTCGAGAGGCTCACCGATCGGGCCATAATCCAGGCCCGCCAGTTCAATCCCGAGTTCATCATCAACATCAACGCCGGGGGAATCGTGCTCTTCCAGGTGCTGGTCTCCTTCTTCATGGCCCGGTTCCGTCGCTTCACCACCATGATCGTGGGCATGATCGTGGCCGGGGTGGGGATCGGCCTGTCCGCATTTGCCGGGGCGGAGGGGATGCTTGGCCTGGGCGCGTCGGTGTGGATCGTCGCCGCCGGGCTGTTGACCTTCTCCTTCGGCGAGATGATGGCCAGCCCGACCAGCCAGGAATACGTCGGGCGGATCGCCCCCGCGGACAAGAAAGCGCTGTATATGGGCTACTACTTCGTCGCCATCGCCCTGGGCAACCTGTTCGGCGGGATCCTGTCGGGGCAGATGTACGGCAAGTTCGCCCGGGACATGCAGCGGCCCGACCTGATGTGGATGGTCTTTGGGGGCTTGATGCTAGCTACCGCCCTCGTCTTCATGCTGTACAACAAGTTCGCCTTTCCCAAGGGGGCAGCCCATACGCTGACGCCGGACACGGCGAGTGATTAATACGGTGTTTCATAAGTCTCAAGACGATTGTTGGGTGCCACGGACGAACTTGTTTGTCAGTGCTGTGATGCGTCTGGTCGAGCCCGCTCCACGAACAAGCGACCCTTGTCCGTGGCAACCTTGCGGATTCACGTTTTGACGCGGCCTGGTAGGGCAAAGATCATCTTTGCCGTACCGTTTGCCTGGCAGAGAGGTTGCCAAGCAGGTCGTCGAAGGACCTGGTGAAGGCAGCCACGCCGTCGACGCGAAGCTTGTCGGTCACGTCCTCGATGTCGATGCCCAGCTTGCCCAGTTCGTCAAACAGCGTGCGGGTTGCGTCAAGATCGTCGCGGATGGTCACCCCCACCGTGTCGAGGGCCAGGGTCTCCTCGATCGTCGCCGGCGGAAGGGTGTTGACCGTGTGGGGCCCAACGAGCGAATCGACGTATTTGGTGGGGCTGTACGCGGGGTTCTTGGTGCTGGTCGACGCCCAGAGAGGCCTCTGCACGCGGGCCCCGCGGGCGGCTAACTGAGCGAATTCACCGGAAGGGCCGAAGACCTCATCGAATCTAGCATAGGCCAGCCGGGCGTTGGCCACCGCCGCCCGCCCGAGAAGATGGTCGACGTTAGGCCCTTCCGCCCGCCGCTCCTCGAGGAGCTTGTCCACCAGCGTATCGATCCGGCTGACGAAAAACGACGCTACCGACGCCACGCCGGACAGATCGCCGCCGGCCTGGGCGAAGCGGCCCAGCCCATCGATGTACGCCCGCATCACGTTCTCGTAGGCCCCCCGCGAGAAGATGAGCGTTACGTTGACGTTGATGCCCTCGCCGATGAGCTGCTCGACGGCGGGAAAGCCCGCCTCGGTCGCGGGTACCTTGATCATCACGTTCGGGCGGTTGAGCGTTTTGTACAGCCGGCGGGCCTCGTCGACGGTGCCGGGGGTGTCGTCCGCGAGCTTCGGGTTCACCTCCAGGCTGACGTACCCGTCCACACCTTGGGTTCGGTCATAGACCGGGCGAAGGGCGTCGGCGGCGTCGGCGATGTCCGGGATGACCAGAGCCTCGTAGATCGGCATCAGGTCCTCTCGTCCACCACAGGGGGTGGACGCTAAGCCCGTTTCGAGCAGGGCGGCAAGCAGGGTGTCGTAGTCGCGGGTGGTGGTGATGGCCCTCATGAGGATCGTCGGGTTCGAGGTTACCCCTGCGACGCCCAGGTCGATCAGCCGCCCAAGTTCGCCCGAGTCGATCATGCCCCGGCTGATGTTGTCGCACCAGACGGACTGCCCTTTGGCGCGTAACTTACCAATCCCGTTGCTCACTCGGTTTGCTCCTGAAGCGAGTCATGGAATCTCGGATTGTGGATTGTGGATTGACAAACCACGCAACTCGTGAAGGCTCAATCTTCAAATCCCAATAGGTGCTGGGACAAGATTCCTATCTGGTCCCCACTCTCCACAGAATCTCCATCCTACGTTCCATAGGCTCCAGCGGTCCGCGGGAAGGGATTCCCGGAAAAAGCGGGTGGGAGAGGGGATTCTCGCACCAGACGGATCGACAAAGCATGCAAGTCGTGAAACGTCAATGTTCAATCCGTAATCGCCAATCCGCCATCCGCAATCGACACCGACATGCATTATTGCCTGAAAAGGGCACTGCGGGCAAGAGCCGTCTATCGACAAAGTGTGGCACGGGTTTGCAACCCGTGGTTTTCACCGGTTGAAAACCGGTCCCACAAAGCGGTTGGCTTGGCGCCGAGCCGGTCGTGAGCTATACTCATGAGCAGATGAGGTCGATCCATCATGCCCGATGAAGAACTGATCCAACCCGAGGCGCCCGAATCAGACGACGGCGGCAGGGCCATCGCCACCGAAACCGCACCGGCCAAAAAGCCGAAAAAGCCCTCCCGCAAGCCCAGACACCTCCCGCCGTTCAAGGTCCTGCTGCACAATGACGACGTGAACACGTTCGAGCACGTGATCGCGTCGATCCTGCACATTACCACACTCACCACCGAGGAGGCGGTGCTTCGGGCCATCGAAGCGCACGAAGCCGGGCTGGCGTTGCTGGTGGTCACCCACCTCGAGCGGGCGGAGCTGTACCAGGAGCAGTTCACTTCCACTGGCCTCACCGTCACCATCGAGGCGGCTTAGGGGTCGAAAGTCGAAGGTCGAAAGTCAAAGGTCCGACCCCCTACCCCCTACCCCCGACCTGCGACCTCCGACCTGCGACCTCCGACCTGCGACCTCCGACCTCCGACCTTCTGACCCTACGCTCCTACACCTCTCTTGCCGAGCAAGATATCGATCTGAGCGCCCACGTCGTGGGCTCGTAGCAGCGATTCGCCCACGAGCATCGCACACGCCCCGGAATGTTGCACTGCGAGGACGTCCTTACGCGTGGCGATTCCGCTCTCGGTGACGAAGGGCGCGGACTTGGGCAGTCGCGGGGCCAGGCGGACCGTGGTGGTCAGGTCGGTCCGCTGCGTGGTAAGGTCCCGGTTGTTGATGCCCAGGACGTAGCCACGGCGCCCGGGAGGGCCCAGGCAATCAAGAACGGCTGACAGACTCTCCTCCGAATGCACCTCGACCAGAGCAACCATGCCCAGCTCGCGGGAGATCGCCCGGAATTCGGCGAGCGGCGCTCCCCCGGTAGTGCAAAGATGATCTTTGCACTCCGGATCATCTTTGCGCTCCGGCTGGTTTTGGCCCGCCGGTTCGTCGGCGATCAGCAGAACGGCATCGGCTCCAGCCGCCCGGGCTTCGTAGATCTGATACTCGTCGACGATGAAATCCTTGCGGAGCACGGGCAGCGGCACAGCCTCCTTCACCAGCCTGATATACTCCAGACGACCCTGGAAGTAGGTTTCGTCGGTGAGCACACTTATGGCTGCCGCCCCGTGCTCATGATAGATCCGAGCGATGCCCGGCGGATCGAAATCCTCGACGATGACCCCCGCGGAGGGGGAAGCCTTTTTGATCTCCGCGATCAACTGAATCCCCGCGGGCGACGCCGCGGTAATGGCGGAAAAGAAGTCGCGGGGGGGCTCACCACGGGCGATTTCCTCCCGCAGCCGGGCGATCGGCAGCCGCTCGCGGGAGGCGGCCACCTCTTTTCGTTTGGTTTCAACGATGCGGTCCAATATAGTCGTCACCGATGACCTCCGGATTCGCGGCAGCTAAGCTTTGGATTGTAACCCAGTTTTCGGCCTGGGTCCCGGCGGAAGATTCGATCGTAACCTCCACCGCAGGGGGTGGACGCTACGCATTTATGGAGGGGTTGTCCACGCTGGACCTGATTCTGGCCGGCCTCGGGCCAGCTATTGTCCTCACCGTTTTTGCGGGTTGGCTGGCCCGTTCCCGACGGGACCCCCTGGGGTCGATTCCTCTGCGCCAAAATCAGCTCCGCGAAGACTCGCTGATCCTGGCCATGTTCGTGTACCTGACGACCTATCTGGTCGCCCTGGGGCTGTTTAAGATAGTGGCCAACGCGGAGGAAGCGACGAGCTCAGCCGGTGGTACCGCCGGGAGCGTCGCCCAGGTGGCCGGAATGGCGATCTGCCTGTGGATCGCAGCCAAGACCTTCGACGGCGGGGCGCGGCGTTTCTGCTTTGGTGAAGGCGGCGGCTTGGGCGGGAAGGTGGTATTGACCCTCCTGCTGACCATCGTGGCCCTGGGCCTGTGCCCGTTGGTCCTTCAGACCACGATCTGGGTGGTGCAGCACGTCGACCCCGCCCACGAGTTCAAGACGCACAGCGTGATTGAGGCGCTCCGCGACGAGACGCACACCTGGGGTGTCACCGTCGGGCTGTGGCTCGGAGCGGCGGTGGTCGCCCCGATCGCCGAGGAGTGCTTCTTCCGCGGCCTGTTGCAGACTTATCTCGTCGGCATTGTTCAACGCGGGTTTCCCGGTGGGGGTGGTCGGTGGATCGCACTTGCGGCCGCCTCGTTGGTGTTCGGACTGGGCCATTTCTCGCAAGCGCACGCCGTTCCGGCGCTCATCGTGCTTGGGGCTCTCTTCGGCTACGCATACGAGCGGACCGGCTCCCTCTGGCCGCCGATCGTGATGCACGCGGCTTTCAACCTCAAGACGTTGGCCGCGGAAGCGCTGGTCGGGGGCTGTGTTTAATCACGGCTCGCCTCTGCGGAGGGTATACGCGGCGGCTTCGCCCGGCCTTACCGCCGCGAGGGTTATGATGGTATCTGTTGCGCTGGTCGAAGGTCAAAGGTCGAGAATCAAAGGTTCGACCTTCTGGCCTCCTCCGTCTTTCCTCCAAGCCACGCGTAGGCAGCAGGTATGACGAAGAGGGTCAGCATCGTTGACGTTGTCAGGCCAAAGACGACCACAACGGCCAGGGGGCGCTGGACCTCCGACCCGAGCCCGCGGGCCAAGAGCAGGGGCAGAAGGCCCAGAATCGTGGTGATGGCGGTCATCAGCACAGGTCGTAACCGCAGAAGCCCACCCTCGATGAGCGAGTCGTGGAGGGACTTGCCGCGGGCACGCAGCTCGTTGATGCAGCTCACGAGGACGACGCCGTTTTGCACGGCGATACCGAAGAGTGCAATGAAACCGACGGAGGCCGGAACCGACAGGTACTCGCCGGTTATGAAAAGCCCGAAGATACCGCCGATGAGCGCCAGAGGAACGTTGACGATGATGATGAGGGCATGGCGCGTCGAGTTAAAGGACATCCAAAGCATGAGGAATACGACGGCGATAACAATGGGCACAATGATCGACAGGCGGGCCATGGCCCGCTGCTGGTTCTCGAACTGGCCGCCGTACTCGATGTAGTAGCCCGGCGGCAAGTCGACTTTGTCCGCGATGCTCTGCTGAATGTCCGCGATGACGCTGCCCATATCCCTCCCACGGACGTTGCCCTGAACGATCCAGCGCCGCTGGTTCTTCTCGCGATTGACCTGGATGGGGCCGACAACCTCCTTCACTTCAGCAACCTGAGACAGCGGTATAAGGGCACCATCCTCTGTGTGCACGAGGGTGTCGCGTATCGACTGGGGATCGATCCGGCGGTCTTCCTTGAACCGCAAATGAATGCCGAACCTGCGCGTATTGACGTACAGTGTGTCTATCACCTCGCCACCGATGGCCAGCTCGACCATTTCAAGTATCTGGCTCACGGCGATGCCGTATCGCGAGCAGGCGGCGCGGTCCGCGACGATCTGAACCTGCGGCTGGCCGAAGCTCTGCTCGACCGAAAGGTCGACCAGCCCCGGCACGTCTTCTATGGCAGCGCTGATCTCGTCGGCCTTGTCGCGAAGGACGGCCAGGTCCTCGCCGTAGAGCTTGATCGCCAGTTGGGCCCGGATTCCGGAGAGAAGCTCGTCAAAGGCGTTCTGGATGGGCTGCGTGAAATTCAGTTGTATCCCCGGCCAGGAGGACAATTCGTCGCTCAGAGCAGCCACGAGTTCCTGCTTGCTTGCAAACCGGGTCCATTGCCCAAGCGGATGAAGCTCAATGTGGATTTCAGCGTAGTTCACGGGATGGGGATGGCTTCCGGCTTCGGGCCGGCCGATTCTGGAAACGATCTCCTCCACTTCCGGGTACTTCTTGATCTGTCGCTCGAGCTTCATCACCGTGTCGGTTGCCTTCTCCAGGGAGATGGACGGACACATGATTACACCAATCAAGATGGAACCTTCCTCCAACGTCGGAATGAACTCCGTCCCGACAAAGGGCAAGAGGCCCAGGCTCCCGACGAACCCGGCGAGGGAGATCGATATAACGACGCCTTTCCACCGGATCGCTCGCTGAAGCAAGGGACGGTACAAGCCCTTCAACTTTGTAATGAGGAAGAGCTCCTTTTGCTTTCCCTGTTTGAGAAGAAGAGACGAAAGAACCGGAGCCACGATTAGCGCCGTCGCAATCGAACCGAGCAGGGCGAAGGAGATCGTAAAGGCCATGGGGGAGAACATCTTCCCTTCGACGCCTTCGAGGGTGAAGATCGGGAGAAACACCGTGATGATGATTCCGATGGAGAACAGGATCGGGCGACTGACCTCCCTGGCGGCCTGAAGGATGATGTCCGACTTGCTCTTGGAGGCATTCTCGCCGTCATTCAGGTGGCGATAGATGTTTTCCACCATGACAATCGATCCGTCCCCCAGCATGCCGATTGCGATGGCGATCCCCCCGAGTGACATGAGATTCGCTGAGATGCCGTTGATCCCCATGCAGATGACCGCGACCATCGCGCAGATCGGCAGGGACAGCACCACGATAAACGCGGTCCTGACGTTGCCTAGAAAGACAAAGAGCGTCAACAGAACCAGCGCCGCACCCTGCCCAAGCGCCTTCTTGACCGTCCAGGTGGCCTGTTCCACCAGCTCGGCTTGCTCGTAGTACGGAATCAACGATACACCCTTGGGGAGTGACGCCCGGACGCTTTCCACTTTCTCGTGAAGGCGTTCAATGACCTCCGACGTGTTCTCGCCGAATAGCTTTAGAACGATGCCGGATACGACCTCTTTCTCGCCGTTGCGACTGACGACACCTCGGCGGATCTCGTTTCCGTAGACCACCTCAGCCACGTCGGCCATCTTGATCGCGACACCGTCCTCCACCTTGATTGGGATACTGCGAATGTCGTCCAGAGTTTCCAGCAGACCGAGGCCCCGCACCAGGGACTCTTCCGATCCGATGACGAGGAACTGGCCGCCGACGTTCTGGTTGTTCTCCCGCACGGCCTCGACCAGATCTTCGAGCGACAGGCTGTACCTGAGTAACGCATCGGGGTCCACGCGAATCTGGTACTGCAACACATGGCCACCAATAGACAGGATGTCCGTGACGCCGGGGACCGTCTTCAGTTGGAATTTGACGACCCAATCGTTGAGTTCTCGGAGGTAGGTGTTGGGATCCTTGCCTTCGGTGTCCACGTTGTCGTCGATTGTCAGGTAGTAGATGAATATCTGCCCCAGCCCCGTTGAAATGGGTCCGAGCTTGGGCGGTTCGTCCATTTCGGGCAGTTCAACCGCGGCTGCCGCGAGCCGTTCCGCGACGAGCTGCCGGGCAAAGTAGATGTCCACGTTATCCTTGAAGTACACGTATATGACGGCCATCCCGAACGCGGAGGTGGATTTGATCCGCGTAACACCCGGCAAGCCGTTCATGGCGGATTCGATAGGATAGGTTATAAGCCGTTCGATCTCCTCGGGGGCCATTCCATGGCCCTCGGCAAACACCGGAACCATGATCGGGGAAATATCGGGAAAGGCATCGACGGGCATTTGCCTGTACTCGTAGGCCCCGCAAGCGATCAGGGCAACGATCGCGACGACGACCAGTCCCTTTGCGTTCAGCGATGCCTCTACCAGTCGGTCAATCATCTGGACCCCTAGTGACCATGGCCGGCATGGGCGCCGAGCCCACGCGTGACGATCTTTGCTTTCAGCTCGAAAGCGCCGTGCGTAACGTAGCGTTGACCGACGGCCAACCCCGAGAGAACTTCCACCCGCAATTCATTGCTTCGCCCAAGAGAAACCGCTTTCGGCTTGAAGCCTTCGCTCGTGTCCAGGAAGACAACCGTCTGCTCGCCCATTCTTTGAATCGCCGACTTCAAAATGACGACCGAAGCGCTCTTGTGCCCGATGGAAATCTCAGCGCTTACAAAGAGCCCGGGCCGCAGTTGGCCGTCCGGGTTGGGAAGCACGACGCGGGCCAGCGCCGTCCGTGTCTTTTCGTCAACGATCGGTGCCACATATGCTATGGTGCCTCGGGCGTGGGGCATGCCGGCGCCTGCGGAAATAGTGACCCCCATGCCTTTCCTGACGTAGGGCAGGTCCTTCTGATACACGGCGATGTTGACCCACACCGAGGTCAGATCCGCGACCGTGAAAGCCCCGGACTCATCGCTGTGCTTTTCGCCCAGGGTCAGGTGTTTCTCAATCACGGTGGCGCCGAACGGGGCGCGAAGTGGATACCACGCCAGCTTCTCCTCGGCATCGGGCGCGGCCGGGGTCTTGCCGTCGGCCTTGGCTGCGTCATGTTTGCAACCCTTGCAGTTCGGATCAGTGCACTTGGCCTGCGGTGTCGGCGAGGGAGTCTGAAGTTGGGCATACGCCTCCAGTTCCGCTATTTCCTGGGAGTTAAGCCCCAGCACGTAGAGGCGCCGGCGTGCCCCTGTCAACTCGATCTCGCGGATTCGTCGCGACCGTTGGGCTTCCAGGAGGTTTCGGCGGATCTTGAAGTCGATACTGTCACGCGTCGCGGCGTAGAGGGCGTCCGCCTTCTTGTACTCAGCTTCTGCCGCCTGGAAGTCTCGTTCGCTGGCCACTTTCTTCTCGAACAGCGGCCTTTCCCTCAGATATGCGGCCCGGGCATACACGAACTCCGCATACGCGGAAATGAGGATGCTGCGATTCTCACCCATTTCACTCCCGTTCATGTCGCGGAGCGTCTCCAGCGAAGGAGACGAGTTCAGCACCCAAAGAAGGTGGGTGGTATTGTCATGCACCGCCTGGGCCCGGATAAGATCAACGGTGCAGCAGCTAACCGCCGCCCACTTGGCATGATAGTCAACCTTGGCCTCCCCTAACTCGGCGCTCTCCAGCCAGGCCAACACTTGCCCGGCGCGGACCGAATCGCCGACACTCGCCAGGACTTCGCGAACGATGCCCGGCGCGCCGGGGACGATGTGGGCGACTCGATCGGCGTTGAGTACGATCTCTCCAGGGAGGCTTATCTGCGTCGCCAGGTCTCCGGACCCGGCGATCGCAACCTCTACGCCGAACTTCTTTCTCTCTGCGGGGCTGAGCCGAACAACCGATTCCGCGCCCTCGTCGTCATGTCCCGCGTGATCGTCATGACCGCCGGGGTCTTCATGTGCGTCATTACCATCCGGGTCTTCATGTGCGTCATGGTCATGGGCGTCTTCCCTCCCATGCGCGTCATGATCGTCCTCGTCATGTCCAGCCTTCTCTTGGCCGCGCTCGTGACGATCAGCCTGCCCATGGTCTTCATCCCCATGGCCATGGTCGTCACCGAGCAGCGTGTCTTCCGGTGGTTGTTGGGCGCGGTCCCACGAAATTGCGACCGCTCCACCGCAAAGGACAATGACCGCGACGATCATTGCCGCAATCGTTACTTTCTTGTTCATCACATCGGTCCTCCGCTGATCGTATCCATCGTGTGTTTCAACGCGGGCGCCGGGGCGTTGTGCATTTACAACAGCAACGCCGCCAGTGCATTGAGCAATAGGTCCCTTACGAAAGTCCCGAGGTCTCCGGTGCCGGTCGGCGTGCAGCCGCCGCACAGGCCCAGTCCCATTACCGTCAGAACGCCAAGGGCCACGACGCCGGCTGGCGAGTCTCTCTTGGTCACGGTTCTGTGTCCTCCTCAGCCCCAGCATCCAACGTTGGCTCGCCGTCAAGCTCGGCGACCAGTTTTGAAAACGGCAGGCCGATCGTTCGCTCCAATTCAGCAGCGGCGGTGGCTGCGGTCTGCGCCGCACCGACGCAGCCACTCCGCGTCTCCAGGAAGAACCGCTGCGCTTCGAGAACGGAAAGAAAGGAGGCCCGTCCGGCCCGGTATGCCTCGCGCGACAGCTCCAAGTTGCTCTGTGCCAGCGGAATCGAACGGTCCCGGTAGATGCGTACGAGCTTCCAGGCGGTCAACACCCGATCGACGGCGCTGCGAACCTCTTGGGCGGCGGCCCGAACCAGAGCTTCCAGCCTCTTGCTCGCCTGCTCGTAAGCGTATCGTGCCTTGGCGATTTGTGCCTGGTTCTGATCGAAGATCGGCAACTCCAAGTCCAGGCTCGGGCCGATGATGAAGTCGGTGTTTCGTCGGCGCTCTGATCGCGGCTGGATCTTGGGTGCCGTCAGGCCACCGTTAGCTATCGATGCCCGGGCGGTGTCTGCCAGGATATCACGACCGCCGTCGCTCCGTGGGCGCTCCCCTCGTTCCAACGCCACCCCAAGTTCGATGGTCCCAAAGACGCGCCGGTACTCCTCGTGTAATCGAGCCTCCGCAGCGTATACCGCCTGCTCGGCCCAGCGGATGTCCAGACGCCATGTTCGCGCGATATCGAGCAGCCGCTGCGCGTCGGGCGCTTTCGGCGGGAGATTCGGAAGAGGATCAAGCAGCGTGAGCCGGTCGGCGTCCGTGGTGACTCCGAGCAGCGTAGCCAGCCTCCGACGGGCCTCGGCGGCCGCAAGCCGCCTCGCCTCCACCTCCAACTCAGCGTCAAGCGCAAGGCCTCGTGACAGGTTGACATCCAGTTCGCTGGCTGCTCCAGCCTGCTGACGGGTCGCTGCCAGCTCCAACAGGCTTTGCGCGACCGAAAGATTCTCCTGTGAGATCCGAAGGCTCTCGTCCGCCCCAACCGCCTCGTAGTACGCCGTCTTCGCCTCCGCCGCGAGATCCGCCGCTTGTCGGGCGAGCCCGAGAATCGTCTGATCAAGCGACCGCTTGGCCGCACGCCTGCGGGGCGGTATCTGCCACAGGTCGGCGATGTTTTGGGCCAGCCCCCCTTCCAGGCTGGCCAGGCCTCCGCCCGATGGGAGCTGCAGGGCGATCCCTAATGAGGGATTGGACAGCAACCCGGCTTGCACGACGTCGGCTCGGGCCATGCCGATGTCCATGAACGACGCCTGCAGCGTCGGGTTGTTCAGCAGGCAGACCTGTACCGTTTCATCCACGGTGATGCCGTCTCGGAGCAGCTCTTCGACGAAGCGTGCCGCGGACTCGTCATCGTCAGGTTGGTAGACGTGTTCCCGGCCGGTGGCTGCGGCGACGTGCTGTGCCGCCCGGTCATAGTCGAGGGCCGGGTTTACCGTGGCACAGCCGCCGATCGCTGCCACCTGAGCCAGCGACCAGAGGATTCTTCCGGGCTTTTTGACCATGCTAGCGATTCCTCAGCAGTGCCCCTCGAGTCCGCCTGCGCTGGAGCCGAAGGATAGCCCAGGCACGCAGCACGCGCCGGAGTAGCGGGACAAGCCCGAGCGTCACGCCGGCTGCGCGCACCAAATCCGAACCGCAACCGCCTGCCCTTTACGTCGCGCAGCGATGTCAAGGGTAAGGGAGCGGCGAAACGAGGGAATCAGATCAAAAGCGGGATGTCGCTGAATGGAAGAGGTAGGTTTGGGAGGTGAGACGATAGAACGGTCTCGCTCTCCCTCGTAGTGGCAAGGTATCGAACGGCGTCTTCGACGACCGCCGCGGGGGGGGAGGGGTACTGACCAACCGTGTCGCAGTCGTCGCCCCGGCGCTCAACCCGAGTAAGCACCCTGCTGCACGGGTCTTCCGCACAGTCGCCTCCGTGCCGACAACCGGACTGATCCCCCCAATCGGACTCATCGGAGTGGCTGGCGGTTCCGGAGCATTCACACGCATGCGAAATCATGCCCGCCGAGCACATCCACGGCAGGGCAAGCACCGCCCACGCGACTGCCAGACTGATCATCCTCCGACACATATTATTGAAGAGGATATAGCGTCTGCCGAAACCAGTCAAGGCAGCCGAGTCACATCACGGTAACAGCTTTGGGGCCGGCTCACTTACGGATCCAGGGCCCCGATCTGTTATCGCTCGTGGATGCGGTCGCCCATGGCATGGACCATCGGGAGGATTGCCCCCGCAGGAGCCGGGCCCCGGCTCACCTCACCACCGTGAGCAGAACATCAGATGGGCTCCATGCTGACAACTGACCGCTCGCGGGGCTGCCTACTTCCGCCCTACCCCAACAATCGCCTCCGCACAATCCAGGCGGAAGTCCGCGACTGCCGCAAGAACACCCCCCAACCGTCCGCAGCCGCGTGCACATCCTCATCGTGTCTAAACGCCTCCCGATCAAACCAAGCCTCACCGCAAACCCGGCAATCCTCCCGCGGGCGACCCTTGGCAGGGTAGGATCGTTTTCGACACTACAAATCACCTTTCAGCCGGCCTACCGGTTAAGACCACCCGCCGCCGGGCGAGACCCCCGCCCCGCTCCCTAACGGTCGCGGTTCGTGTTGGCGCCTCCGCTGTGTATGAGACCCGCAGCGTTGGGTACACTCGGGCCACGGCTACCGCAGCCAGTAGGGCGAGCGTCGGACCGGTAAGATCGGCGGTCCGCGTCGTGGTAAGGGTTTGCAGACCTTCCAGCCCCAGGGCCAACCCCGTTACGATCGCCCCGGTGAGAAACCACGCCCAGGTGACGTGCGACCGCCGGAGGATGATCGCGAGGGTGATCGCCAGAGCGGCGTAGGTCACCAACCTCGAACCGATCGCGCAGGCCGCCTTGAGAACCGGTCGATGCCACATCGCCTCAAAGGGGATCCACTGAACCGACGACAGATCGACGGGCGAACCGAATCCGATGTGTCTGTCAACAGAGGCGGCCAGCAGCAGGGCAACCTGAACCACCGCCAGCAGGGCGAGAATCAGGGTGGGCATTGCCCGGCCCGGCCGTGTCTTCCAATCCGTGTGGGACGAGCTTTCCGGTCTGTCACCGACCGGCTGGACCGGCAAGCCGGCTTGCCAGGCCGGTCCCACAAACGCCCACCAGGCCCCAAGAGCCACCCCCGCAAAGCCGAGTATCAAAGCCCCCAGGTCGAACTGATGCGACCGGGTGAATAGCTGCAGGAGTTCCACTAGAACCACCAGCACGAGGCCATGTTTGACCGCTGACGCAAACGCGATCATCGGATGGCGACCCGATTCCCGCCCGGAAAGGGCCCGGAAGTAGCCCAGGAGGGCGAACCAGATCGCCCCGCTTAGTTTGGCAATCAGGGCCTCGAATGGCGGCGTGCCCGGTGTCGGAGGGCGAAAGCTCGCCAGGCTCCACTCCGTCCGCAAGAAGGAAGCGTGAAGGGCTCCGGTGTCGCTTATGAAGTCAAAGGGCGCCAGACCGAAGAAGAGGAGTCCGAACGTGAGAAGTGCTGCGATCGTGGCAAACGGCCTGTCCGCAAGGCTGCGCCGAAGCTGATCCGCAGCCGAGACCCCGGCCCTGATCGCCGCGGCACCGAGGATCGCCCCGACAAGCGTTCCGAGGGTGTTGAGCCCAACGTCCGTCCAGGACGCGATACGCTCCGAGATGCCGGTCTGCAGGGTTTCGGCAAGGATGCTCACGCCCGCGCCGACCGCTACCGCCCAGGGTATCCGGGCTGCCCGCTTGGCCCCCTTACCACGTCCGTAAAGGACGAGCGCCAAACCGACCGGCACGTAAACGAGCAAGTTGGTGAAGAGGTCCTCGCGGCCAGAGGGGTGAAGCCCGATCCCGAGCAGGCCAAACCCGTTCGATAAGCCAAAGGCCGCGGGGTCGAGTTTGAACGGAATCAAGGCCCCATATAGTACGGCGGCGATCGCTCCCAGAGGCCAGAGCGATGACAGCCCGGGCGCGGGAGCGGCGTACACGCCGTCGCCTGTCGACGGACGCAGCCCCGCTGCCCCAAGAGTGGTCAACGCTTCTTCCCCCTTCGCTGCCTGCCCGGCTACGCATGCCCCCCCGCCGGGGAGCGGCAAAGATCCGGAGGGCATAGATCATCTCTGCCCTACTCTTTGCCGTACCGGCCGGCTTGCCCGCGGCGGACCCCCATGGGAATCCCTGGCAGGTTCCGGGTACATCGTGCCAAGCGCCGGGCGGGCGCGACGGGCCGATCGGGTCCGCGATCCTAAGTCCGATAGAATCACCACCGGTAGCCGCCTGCGAAGGAGGCGCGCTCGTGTCGCACTCAACCGAAACCAGGTAGGATGGCGGTATGGTTTCCCCGGTTTCTGCGGTCTGTGTCAGCGACGTTGCCAACGGAGGTGGTGGGCATCCGGTTCGAGGGAAGGTCGTATTGATTCCAAAGCGCCGCTTCTGAAGTCCACCGCAGGTGGACGAAGAGGCGGGTAGCACGACGTCTCATACTCGATACCTGCGCAAAGCAGCCGCGCAGATACAGTCCCAGTAGGAGGAGTAAGGCCGATGCACACGCTCCTGTACCGATTCGACAGGTCCGAACTGTTTCCCTTGCTGGGGGAACAGACGAGCGCGCGCGGAGGCGTGGAGATCCGAGCGGGCCGGCGCGCCGGGGAGCCCGTACTGCGCGTGTCCCTTCAGCGACATGTCGACGACACCGCCGACGTCAAAGTGAAGCTAGCACTTCCGCTTGTGGCTGTCGAGGGAAACCCACGGCAGTTTTTGCTCGACCTCGTGGGTGACGCGAGCGGTTGCGAGTTGTTTTTGGAAGCCGCCGACCGGTTGGGTTGGGGCTTTTCGTACTCGTTGGGCGCGGTGGACTTCCCCGCCGCGGGCACGTTGTCCGTCGATGTGCAGCGCCCGCGCGAGTACTGGGACGCACGGAAAGAGAACGGTACGACGGGCGTTGTACCGCCTGTTCAGCTTTTCCGGCTGGTTATCGCCATGGCGGCTAAGTGCACGGGATTCGATCTGGCTTTGTGCGCCTTGCGCGCCTCGGGCGAGGTCCGGCTCGCCCCTTCCGGTATTGCCTCGGCCCCCGGCCCCCGGGCGTGATCGCGCCCCCACCAAAGTGGGCTAGAGCATTCTACGTTCTTGCGTAGCGGCCGCCCCCCGTGGCGGTCGTAGGAGACCGGTGAGCGGGGGTGCGAGAAGGGACTCTCGCACCAGCATTTCTAGAAGTTCACGTCGAGATCGGAGTTTGCAGCCAACATTCGTGCCCTGGTGACCGGGATGAACGGATCATCACTGATCTTGGTGGCGAACGACGATTCCGTCCCCGAAAGAGGCAACACCGGAGATTGTCCGGGTTCGATCGCGCCTTTGGGAACCCGGAGAATGTGTCCGCTCGAGTTGCAGACATAGCACCCCGGATCATTGATACCGTCGAACGGAACCTGCGTCCCAAGACCATGCGACTCACATTCTTTCTTCTGTGACCCTGTTGTGGACATGTCAACCTTCTCCTTATAGTGGACAACACCGACCTGACAATCCTTCTGCTTCCGCGGAATTGATGACGGAGCCAGTCTGCTCTGCTATCACGACTCTATCAATGCAATCGGCAATGTCCATCCGATTCCGGAATAAGGTAGGCCGGGCTTTGCCCGACATTCGGATGCGGTGTCGGGCGGAGCCCGACCGACTCGGGACATTCTCGGAACCGTGCATCCAGTCGGTTCATTCCGGTAATAGGCGGCCTGCTTCCAGTTCCTATCGGACACCACCATACAGCCGTCCGTTGGCACAACAGCCACCCGAGGCGCGATATGTGTCTTGACTCCGCGTGCTCAGTTTGGTAATTCGTCTGGCTGGAATATGGGACCTGAGCAGCGCGGCGTGTGCTCGCGGCTGTAGCAGGTCGAAGAAACACGCGGACAGAGGAGAAAGCGATGTTCAAGTTCAATCGATTGGTTTGGGTGGTGCTCGCTTGCAGTATTTCGTGACCTATCCTGGAGTCTAGTCGACTAATTGACGATCTGGACCCAACTGCCCGGAGATACTACAACGCTGTCGCCTTGAAGGACAAGCGTGACCTGCATGCGGTGCGTTGCCTGTCCGCTGACGCCGGTGCCTACAAGCGCTACTGAGTCGTCGGCCTTGATGATCGTATCGATGCGGCCGACGACATTGACCTCCAAGCTGAAGGTTCCATCGCCGATCGGTTCGTCCTGAGCCCAGAAGCCGGTTCCCAGGTTCGTGCCACGACCAGGATCCTCGTTGATCAGGGCGAATCCATATTCGATGGCCGACTGGGCGTAGAAGCGGGCTGCGGTCAGATGGTTCGAACCTTCGTCGCCGCGGCGTAGGATCCGGACCATCATGAGGGTCGACAGCCCGATGACCATTACGACCATCCCCGTGCCGATGAAGAAAACGTACGAAACCCCCCGGCGACGGTAGGAGCGTTGACCTGATGCGTTGCGTGGATACATAGTCTGCACAGCCCTTGGTGACGTTACTGTTTCCAGCCAGCAGCAGCCCGTCTGCGACTGTTCTTACTGCTCCATGCCGGCCGCCCACTCAATGGCCCGCTTCATGAGCATTTTGCCGTCCTCGGTCAGCAGGTTGATATCGAAGTCCTGCCTTCCCCAGGGAAGCTGCACGCGGCGACCCGCCGCGGTCCCACCGTTTACCAGCTCCGCGCCGGTTTCGAGGACCGCCAAGGACAGGTCACCGAACCACTCACCAAGGGGTTGAAGATCCGGGGCCTGCTGGATCGCGGTATTACTGATACTCGTTATCTGCTGGTTCTCCGTAAAGAGGGCGACGGGCGATACGGCGAACTGGGATGTGATGTAATGCGTTCCGTTGACGATATGGAGGTTCATCTGGTCGAAGGGCGCGCCGATTTTGGAAGCGATTCCGAACTCATCGGCCAGGTCCTTGTGTTCGTTGACCACCCCAAGGGTTGTGTCCCTGAGCTTGGTGTTGAGGTCGGACGGCTTCATTTCCTCAGAGATATAAACCACGTCGGCGTCCGCGACCGCGGTGTCGAAGTCAGCTTGCGGGGCCGCCGCAGCGATGAGGCTCACCGTGGAGCCCCACGATTCGATGAGCGTCTGGCGGGCCAGTTCCTGGCCGGTTGGGTTCGCCTCATCGGTCACGACCAAGAGGACTCTCGGACCGGTTGGCGCCGGAAGCAAGCCTGCGCCCTTCAGCCCCACGAGCTGGGCGACTTGGACGGCCTTGTGCATCACCGTGACGGTGATGCGCTTGAGACCCTTCTCGCTGACAGACAACTGCTTGACGTCGGCCAGGCTGAGCCGCTCCACCGTCACGCTGCGTTCCCAGTCTGCCAGGTTTGGGATTGCGGAGCCGTCCTTGTATTGTGGCGGTTTCGAAGTCCAACCGTGGTAGTCGTCCACGTCGTCAAAGTCCGCGCGGTTGCTGCCCGACTCGCCGGAATCCCGGGCCAGCGAGTAGGCGGGGATCGACCCGGCAGTGAGATCGATCGGGCCGACATCTTCCGGGTCCGCGTAGCTTTGTCGCATGATTTCGGAGAGCAGTCCCTGGGCGAGCAGGTGGCCGCGACCGCGCTGCATGGTCTTGAGCTGCCCGAGCTTGGACGCCCCGAGCGTGTTCAAGGCAGCCACCAGCAGCACGCTTACCAGGACGATAGAAATGGCCGCTTCAACGAGTGTGAATCCTTGGGTACGCGACTGTTGTACAGCGCCGTGTTTCTTGTCATTCGGTTTGTGGGTCATGACCCCGTCGTTTCGGGCGTGTTGAGGATCTGGACCTCTGTTTCAACGCGCGTCGAGGTATCCGCGTCGGCGCGAAGCGCGACGCCGACGGCAACCAGGATATCCGTCTCCCGTGTCTGCGTAGTCGTCGTGCTGTAGGTGCCCCAGAGAAAGAAGGACACACGGTAGTCAGCTTGCTGATTCTTTTTCGGGTTCCATATGCCCCCGCCATCGAAGGTCCATACTGGGATCACATCATCCTTCGGAAAAGATGTGTCGTAGAGACGGAGCACATCACCATCCGCCTGCAATCCATCCGAGCTAGTACCCTTAATGACAAGGACGTATTCTTTGCCAGGGTTTTTCATCGTGAGATCCGTGAACTCGAACGGCATCCACTGATAGGTCGGGGGCGATGGTAGACTCCCGCTGGGCAGAGTGACGGGCACACCGAGGGGATCGAGTCGCGGCTCCGGATTTCCCCCACCCTTTGAGCGGTGTATCGCCACAGTCACTGCGGCGCTACCTGCGTGGGCACCCTGGCGCATCTTCGCGATACCACGAGTGATCTGCATCTCTCCAGTGCCGTTGGGCACATCGGCGACAAAGAACGACGCTATCCACGTGTTGAGGTCCAAGCCGAAATTCTGTGGCGCTCCCCCCGGTGCAGTAGAATCGTCGAACGAGACAATTACGGTCTCGGCACTGGTCTCTATGACTTGGTCGGTGACCGTCTCCGTTCTGTTGGTGTACGTCAGCGTGAAATCCTGGACATTGTCCATGACGGTCGTAACCGTCCCGCCGTTGTACTGCCGGGTCAGCGAGTCGCCAGGTGTACCGGACCAGGAGTAGTTGATGGTTTCCGGTCCGGGATCGCCGTGATTCCGATCGGCGACGATAAACGTAATGGAATCTGCCGATTTGGCGGTAATAGACGTCGCGTACAAGAGGTCGCCAGCGATGTCCTCCACGACCTGTTTGCTTTGCGCCGTGATCTCCATCGGGCTTCTGCCGTCAGGCATGGCGTTTGACGCGATCATGATAGCCGATCCCATTCCCGTCATCAGAATGGTCATGATCGCCATGCTCGCCACGAGTTCGGCCAGTGTGAATCCCCGCCGGAAGGAATGTCCGCTTCGCGTGATCATGATATGCTCGCCCGGCGTTGTCATTGCACGCTCGCCTTACCGGTCTGTGCATCGATCGTAATGGTCCTCACATGACTGCCAACGCGGATGACAACCGAGCCATCGCTGTCGGGCATGCCATAGATGTCGAAGATGATTTCCTTGTCACCACCGAAATCCGCGGAAACAAGTGTAGCGCTGTACGGCTCCTCCCTTAGGGACACCTTGTACTCCAAGCCTGGATGGTCAGGGTGCGGCATGCCGACCAATGAGTACTCACCGATAGCCGGGTCGAACCGAACTGTTTGAGCCACGTTGGAGCTCTTGGCCTGTCGTTGGGCAAACGCGAGGTCCACGACAGTCCGTCTGGCCGCGGCCTCGACGTGCTGAAGTGCCAACGAGTTGCTGAACCGAGGAGCTGCTATGGCCGCCAGGATTCCGATAATCACGACGACGCAAACCAGCTCCGCGAGACTGAACCCTCGGCGAAAAGGCCGGCGCGGGCCGACGTACCGGCGCAGCCGTAGGGTGCATCTTGATGCACCTTTGTTGCGAGCGCTACACGTCATGGATCACGCTTGTATCTGCTCGGGGATAATCGGGACCGAGCAACAGTCATCGTTGTGGTTCCGTCCGCCACGGCGGGTGGACGCTACTTGGCCCTGACGGCCTGCTGGTCTTCCAGCTTGGTCACGCCCATCTTGTCCAGTTGCGCGTTGGTTGCGCTGATGCCGAAATACCCGTGCGAAAACACCGCAACCCATCCAAACGTCCCCGCAGCCGGATCGGCGTCGCCGGGGACGGCCTTTACAAAAACCGTGGAAAGACCGTTGGCCGGGTTCACGGGAAACGGGCGGCGCAGGTAAGGGCCGAAAACGTAGAGGTTGCTGGGAGTGGGGTTCGTCTTGCCGGCGCCGTCGCTGTACCTGGTAACTTGCTCGACGAATGCGTCGTTGTCCGGCGTGTCCGTGGCCGGGAGGTGCCCCGGGTATCGCCCGTGCTCGGCGAAGTAGCAGTCGATCGCGGTACGCACTCCCATCAGAGTCGCCCGCAAGGCGCTGGCGGATGCAGCGGTGGACGCGCCGGTCATCCGCGGGGCGGCGATCGCGGCGACGATCCCGATAATCACCACCACGATCACCAACTCAACCAGGCTAAAACCCCGACACCGGGCCTGCGAACGTCTGTGCTGCCGATGGCCGGACATCATTCCCCCCCAGGCAAGCACACTGCTCCGTCCCTTTTCAGCATACAATACCGATGCGCTCGGGGGCGGCTCGGCTTTGTCGCGCACGGGACAGCTCAACCCGCCGTAAGATCTTGGACCCGGTTCCCAAAGGCCGGGGCAAAGAGGATCTTTGCCCTACCGGGATAGAGTCTTAGTAGCCGCTGTAGGGGTCACCGGCATCGTCGTTGTCCACCGAGTTGCCGATGATCTCGCCGGTGGTGGTAGCGTAGACCCAGCCCTCCCCGCCGGCTTCGTTCGGCTGGAACAGCGCAGGGTCGATCAGAAGGTCCGTCGAACCCTTGTTGGCCCCGATCGATAGCGGGGGAAGGCCTCTGCGCAGATAGGGTCCGTAGATGTTCTTGGTAGGATCGACATTGACCTTGCCGAACACGTCGGTCTTGACGGTCAGTTGTTCGACAATCTCATCCTGCGTACCCAAACAGGTCGCGCAGCCTCCCGGGAAGTCCCCGCCGTGCTCCGCGGCGAACATGTCGATCGCGTTACGCATCCCGGCCAGACTCCCCTTAAGCGCCGAATCGCCCGCTCCCTTGGCACCTCGACTGATCCGCGGTACCGCGATGGCCGCAATCACTCCCAGAATGACGACCACAATGACCAGCTCGACCAGACTGAAGGCTCTCGATTTCACTCTTTTCTTCATGATCAGGCACCCATCTCTTGTTGTCGGCGAGTCCTTTAGATTCCGTGTAGTGACACAGTCTTTGCACACGATCCGCGAAAACCACAACCCGTATCGTCGGGGCACGGAGCGTACTTTAGTCTCCTTGTGGTCCAACCTCGTTGACGACTGATAAGACCGCTTCACCGTCGAAGCACTCGAAACGCGCCGCCCCACCGTCGATGTCGGAGAGGGTGCAGCCGTCGATCACCTCACCCAATCGCAGCCAGTCGGCGTCAACTATCGCTATTTTGAGACGTGGGTTGACCATTACCCCCTGCAGGCTATGTTGCGACACGAAGGCGGCACTGCTTAGACGCCCCGCAGCCTCATCCTCCGTGGAACCATCGCGGCCATTATCGGCTGAGGAGTTTAGGGGATCGCCGAATGATCGGCGTGCAAGCGGCACGAACAAGTCACGCATCTTTGCGTCTGGGCTGAGAGGCATCACTCCGCGGGGGAAAGGCACTTCCGGAATGGAGAACGTTTCCCCCGAGGTTGGGCCGGTGTTATCACCCGCGCCGGAGGCGGATTGGCTAACCGACGCGGTCGCTTCCGCGGGTTCGGTGACACCGGCCGGCAGGATCAGGCGGTCCACCGCGAGGGCGATTCCTCCGAGAAGCACCACCCCCAGGTACAGTTGTTTCTTGCGACGCGATATCACGCTATCCGCGGCCTCCTTCCGCTCGCGTCGGCAGGGCCGAAAACAAGCTGATGGTGAGCACCGCAGCCCGCTGGTTCACCCCACCGTTCACCGGGATTCTCCCCTTGTCGATCTTGAAGTAGCTGACATCCGCCCAGAAGTCGGTGTGTTCGATCGCCCACAAGAAACTGATGACGTTGGGGGCGGAGCCCATGACCTCGTAGGCGAATCGCTGCTCGAAGAGCCCCGAGTAAGTTCGGGAGGGGAGCGGGTTGTGCCTGACGACACGCAACTGATTCTGTGCGGCTAGCTCCGAAAGGGTCTGAAAGTACTCCTCAACCGGGGGGTGGTCCGGGAGCCGTCCGGTTCGTAGCAGTTCCGCCTGGCGATCCGCCAATGAAGTTCGCAGGCGATCGCACGTTGCCCGGACCTGTGCGAGATTCGTCCGCGTGCTTTGCACCGCTTGACCCAACTGTTTGGCGTCGGATGTCGCTGCCCTGCTTTGAACCAAAACAAGCCACAGGAAGACAAGCACGAACACGGTGGTGATGCTTCCCCCAACCGCATCGATCGCAAGCATGGGTAGTCCGCTTTTTCGCATCACCGCTACCACTCACAAATCAACTCGAACCGAAAGAAAGAGCCCTCGGGCATCACCTCGCGCTGGGAACGTCCCACTCTCACGTCAGCGAACACCCTGGTGCGCTTGAGGTTACTCACAAAGACCTGCGGGTCAGCCGCATCCGCAGCATAGCCTTCGAGCCTGAACCTGCGCGGTGCGTCGACCCGCAGGGTGGACGGCCCTGCGCCCGGCGAAATGCGCGGGCTGCGAACCTGGGGTTGCGATTTCGCGGCTGCCGGCGTGGCAGGGTCCGTTCCCATGGACACGAGCCAGCATGAATCAGGCATACATGAGCCGATCACGGCGAGCAGCCCGGACCAGGCCCGCTTGGACCGCAGGGCAGCAGCCCGTTCCACGTGGCGACGGGCCTGCTCCTCCTCGACGGTCAGGGTCCGAAGTTCGTCCCGAGCAGCCTCGAGCTGCAGGCGGAGTTGCTCGCCTTGGGTCCGCAGTCCGCCCGCCTGCAAACGGCGGTACCCTTCAAGGCCTCCGGCAACTGCGACCGCTGCCATGGCAACGAACGCCGCCGCCGCCCAGCTCCGCAGACGGTCCCGTCGTCTGCGGGCGAGCTGAACCGCGCCAGGAATGAGGTTGACAACTGGCATTGAGTTCTCAGTTTTCAGTTTTCAGTTCTCAGCTGTCGGCTCCCGGGACTGACAACTGATGACTTCTTACCTACCCTATACAATCGCCAACCCGACGGCGAGGGCATAGGCTTCCAGGGAACCCTCGGGCAAGCATGCACAACGCAGGCGCGACGACTCCTCTTGCAGGTAGTCCGTCGCCCGTCGGACGGGAATACCCAGGGCGTCACTCAGGTACTCAGGCAGATGCCGCATCCGGGCTCCGCCCCCGACGATGATAAGATCCGCGGCCCCTGTTTGCCGATAACAGCTCAGAACGTACTCGTAGGAACGCTTCACCTCGGAGGCGAGATCGGTCAGTGTCCCGCGTAGGCAGCCCAGCAGGATCGAGCCCAGTTCGCTCGCGGGAGGCTCGACAACTTGGGTCCCATCCGCGCCCCGGTGGAACCGGTTCCTAACCGGTTGGAAACCGGTTCCACACGGGCGCGCCCCGCGCGGCGACAAGGCGATGCCGTGCTCGCGCTTATGGACCTCCGCAGCTCGCACGCTGATGCCGAGGGAGTCGGCGATCCGGTTCGTCCACGCCCGCCCGCCCGATCCGGTCGTCCGGGCCAGGACGGGAACGTCGTCCAGGCAAAGCACCAGCCGGGTCTGGCGATCGCCGGCATCCAAAAGCCCCCAGACTTCGTCCGAGTTGAAACGCCCGAGCACGCCCCCGAGGCGGCACAGGGCGGTGATCGCGGTATCCACGCCCAGGCAGCGCAAACCGGCGCGCTGACAGGCGGCGAGGTTGGTGGAGACTGCCTCGGCGGAGGCCGCTGCCCCGATTACGTTGGGCGCAGGGCCCTGGGCCTCAGGCAGGAGCCAGTGTCTCGTCTCAACCGGCTGCTTCGGATCGGCCACAAGCCGCTGCAGCTCCCAGTGCACCGCCTCGGCGGCCTCTGCAGCCTCCAATGAAAGAACCGCGTGAGGCAGCTCCAGAGCGTGGAGTTCCACGTCCGGAGGATTGAGGGCGGTGACCGCCCCCCTGCCACGAAAGGCGGCCTGAGGCAAACAACCTCTTATGGACCGGGCAAGCGCCTCCACCACCGAAGAATCATCAGTGTCAGACCGGTGGCGGTCGCACCGGGCGGCAGCGGTCACGGTGTAGCGGTCGTGCCGGGCGGTCAACTGCACGGCACGCACACCGGTCTCACCCATGTCCAGCCCGATAGGCGAATGTCTGCTTGGACGACGCTTCATAGAAGCTCTTAGCTCTTGGCTCTTGACCGTAGGGTGGGCACCGCCCACCATCTTCGTCCTCGATAACACTTATGGTGGGCGGTGCCCACCCTACAGTCTACTACGGTCTACTTCATCGCAGCGGTCATGTCGAACAGCGGCAGGAACAGCGATATCGCCACGCCGCCGACTACTACACCCATCACTATCAGAATCAACGGCTCAATCAGCTTGGTTACCACCTGGATCAGTTCCGCGTTGGATTCGTCCAGAACGTCGGCGCAGTACGTCATCGCCCCTCCAAGGTTCCCACTGTCTTCCCCCGTGCGGATCGCCTGGCATATCTGGGGCTGCATCAGTCCGGACTCTTCAAACGCGGTGCTGACATGTCCGCCGGAAGTCACCGTATCCTCCACGGAGTCGAAGAGCTTCTGGAACCGCCTGTTCCTGGTGGACCTGCGGACAAGTTCGAGACTTTCCAACACCCCTACCCGGCTCGCCAGGAGCATGCCCATCGTTCGCACCACTTGAGCCTGAATCAGCAGCGTCCTGAGGCGTCCGAAAACGGGAATCTGGGTCTGTACATTGCTAAGCCACTGGCGCCCGGACGCCCCCACCAGCAGCCATACCATCGAACCTGCGAGAACCACGAGAATCGCGAGCCACAAAGCCCAGTAATCCCGCATCATCCCGCCGGCGGCCAGCAGGAGCCTCGTGGGAGTCGGCGTGGGCACGCCGAGCTGAACGAACATGTCTCGAAACCGCGGAAGAACGAAGAAGAGCAAGACGTTGAGGATACTCACGCACATCAGAATCAACAGGATCGGATAGGCGAGCGCCCCGAGGATCTTGTTGCGCATCGCCCGGCGTTTTCCAACGATGTCCGCGAGGCGTTCGTACATGTCGTTCATCGTCCCGCTGGCCTCGCCCGCCGCGGTGATGGCGCAGTAAACCGCGTCGAAGGTGCCCGGATGTTTTCGCAGGGAATCGGTCAACGTTGCCCCCTCCTCCAGGTCAGTCACGATCTGCCCGAGCAGTGCCGCCTGCTGCGGTTTTTTCATCTGCTTCTTGATAGCCGTGATGGCCGGCACGATGCCGCTTCCCGAACGCAGCAACATCGCCATCTGCCTGGTGAACAACGCAACCACTTTCAGCGGCAGCCGAGGGCGACCACCCGAGCCGTGGGCTTCAGCCTGCGCGAACGTTCGCGCAGGCCCAAGCCTGCGGCTCGGGTGGAGGTCGGACTCCTTGATCCGCGTGACAAAAAGCCCGCGACTGCGGAGCTGATCGACGGCTTCGGCGGTGCTGATCGCCTCCACCTGATCACTGGTGCGCTGCCCGCGCGAATCAACCGCATCGTAGGTGAGGATCATGACGAACGTCCAGGAGCCGTACGAATTACAAATTACGAATTACGAATTACGAATTACGAATTACAGATTACGAGTTACGAAACGTCGAAAGTCGAAAAGTAACAACGGTATCATATCTACGTTTCTGCGTTTCCTAGACCGCCCCGGTCGGGTCACCGACCTCCATTGCCTCAGATCGTGTCACACGGAGGACCTCCTCCAAGGTGGACTCTCCGCTATCGACCAGATCCAGAGCCTTGTCCCTCAGCGTCCGCCACCCCGACTGGGCGAGGTAGACGCGAATGTCCGATTCCGATACTTCACCGCCCTGGATCATGCGTTTCAACTCGGCGTCCATGAGCATCACCTCATAGATGCCGATCCGCCCTCGATAGCCGGTATTGTTGCACTCGCGGCAGCCTTCGCCGGTCTGGAAGAGTTCGCTGGCGCGGTGACCCCACCCGGCGTTTTCGAGCAGTTTCGGCGGTGGGTAATAGGATGTTCTGCAGGACTGGCAGATCTTCCGGGCCAGGCGCTGAGCAACAAACCCCAGGACCGCCGCGGAGATCAGATAGGGCTCGGCGCCCATATCGATCAGGCGCATCACGCTGCCGGGACAGTCGTTGGTGTGCAGGGTCGAAAGAACCAGGTGCCCGGTCAGTGCCGCCTGGATCGCCACGTGGGCGGTGTCCGAATCGCGAATCTCCCCGACCATGATAATGTCGGGATCCTGCCGGAGAATCGAACGCAAAGCCCGCAGGAAGGTGAGCCCCACCGCCTCGTTCACCTGAACCTGATTGATCAGCGGAAGCTGATACTCGACCGGGTCTTCGATGGTGACGATGTTGGTGGCCTCGTTGCGCAGGAGGTCCAGGGCGGAGTACAGCGTGGTGGTCTTCCCGCTGCCCGTGGGGCCGGTTACCAGCATCAGGCCGTAGGGGTTGCGAATCATCATCTCGATGGCCGCGCGATCTTCCGCCATCACGCCCAGTTCGTCCAACTCGAAACTGAGACTCGACTTGTCGAGAATCCGAATGACGATCTTCTCCCCCAAAACGGTGGGCATGCTGGAGACGCGCAGGTCGACCTCCCGGCCGTCGGCGACGATATGAACGCGTCCCTCCTGGGGCAGCCGCTTCTCGGCGATGTCCATCCGCCCGATGACCTTGATGCGGGAGACGATCGCGGCGTGCATTCCTTTGGGAGGTTTGAGCATCTCGCGGAGCCGGCCGTCAACCCGAAAGCGGATGTGGGTAGCGTCGCGGTCGGGCTCGATGTGCACGTCGCTGGCACCGGCGCGCATCGCGGTGAGGATCGCCAGGTTGACCAGGTTGACGATCGGGCTGCCCTCGACCATCTTGTCGAGGTCGGTGATGGGCCCCTCGTCGATCGCCTCCGTTTCGGTGATGCAAACGTCGCTCTCCTCCATGGATGCGAGGAAGGAGTCCACGTTGACCTCTGCCGCCAGGTACTTGCGTTGGAATTCCCGCAGGTTCTCCTCCAGAACCAGCACCGGGCGGATGACACAGCCGCTAAGATTGCTCAGGCGATCCTGAACCGGCAGTGACTGGGGCTCGATCATCGCCACGGTCATTTCGTCGCGCACGCGAAAGAGTGGGAGCACTCCGAGCCGCTCCGCCTCCTCCGTCGGTATCGCTTTGGCGACCTTCGGATCGATGAGCCCGTGCCTGAGCACGCAACCCTTGACGTTGAGCCGTTTGGCAAGGGCCTGGACCAGAGCCGAGGAGGAGATCGCCCCGACTTCGAGCAGGGCGCAGCCGATCCGGTCCCCGGTCTTCTGCTGGCGAGCCAGGGCCTCGGCGAGCTGATCCTGGGTGATCAGCCCGTCTTTGATGAGCTGATCACCCAGCCGGACGGCACTTTCGATGGTCAACGTACCCATGAGTTCTTATAGGAAACTCCTGACCGCGTCCTGTACATCGTTGAAGAAGCGGAACCGTGCCGCCAGGCCGGTCAGCTCGAGGATTTCGCGACAGGCCGGTGTCACATTCACCAGCTTCAAAGCGGCGGCGCGATCGCTCAGCTCCTCGCTGGCAGCCAGCAGACCTTCCAAGGCAACGCTGTCCATGTAGGCGACGTCCTGCATCGCCACCACCACGCGTGGGTTGGGCGACTGGATTCGCTGGTGCAGAAGGTCGGTGAAGCCCTCCGCGTCCTCGTCAACCAGCGCCCCGCCCGGCGTAAGGACGTCGACGGTCCCGACCTGCTGCTGTTCCACTTTCACGAAGTTGCTTCCCTGATCGAAAGTTATCAGTCTCGTAGGGTGGGCACTGCCCACCATTCTGCTCAGGATGCCAGCATTCACCTGGTGGGCGAGGCCCACCCAAGACGGCTTCCCCTTTCGAGAGCTAACAGCTCCGTAAACATGTTGCCTCCGAGACGCACCCTACGCCTGATGGCTCCGGAAGATCACTGGCGATCGGAACACCTTCAGCGCGAGCCCGATGGCACTCTATAAGGGCGCGGGAGATCAGGCTCCGCAGGTCCGGCTCTTCCGTGCCGCTGCCCACCACACCGCAGCGCACCTCGATCGAGGCGTTCCAGCGATCCCGGTCTCCACACAGAGCGGTGAGGCGCGACATCACCTGCCCGACGATGAGGGTCGCCAGTTGTGAATCGACGCGGCGGAGCAGAAGGAGCAGTCGGGAGCCGTCGAACCGGCCAAGGCGGTCGTCCATGCGGACCTTCTGCCGGAGGGCGTTGCTCACTTCCGCGACCAGTTCGTCGGCCACTTCCCACCGGCCCGAGTCATTGAGCTCGCGCAGCTTCTCCAGAGCGATGACCGCAAGGGCGACCGGTTCGCCCTGTTGGTACGAACCGCTCAGCGATTGCTCGGCGGTGCGTAGAAACGCCTCCCGGGTGAGCAGACCGGAGACCGGGTCGTCCAGGGCCGCCGCCCGGCTGTGACACGCCTCGGCTAGCGTGCACCAGAATCCGGTAACCAGCCGCTCGACGACACGGAGCAGTTGCTTGCTGCGCTCCGGAGGAATGTCCAATTGCCGGGCGACCACCACGCCGAGGCGACGAGTTCCCTGCCTTATCGCAAAGCACCAGGCGATCGGCTCCGACGAATCATCGGCCAGCTTGGCGACGAGCTCACCCTGGGTCGCATCGCCCGCATAGTAGGAGCGTCCGGTGGTTACCACGTGCCCCATCATGCCCCTGCGGGCGAAGATCGGTTTTACCTCGGTGAAGGGTTCCGGCTCGCGCAGCGGAAGGAGTTCCTCTCCCTCCCCCGCCAGGCGGTACGGTTTTACGTGCTTCGCCCCGCAACACTGATTCATCACCGCCCGTATGAACTCGTCAAACCCGGGCCAGGGGTTGCGATCGTTGCGGTGATCCTCAAGCCACTCGTCGAACTGTTCCATGGCCGTCGTCAGACGCTGGAGTGTGGAGGTGTCTTCTACCGGGGAGACTATCTGAGCCGCGGGCTTTAGCCCGCGCGAACATTCGCGCGGGCCAAAGCCCGCGGCTCGGGTGGAGATGGGCGACTCTCCCGCCCAGCCGCCCATGGCGATGATCGCCACCGAACCCGCCAGGATCGCCGCTGCGGTCCACGGGTCCCCCCAGACCCCCGTCCCCGCTGACGCCCCCACGAGCACCATCCAAAAAAGGGCGCAGAGCAGGCCGAGTCCGTACCCGCGGGTTCGGCCAAGCAGCCGCCCACCTACGCCCACACCCAGAATGATGGGGAACCATGGTAACAGTAGTGTCAGGATCACGTCATTCTCCCCTGTTCCCGCATGCGAACTCCGGCGCGACCGGGGAACTCTGCTCCGCGGTGCCGACCAGCCGCTCCCAGGCCCCGGGGCGGCCGTCCACCATCTTGCGAATCAGCTTATCGAAGACCTCCCGGAGGTGCGGGTCGATGGTGTTGCCCGCCTCCTTCTCCATGATGGCGAACGCCTCGGGCCACTTGTATCCTCGCCGATACGAGCGGTTCGAGGTCAAGGCGTCGAAGACGTCGGCCACCTGAATGATGCGGGCTTGCAGAGGAATCTCCTCTGCGCGAAGCCCCATGGGGTAACCGGACCCGTCATAATGCTCATGGTGATAAAGCATGCCGTCGAGAGCTCCGGCAAGTTGGGGTACCTGTCTTATCACTTTGTGGCTGCGGACCGGATGTTCCTTGATGTGATCAAACTCTTCGGGTGTGAGTCTCCCTTCCTTCTTGAGCACGTCGTCGCGGATGCCGATCTTGCCGATGTCGTGCAGCAGAGCGCTCCAGCGCAACATTTGCAGCGCTGACTCGCTGAGGTTCAAGGCCTGCCCCAGAAGTTCCGCGAAGTAGCCGACCCGCAGGGAGTGCCCCGAGGTGTACTCGTCTTTCTGATCAACCGCGCTTACCAGCGATCGAACCAGGGCGAAGGACATCGCGTGCAATTCACGGAGCAGGCGATGGGTGCGGACCAGGTCTCCACAGAACGTCGCGAGCGATTCAAGCAACAGCGTGTCACTGGCCACGAACCCGGGAACCGTCGCACCACGTGCGAGCACAATCGCGCAGACGAAGCTGTCACCGGAGAAGACCGGCCCCACCATTACCTCGGCTGCCCCGTTACGCATCTCCCCCGCAGGCGGACGCTCCACCAGAACGTGTGACTCGGCGCGCACCCGACTGATGAGGGCGTCAAGCCAACCGCCGACGGTGAGGCTGCCCCCGTCAACAAGCCACTCACCGCCCGGTCGAGGCAGTACGACGAAGACCTCATGGTCCAAGAAGCTCCGGCGGAGGCTCTCCAGGAACAGGCTGATGACCTCGGTTTCGTCGCGCACGCGCGACAGCTTTCGAGTCACCTCGAACACCACCCCGAGCTGCTCGTACACACAGATCAGCTCCGAAGCCATCCCCCGGTGCTCGGCGAGAGTCCGCTCCACGGCGTCGGACAGCCCCAGGAACGCGCGATCCAGCTCCGGATTCGAAGTGTGCTCCGCCATCTGAGCGCCCAGGGCGTCGAGCCAACCACGGGCACCGTCTGAGCCGCGATCTTCAGCCCGCACGGACGTTCGCGCGGGCAAAAGCCCGCGGCTCGGTTCACGCGCAGATGGGGCAGGTTCATTCACGGACTGATCTCGACCTTGGTGATTCGACGTCACGTTGGCACCGCCCCCAGCAACCGGTCGATCTGGGCCATCAGGCGGGAGGGCATGAATGGCTTGGGGTAGAGCACTACGTCGTACGCCTCCATCTGCTTCGCCAGCCGCGACTGGTCGCAACGGGAGGTAAGAATCAGAAACGGCACCTTGAGGCTGCGCTGGGACCGAACCACTCTGGCAAGTTCAACCCCGTCCATCCGGGGCATGTTCACGTCCGAGATGATCAGGTCGACCGGCTCTTCCGAAAGAACCTCCAGGGCGTCGGCCCCGTTTCCGGTTTCGACGACGTCGTGGCCATGCTGCCCAAGCCAGAGCGACAGAACCGCCACGGTGTGGGCGTCGTCCTCAACGATGAGGATTCTTGCCATACCGTTACCCCTTCTGCCTGGCGGCCGTCGCGGTCGCCCGGCTCTGCCGGTGAGGCAGACGCACGATAAACGTGGATCCCTGCCCTTTCCCGCTGATCAACTCGATGTCCCCTCCGTGACACCGCACAATCTCGCGAGCGGTGAACAGTCCGATGCCGCTGCCCGGTTCGCTTTTCACGGCGGGATCATCGGCCCGTTGAAACTTCTCGAACACTCGGGCGTGATCGGCCGGGTCAATCCCGATCCCGTTGTCCTTGACCGTTACCACTACTGCATCCGGCGTAATCTGGCCCCCGACGACTATGTCACCGCCCGACGGCGTATACTTGATCGCGTTGCCCAGCAGGTTGTTGATCACCACGGCCAGCTTGTCCCGATCGGCGCTTATCGGCTCCGTTTTGGACGGCAAAGTGAGCTGGACGTCGATGTTCTTCTCATCAGCGAGGCCGCGAATGTCTCGAACCCCTTCATTCAGTAGTGTCTTCAGGTCGACACTATCCTTGTTCAGCTCGATACTGCCCACCTCCAACTGGGAGACGCTGAGAATATCCTCGATCAAACGTGACAGGCGGCGGGTTTCCTTGGTGATCACGTTGTAACATTCGGTTATCACCTGCGGATCCTCGAACATGCCGCTGGAGAGGGTCTCCGCGTAGGCCCGAATGTTGGTCAGCGGGGTGCGCAGCTCGTGAGTTACCTGGGTTACGAACTCCTCGCGGGCCCGTTCGCTGCGCACCTGTTGGCTTACATCGCGGATCACCACGATGCACCCGTCGCTATTGCGGGGGCGCTGGAGCGGAATCAGCCAAACCCGGTAAGAACTGTTGTCCCCGCCCGGCCCGCCGCCCGCTTCCAAGTCCTCGGTGCGGGCTTCAAAGGAGCCGTCCACCTGCCGGGAGTCACGCAGCATATCAAGAATCTCGCCGCCAACTCCATCAGCCTGTGCTTCCGGGAGGGTGATCTGCTTGGCCTCTTCCGGGTTCCAACCCATCAGCCGTCCCGCGGTGGAGTTGAGATACTCGAAGTGGACTTCGTTGGCGATGTACATGATCCCGTCGGGGATCGCATTGAGGGCTTCCGACAACGCACCGCCGCCGCAACGCTGCAACGCCAGAGACAGCTCCTGATTCGCTTCCCCGCGCTCGACCTCGCTTGCCAGGTTCCGGGACAAGCTCACCAGCTCATTCCATGCCGAGGTGACGCTGTCTTGACTTTCCACAATCTGCAGCGAGGCCAGGTCCTGTTCAATGTGGTCACGATGCGACTGCAACCGCTCACCGATGCGCGACAGCCCGCCAAGTTGTTCCCTCAGACGGCGGTAGATCACGAACAACGCCCCGAGCACGACAAGTATCACGGAAAGCGTCCCCCCATGCCGGGCGAGCCCGGACGAGCCGTAGACTCCCCGCCCCAACCTCACTTCCACGGTGAGCGCCTTTGGTTTTCCGCCGGCTGACCAGCCATTGCCGGTTGCCGGCGTCGCCCGGGGGGTGGTGTCCTCATCCCCGCCCGGACCCACCGCCTGAGTGCGGCCCGGGGCGATCGGGGCCTGCAACCAGCGATCATGTCCGCCCTGCTCGAACAGGGTGAACGGGGTCCGTTCGCCCTCGTGGACTCTCCCGCCTGCGGCAAACGGATCAGGGACCACTGTTCCGACCTCGCGCGCATCTATGGAGGCTATCACGCGGCGTTCACTGTCCACGATGCGGGCCAAGCTGCCGGGAAAGCTGACCGCCAGGCCTCGAAGTGCCCGTCGGTGGGCGGCAGACAATCTCGGGTCCCAAGGCTCGGCTGCCCCAAGTGTCGACAGCCTCTCCGCCAGTTGCCTGACCGCGTACTCACTTACCCGCAAGTAGGCACCGGCTGCATCCCGCCGGGACTGGGCAATGCCCAGGTATGCCACCGCCCCCAACCCGGCAAGATAGATAAGCACGAGGGAAAGCCCGAACCACCGGGGCACCTCCTCGGCGTTTAGGAAGCGTTTGAATGTTCTCCACGCAGTTGTCACACGTGCACCCTCCGACCGGGGCGGACCTCGGACTGCCACGTCATCCTTATCGAGAGTGGGGGAGATTGCCTTAACTTGGCAGAGACGGGCACATCGCGGCAAGCACCGACCCGGTCCGCCCTTGGAGTCAACCGGACGTTGCCCCGGCGGAAGGAACCACTACAAGCGATACAGCCGGTCACATCGCCCGATCGTTGCACGTGGTACGGCGGGCTGCGTGTTGCGCCCCGGAGCCCGCTTGTTTCGGACGCTGCCCGGCGTGCCCCGAGAGGCATGCCGACTGGAACCCTACTGAGGATGCCCGGGCGCACGGGAAGGGAGGGGACGAATGCCGGTCTGGCGGCGGTGTTTATTGCTTTTGTGGATGCTATTTTCCACCGTACAGATTATCGGGTGTGCGTCCACCGGGCGTGCGATTGTGAGACACACTGCTACCGATACGCACGTCATCTTCAATCCCCACTGGAGCATTTCGTCACTCGCAGATACTTTTCGGGAGGAATGGCCCTCGGCGACGGGCTATCGAGCGTGGGGTGAACACGTTGCCTTCCGCGAGGCCATTTACGACCGGCAGGGCGGTTTCGGTGCTCAAGACGACTACTACTACCGTCGCTTCGATTCCGTTCGGATCGGTCACGGATACCCGTAACGCCGCTGGGTTCGTCTGCCCCGATCGACGTTCGCTCGTAAATGTGGGCGGACGGCTTGCCAAGCCTTGATCGCCGAAACCTCTTGCTGTAGGATGACCCTCGTCCATCATGGCAACGATAACGAAGAAGGATCTGATAGACCGAATCGCCGAGTCTGAGGCGTGCAAGCGCGTTTGCGTCAAGCGCGTCGTCCAGGCCTTTCTTGATGAGATCATCGAGGAACTCGGCAACGGCAACCGGATTGAGTTCCGGGATTTCGGCGTTTTTGAAAGCAAGCTGCGCGCCGCCCGGCAGGCTCAAAACCCCAAGACGATGGACAAAGTGCAGGTCCCGTCGAAACGCACCGTCAGGTTCAAGGTTGGCCGCGTAATGAAGATGCGCCTGGATGACGCTCCCACGCTGGTCGACGAAGCGACGGGTCTTGTGGTTGAGTCGTCGCCACGGCGAACCGGCAAGGCCGCGGTTGGGGGTGACCGCGCTCCTCGGAGAAAGCGCTGACCACCGGCAGGTCAGGGCGCCAGCCCTTGCTATTACCCACATATCCCTGGCAAATGTCCCTCCGGGACTTACCACTGACGGGCGCTACTCTCTAAAACCGCCCGCTACGCCGGCACCCAGGCGAGATCGAGGATGGTGTTGGTCGGTTTTTGCGCGTTGAAGACGGCTTTGACTTTCATTCCGAACTTGGGCGTACCCTCTTTCAGGTAGCTCATCAGCTTGGTGCAGACGCCCTCGAGTTCGACGCTGATCAGAGCAGTGCCGGCAGGCAGGCGGAAGGGCGCCCCGGGGTACTTCACTACGCTGTACGTGTAGACGGTTCCCACCTGCGGGGCTTCGAGCCATTCCATTTTATTCCAGCAGTCGGGACATTCGCAGCGCGGGGGAACCCACAGGCGGTTCTCCGCACAGTCGGGGTTGGGGCAGCGTGTCGCCAGCAGCTTCTTTTGGCGCAGGCCCGTAAAAAACCTGCTCCATCCGCCGTAGCTGTGGATGTGGTACCAGTTCTTTTGATTCTTGATGACCAGGGGGTCTTCATTGAGGACCTCTGCCACAGTTCCGTCAAGTTCAATTGCCATAGTTATGGTTTCTCCACTATCGCACAGGTCACGTGGCTGCCCGTTCCGGCGTGTGAAATCGCACAGCCGCGCTTGGGGTTGTCAAGCTGCAAGCTCCGGAAGTCGTCCGGTTTCTTCTTGCCGTAGCGCGCCCAGCGCTCGGGGTCGGCGTGGAACTTGTCCCACTTGCCCTGGAGCTGCCAGAGTAGCTCGACCAGTTGGAAAATGCCGGTCGCACCGACGGCGTGCATGGTGCCGATCAGCCCGCCGGACAGGTTCGTGGGCAGCTTGCCCTCGAAGTACGCCTCGCCGGACTCGATGAACTCGCGCCCGCGGCCGTAGGGCCTAAGACCGATGTCCTCGTAGGTCTGGATGTCGCTGATGGTGAACGCGTCGTGGGTCTCGAGAATATCAAAGTCCTCGACCGGGTCCTTGATCCCGGCCATGTTGTAAGCCAGGTAGGCGGCCATGCGCGAGGCGAGAAACGAGCTGAAGCCCGGCCAATCCTGCCGCCGGGCGCCGAAGTAGTCCTTGTAGGTCTCCTCGGTTTCGTTGGGCAAAAGAAGAATCGGCATGTGCCGCCGATCAGCGGTGCGCAGGGTGTGCGACCCCCCGCAGATGGCGGTGAGCTTCATCGGGTTGTCGCACAGTTTGTAAGCCGTCTCCTCGTCGGCGAGGATCAACACAGCCGCCCCGACGCTCATGGCGCAGCACTCGAGGTAGGACAGCGGATCGGAGACGAACTCGTTGTCCAACACGTCCTGGATGGTGTACTTGCCGGGGTTCTGCGAGTAAGGCGAGTAGTAGGCGTACTCGTGGTTCTTGCAGGCGATCTGAGCGAGCGTCTCGCGCGGCACCTCGTTTTCGTACTGGTACCGCTGGGCCATCAGAGCATAATAAGCGGCGTACATCCATCCCAGTTCGCTCTCGAAGTCCTTGCAGGCGGCGCTGGCGATGTACGCGTTTCCCACCTTGGTGGGAACCTCGTCCATCCGCTCCCACCCGACGACGGGCACAAGGGTAGCGTACCCCGAAGCGACTGCCTGGGCGGCAGCCAGTACGCTCGAGCCGCCCGTCGCCCCGCCGGTCTTGACCTCGATGTTGCCCAGCGGATCGAAGCCGAGGTAATCGTGGACCTTGGCAGCGGCGAGGAGCTGATCGCCGAAGTGGTCGGCGAACTGGGAGTAGACGCACCAGTTGACCCCGCGGCGGAACTCCTCGGGCGAGACCTTCAGATCGTTTTCCTCCACGGCCATCCGCAAAGCCTCCGTGCAAAGCTGGGAGGTGTTCTTCTCCGGATAGCGTTTTCGATAGTCGGTCAGCCCCCCGGCCACCACGTAGACGGGCTTCTCAAACTTCGGGATGCGCAGGTTCCCGGGACCAAACTTGATCATCGGTTTCTATCCTTCATGTTTCACTGACCGCCCTTCGCATCGGAAGGGTCCGCACTTCCGCGCCCCCAACCCGGGCCTCGGAGGCCCATCATACCGGCCCGGTTGGCCTTGGCAAGCCGGAAGGTCGGTGAGGGCAGGAGAAGCGTGCATCCCAAAGAAGGTGGCAATTCGCCGATACTGGGTGGCATGGCCGCTCTTCAAAGCGGCCATGTCGATCGCCACAGGTTCCATGCCCGCCCAAGAGGCGGGCATGCCACCCAAAACGGGATGCACCCGTGCGAGAAGGGATTCTCGCACTTGACCGAGCCGCGGGTGGGTGTGTATTACCTGCCGGTAAACCGCGGCTCGCGCTTCTCGATGAACGCCTTCATGCCCTCGCTGTGGTCCTCGGTGGCGCAGAGCAGGTAGAAAAGATTGCGCTCGTCGCGGAGGCCCTGGGACAGAAAACTCTCGTGGGCTTTAAGAACCGCCTCCTTGGCGACGCGGAGGGCGAACGCCGATCGCTTTTCCGCCAGCTCGCGGGCGAGATCCATGGCCTCCCCCAGGCAGCGCTCGTCGGGAACCACGCGGCTGACCATGCCCGCCTGCAAAGCCTCGCCGGCGGAGAGCATCCTGCCGGTGAGGATCATGTCCATGGCGATGGCCTTGCCGACCGCGCGAATGAGACGCTGAGTCCCGCCGGCCCCGGGGATGAGACCGATCTTGACTTCCGGCTGACCGAACTTGGCGCTTTCGCCGGCGATAACGACGTCGCACATCATGGCCAGCTCGCAACCCCCGCCCAGGGCGTAGCCGGTGACCGCGGCGACGATGGGCTTGCGAATCCGGGCGATCCGCTCCCAGGCTGCCAGCGGATCGGTCTTGTACCAGGGCACGGTCTGCGAATCAGCCATGTCGGTTATGTCCGCCCCGGCGGCGAACGCCCGATCGCAGCCATGGGCGACGATCACGTGGATTCCGTCATCTGCGTCGAAACCCTCCAAGGCCGTGCCCAGCCGCCCGAGCATCTCGAAGCTAACCGCGTTGAGGGTCTCCGGGCGGTTCAGTTGGACGACGCCCACCTGTCCTTCCGAACGGGTCAGTACTATATCTTGATTCATCTTGGTTCTTCCTTGGCGTACGTCGGTGGCTCGCCGCGTCGGCGCGGGCACGGAAGCCTCGACCGCCCCGCCGGCGAACGGATGCAAGTGTACTCGTCCTGGCTGACGAGGTAAACCGCTTGTCGTTCCCCTATCGCTCCGCTACACGAAAACGAAGTAACCGTTCACGGGGGAGCGACCGTTCTCTCGTTGGCTTTGGCAATTATTCTCTGTCCCGTAGGGACTTCGTGATAATAGCCCAGCGTTTTAACGCTGGTAAACCGCGCCTCATGACGACCTAATAGTCCTGTAGGGACGGCTGAATGCAGCCTTGTTTTCGCCCATCCCTATCGGACTACTTGTAGGCACGGATGCTGCTTCCACCCCCCAGTTCGTCTTTCGCGCGGAAGCCCCCCCGTGAACGGTTACCCACTCCGTCTAGCAGGGTTGCAGGAGGCACTCCTATCTGGAGCACGCAACTTTGGGCATTTGGCGGGGAATCTTACATCCGTGAGCCTCTCTTTGGGTATACTCCGGCCATGTTCCCGCCCGAGGCTGGGCGACTTCTCCGCGATGCGGTATAACGCGAGCATGGCATCGAACTTGCGCGGTGTAGGGTATGAGGTCTCCGTCAGGCGGAGACATGCTGCTGTCCGGCGTTGTTGCGTGCTGTGCATCGTTGCCCACGCGTCCTTCGGACTTGGGCAATCCGCTGGAGGAGGCGATCCGGCTCAAAAGCCGTGGCCGATGTTTCGTGGGAATGACCGGCTGACCGGAGTGGCGGAAGACAGCCTGCCCGATCGACTCGCGGTTTTGTGGAAGTTCGAAGCCGCGGAGGCTATCTCATCCACCGCAGCCATCGTGGATGGTGTCGTGTACTTCGGCTGCCACGACGAGCATCTGTACGCAATCAACCTGGCGGACGGCAAACTCAAGTGGAAGTACCGGGCAAAAGGGCCGGTGCAGTCTTCACCACTTGTCCTCGGGAAGCTTGTCGTGTTCGGCGACGACGACGGCGTGATCCACGCGGTCGGTCTTGCCAGCGGGCGAAAAGAATGGACGTTTGAGACCGGAGGGCAGGTGATCTCCTCGGCCAACCACCATGAGGGCCGGGTCCTGGTCGGGTCGTATGACGGCTATCTCTACTGCCTGGCGGCGGGGAGTGGTGCACTTGTCTGGAAATACCGGACGGAAGGATACGTTCACGGCTCGCCGGCGATTGCCGGTGATCAGATCCTCGCCGTCGGATGCGACGAGCGGCTGCACGTTGTCGGATTTTCGGATGGGAAAGTCACCAGGACTATAGGCCTCGGTTCCCCTTCGGGAGCGTCGGCCGCGGTCAGCGGATCACACGTTTACATAGGTACCTACGGCGGCCGGGTATTGGGTATCGACTGGCAAAAGGGTGGTATCGCCTGGGCGTTTGAGGATCCCGAGCGTGAGTTTCCCTTCCTTTCTTCCGCAGCCGTCACCAAAACCGCGGTGATCTGCGGCGGGCGGGACAAACGGCTTCGATCGCTGAACCCGAAGACCGGGGAGGTCCAATGGACGTTCACCACGGGGGCAAGAGTGGATTCCTCCGCGGTGATCGTCGACCGACGAGTCTTCTTCGGTTCGTATGACGGAAAGCTCTACGCGGTGGATCTGCATACCGGGAAGGAGAAGTGGAGTTTCGAGACCGGGGCGCCGATCTCAGCCTCCCCCGCAGTGGCGAATCGGTGCCTTGTGATTGGCACTGAAGACGGCGTTCTGTACTGCTTCGGCTCGGCGACCGCCGGACGTGATTGACGTGCACCCCAATGCGGATGGTGATCGCAAACCGCGGAAAGAAGACGTGAACACTTCACGTAGGGCAGTTGAATTACCTCCCCTACGCATCTCTCAGAAGAAGGTGCATCAAGATGCACCCTACCGACTACGATGCCGCCTGGTAGATCGCGGGACGGTACCTTGGCGGCGGAATGGGCTTGCCTTCGGCGCGAGCAGCCTCAAGCCAGGCTGCCTTGGCCTGCTCGACCTGACTGAGAGCCTCTTGGGGCGTTTCGCCGAAGGCCGAACAGGCTTCCAGGTCGGGAACATCGGCGATATAGCCACCATCCGCCTCGCTGTGGAAGATGTTAATGTGATAGTCCTTCACGACTCGTCCTCCATCTTGAGATTATAGCGTTCGATCAGCCGAAGAAACTGTCGAATCTGGTACGGCTTGGCCTTTCCGTGTACCTCTTGCAGATTCACCGTGTAGCGCGTTGTTATTCCAACGCTCCGTGGATTTCAAGAGAAGGTGCGTCAAGATGCACTCTACCCGACTTCCCAGCTGTGCGTTAGCGAAACCATATGCGTTCGCGAACGGTGGGCTTGATTTGGCTCTGGATATCATAGATGGTCTTGCTGATCAATTGTTCGTGGGACAAAGGAAAACGTACGATGACGATATAATCCTTCAGGTCGGCGCAACTCCCATGGAACCAGTCGTCACGGCTGGGATTGCGGCGCAAGAAATCCTCCCAAGCGTCGGTTTCCACGTATCCAAGTATGTCGCCCATGTCGACAAGGATGATCCACTCGACGTTCTTGTTCGTCTCAAAGTACTCGTGTTGGGTCGCCTCAGCGAAACACCAAAGAAATTCACGCGTTCCGATCTTAGCGCTGACGGCAGCGTAGCGCTTGCCAAGGCCCGGGATAGAATCCCAATACGAACTTCGCTTCCAGTCGATCGTCCCCGATGTGAGCTCGAAAGTCTCGTCGTGCCAGGTGTAGAGAATCCGTCCCATGATTGTCCCTGAAACCGAGGAACTCGCAGGTCGCTAACGACCCAAGTTCCGTTGCGTCGCCGGCCCAAAAGGCATCATGACACCTCCGTATGCTGCTGCTGGGGTACCAGGCCGGAGCGGGAGGTGTTTTCGGTTATGCAGCGGGCGTCCAGAAAAGCGAGCAGGTAATCGGGGGAGCCGGCTTTTACGCCCGTGCCGCTGAGCTTGAAGCCCCCGAACGGCTGGGCGTCCACTTGTGAGCCGGTGATTCTGCGGTTGATGTAGAGGTTCCCCACGGCGAAGTCGCGGCGGGCACGGTCGATGTTGGTCGGGCTGCGGGAGAACAGCCCGCCGGTAAGAGCGTAGCGCGTCGAGTTGGCGATTTCGAGTGCCTCGTCGAAGTCACCCGCACGGATGACCGCAAGGACCGGGCCGAGGATCTCCTCCTGGGCGAGGGCCGAATCGGGCTCGACGTCAACAAGGATGGTCGGGGGGACGTAGTAACCGTCGGCGCATTCGGGCGGGAGGGTTGGTTGGATGAGCACGCGGGCGCACGCTCCCTTACGGTCGCGTCTCGGTTCGTGCGCCTCCTTACGGTCGCGGTTCGGATCGGCCGCTTCCTTACGGGCGCGGTTCGGATCGGCCGCTTCCTCACGGTCGCGGTTCGGATCAGTGGCGGTTTCGATCTGCTGGAGTATGCGCGCCTTCGCCTTCTCGTCTATGACCGGTCCGACGAGCGTTGCAGGTTCATCAGCCTGTCCGACCGGCACGCTCTGGGCGGCTTCGCGCAGGCGGGACATGAGGGCGTCATACACTCCGTCGAGCACGATGATCCGGCTGCAACTGCTGCACTTTTGCCCGGCGTAGCCGAAGGCTGACTCGATGATGGCGGTAACCGCCCCGTCGAGGTCGGCGTCGTCGTCAACGATGATCGCGTTCTTGCCCCCCATCTCGACGATCATCTTCTTGATAAACGGCTGACCGGGACGCACCCTGGCCCCGGCGGTGATCACTTCGGTTCCCACCGCCTCCGATCCGGTAAATGCCACCAGGTTGACATCACCGTGCTCGACCAGGTGGGCCCCGACGGTCGCACCCGGACCGGGCAGGAAGTTGGCCACCCCGGGCCCCAGACCGGCTGCGGTCAAAGTCTCGAAGAACTTGGCGGCTACGACCGACGCGTGGCGGGCGGGTTTGATCACCACGGTGCTGCCCGCAGCCAAGGCGGCGGTGGTCATTCCGGTCAGGATGGCCAGGGGGAAGGGCCAGGGGGAGATGACCGCACATACACCCTTGGGGGAGTATGCCAGCATGTTGTCCTCCCCGGGGATGTTGCGCAGGCGAGGCCTGGACTCGATCCGCTGAATCTGCTCGGCGTAGTAGCGACAGTGATCGACGGCTTCGGTGACGTCGGCGTCCGCCTCCCGCCAGGGTTTGCCGACCTCGAGGATCATGGTGGCGGCAAGTTCGAAGCGGCGCATCTCAAGCCGGTCAGCCACCTTGCAAAGCAGGTCGGCCCGGACTTTCGCCGGGGTCGCCCGCCAGGTGGGAAAGGCTTTGCGGGCTGCAGCCACCGCCAGGTCCGCCTCGACCGCGGTCGCCTGGGCGACCTTGCCGACCACCTCGCCCGGGTGCGACGGGTTAAGTGATTCGTACCACTTGTCGGTCGCAACCGGGCGGTTGTTGATGATCAGCGGATAGCTCCGCTCTTGCTCGCCGCGAACGTACTCGATCGCCCCGATCATCTTCCGGCGATTCTCCCCTGCGGCGAAGTTCGTGTTGGATGCGTTGGTGAAGCCGGCCATCGGTTCCTCCGGATCGGTGTTTTGATAGTGTCGCGACGGAAGGGGTGCGCTGGGCGGCCTTACCGTCGCGGGGTCGGCGAGCAATGAATCATGCACCGAGCGATCGCCGAAACCCTGCTTGAGAAACCCCTCGTTCGAGGTGTTCTCCAGCAGCCGGCGGATCAGATACCCCATGCCCGCCAGGAGATTCCCGTAAGGTGAGTATACGCGCACGCACTGCCCCATCCGCACCATCGCGGTTTTGAGTGGATCGCCCATTCCGAACAGGGTTTGCACTTCGTAGTCTTTCGGCGATAGGCCCAGCGCCCGGGCGCTCGCCAGCACCACCGCCAGTGAGCGGACGTTGTGACTGGCAAATGCCGGCCTGATCAGATCGGCGTGCTCGAGCATGACCCGGGCCATGCGCTCGTAGGCAGCGTCGGATTGCCACTTCTGCGTCCACACCGGCGGTTTCTTGTAGCTGCGCACCGCGGCAGCCGTCTCCGCGTCCCAATACGCACCTTTGACCAGGCGGATGGCGAACCGCGATCCCCGTAGCCTTCCCCACTCGAGAAGATCGCTCAGATCGTTCTCACCGTCAACCAGGTACGCCTGCACGACGATGCCGACGTCCGGCCAATCGCGGAACTCGTCTTCCATGAGCAGCCGCTTGAACAGCTCGAGGGTGATCTCGCGGTGTTTGCAGGATTCCATGTCGATGTTGACGAAGGCCCCCGCTTGCCGGGCGCGGCGAAGCAGCGGCCTGAGTCGTGCGCTGACCGCTTGGATCGAGCGGTCCGGATCGATCGCGTCGAAGTGCGGGTCGAGCCCGGTGAGCTTGATCGACAGATTGACCCGCGGCATCGGGCCGTGGGAGTCCTCGTCAATGATCCCAATCGCCGGCCAGCACCTTGCCACCGGAGCGAGCCGCTCGATCAGCTCGTGGTAGACCTCGGCGTAGCGGTCCGCCTGGGCGCAACTTGTCGTCGACTCACCGAGGACGTCGATGGTAAAGGCCATTCCCATGGCCCGAAGACGCTCGATCGTTTTGATCGCGCTGGGCACGTCGTAGCCGGTAATGAACTTCCCGGCCATCTGGGTGGCACCGAAGCGGGCCGCCATGCCGATGAGGTCTTCGCGCAGGGTAGCGTCCGTCCCCCGTGACGGACGCCGGGTCGGCCCAACGACTGCATGGAAGATCTTCGGCAGATCGACACTGCCGGGATCCAGGTATTGCCGCACGTGTGCGGCGATCTGGCAGTTCGAGCTTAGCCCCGGAAGACAATCGACGAACTCGAAGGCCCGGGTTTTGAGTCTCTCGTCACGGTCGACTATACGCATCGCCTGCTCGAGCCACCAGGTCTTCTGCCACAACCTGGGCCCGGCGGCCTCCGCGAGCTCGAAGATCTCTCTTCCGATAGTAAGAACCTGTTCTTCGAAGCTCTCGCCTTGTGCCATAGCCTTGTCAACGTCTTGCATGTTGCGTCGTCCACAAGGGGTGGCGCTACACCATTGTAACGCGCCGGTGGTTGAGACACCTCTCCTCAAATCAGTCTGCTTGACCTATCACCCACGTCGCCCATGGCCAGCACCCGCCGGGCGGACATGAACACCAGCCAGCAGGTTCCAACCGGTTTTCGCCAGATGGTAGCCATCGCCCGGGCGTACAGTTCCATCTGCGGGCGGTACGCTTCCGCGCGGCTCGCCACCTGGTCCGGGCTGACCCGATCGGTCTTGAAGTCCACGATCTCGATCGCCGCCAATCGGCGGTTGCCGACGCCCACCGGCAGGATACCGTCCACGATCCCCCGTACCAGCACCTCGTCACCGGGCAGCGAGCCTGCGGAGCGGTCGAAGTAGCCCGGTGATTCCGTGGCGATGAATTGAAACTCCCGACGGTACGCCCCGCCGGCTTTGCGGATCGCCTCAGCCAACGGTGTACCAACGAACCACACCAGCGAGGACTCGTCCACCAGTTCCCTATCGTCGGCGGTCAGCAACCCGCCCGCCTGCATCCGTTGCAATTCCGATGCCACGCCGGCCTCGTCTCCGGCCACCGCGAAATCGAGGTGCTGCAAAACGCGATGGGTGACGATCCCGCGATGGGCAGCCACGCCCGCTCCCATGCGGTCGTGGTCCGATGCGTACTTCGACCGGGGAACCCGAAACGTCTCGCCCGGCTCCCGCCGGTCGCTGCGGAAGTCCGGGTCGCGGGTGAAGTCGTAAGCCCCTTTGAACTCACTGGCGGCGACCGCCGCCCGAATCGAGGCCGACGCCAGCGAGGGGTAGGTGTAGTCGATTCGCGAGAGGACCTCCTCGACTTTCTCATCGTAGGGAGCGAGCGGCTCTTCGGCAGGCAGCGGCTGACCGCGGGCTGCAGCCTCAAGCGTCGCCCCGTCCGAGCGATCGGCCTCTCCGGCAACACGCCAGGCAGCCATTTCCGCCACGTCGTGGAAACGCAGGTCGAACACGGGTTGATCGGCGGAGTTGGTGGACGAGTTTGTCGGCATCTTAGATTCCGCAGATTCACCCGGGCTAAAGCCCACCGCTCCGGGAAGGGTGGATTCGCGCGGGCTAAAGCCCGCGGCTCGGGGAGCGGTGGATTCGCGCGGGCTAAAGCCCGCAGCTCGGGTAACGGCGGGAATCAGCCAATCCAGCGGAGTGACCGCAGTGGTGATCTCCAAGCGTGACGGTGGGCCGGGCGGACCGGTTCGGGTCATCTCGCGACACTTCTGCACGTCACGCCTCGAACCCAACAGAACCAGCTTGTCGCGGGCTCGGGTCATCGCCACGTAGAGGATGCGCAGCTCCTCCTCGCGCGTGGCTGACTCGATTTCAAAAGCCACCAGGTGGTGGACAGCCGAGGGGTATTCGATCATTTGCTCGGTGTCGATGACCCGCAGGCCGATCCTGGCTCTGCGCTCGAAGATCATGCTGCCGCTACGATCGCCGAGGTTGAACTTCGTTCCCAGCCCGGCAACAAAGACGACCGGAAACTCCAACCCCTTGCTCTGGTGGATGCTCATAATCCGCACGACGTCCTCCGACTCTCCGATTGCCGGAGCCGACGCAATGGTCTGTTCCCGCTCCTCCAGGGATTTGATGAAGCTAAGGAACCGGTGCAGACCCTGCCGGCGGAAGGAGCCGAACTTGCGGGCCAGCTCGTGGAGCTTGAGCAGGTTGGCCCGGCGGCAGGCTCCACCCGGCAAGCCCCCGACGTAGGCAAGATAGCCCTGCCACTTATAGAGACTCCAGAGCACGTCAGCCAGCGGGCGCCTGCCCACTTCGTTTCGATACCGGCCTATGCGATCAATGACCCGTCCGAGCCGATCGCCCAGCCCGGAGTCGCTGGGGCGATGGGCGTAATTGCGAACCGCCTCGTTAAACGGTATGTCACGATCGAGGCAGCGGATGTCAACCAGGTCGTCTTCGGTCAGGGGTTCACCGAAGATTCCGCTGCGCAGCACGGAGGCCAGCGGTATGTCCTGCTGGAGGTTGTCCATGACCTGCAAGGCTGCCAGCACGTCGCGGACCTCCAATGCGGCGAACAGCGAACCTCCAACGTCGGCATACGCGTCAATCCCCATTGCGCTGAGCACGGCGGAGATCTTCTCCGCGTTGATCCTCGCAGCCCGAAGCAGGACGGTGACGTCGCGGTAGCGTAGCGGCTCACCCGTAGGGCTCGGCTCGCTGCCCTTGATCCACGCCCGGATGCGCGATCCGATCAAGTAGGCCTCGCGCTCTATCCGCGTCCAACGGGCGGGATCGTCAAGGTCCACGACGCCGGGCTCTTCCGGTTCCATTTCCCCTTCCCCCCCAGACCAGGACCCTTCGAGCAGGTGAAACTCGACCGGCTGGTGCGACTGGTCGGGCGAGGGTTCCCGGCCGGGATGCAGATTGGCCTCGTCGTCATAGATGACGTCGCCCACCCCGGGGCGCATCAGTTGGGTAAAGACCAGGTTCACCGCGTCGAGGATAGGCCGGCGGCTGCGGAAGTTCTCTTGTAAAGCGATGGCGATGCTGTGCGGTTCCCCGCTGGAAGGGATGGGGCACCCTGGAATGTCGCTCCCGGCTTGGGCGCGGGAGGTCGCGAGGCGCTCAGTGAAGATCGCCGGCTCCGCCAACCGAAAGCGATATATGCTCTGCTTGACGTCCCCGACGACGAACAGGTTGTTGGGCTGATCCGGATCGGGTTCCCGGCTCACCGTGCGAATGATCGCTTGCTGGATCGGGTTAACGTCCTGAAACTCGTCGATCAGCACGTGGGCGAACCGGCGGCGCAGCGCCCGGGCGACGTCCGTGGGCTGATCGGGATCCTCTATATTGTGCAGCAGGTCGTACGCCAGCCGCTCCAGGTCGGAAAAGTCCAGCACGTCCAGCCGGCGCTTCCTTGCGGTGTAGGCATCACCAAAGAGGGTGACAAGTCCTACGATGGTGTCGACGTACGGAGCGATTCCGCCCAATCCGTCGAGCCATTGCTCGACCGAAAACAGGGCGTAACGGGTCTTGAGACGCCTACCGAAGAGCCGTTGTTTGACGTCGGAGAGTTGTGCGCTGGCTGCATCGCGGGCTTGAATGACCGCGGGGTCACCATCTTTTGAGAGCCTGGGCCCTCGCTTCTTGCTGAACTCGAACTCCGCGATCCGCAAGCTAACCTGCTCGTACAGCGCGAGGACCCGCTCGATCTCTTTCTCGCTCGCGGCGTCGGGCGAGTCTGTGCATCCCTGCCGCCGTAGGGACTCGGGAACCTCGTCGAGCATATTCGCCCAGGTGCGCAGCTCGTCGTGATAGTCCGAAATCCTATCAGCGTAGAAATGTCCGCTGGGGTCACCCTCCCGCAGCAGGGACACCATGGGCGCGCAATGCTCGATCTGGAGGTGCAGTTCCGCCTGCAGGCTCGCGAGCGTTTGCAGGACGATCCCCCGGGGGCGATGGGCGATCGAGTCAGCCGCCTCGCGGAGCCAGGCGGTGGGATCGGGCAGCGAGGCGGTGAACTCGAACAGCTCGAGCACAAACCGGGCGACGGATCGATCGCTGCCGAGCCCGTAATCATCGATCAGGCGGACGAACGCCTGGGGGAGTTCGTCCGCCCAAAGTGAGACGTTCGGCTCGGCCTTGGCCGATGTGCCCGCTCCCTCACGGTCGCGGCTCGGTTTGGCGCCCCGCTCGCCCTTTGTTGGATCGCCGCCTTCGTCAGACCACGGCCAAGCTGCGCTTGACCGTGCCACCCTGTCGTTCTTGACGACGCCGAGTGGATCATCGGGTCCGCTCCTTTTGGCATAGAGCTGTGAGAAGACGGATTCGAGAACCTCGCTCCTTAGCAGTGCAGCCTCGTCCTGGTCGAGGATCGTCGCCGTCGGGTCGATCCCGACCTCGCTGAACCAGCGGCGCAAGAGCCACAAACAAAACGAGTGAATCGTGGAAACCTGAGCGACGTCGACCAGAGCGACCTGCCGGCCCAGCCGGTCGTCGCAGGGGCGAATCTCAAAACGGGCTCGGATTGCTTCGGCGATGCGCGAGCGCATCTCCGCGGCGGCCGCCTCGGTGAAGGTCAAAACCAGCAGCTCATCGACGTTGCACCGCTCGGCCGGCGGGGCGTCACAGACCAGGTAGGCGCATCGCTGGGCCAATACCGCCGTCTTCCCCGAGCCGGCGGCAGCGGAAACGATAACGCTTCGCCCGGTGGTCTCGACCGCCCGGCGCTGCTGGGATGTAAGCGAGATAGGCTGCATCGCAGGCGGGATTATAACACCTTGCGGCTCGCTTGCACGCACGACGTGATCTTCCCGCCACGCAGGTTAGCCCGGAGTATTCACCGCAGAGGGCGCAGAGACCGCAGAGAGAGAGAGAGAGAGAGAAACAAAAAAGCGAGCAGGTTGGGGAAAAGATGGAGAGTCGTACAGGGAGGCACGACACATACACCGTCGATAGCAAGTCAGCTTGTTTTCTGCTGTAACCCGTTTCCTAACAATACTCTGCGCTCTGTGCGTCCTCTGCGGGGTGAATAATCCAGGGTGGTACGCTAACACCCGCAGCTTGATGGTTCGGTGTGCCACTGCTCTTGAGCAGTGTGCTTTCCGGTTGCCGAACCGCTTTACCGACTGGTTCGCACTGCTCAAGAGCAGTGGCACACATTCCAAACTCCACGCGACCGGTCGAATCAGCGTTGACGGAGGGCTGGAGCGGTTTCCGTTTTTGTGTAGCGACCGCCCGCAAGTGACGAGGCTACATACCCGTCTATCGGACTTGCAGAGCGGCTCCACCCGTGGCTGCGCGGGGGCGTGTCCGAGAATCCTTCGACCAATGCGCATTGGTGACTTTTCCTTGTCACTCCTCCGGCATGGAGGGGGGGTCATATCGTACAGTCGATTCGGTGGGGGACGAAGCACAGTCGGTTGCGGGATGCGACGCTCGCCTGGTGTCACGTGTCTTGCACTAAAGCGCCGGGCGACGGCGCGTCCCGTGACCGCGGAACTCCAAAGGGCCGCCGGGTACACAAATGACCGGTGGGGAAGAAACCGTGTTTCCAGGTGGGGGGAAGAGCTGTGTACGTCCGGGAATCTTTCTGCAGGAAAAGCGCGCGGTGGGCCGCCCGGTTTGGAACGCTTCTTGTGACCGGCTGCGGAACGGCCTTTGGGCCGGGCGGCGGTGGCGAATCACGCCCTACACTCGATCTGTCCACCTTGGGGCTGGACAGCGACTCCACCTACTACGAGACCGATTCCAACGACCTGCTGGAGTTGGCTGAACCTGTCGAGATAACCGAAGAGCCACGAGTGATCCGTGGTCGGATCAGCGCGGGCGACGACGTCGACGTATACAACCTGGGACCGGTGCAACCCGGGGAGCGTGTGCTGGTCTCCATGACCGCCGAGGATACTCTCGACGGAGCCATCGCCCAGTTCGACGGTGCGGGCAGCGCCCTTCTGGTCAACGACCATCGAAACGTGTACCTGGGCAGGGCTGAGCCCTACATCGACGTGGTCATCCAGCGCGCCTCCAACGCTTGTTTCGTGGCCATTTCCGCAACGCCGGGTTTCGACGCCTCGGGCGACTACGCTTTGGTGGCCTCCAAGGAGGATACCAATAAGTTGCCGGAGCTCAGGCCCGATGCGGTGCTGCTGATCTTTGACGGCGGTAGCCGGGTGAGTGTCGGCAGTCGCCCACCGGTCGACGTGCCGGTGTTCAGCGCCGCCGATATTTCCGATTCGTACGCGGGTCAGACGGCGTCCATGACCGCCCGGATCGTCGCCGGCGTACGTGAGGACTTCGCCGGGTATGACGTGTTGATTTACTCGACCAGCGAGGGCGCCTCACCGAACGACGGGATGACCCGGGTCTACCTCGGGGCGTTCGACCTGGCCCTTTTGGGAGTGGCTGAGGGGGTGGACGAGTTCAACGCCGTGAGTGGTCAGCGGGCGATCGTTTTTACCGATACATTCGAGGCGTTTATGCCTCTTCAGCCGTCGGTTGCGGAGATGGCCCAGACCATCGCCAACGTGGCCAGTCACGAGATCGGACACCTTCTGGGCCTGGTGCACACGGCCGATCCCGGTGGGGTAATGGACGTGACCGCCAGCCTGAGGGAGCTCCTGGAGGATCAGCAGTTTAACGTGTCGCCGATCCACGCAGCCGTCTTTCCGCTGGGGCGTCAGGATGCGGTCCGCTCACTGCTCGACAGCGTGGGCGGGGATGAGCAACTGCTCCTCTCACGGGTTGCACCCGAGGATCCGAGCGTGTTGCGAGCTCGAATCGACAGCGGTGAAACCCCGGCGCGGGCGGGTCTTTATCTTAGCAGTTGTGGGCTCGACGAGTATTGAAGCAATCTCAGTGAGAATGGCCGCTCGGGAAGGTTGATCGGACAGGGGGTTAAACCATAGGATGGCGTCGAAGGGCTTGGGTTGCAGGCGCTGTCACGGGCGGTCCACGGTGCTTGGTGAATACTGCGCCATAGCGGGAAGCAGGCGAGTGAAAATACGCAGGACAATCAGCCGGCCTGGGAGAGATTGGTCGCACCGCGGGGCCTGTGCGGGCAGTATTATAATGCTTGCAGCCATCGCCGGTTGCGGCACTGCGTTTCCCGGCCTCGTCGGCGACGGTTCGACGACCGGGGAAGTGGTCGACGGGAACCGGAACACCTCCCCAACCGGTTCGTCCGGAAAGACCTCCGGGGAGCCCAACGACACCTTCGCGGAAGCGGTGGTGGCTGTCTTTGACGGCGCCGGCGACGCCCGGCTCCAGGGAACGATCTCGCTGCCGGGCGACCTGGACGTTTATCATCTCGGAAGGCTGTCCGCCGGGGATCGTCTGGTTGTGGACGGTGCCACCACGGGTTCCGCGTTGGACATGTCCGTGGCGGTTTTTGATGAGACTGAACAACTGGTGTACCACAACGATGACCGCGGTGGAGAGCCCGACCGTTTTCTGGACTCCTACATCGAATGGATCGTGCGACATGACAGCAACGCCTATTACCTGGTGGTGACCAACGCCGCGTTCGCCGCACCCGGCGATACCACCGGCTCGTACACCGTGGACGTGGAAGTCACCGGTGGGTTAACGGTACCGGCTGCGGTCGGGCAGACCCTCCTGCTCGATTTCGACGGCGGACGGCTGAACATTCCGTCGCTGGGCGGAGCCACGGAGGTCACAATCGAGCCGTTTGACGCGGGTGCCATAGCCCCGGAATACAAACGACAGGATGAGGCTCTCAAGGAGGCAATTCGCACGGTGATCGAGCAGAATTTCGAGCGCTTCGAGGTCACCGTGTTGACCAGCGACGACCCGCCGCCCGCAAGCGGCGTGGCGTTCTCGACAGTCCTCTTTGGCGGATTCAACTCCAGCGCCTTTGGCATTGCCGAAGGCGTGGACGTGTACAACGTGGACTACTGCGATGACGCGATCATCTACAGCGAGTCGTTCACCCCTTCGGTCTTTTCCCGGCTGCCCTCGGTGGAGGAGCTGGGGATCGCGATCGGCAACGTCGCCGCCCACGAGGCCGGGCACCTGCTCGGACTCAATCATGTGGACGACGACCTCGCCCTGATGGATGACAGGTCTGCAGCCGATGCGTTTCTGGAAGATCAGGAGTTTATGGAGGCTCCCCTGTCCAGCGACATCATGTCGATAGGAACGCAGGACGCGGTGATGCTGCTTACGGAGACCGTCGGCTTGCGCTAGCAAGTGGGGTGGGCGGTGCCCACCACGAGTAGGGTGGGCACCGCCCACCATGCGCTCTGCCCCTCGGAGGGTTCGGGCCAAACGGGGTATCAACAGAAACAAGGGACACGCTCGGGAGGGCAAAGGTCATCTTTGCCGCTACTCCCGCCGGGCTGACCCGAGGGGTCTTGACCATGGCACCGCTCTATGCCCACTGTCCGCGCTGCCGGTTTCCGGTGGTGATCAACGGAGCCGAGCGCGAAGTGCCTCGCCGTTGCCGCCAGTGCGGGGGACTTTACGTCCCCGCCGCCCCGGAACCTGAAGGCGGAAGGCACTTGGGCCCGCGCGGATCCAACCCCCCGCGGAACCCACGTCGCAGGTTGCGCGCCCGCTTGAAGCGCGGCCGGCTATAGTGCTCCGTCACAACTCAACTGACGGGGGGTACGCCCCGCCGCGGTCTATGTTCTTACGTAGCGGCCGCTCCGTTCTTGTGCAGCGACCGCCCCGTTCTCATGCAGTGGCCGCCCCCCGTGGCGGCCGTGGCGAACCGCTTGTCGTGCCCTCATCGCCTCGCTGCACCTAACCGAGACTGCTCCAGGCGAGGCGGATCAACCCGTGCTCTTGAACAGCCCGACAGTGACGCCCTCCGGATCGGTGAAGATGGCGAACTCGCCCACGCTTTGAATCTCAGACTTGGGTACGATGACCGTTGCACCGTGCTCGGTGGCCTTCGCCAGCGTGGCGTCCACGTCGTCGACCTGAAAGTACACATTCAGGCAGGGACACGGTGCCTCGTCCGGCTTGGGGAGGACACCTCCGCTAGGCTCCGCCCCGGCGTTGATCAGCGTGTAGCCCGGCATCGACGAATCGTCAAACTGCCAGTCGAACACCGCACCGTAGAACGCCTTACACTTTGCCGGGTCGTCGGTCATAAACTCAAAATGACACAGCGGGTTGGGCATGATGGGCTCCTTGCTCTCTGTTGGTTGACACAAAACCGCTTGCCTACCGCTAACCGAACGCGCCGTCAAGGCGGCCAAGCCGAGCGCTTCGCCCTCGCCACCAGGCGGCCCTCCATCTCCTCCATCTTGTCCGCCAGCTCTTCGTTGGCCATCCGTCGCCCTCCGGCGGCCACCTCCCCGGCTGCGGCTCCTCCGACGCCCAGCCCTCGTCCCAGGTCCAGACCAGCATGCGCCCGCGCAGCAACATGACGCGGCCGCTCCAGCGCGAGAGCAGGCGGCCTAACAAAGCTCTACTGTCAAGATAGAATCTGGACACCAGGGGCCGGGCAACGCGGGCGTGACGCCGGGCGTTTGTGGGAAAAACCCGCTTTCCCGCTTTCCCGCTTGCCCACTCGCCCACCATGGGGTATACTCGATGAGGTAGGAGATACGCCATGAAACTGACAAAGACAACGGACGACAAGGGCCGCGTGACCCTCGGGAAATGCTTTGCGAACAGGACCGTCGTCATCCGGGAGAACGATCCGACGGAGGTCGTCGTGACCATTGTCCGGACCATACCGGAACGCGAGGCGTGGCTCTTCGAGAACCCGGTGGCCAAGGAGCTGGTCGCAACAGGCCTGCGGCAGGCCAGGGCACGTCAGTTCAGCGACTCGCCGCCCGACCTCGACGCCGACGCGACGCTGGCCGACGCGCTTGAGGAGTGACGGTGTTCACGCGCGTCTGGACCCTTGCCGGGCAGGACACCTACGACGAGCTCAAGGCGAAGGCGGAGGCCTCGCTGAAGGCCCGCCAGCGCTCCAAGAAAGCCAAGGCGACCAAGGACGAGGGGCTGTTCAAGCAGGTCCACAAGTGCATCGAACACCTGCTCCGCAACCCGAGGCACCCGGGCTTGGAAACCCAGGAGTACGACTCGTTGGAGAACCCCTACGACAAGAAGAAAAAGGTCTTCGAGGCCTACATCCAGAACGACACGCCCGGGGCCTACCGCGTGTTCTGGTGCTACGGGCCGGAGAGGGCCCAGATCACTATCATTGCGATCACCCCGCATCCTTAGCCGGGGCTCGTCGACGAGCTCGCCCGAGACTAACTTACAATGTCGGCCGCTTTTTGCTGGCTTCGCGTGCGTGGCCTCGCCTTCGGTGGTGGATTATCCGGAGGAAGTGGGAAGGACCGGACCATCCAGAGCGGCTTGAGCTCGAACGGTTTGTTCGCCCAACTGATGGGCGTATCAAACGGCCAGACCGGACGATCGTTGGAACCTCGAATCCCGGTCAACTGCGAAAGAAAACTCCGCGTCAGCGTCTTCGCCCAGTTCGCCTTGCCGGCAGCGTCGGACCCGCTCCTGTCGACCGGGCGGACCAGAAACATCCTCGCGTCTCTCCGGACTTGGGCGCTTGGGCCCAGGCCGGGAAGCAGAACCACGTCGGTTCTGGCGAAGTTCACCGGGGGACATCCATAGGGCGCGGGGTCCGCCAAAACTGCGATCTTCGCCATGGACCGATTCGTTTCCGGATCCAATCCGAAAGCCTGCAGGGCCTTGGCTGAATGGGTTCGCCAGTTGTCCAGAGTCGTGTCGACGCGGAAATTCGCAAGATACAGCCAACCATAAGACGCAACCCAAAGTATCACCACCGAGGCAGATACCCAGTTGACAGGCCGCCGCAGCTTCCCGAAGCGGTGGGTAAGCAGACAGGCAGCTCCGATCACCACGGCGGTGTTGGTGAAGATGCCGAACCTGCCGTACTCCGCCGGCTTGCCCGCACCTATAAGAACAAACTGAAGGAAAAGCACAACCGCGGGTACCGCTAGCGGTATTGCCGCACTCTTCCGGCAAGCGATCGCCGCGATGAGGGCGATGGCCCCGAGAAGCAACACGGGCAGCGTCCCACCCTCGACGGTTAGTTCGAGAACGCGGACAAAACCGTCGAAAACGCGGGACACTTCGTACATCGCCAGCGAGTTGCCAAAGTTGCTGCGGAGCACCTCCCGGTTGACAAAGGCGTTGATGACAATGTACGGATTGGTGATCAGATACACGCCCAGGGCCAGAGCCAGCCCACCCGCGGTTCGTCGAACAACCAATCCCCACTGCTCCCGAGCCGCGGGCTTTAGCCCGCGCGAAGCCGCCTTGGGTCCATCGTCCTTCCTCCTCGGACTCCGCTCGACGAACCTCGCCTTTTGCCAGGCAAGCAACGGGATCAGCACAAAGATCGGGAGCGACGACAGCACCATACCCAGGGCAGCCCCACAGCAGGCGCACATCAACCACCAGCAGCGATCTCTACCAAGCGCCCGCATCGCAAACAGCACGGCAGAGAGCATCAGCACCGCACCCGGCAGGTGCGGTTTGCCCTCATGGGCCATGCAAACCGTCACCGGCATCAGGGCAAACAGCAGGGCCGCCAGCAGCCCGGCCCACCGGCCGCCCAGGCGCCGGCCGATCAGAAACACGACGACCACGCCGACAAGACCCCAACCCGCGGCGTACCCGCGGGCGACAATGTAGAACTTGCCGAACTCCTCGGGTTCATCCAGGTAGAATGCAATGTCGCTGCGCACGTCGATCAGACCGATGATCCCGCAAAACCGGATCAGGGCGCCTACCGGATAAATGAACAAGCCGCCGTACTGGTACAACCTCGGGTCGAAGTTCAGTTCGCCCGGACGCATCCCTGCAAGGGCCATCATCGTGATCATCTCGTCGGGCTGATGGGTGTATAGACGGTAGCGCAGGTAGATCCTGGCGACGTCTTCTGTTGAGGCGGTCAGGGGCACGGGCTTCGCGGAGGACGTGTCCGCAGGGTCGACGTCCAGGTCCGCCCCGCGGCCGGGCGAGAACCTCTCCCCTGCATTGGCCAACCTATAGATCTTCTCGCCGGACCAGGGCGGATCGTCGCCGAACAGATACGGATCAATGCCTCGCGTGGGCAGGCCCCAGGTGATTCCGGCGACCGACAGTCCGCCGAAAAGGAGGAGAATGCAGGCGAGTGTAAATCGCCCCGTAAGCTGAGAGGCGGTATCCTCCCTGGTCATACCCTGCAACCTCTACTGGGTGGCATGTCCGCCTGGCAGGCGGGCATGTCTTCGCCACGAGGTGCCATGCCTGCCCTACAGGCAGACATGTCTTCGCTCTCCGTCAAACTCTATCGTCGGGAGAGTGTCGTCCATCACCAGGGGGACATCCTGCCTCCCCTGATACCATGCCGCACTGGACCAGTCCCAATCGGCCGCACGATCAACCAACCCGCGTCGAACCGGGTTGTCGTGGACGTATTGGATCACCCCGGCAAGCGTAGATTCCCTTGTGATATTGCGATCGTAACCGCCACCGCGTTGCCAGAAACGGGTCGCTACGCGGCCGCTCGGTTGGCGGTCCGTTAACCGTTCTATCCAGGACGGGGCGTGCGTTCGGAGGTAGTCCAGCGCCCAGTGGGCGACCGGCCATTTGATTGCCGTCAAAACCCTGCTGATCCTGTAGTCGTCGCTGCGCGGGAAGATCAGCAAGTGAACATGCTCGGGCATGATCACGTACGCCCAAAGGTCAAATGCATAGCGCATTCTCGCACGCCCCACGGCGTCGACCATCCAGCCCCGCGTCCGGTCCCGCGACAGCAGCGGCAGGGCCCGGAAACAGGTGAAGGTCAGTTCGTGAGCGTGCCCGGGGACGTTGTGACGTTTGCACGTTTTGAACCTGGTGCTGCTTGACCAGTTCATCATGCCGTGGACCTCTTGAAACACGCCACGAGCTGACGTTCGACCCGTGGCAGGGTGGCATGTCCGCCTTGCGGGCGGACATGTCTTCCCCTCGACGCGTGGGCCGGTCGCACGCCCGCATCTTACCAGCCGCGGGATTTCTTGGAACCTGTGTGCTTGAGCGTCGGTGAACCTGCTCCTCGCAAGAACATGGCCGCTGGAAAGCGGGCATGCCACCCAGCTTGGCAGCACCACGTTCGGTGGCGAGGGCGATCACCAGTTGGTCACATCGTCCGGAGTACCGTACAACCCGTCGCGGCCCGCGGCGATCAAGAGGAAAGTGTCCTTCCGGTGGGGTCTGAGGGTCGCGTCCTGGCCGTTCAGTGACAGATTGACGGTCGCGCGAAACGCATCCTTGTTCAGGATGTAATACTGGAATGTGTTGCGCTCGTTCTCGATCGTTAGCGGATCCGGGGGGTCGTACCCGAAGTACTTGATCTTGTGGTTCGGACCGCCGCCGAAGTTCCAGGCCTCGTGGGTCAAGGATCCGCTGCCCTCCACCTCCGTGTTCGCGCCTGTGAACATGGCGTTGTCGACGAAGCTGTAAATGCCGCGTTCACAGCAAGGGCTTTGGTTGTGGTTTTGGCCGTCAGGATTGCTGTTGTAAACGGCCATGGCGGCGTCGGGCCTCCTGGCCTGTGCGGGGTCCGCCGCATAATACAGAATGGGGTACCCGAAGGAGCCGACGAACACCGGCTGGTCCATTTCAGGCGGCCCAGCAGCGTTGTCGGGCCGTCCCATCAGGTCCCTCGTTTTGACGATGAATCCGCTCTCCGCGGGTAGGTACGGCCCCACGCGATCCAGCGGCTTGCCGTTGTGGGCGTCGGCATCATACCAGTGGAGCTGCTCGTCGTCGTTGTTGTCCCGATCTTGCAGGTCCCGAGGGACGTACCGCCGGGGGACAAAACCCTTCAGGTCCTTGCCCATCAAGTACCGAACCAGCCAGTGCGCCCCGTAGAGCTGTTCGACGTCCAACCCGGATTCGGTCGGATCATCGCCCTCCTGCGATGGGGGATAGCCTCCGGTTCTCCGCAGATCGCGTTCACTTTCGTTCTCGTTCCTGAACATCTCCAGGGAGTCGCTGATGACTTTCAAGGTGCCCTTCGTCACGGTGGACTTGGCCTGGGCCCTGGCCGCCTGGAGGGAGGGCAGCAGAATCCCGATCAGCAGGCCAATGATCGCGATGACCGTTAGAAGTTCGATCAACGTAAAGGCGTCGCGGCGTTGAGACGCGTTTCTGCCAAGGCTCATCCGAACGTTGTTACGGTTCATATACCCACCCAACGAGCTGGAGGGTCGCTTGGTCTGCAGACGCACGCCGCTCGCGCGCCCATTTCCACACTGCAATAATAGGCAGGGCAAGCACGCTTGGCCAGGGGCACAATAAAACTCCGCTCCCGCGTCCGCGGTTCCGTTACCAGCTTATTCGATCCACCCCCAACGTTCGACAGGCACGAGCCTGCCTGTGCACATACTCCCCGGGATCGCTACGCCGGGGTGCCGCCGCCCTGCCGGAAACTCCCTGGCCCAGATGGTCAACCTATCGGCCAGGCTGGCGATCCTCTTCAAACAACGCTGTGTGGTCTACATGGGCAGTACATTTCCGCCCCGGCTATACTCTCCCGAACTCCGGGCAGCTCACCATCCCCCGCGCTGGGGCAACACCCTCACACGCCTTGCCGGAAACCGCGTACGCTCTCCAGAAACGGAGGGCTACCGCGCACGTGGCTTTATTCCCCTTGACTGCCGCGAGCAAAACCGTCAAACTCCCCCGCTGAGCCGACTGCCGCCGCGTGAGCCGAGGCGGGAAGTGCCTCGCCGCGAACAGCCGACCGCGGTCAGCATGCGGCAGTGAATCACTGATGGAGTAAAGTACGTGTACGCGATCATAAGCGACGGTGGACATCAGTACCGGGTCGAAGAGGGCCAGGTCTTCGAGGTACAGTTGAAGGATCTGCCTGAGGGAACAACGACAATTGAGTTCGACCGCGTCCTGTTCGTGGGGGACGTCGAGAACGGGCCGCTGATCGGCCAGCCGGTGGTCGAGGGTGCCAAGGTTACCGCAACGGTGGTGCGCGAACTCAAGGGCGACAAGCTCATCATCCAGAAGTTCCGCCGTCGGAAGCGCTACGCGGTCAAGAAGGGGCACCGCCAAAAGTACCTCCAGGTCAAGGTTGAAAAGGTTGAAGTTCAGACCGTCTAAGGTCGACTTTCGGCCTTCGACTTTCTACCTTGGACCTTCAAACCCTTTGCCGCGTATATGAGCAGGTTGCCTGCGAGGGCTTCGGCGTCGCGCCTAGCGTAGCCGACGCAGTCCGCACAGGCGTGCCCGCTGATGCCGCAGGCTACGTCGTAAGGCGAGTACACCAGCGCCCACCGGCCGTCTCGCTTGATGCCGTACAGAACCGGCCATTCCAGACGCTTCGCCGCCGACACCCCGTGCTGCGGTCGCAAGAGCGGTCCAAGCAGCGAGTTGGCCAGCCCGGGGGCAAACGTCCCGGTTATCAGCGGATCGTTCGGGTCAATCTGCCGGAACTCATCCGCCCCGAACAGCTTCGACGCAAACGCACGGAACGCCTCGTCGAAGGCCTCCCGGCCACAGCACGCCGAGGCGAACAACGTTCCCCCGGCGGCAAGGTAACTTTTGAGTTCGATTCGACCGTCCGCCTGTGGAGGCGTAAACTCATGTCCGACAAGCCACAGCACGTCGGCGCGCGACCGGCGGGCATTCTGAGCTCGAACGGGCGACACCAACTCGATACCAAGCCCGCAGCTTCCCGACAGGGCCGCGGACAGATGTTTCAGGGCGTCAGGGTCCGTCCACCAGTCCCCCCCGTGCTTGACCCGGGCGACGCTTATCGTCCACAGCCGTCGAGTCGTCGATGTTTCGAGGTACGGCGTCAGCCGTCCACGAAGTGATCGGCCGAATGTGGCATAGAGCAGGATGTTGCCCGCCAGGGAGAAAAGCCGCTCGTACTCCTCGCTGAGATTCTGCTGCCACGCGCAGCACGCCCCGCGGGTAAGCAGGAAAACGGGCGTGCGACAGCCATCCTTAAGACCGATCACATCGTCGCCGGGGGCGAGTGTGTCGTGCATGGTCCAGATGGGGTGGTCTTCGGGCAACGGATCAGGCTGAAGTCTTGGGAGGGCTACCTTGAAGAGTTCCCGGCAGCCGTCGCTGAAGCTTTTCTTTGAACAGCATGCAACCGCCAGCACGGTTCCTCCGGCGTGGACGAATTCACGCAGTCTCATCCGCTGCGTCTCGTCAAGGGCGGGGGCTTTGTGACCAGTGATCAGCAGCACCGGAGCGTCGCCCAGGTCGTGTTCGCCCGGGCTTATCCGCACGACCTGCCAGGTGAGGGGGGTTTCGAACCTCCGGCCAAACCAGCGTGTCAGATTGGCGGCATCGCGTGGATCGGTGTTCCAGCTATTCCCTTCGCCATACTGGAGCTTGTTGATCAGGAGAGGGGTTCGCCCTTTCAGCAGGGCGAGCACGCCGAAGCAGGTCTGGTACATGGTTCCCCATGAGCCGTCGGCGTTTTGGGTGCCCACGAGCCGGCGGGCGACCTCGGGATACCACGCGGTGTGTCCGAAGCGCTTTCGTCCCGAGGCCACCCCGACGCGGTCCACGCAATATAAATAGTAGGTCAGATACGCCAGGCCAAAGTCGCCGGCCGGGCCAGGCTTGAGGCCCGGGACAACGTCGGTGCGGAAGTTTTCGATCAGCCAGGGCCAGGCGCGGTCCATCGCCGCCCTAATCGCCCGGGTCTTCTCCACGTCCTGACCGCAGTGGGCCTTGAACCGCCCGTTGAAGGTCAGGGCGGCGTCGAGATAGAGCCGGTCATCGATCAGGTATAGAGAGGCCAACCCCGCAGCCGTCATGCTGCCGCTGGAATCCTTCGGGAATTCGGCAAACTCGGGATCATCCGAGAGTGGATAACCCCAGCCGCCGTCGGAGTTGACGCTGCTAAGCCAGCTTCTCTCCGCCCGACGCCATACCCTGGCGTTAACCTTGGCCCCGACCGAGGAGGCTTCCCATAAGGCAAGCAACGCCAGTTGCGAGTTGGAGTTGTCCGTCCACGTCTTTCCCGGGCCGGCCTTCGTCAGCGTGCCGTATCCCCAACCTCCATCATCTCCCTGCTGCAACGTGAGGAAGCGAACGTCCTCCTTGATCTGCAGTTTGTAACGCTCGGGATCCAGAGCGCACCACAGCATCAGCGTAAAAGCCCGAGCGTAAACGGTTTTGATGTTCTTGCGATTGAGGAGCTTGTTGACCGAGCGCTGCAACCGGAAGTCGTTGACCCCGGTTCCCGCGGATCGCAGAGTGAAAGCAGCCAGGGCGGTCATACCGTAAGGGAACAAGCGCTCGAACTGGGAGCTGCGCCATCGGCCGTTGGATCTCTGCTTTGACCAGATGAAGTCCACTGCCCGGCGGATGGCCAGTTCGACGTCTTCATCGGCGATGCGGCCGTGCCCGGACTCTTGCTCTTGGGGCGGTGCATCGGCCGGCCTTTCGTCGACCGAGGGCGCGAGTGGGGCGATCCCGAGGGCGACAGCGGTGATGAAGATCATGTGCGCGTGCCGCATGCCAGGAATACCGGCTACTTGGGCGCCTCGTCGGGGACGAGCACGATGCGAACGGACCTGGGTTTGACCCAGAGCGATATTTGCCCGTCGCTGTTGACGAACTGCCGGCTGCCGCCAAGTCGCAGCTTGGGTACGTTGGAGTGGTCGCTGGGCGTCGTCTTGGAGCTTACCTGCGGCGGTCTGGGTCTGATCTGCGGACTGAGCACGCCGATCAGTTGACCGGGTCGGCCGACGGTCAGCTTGACTTTGTGCTTGGTGTCGCCGTAGTTCATCACCAACGCGACCTCTTCACCCAAATAAGCACGCGAAAGGGCGAGAATCCGCCGCTCTTCGTCCAGCAGGATGGGTCGACATTCGCCGCGGCGCAGCGGCGCATGAATCCCACGCCGGATGTTGAGAAATCGGATCAGGGCGTAGAAGTCACCGCGGTATCCACCGGCTTTCGTAGCCTTTCCCGGGAGGTCGTTCCACCACATCGGGGCGCGGCTGTAGGGGCCTCGCCCGCCCGACATCCCCACCTCGTCGCCGTAATAGGTGATCGGCGCACCAAGATAAAAATGCTGGAAGATGGTCGCCAGCCGCCACTGGTCCGCCGGCTCGCCCGCGGAGGACGGCGGTGACTCCTTCTTTTGGGAGAAGGCGGTCATCAGCCGGGCGGTGTCCGGCTCGCCGAGCGTGTTCAGTGTGACCAGGTTGGTGTCATGATCATGACGCTCTTGTATCGCAGCCAGCCTGTCGAAGAGTTCCTTCAACGTGGAGGCATTCTTGCCGGCTCCGAAGAACCTCCGGATGGCGGTGCCGGCGTCGTGGCTGATGCGACCGTCGAACACTTTGCCGATAAGTTCGCGCGAAACCTTGCCGCCAGGGTCGGCAATCAGCAGCGCTTTGGGGTTGATCTTCGTGACGTGGTCATGCCATCGTTTGCAAAAGCCCGGGCCGATATCGTCCATGCCCTTGAGCACCCAACCGTCGATCCCGTCCGAAGGGTCGCCGTCGCCGTTGGGATCCATCCAGCGCTTGGTGACGTTGCGGAGATGTTTCTCGTCACCCCCGACCAGGACAGCCTCCAGGACGATCCGAAACCCCTGTTCGTGGGCCGCCTTGAGGAATCCCACGAAGACGCGGTCGCTGGCGGAGAACTTCCACGTTTTGGGATCCTGCGTCTCGCCGACGATCTTGGAGGCTGCATCTTTAACCCCGAAGGTGTCATCAACGTGGCGCCAGTCGGTGGTGTCGTACTTCAGTTCCGACGGAGCCGAAAAGATCGGTGTCAAAACCAGCCCGTTGACGCCGAGTTCCTTGAGGTACGGCAGGCGTGCCTTGAGACCCTGCAGATCGCCGCCGTAGGCTCTGGCGTCCAGGTCGGTCGCGTCCTTCGTCGGCCACTGCGTGGTCCAAGCCCGGGTATCCGACACGTCGTTGGACCGGTCGCCGTTGTGGAACCGCGAGACGACCACGTGATACCACCGGGCGTCCCGCGCCCAGCCGGGGACTTTCGGTTTCGCTTCTTTGGCCGGTTTGGAAGCGACGGCAGAAGGTTTAGCCGGCTCCGCCGGGGCAGCCCGGCACGCTACCGCCCAGCACGCCAGCAGGCCCAGCACTGAGCAAACCGCAAAGCCGATCTTGAAGCGAGAAAGCATGAAGAGCCTCCAGAAAAACGCCGCCCCACAACTGCAGCGGTGGTCGCGGCCAAGCACAGGATGAGCGCCAAAAGACATCAGGAACCGGATAAACCGTTCCCGGCGCGTGATTGTACACCCCCGCGCGTGGCCCGCAAGATTTCGCCGGCCGATCCCTTTACGTCGGATGCGTCCCAGAAAAGAGGGCGATTCGGCGGTATTGGGTGGCATGGCCGCCTTTCAATGCGGCCATGTCGATCGCCACAGGATTTCATGCCTGCCCTGAAGGCGGGCAACCCACCCAAAATGGGACGCACCTCTTTACGTCGGTGGGCGGGGCGGGTATCGAAGCGAAGGCTGCACAGAAGCCGGAAGGACCCATGGCAACCGATCGACATTTCACCCTGCCTCCAACCGGGCGGACGGATCGGGCGAACCCGCGAGAACATGCCCGCTCGAAAGCGGGCATGCCACCCGCCGGGCTGCGTGTGTTGGTTGTCGGACTGGGCCGGTTCGGCGGAGGAGTCGGAGTAACCCGCTGGCTCACCGAGCAGGGGGCGGCTGTGACGGTGACCGACCGGGCGGCCGGCGACGAGCTGGCCGACTCTATCGACGCCGTCGCCGATCTCGACGTCGATCTGCACCTGGGCGGGCACGATCCTTCTGATCTGGATGAGGCTGATCTGGTGGTCATCAACCCCGCGGTGGTCAAGAGCACATCGCAGTTCTTTCAGCTCATCGAGCGGCGGGCCATCCCCTGGACCACGGAGATCAACCTGTTTTGCGAGCGCTGCCCGTGCCCGATCATCGGAGTCACCGGGTCGTACGGGAAGAGCACGACGTGTGCGATGCTTGCCGAAGTGCTGCGTGCGTGTCACCATGCTGACGTGGGTGCGAGAAGGGATTCTCGCACCAGCGGTGGGAGTGACCGGTTGGAAAACCGGTCCCACCAACCGGACCGGTCCCAGAAGGTGTGCTACACCGGGGTGCATTTGGGGGGCAACATAGGCCGCTCCCTCCTTTCGGATCTGCCGGACATCCGCCCCACCGACCTGGTGGTGCTCGAGTTGTCCAACGCTCAGCTTGAAGACCTGCCCCGGATCGGGTTTTTCCCGCCGCTTGCGGTGATAACCAACCTGTGGCCTCATCACCTCGACCGCTACGGTACGTTCGCCGCCTACGCCCGTGCCAAGCTGAACATCGTTTGCGACCCTGACCGCGCCAGCAAGTTGGTCGTCGGCGACATGGCTGACGAGGCGGCGGCGCTGCTCGAGCAGCTACTGCCCGATCATGCTGACCGCGTCGTGCGGGTTCGTTCTTTCGATCCTCCACTTGCGCTGCGGGTCCCCGGGGCACACAACCAGGCCAACGCCGCCTGCGTGGCGACAATGTGTCATCACCTGGGCTTGGAGGAGCAGGCTGTGCGCGAGGCCCTCGCGGCGTTTACGGGGCTGCCCCACCGGCTGCAGCACGTTCGCACGCTTGACGGCGTGGACTATTACAACGACTCGAAGTCGACCTCGCCGGATGCAACCGAGACAGCCATAGCGGCGTTCGATCGGCCGACCCGGGCCGCGGGCTTGGGCTCGCACGGACGTCTGGTGGCCATCGTCGGCGGCCAGGACAAGGGTGTATCCCTTACAAAGTGCGCAGACCGGCTCGCCGCGACGTGCACCCTGGTGATTTGCGTCGGGGAGTCGGGCCGGGCGTGGACCGATGCCCTCCAAGCGGGCGCCCGCGCCGGAGCCTGCAGGATCGTGCATGAGCCGGGGAAGTTGGATGGTGCCGTCAGTCTGGCACGAAAGCATGCAAAACCCGGTGGCGCGGTCCTCTTTTCCCCAGGCGCCCCCAGCTTCGACCGCTACCCGAATTTCGCTCGGCGCGGTGAGCACTTTATCGAACTGGTCAACGCCCTGGGATGAAAATGTTCTTTACCGTACCATCGCCGCGTGAGAACCGGGAACCAGAGGGCGTCGGGTGCGTCAAACATTGTAAGAACCGTCTGTGGGGCAGGCGGCAGACCGGGAGGGACTGACCCCAGGCGGCAAGCGTAGCCAACGACTGCGCAGAGTCATTATTCAGGCCAACTGGAACACACCGGGGGGCCAACGAGAGGGAACACCATGAAAACGCGAACAGTCTGCTCGACGATCGAAACGATCTTTGGAAAGGTGCGTATCACGCCGATTCTAATGGGAGTGGTGCTGGCGGCTTCGCCCGGCGGCGCTGCGGCGGCGGCAGCCGACGGAACAGCCTCTAACTCCCTGACGATCTACAGCACCGCCGGCCCGGGGGCGATACCCGCGGAGCTGTATCGCCCGAGCGTGGGGCAGGGTCGATACACCCCGGCGCATTACGGACAGTTGATCCCCGGCTATGCAATCGTCAAACAGGAGCGGACGGTCACGCTTGACCAGCGGCGCAGTACGATTCGTTTTTCGGATGTAGCCGCTCAGATCGATCCAACAACGGTCTCGTTCGTCTCGTTGACCGATCCGGATGGCACGCACGTCCTCGAGCAGAACTACGAGTTCGACCTGGTCAGCGCGGACAAGCTCATGCTGCGCTACCTCGATCGCGACATCGTGGTCTGGCAGGTCCGCGGCGACAACGCGGAACGTTTCGAGGGTACCCTGCTGGGCACGTCCGGCGGATTGATTCTCAAGGGGGCGGACGGCGGCGTGCAGGTCATTAGCGGATACTCCAGCGTGGAGTTCCCCGCCCTGCCCGGCGGGCTGATCACCAAACCGACCCTGGTATGGGATCTTGTCACCGACTCACCCGGCCCGCACCGGACCCGGGTCACCTATGAAACCAAGGCCATGACCTGGTGGGCGGACTACAACGTCGTCTTTGCCGAGGGTGACGACGCCAACAGCGGTGTGCTCGATATCGGAGCGTGGGTGAGCATCATCAACCAGTCCGGAGCGAGCTACCCCGATGCGAAACTCAAGCTGATCGCCGGCGACGTGCACCGGGCGCCGCAACCGCAGCAAATCCATCGGATGGGTGCGCCCCGGGGAGCAATGATGGCGATGGCTGAACGGGAACGCGGCTTCGAGGAGAAGGCCTTCTTCGAGTACCATCTGTATACCCTGGCCCGACCCACGAGCCTGCCGGACAACTCGACCAAACAGATCGAGCTGTTCCCCACCGCCCGCGGCGTGCCCTGTAAGAAGGTGCTGGTCTATTACGGATTGGCGCAGGGGTACCGGGGTTTCTTTCCGAGCCCGATGACCGACCGCAACTTCGGCACACAATCCAACAAGAAGGTCGACATATACCTGCGCTTCGAGAACCGCAAGGAAGACCGCATGGGCATGCCGCTTCCTGCGGGGCGCATCCGGGTGAGCAAGCTCGACCGGGCGGACAACACCCTGGAATTCATCGGTGAAGACACCATCGATCATACCCCCAAAGACGAGAAGGTGCTCATCAAGCTGGGCAGCGCGTTCGACGTAGTCGGCGAGCGCAAGCAGATCGACTACAAGGTCGATACCCGCCGCGACTGGATGGAGGAGACCATCGAGATCAAAATCCGCAACCACAAGGACGAACCGGTAGACGTCATCGTCAAGGAGAACCTCTACCGCTGGACCAACTGGCGGATCACCGAGAAGACCCACGAATACGAGAAGATAGACTCACGCACGATCCACTTCCCCGTCACCGTCAAGAAGGACGGCGAGGTGACCATCGGCTACACCGTGAAGTATACGTGGTAGGGAATTACGAATTACGAATTACGAATTACGAAAAAGAATCACGAATCACGGATTGCAGATTGCGGATTGCGGATTACGGATTACGGATTACGGATTACGAAGAACTTCCGTTACGCGCTGTGGGCTTGTCGGCCTTCGTTTCGTAATTCGTAATTCTCTTTGGTAATTCTTTTTCGTAATTCGTAATTCGTAATTCGTAATTCCCTCGGGTCATTCGGAGACGTGAATGAGGCAGTGCCGCGTAGTCCCGCGGCGGCGGTGTTCCCATAGGTAAATGCCCTGCCAGGTTCCCAGGCCCAGCCGGCCATTGACAATCGGGATGGAGAGCGTTGTGGCGGTCAGGGCAGCCTTTATGTGTGATGGCATGTCGTCGGGGCCCTCCGCGGTGTGGGTGTATATTGGGTCGTTTTCGGATACGAGCCGGCCAAGCCACGCCTCCAGGTCGCCGCGTGCGGAAGGGTCGGCGTTCTCCTGGATGGTGAGGCTGGCGGAGGTATGTTGAACCAGCACCGTACAGAGCCCCTCGCCCACTGACGCCCGGCGGACCACCGCTTGCACTTCAGCGGTGATTTCGTGCAGGCCCTGCCCCCGTGTGTGGATGGTAGTCCGTTCAATCAAGCCATTTTGCTCCGAAAGTTCGTGGTTTCAGGCGAGCGAGGCGGCAAATGCCCGAAGCACCTCGGCGAACCGGTCCGGGGCTTCCACCGGGGTCATGTGCCCCGCACCTCGAATGATCTCCAGTCGCGAGCCGGCTATGCCCTCGTGGATTGTACGCGCATCGGCGGGCGGGGTGAGGGTATCCTTCTCACCAACGATGACGAGCGTTGGAGCCTTGATCGTCCCCAGCGTTTCGATCGAGCCCGGACGATCGCCCATGGCGTGCAGGGCGGCGGCTACACCTTTCGGATTGCTTGCAGCCATGATCCGCCGCCACGTTTCGCGGAGCTTGGGGGAGGCATCAGGTGCAAACAGCTTCTCGAGCATGGCATCTGCCACCACGCCGCTCCCCTCCCGCAACACTCTTTGGGCGAGCACGATCCGTGCTTTGGCGGCTTCCTGCGTGTCTGCCACCGCCCGGGTGTCCGCGAGCACCAGAGCGCGCAAGCGCTCGGGGTAGCGGCGATGGAACTCAAACGCGATGTAGCCGCCCATGGAGAGACCGACGACTATCGCGGGGGTGGTCTCGCCTATCGCGTCCAGGAGGCGGTTGAGGTCGTCCGCGTAGCGGCCCATGCTGCAATCATCGGTCGCCTCGCTTTGGCCGAGGCCGCGGAGGTCGGGTACGATGAGCGTGCAGCCGTCGCCCAGCCGCTCGACCGCAGGTGCCCACAGTTCGCCCGAAAGTGGGAAACCATGGATGAACAGCACCGGCTGGCCGCGGCCGTGCACTTCGTAGTGGAGGTTGATGCCGTTGATGTCGGCTTTCACGTGCGGTACTCCGTGAACACCATGACGAAACTCACCTACATACCCGGCACTTCGACGCGGGCGGACGACGGCTCCGGGAGGAGGGCAGGCCGGGCGAGCTTACAGGCCAAGCGGATGGCCTCTTTCATGCTGCCCGGGTTTGCGGAGTTCGTGGCGGCGACGTCGAAGGCCGTGCCGTGGTCCACGCTGGTGCGGATCACCGGAAGCCCCAGTGTCACATTCACGGCACTGTCAAACGCGAGGGTCTTTATCGGAATCAGACCCTGATCGTGGTACATCGCCACGATCCCGTCGTAGCGCTCGCGGCGCCGGGGAGTGAAGAGTGAATCGGGGGCAAAGGGACCCTTGACGTCAATGCCGGCGTTTCGGGCCATCTGCATGGCCGGCTCGATGACCCGTGCCTCTTCGTCACCGAATCGACCCCCCTCGCCGGCGTGTGGATTGAGGGCGGCGACCGCGATGCGCGGGTATTCGATGCGAAACCAGCCCTTGAGCGCGTCGTTGAGCAGGTCGATCGGCTGAAACACCAGGCCGATGGTGAACTTGTTCCTCACCTCGAACAGACCCATGTGGGTGCTCGCCAGGGCGACTCGCATGCCGGCGCCGACGAACATCATCGTGAAACGCTTGACCTTGAAGGCGGCAGCGATTCTTTCGGTGTGTCCCGGATAGCGGCAGCCGGCCATCTTCCAACTCGTCTTGTGGATCGGCCCGGTTACGATGGCGTCGATGACCCGGGCGCGGGCGGCCTCTATCGCTTCGTCGAAGAAGCGAATCGACGCCCGGCCTCCCTCGGCGGTCGGGTAGGTGATCGACCAACCGCATTCGGTGCAGTCCTCGAAGTCCGCAACGACAACACCGGAGTCAACCCGGTTGGCCTCCTCGACCGGCATGCAGAACCAAAACGGCCTAATGCCCGCGCGGCGGGCGGCACGCAAGAGGGCGTCGTCCACCCCGTAGATAATGAACCGACCCAGCCCGCGGACGCTGCTGTCTGCGAGGGCCTTGACGATTACCTCCGCTCCGATGCCGCAGGGATCGCCCATGGTGATCCCGATCAACGGCTTCCCCTTGGCGGAGTGTTGTGGGTGGTCTGCGGGCAAGTGTTCGGCCATCACACAAAACCCGCCTCTTTGAGAGCATCGAGCCGCAGACCGCCGTGTGTCGAGACCTCACCCAGACGATGGACTATCGTCCGGGCGATTATGTCGGTCTCGATGTTGACCGGATCGCCGTTCAAGAGCGATGAGAGGGTGGTCCGCTCGAGCGTGGTGGGAATGAGGGCGACGGAGAAACGACCCGCCTCGACCGCGGCGACCGCAAGTGACACACCGTCGACAGCCACCGACCCTTTGGGAATCACATACGGGGTGAGGTGCTCCTGGGGCGAAAGCCAGAGGACATGCTCACTCGAAGTTGGCCTTACCCGATCGACGAGGCCGGTGCCGTCCACATGTCCCTGTACGAAATGACCCTCAAGCCGGTCGCCGACGCGAAGCGATCGTTCGAGATTGACCCGATCGCCGACGCGCTTCGAACCGAGCGTGCTTCTCCGCAGCGTCTCGGTGATCACATCGAACGCGAGTGACCCGCAAGCGGGCTTGCCCGTGCCGGCGACGTCGATGACGCTCAGGCAAACACCACTGACGCACACGCTCGCTCCCAGAGCACACTCACCCGCCATGGGGCCGACCTTGATGCGCAGGTACCTTCCACCCGGCGTCCGCCGGGCATCCACGATCGTGCCTACACACTCGATGATCCCGGTGAACATCGTCGCATCACCTGCCCCAAGGAAACGTATCCTTCATCAGTTATGCTAGGTTGTGATCGCCGGGTGTCAAGCAGATCCGGGATTTCGTGCATCGAAACGAGGGAAACCGTTCACGCCCCCCGGAGATCCGGCGGTTTCCGCCGACCTGTCAGCCAAGTATCTACCGCAGAAGGCGCAGAGTGCGCAGAGATAAGAGTGATGGGTCGAATCAGGTGCGCCGAAGGTACACTCCTTACAGCGCCAGCAGGGCTTCGATCAGCTTCTCCTCCTCGATGCCCAGATCGCGAAAGGCCTGACGCTTCTGGTCATCGCTGAGGTCCGGATCCTCGGCGATCGTTTTGAGGTCTTCCAGCACGAAGAGTTGTCCGTCAGCCCCAACCAACCGATTGGGGAACTCCGTCCCCATCCCCGTTCCGCAGCCGCCAATCGCCGAGATCAGCAGTGCAATAGCAATGACACCAATACTCTTCATCAGCATGTCCTTCCGTGAGTTCTCGATTCTCCTCGACTCCCCCGCGATGTTACCACCGCCCCTGGGCAAAGCAAGTGTCGGCAACTCCGGCGAATTCCGATAGCCCGAATGATTTGCCGCAGAGGGCGCACAAATCGCAGAGAGAAAAGAAAAAGAAAAGAAACCATTGCGGAAGTGGGGAAAAGGGAGAGCCACCGCGGGACTCGTAGAGTGGGACTCGTGGAGCGGGACTCGTGAAACGGCTGATAACACCCTTCACCCTTCACCCTTCACCCTTCAGCGTTCAGCCTTCACCCTTCACACACTGTCGACACCAAATCCGCTCGGTTTCCACTGCGCCCCTTTCCTAACGATACTCTGCGTTCTCTGCGGTGTGGATAATGCGGGACAGGCGAGGACCCGCGCCGGCCACCTCGGAGGTCGACTTGGAGATAACCGTCGGCGGCGGGTGCAAACGGTTCATGATCGTCTCGGACAACCACTCGACCTTCGACGCCCATGACTCGTGCTCCACGACTCGGGCGATCGCCCTTCGGTTTGTCACGCCTTGACGGCTCAGAACCTCGTCGCATGCCCCAGCGAAGCTCTCCGCGGTGTCCGCGATCCGTATCGGTCCACGGTAGCGTTCCGCCTCGGGTAGCGGAGTGGACACCACCCCCAGGCCGGCTGCGAGGTACTCGTGCATCTTGATGGGATTGATGTTCCGCGTCATCGCGCTGCGTACAAAAAGAAGCAGGCCTGCGTTGAACGCGGCGCAGTAGGCGGGGAGCTGATCGTACGGACGGCGGCCCAGAAGATAGACGTTCGGCAGGCTCTTCAGGGAGGAAACGTCGACTCTGCAATCGCCCAGCAGGACGAAGGAATAATGGGGGCGAAGCTCGGCCACACGGGCGAGCAGGGCGTGGTCAACCCAATGGTGGATCAGCCCGAAGAAGCCCAGTATCGGCCGGGGAATCGAGACGAGGTCCGCGGGGACCGGCTGGTCTGACCGCCAGGCAGCCGCAAAGTGGTCGTAGTCGACTCCGTGCCGGGCCAGGATGATATCGGCCCTTCGGACGCGTTTGGCTTCAAACAGCGCTGCGGAGGTGGTTACGACCACATCGGCGCGATCGATCAACTCGTTTTCGGCGGCGACGATCCTGTCGCGATCGAACCCCTCGAACTGTCCGTATTCATCCACGCAATAATACAGAAAGCATTCCTCGCCGAATTGTCCCACAAGGTAGGGAACGTCCGGGGCGAACGTCCACACCTGCAGCGGCTTCCCCCGAGCGCCCCCGATGGAGCGAATTGCCCGACGAATCTGGGCGATAAGCAATTGTTGGTGCAGCCGGCCCAGACGCGTGCTGTTGGAACCGGGAATAACCAGAGGCGTAAGCCGGGTGATCGAAGGAGTTACCCGTCGAATGCCCCGGGCGAAACGCTGCAGGGCGGAGAAGGTTGCTTTCAGATCCGCCAGGTTCACCCCGGGACGCCGGGTGCCGTGGTAGTCGACCCAAACGATGTCGTTGCCCCCAGAGAGGATCTTCATGATCTGGTGCTTGCTCGTCGGATCGTAGTCCCACGAGTTGGCCACGCACACGATGATACGACCTTCAATCAAGATCGGCTCCAAAGCGGTGAGGACCCGCAGGCGAATGCCGTCGAGAGTGGGTTGTCCGGTGGGGCGACCGGGACCGGACGGGAAGAACGATCACTTTTCATCCTCCTGCTTCTTGTAGTAATCGTAGTACCGGTAGTAGTTGTAATACCCATACCCGTATCCGTATCCATATCCGTAACCGTAGTACCGCCCTGATGGGGCGTCACGGCCTATGATCATGCATCCGGTGATGGGGATGTTGTTCACCTGCAGCAGCCGTACGGCGCGCTTCGCCGCCGCCTCGGCTGTCCGGTGCAGGCGGACTATCACGATCACCCCGCTGCACATCTGTCCGATGATTCCCACATCGGTGACCGTTGTTGCCGGCGGTGTATCCACGATGGTGTAGTGGAATTCGTCTTGCATTCGCTTGAAGGCTGGGACGGCGCCGGCCTGGGTGAGTAGTTCGGCCGCGGAACGGTTTCGAGTGCTCCCCGACGGTAAGAACATGAGGTTGGGAATCGGCGTGGTATGCAACGCTTCTTCAAAGGTGACCTCGCCCGTGAGGACCTCGGCGAGCCCGGGCTTGCCAGGTTGGTTGAGCATCCGAGCAAGGGAGCTGCGTCTGAAATCGCCGTCGACAACAAGGATCTTCAGGTGGCTTATTTCCGCGAGAACGCGGCCGAGGTTCAGCGTAGTCACGCTCTTCCCCTCTTTGGGGGTCGCGCTGGTGATGGCCAGTACTCGATGCTCGTATTGCGGATTCTGACTCAACAGGCGTGTGCGGAGCGAGCGGTACTGCTCGGTTATCAGCGAGGATCGCTCGAAGAACGGAACCAGCGAGTCGGAAAGCCCCTCGATTAGAAGGGGGGACTCGTCGGTCGTTTTCTCATTGTCGACCTCCGGGGCGGCCTCCCCGGGCGGTGACGGCGGGCAAGGGGACAGAGCGACCGGGGAACTTCCGGTCTCCCCGAAGGGAGGCTCCATGGCCCTGCGTCGGTCCTGCTCTGCGCGCTTCAGCGCATCCGCAATCCTACCCATGTCCGCCTACCCCACAGAGTCGACCCGCGCCCGACTGCACCCCACTAGTAGCCGCTGAACCCGCCATATCCGCCGTAGGAATACCCCTGCTGATTGCCCTCGAGGTTTTGGTCGTCGTAAACCCGCTCCAGCCCCATGAAACGGCGCGGAGTTACGTAGGCCTGTATCACCGGGCCGGCCGGATAGAGGAGTTCACGGAGCTTCTGCCCGAGCCAGGCAGCCGGAGTCGGAGGAATGTAGACAATGTCATCCGGTTCCAGAAGGATGTTCTTGCTCCAGTCGCCGGCTTTGACCATTCTGTCGACGTTTACTACAATGGTGCGGACGGGCGTGTCGCCGCGCGACGGGCGGATGACCTTCACCCGACTGGTCCACGACTTGAAGTCGTTCAGGGAACCCAGCACGACGTCCAGCAGGGTGTCCCGCCCGGTGTAAGACCTGGGGCCCACGCCCCCAACCTGCCCATACACGTAGTACTTCTTGCTCAGGTAACCCGAGACCGCCACGTTCACCTTCGGATCGACGTAGTACCGGCTGAGAAGCACCTCGAGCTTGGCGGCAATCTCCTTGGCGGTCATGCCCACGACCTTCACCTGGCCCAGGAGTTTCAGGTTGATCTTCCCGTCCGGTTGGATCCGCTGCCCCGCCCCGTCAATCTCCGCGATGCGCGGCGCCCTGATGGCGATCCCGTCGGGGATCCCAACACGGTATTCCATCGCCGACGCGAGGTGCTTGTTCTCGCGCAGAAAGTGAAGCATGTCGGCCTTGTTGGCCGCACAGCCGGTGCCGCCCAGTGCCAAAACCATGCCAAGAGGCAGGCATCTGTAGACCGCGACCATGGCACTTCTCCACCGACCGGACAGCGCCGGCAGGCGGGCCGGAACCTGCCTGCCGGACACTTGCCGTTCCTCATTATGCGGACAAACCAGCTCTAAACAGCGCACATATTCCTGCCGATTTATCGGGTTGGACCCCGGTTGTCTGAACCTCGGTCGGTCGCAAATCGGGGGCTCTATTGGGCCCTGCCGGCACCGTGGGAAGCGGTTGGGACAGCCCTGCGCCAGAGTCCGGGAACATCGCCGAGTGGACCTCAAGAGGCCGCCATTTGGGGCCGATATCTCCAAACGCGGCTTTGGTTGCGTGCCGCAGGGGGTCGGGTCCGCGCAGCGAGCGCCTTTATGTATGCACATTTTTTCGGGCTTCGTGAGCTGCCCTTCAACAACACGCCGGATCCTCGCTTCTTCTACCCCACGCCCGACCACGACGAAGCTCTGGCCTCACTGATCTATGCCGTCCAGGAGCGTAAGGGCTGTGTCCTGCTGACCGGTGAGGTCGGGGCGGGCAAGACCCTGGTGGCTCGCATGATGCTCCGCCGCTTCGGACCGCAGCTTGCCTATGCCGCCGTCAACCACGGCGTGCACAGCGCGATTGATCTCATGCACTCGGTGTGCGCCGAGTTCGAGCTCTCGTTTGAGCAGGACATGAGTCCCGCTCAGCTCGTCCATATCCTTCAGGACTTCCTGATGGAGCGGTTTGCTCGAGACATCCCGGTCGCCCTCGTGCTCGACGAGGCACAGAGTCTTCCGCTGGACGCGTTCGAACAGCTCCGCATGATCGGCAACCTCGAGGCCGACGACGCCAAGCTCCTGCAAGTGGTGATCGTCGGCCAGCCGGAACTCCAGCGGCGTTTTGCAACCCGCGAGTTCTGCCAGCTCAAGCAGCGCATCTTTCGCAGCTTCCACCTCCCCGCCATGGAACGCAAAGCGACCGAGGGATACATCAAGCATCGTCTCTCAATCGCCGGACCGCCAAGCGGAGACCCCTTTGACGAAAGCGCGATCGACACGATCTACAAGTTTTCCCAAGGGCTTCCGCGGATCATAAACACCCTCTGCGATAACGCCATGCTCAGCGCCTACTCGGCTGATCGGCGCGAGATGGACGGCTCCTTCCTCGAGTCCGTCATCAGGCAGATGATGATCAGCCCCGAGCCATCGAAGGGATCGGATTATTTCCAGACCGTCCCCGAGCCGCCCTGCGCAAGCGCCGTCACCGTGCCCGTGGAACGCAGGGTTGTCTATGAATCCCCACTGTCCGTAAGCGGCTGCCACGCCCGGGAAACAGCCAATGTGGATTGGATCGCCAGACGCGTCTCGGAAGAGGTCGAAGCTCGGCTCGGTTCCCGCCTCGCCGCCCTGGGTGCGCCCAACGCCCGTCCGCAGCCCAGCGAAGGGCGGGATATACCCCGAGCCGACGACGATCGCCACAGCTTCGAAAAGAGCCTCCAGTCCCTGACCGAGCAACTGACAAACCTCAGTCGGGAACTCGCCGCCCAAGAAAGCAAGGTCGACAATCGACTCACCGCGCTCGAGCAGCGCCTTGACGGTCGACTCGCCACGCTCGAAGCGCATCTTGACGGTCGACTCGCCACGCTCGAGCAGCGCCTTGACGGTGCCGCTTCACCGGAGTCGCAGGCCCAAGACGCGCAGGCCCATCTCCAGCCGCTTCTGCACCGGGCCGGGGCAATCGTTGAAAAGGCCGCCGCGGCTTCACATGAGTTGGAACGACGCGAGGTCTACCTGCGAACATTCTCCAGGGAGGTCAGGTCCGTCCTGGAAGAGGTTCACGAGCGGCTTGACAGCCTTAACCGCACCGTAGCCCGGACGCGCCGAGCGGAACGCGGCGCCGAGGGTATGTGCAGCAAACTTGTCGCTCAGTTCGACCGTTCGCGGCGAATCGCCGATAACCTGAAGCAAATCCTCACCAGGTTGGCCTCCCACTCCGCCGCCCTGGAGGCTAAGCAGCGCATCCGCAGGCACACCTCCGCGCCTGCGGGCGGTAACGGTGGCATCACCATCGGCCCAGCCAGCACACCCAATGGCATGCAACGCATGCTGGGCAGCGCACGTGAGAGCGTGGCCGAACTGCGAACCCTGATTCGTCAATCAGCCGATCACCCGGGCCGCAGGCTTCAGCCTACGCAACCTCCGACCTCCCGACCTGCCACCCGACCCGCGGTTAACGCCCGTCTTAAGCGCAGCGAAGGGCGGGATATGCCCACCAAAACGCCCGTCCTGAGCGCAGCGAAGGGCGGAGTATCCCCCCAGCCGACAGTTGCCCGAACCTCCCCCGGTCTCGCGGACGAAGTGGAAGACCTCCTGGAGATGGTCGAATCCCCGGTTCGCCCGTCAACGAACACCAAGACCTGAGAGTGGGACCGGCATCTTACCGGTCAACGACTCCCGATCCCGTTTCTGCCCGCCCCTGTGTGCCGATTCGGCCTTGAGCCGGGGCACCGTTGTCGTTACGATCGTGGCGCATGACGTCCGTTTCATGTGCGTTTACGACCGCTCTCGCAATGCATGAAGAACCACCCAATGTGAGTCCGCCGGTTGCCATGGATGAAGCCGTTGCAACAGCGTTGGAGGAGCTGACCGGACGGGGACGGCGTCTGCGTGACAAGTGGCACCTCGATTGGCCGGAGCCTGTCCAGCAGGCGGTTCACCGGCTCCGGCTCGAATCCACCACGGGCGAATTGCCCACCTTCGCAGCCGTCGTCGGCGGGGCGTCTTCCGGCAAGAGCACGGTGTTCAACAATCTGCTTGGCGGGTGTTTGGCAAGCCGGATCACCGCCCGAGGCCACGCTACGCTGGGGCCGATCCTGGCGATCCACGAGGATCAGCGCAGGCGGCTGGACCCGCTGCTGGACGAAGGTCTGTTGCTTCCCGGGTATCGACGCGTCGCCGTTGAGCTCGACGACAACGTGACCGGCGCCCCGGGCGCCCTTTCGATACTGTATCATCAGATCGACGCGATTCGCGATGTGCTTCTGTTCGATACACCCGATTTCACCTCCCAGGCCGCCGCGAAGGAGGGTGACGTGGTGCTGACTCTCCTACCCTGGTTCGATCGGCTGGTCATCGTTGTCGATCATGAGCGGTGGTTTGACCGGCAATCCATCTCCAAGTTGCGTATGCACTCGACCCGGTTTGACCAGGATCGATTCGTCCTGTTCAACCGAACGCGGGAGGGCCGCCTGGCGGAGGCGGATCAGGCAGCCCTGCGCCGACAGGCTGATCGGCTCGCCGCACGCGGCATGGCCGTGCTCGAGTTTCGCCGCGGGCGGGGGTTCTGTGTCTTCGCCCCGACAGCGCTCGTTGACCCTGAAACTTTTCTCAACGCCCCCAAGCGGCAACGCACCGCGGGGCTCCTGCGTCACGTGGCCGAGGCGGCCAACCGTGCGCTAAAGCAGAACCAGGAGCGGGCCGCCCGCTTGCAAGAGCTGCGTGACTCGCTGGAGCCCGCCCTCCACCGCACCCTCCCCTCGACGCGAGAGTGCATGAGGTCACTGATGACCTCGCCGGAGCGCCGGCAGTTGGAGGTCGCCGCCCGGGTGTTTCGCGTCAGCCAAACGGCAGAATGGGTGCGGACGCAGCAGGAGCGCATAGGGCGTGCCCTCGGACGTATGCCCGTCTTGGGGCCCCTCGTCCGCTCGACCAGGGTCCCGGCGCAAGAGAGCCTTGCGGAGGTGACCGATCGGCGCGCGGTGGCCGCTGCCTACTACGAATCCGTGGCCCGACAGCAGATCAATGGGGTCCAACGGGCCCTGCGCTCCAGCGCGTTTTGGGATGAGCTGCGCCGCTGGACCGGTCTCGAACCGGCCAGCCGGCAGTTCCAGTGGTCCGCCGCGGTGCGTGACGAGGTTCGCAGCGCCGCCGATGCATTCGATACCGCCCTGGGCTGCTGGACGGCCAAGGTGGAGGAGGAATGTCAGGGGATCATTCCACACGTTCGCGGGGCGGTCGGCCTCGGGGCCGTCGCACTCGCCATCGTGTTGATTGCCGTTCCCGGACCGCTCGCCGCTCTGACCCTTCTTTCCGCGTCAGGGGCGATCGGGTCCGCCCTGGGGGGGCTGGCCACCGCCACCGGAGCGGGGGCGATTGCCGGCAAGCACATGGGCCGGCTGGTGCTGGTTGTTCGAGAAAAGCTCTTGGGAAGCCCAGAGTTCCAAGCGGTACAGGCCGCCGCCGCCGGCTTTCGAGAACAGCTCGAATCAACCGGCAGGAGGCTTGTCGACGACGCGGCTGCAGAGGCGTTCGCCCTGGTGATGGGCGACGACGAGCCGCTGCTTTCCGCGCTCGAGGCGCTCGCGTGATCCATCTGTCGTGCCCGCCAAGGGAGGTCCATACTGATGAGCTTGCGCGTTGAACCTACGCCGCTCGAGGCCACATGCTCGGAGCCTCCATATGTGCCCCTCAGACGGCTCGACACGGTCTGGTTTCAGGTGGCGGGCACGATCTGCAACTTCAACTGCCGCCACTGCTTCATCAGTTGCTCGCCGGAAAACGACTCGTTCCACTTTCTCACCCTGAAAGCATGCGCGAGGTACCTCGAGGAAGCGTGCGAACTCGGGGTCGAGGAGTTCTACTTCACCGGGGGCGAACCGTTCGCCAATCCCGAGCTGTGTGACATTCTCGAGCTGGCCCTGCGTAAAGGCCCGGCCACCGTGCTGACCAACGCGACGCTGCTTCGCGAAGACCGGTTGGACCAGCAGGCTGGCTTGCCGGACCGGTCCCACAGCACACTCGACCGGTTGGAAGACCAGTCCCACAGCACACTCGGGCGATTGGAGAAGATGCGGCGAGAGGCGGCCCATCCGCTCGAAATCCGCGTCAGCCTCGACGGGTTCTGTGCCGAGTCCAACGATCCCATCCGCGGAAAAGGAACGTTCGCGCGCACGATCGAGGGTACACAGAAGCTGCTCCGGGGGGGGTTCGAGCCGATCATCACCATCACGCGGACCTGGGAAGGCTGTGACGAGGGCGTGCTTGCGGAGTTTCGCCGGTTGCTGGTCGGAATCGGCTACTCAGCGCCCCGGCTCAAGATCCTACCCGCACTAAAGCTCGGAGCGGAAGTGACGCGAAGCGGCGGATACGGGCCAAAAGCACGGGTCACCCGCGAAATGATGGAGGACTACGACCTCAGCCGGCTTCTCTGCAGCAGTGCCCGCCTGGTCACTGACAAGGGTGTGTGGGTATGTCCCATCCTGCTGGACTTCCCCGAGGCCCAGATGGGCTCTTCGCTGGCAAAATCCATCCGCGACTACCCACTCCGTCACGCCGCCTGCCACACCTGCTGGCAGCATGGAGCGATCTGCTCGAACGTTACATGCCCGGAACCGACCGGCGGCGACACGTGCCCGACGCCCCCCCGGGCGTGACATCACACTGTTGCGGGGAGGAAGTCTCCGCCCGCCGCCGACCAAACACAATCGTCCCCGCCGTCAACCGCAGCCACGTCACGGCGATCAGCCCCCACCTTCAGAGAAGGTCGGGCACCCGCCTACGTTTTGACGTTTCTGCGTTCTTGCGTTTCTGCGTTTCTGCGTTTCTGCGTTTCGTCAGACTTCCTCGATCTCCGCCGCTTTGGCGGCGAGGGCTTTGTCGATCTCGTCTTCGTGCGTTTTGGTGAGCTTCTGGACGTTGTCCTTGACGTCCTTGGCTTCGTCTTCGCTTATGGATTTGGCTTTCTCTTGCGCGTCGATAGCCTTGTTACCGTCGCGGCGGGCGTTGCGGACGGCGACCTTCTGGGTCTCGGCCATCTTCTTGACCTGTCCGATGAGCTGCTGGCGGCGTTCTCCAGACAGGGGCGGGATCGGCAGACGGATGCTCTTGCCGTCGTTGACCGGTGTGACCCCCAGGCTGGAGCTCTGCAGGCCCTTGTCGATATCCTTCAGCGTGCCGGGATCGAAGGCCTTGATCAAAAGCGTGCTGGACTCGGGGACGCTGATCGTGGCCAGCTCGCGCAGCTCCATAGTGCTCCCATAGGCCGGGACCTCGATCTTCAGATGCTCGACCAGCGCCGGACTGGCCCGGCCGGTCCGTACCCCGCGGAACTCCTTCTTCAGGAACTCGACGGCTTTGGCCATCTTGTCGCTGCATTCCCTTTCGATCGCGGAAGTTCCCATCATAAACTCCGACACAATAACGAATTACGAATTACGAATTACGAACCGGGTCGCCGGACGTCTTCGCAATTCGTAATTCGTAATTCGTAATTCGTAATTCCTCATTCTGCCTCGATAAGTGTGCCCGTGTGTTCGCCAAGGACCGCCGCCCGCATGTTTCCCGGTTTCTTCAGATCGAACACGACGATAGGGATATTGCTGCGCTGGCAGAGGTCGATCGCGCTTACGTCCATGATCTTCAACCGGCGGTCGATGACCTCCCGGTACGTAAGCCGCTCCAGCCGGGTTGCGGTCGGGTCGGTCACGGGGTCGGCAGTGTACACCCCGTCCACCTTGGTGGCTTTGAGCAGCACATCCGCGCGGACCTCCGCAGCCCGCAGGGCCCCGCCGCTGTCGGTGGTAACGTAGGGATTGCCCGTCCCCGCGGCGAAGATCACCACGCGTCCCTTTTCCAGGTGGCGCACCGCCCGCCGCCGGATGAACTTCTCGCACACTCCCTCCATCGCAAGGGCGCTTTGCACGCGCGTGGGAACCCCTATGGATTCCAGCGTATCCTGCACCGCCAGAGCGTTAATTACCGTCGAGAGCATACCCATGTAGTGGCCGGTGGTTTCCTCAATGGGGGAGTCCTTGGCGATCACGCTTCCACGAACGAGGTTGCCCCCGCCGACCACCACGCACAGCTGTACGCCGAGCTCGACGACGAGCTTGATCTCCTCGGCGATTCGCTGCAGTTCCCGCCCGTCGAGGCCGGTCGCGCCCGGAGCACAGAAGGCCTCGCCGCTGATCTTCAGGATTACGCGATGATACTTCGGTTCGGCCATCATGCGTGCTCCGCGGTGAATTGTGCGGGCTACGCTCCGACTTTCATGATGACCAGGTCGGTCACCGCGGAGACGCCGGCCTCTTTCAGGACGTCACGGATCTTCTTCTTTCCATAGTCGTCGGTCCTGACGTGCAGTTGTTCCATAAGGACCCTCTCGCCGAAAAAGGCGTTTACCTTGCCATCGGCGATTCTCTCCACGATCTGCTCCGGCTTGCCCTCGGCAACGGCCATCTCGCGGGCGTCGGTTCGAACCTTCTCCACCTGCTCCTGGGGAACGCCGCTGGGCTCCACCGCGAGGGGCTTGGTAAAGAGTGCGTGCATGCACAGGTCCGCACCGACGTTCTTGTCTGACTGAGGAACGGCGTCCAGGGCCAGCAAGACGCCGCTCTTACCGTCGTGGTGTATGTAGGAGGCCAGGTAGGCCCCCTCCACTCGTCGACACTTGGTAAGGTTCATCGCCTCGCGCAACCGCCCGAAGACGTCGGTGAACATGGCGTCCATCTCGGGGTCTTTGCACATGTTTTCGGGGTTGGGAGAGGCCTCGGTCCCGCCGGCGACCTTCCTGGCAAAGGCGTCGACCAGGCCCACGAACAGCTCGTTTTGGGCAACCGGATTCGTCTCGCACTGCAGCTCGATGATCCCGCCGACCTTCCCGGCCTCGTCCACGCAGATTCCGATGCGTCCTTCGCCGGTAGCCCGCTCCGCCCGCTCCGCCAGTTTTCCTTTGTGCTTCTTTCGAAGCCAGTCGATAGCGGTGTCGAAATCGCCGTCACACTCGGTCAGGGCCTGTTTGCACTCCATCATCGGGATGTCGGTCTTCGCCCGCAGCTCCTTAACCATCTGGGCTGTGACTGTTGCCATACTCGTACACCTTTCACATTCCGGCGCGGCAGGCTGCACCGGGCCGCCCAAGTCGGGCGTTCGCGGGCCTCACCGCGCGTCCACGTTCCGTCGTAAGAGAGGATTCAGGTCCTGCGACCTTGGGTCCGACCGTCCGTAGCCCGAGGTGTCGACGTCTTGCTCCTAGGATGGCTTGTCGGGCTCCGTCGCAGTGGCGGGGGTCAGCCCGGCATCCGGCGGCTCCGCGGGACTGGCCAGCACCGCGGCCTCGCCCGTGCCGGTTGGGGCAGGTCCACTCTCCGCCGGCACCTCAGCGGTCAGACTTTCCGCCGCTACCTCGCTCGAACGAGCAGTCGTGGATCGGCGGGAGCGTCGACGCGGCTCGGGCGTACCCTCTTCGGGCTGCGGCGCGGTTCGGGCCTTGAGCCCCTCTTCGACCGCGTCGGCCATGCTGCTCAATATGATGTCGATCGCACGTATGGCATCGTCGTTGCCTGGAATAGGCACGTCCGCGTAATCCGGATCGGAATCCGTATCGATCAGACAGATCGTCGGGATGCCCAGCTTCTTCGCCTCCCGCACCGCGTTGTGCTCCCGGTGAACGTCAACAACGATAAGCGCCCCGGGCGGCTTGGACATATTGCGGATTCCCTCGAGATTGCGCCTGATCTTGCGTGTCTCCCGGGTACGGGAAGCGATCATCTTCTTGCTATACTCGAGAGCGGTGCCGTCCGCTTCGGCGGCCTCGAGTTCATCGAGACGGGCGAGTCGCGACCGGATCGTCCGAAAGTTGGTGAGGGTACCGCCAAGCCAGCGTTCGGCCACATAGGGCATCGACACCCGGTTGGCATGCAGCCTCACCAGCTCCCGGGCCTGCCGCTTGGTCCCCACAAAGAGGACCGTGCCGCCACCGGCGACCAGCTTGGTCACGAACCGCGTCGCCCGCAACAAACCCTTCACCGTCTCACGGATATCGATGATGTGGATTGTGTTCCGCTTGCCGAAGATGTACGGCGCCATCTTCGGGTTCCATCGACTGGCACGGTGGCCAAAATGAATTCCCGCGTCAACTAGCTTGCGAACCAACTCCGAAGCCAAAAAGCACCTCCAACACAACACCCAAGAAAAACGTCAGCCAACGCCACGACTGGAACCTTGGAGTCTACCAGATTCCACCGGTCGATCAACAACACCAGTCACGAATTCCTTCCCGAGGGTGTATCCGCTCACCATCCCCCATCATCCCGCCCAGGCGGTTCGTACCAGGCGCCCGGATTGTCGAGGAACGGTCCGCAGCCATCAGCAGATGGTGAGGCAGACTGAACGGCATCTAACTACTTATGTGATAAATGGTTACGTCGATCGCAACGCCGGCGGCCCGGGCCGGACGTTGACCATCTACAGGCCATCCCATAGCGTTTGATCGGGTATCGGCGGGCCTGGTTCGCTTGCCCACCCACACATGCGGAAACCCCGGAGATGGCTGTGTTTGGCCCGGCAGGATCATTCCATATTGACCCTCGCGAGCCACTGCTGTTTATCAGCGCCGCCGAACCCAGCGGCGATATGCATGGCGCATCCCTGATTCGGGCCACCCTTGCCCGCCGGCCGGCGGCGCGGTTTGTCGGAGTAGCCGGCCGGAAAATGGTCCAGGCGGGATGTGAGCCCATCTTCGACATGACCGCGCACTCGGCCATGCTGCTCGGGGCGATAGGGTCCGTCGGGAGAGCGATCAAGATGCTGGGAACCGCCGGCCGTCACCTTCGCCGCCTCCCGCTGGCCGGGGCGGTGGTGATCGACTCGCCGACGCTCCATCTGCCGCTGGCCGCCCGGGCCAAGAGGGCCGGCGTTCCGGTGATGTACTACATTGCTCCGCAGATGTGGGCGTGGGGGGCCCACCGGATCGGGAAGCTGCGCAGGCGGGTCGATCGCGTTGCGGTCATTCTGCCTTTTGAGGAGAAGTACTTCCGCGATCGCGGCGTTCCCGCGACGTATGTGGGCCACCCGCTGGCCGATCTGCTCGCGGACCAGGAGGCAGATAGCAACGCGGTGAGCGAGATTCGCGGGTACGGCCAACCCGTGGTCGCCCTGCTTCCCGGATCACGCAGGCACGTGGTCAAGGAGGTGCTGCCCGGCCAACTGCAGGTGGCGGAGCGGATCGCGGCGGCGCTTCCCGGAGCCGGCTTCGGGGTGTCCGTCGCTAACGAGCAGGTGGACCGGATCATCCGCGCCGAACTCGCCGGCTGTAACGTCCCGGTTCATCGCTGCCCCGGCCGGCACACCGAGTTGATCCAGGCGTCCGATCTGGTCCTGGCCGCCTCGGGCACGACCACGCTGGAAGTGGCGTTCCACAAGAAGCCGATGATCGTGATGTACAATTCATCACGCATTCTCTACCACGTCATAGGCAGATGGATGATCAAAGCACCGCATCTGTCGCTGCCCAATATTCTCGCCGGCCGAGAGATCGTCCCCGAATTCATGCCTTACTACAACTCGGCCGCACCGATCGCCGAGCGGGCAATCACCCTGCTTCGCTCCGAGGATGAGCGTCGCACAATGGCTGAAGAACTCTCGCGGATAACCGAACCGATGCGGACTTCCCACGCCTCCGACCGTGCAGCCAAAATGCTTCTCGACATGATCGATGGAGTACCGGCGTAGGACGATGGAATACGCGCGTAGGTCGGGCTCCGCCCGACAACAGCGCAGTGGATGACGTTGCGTCGGGCAAAGCCCGGCCTACACCTGGCAATGCTGGGACGAGATTCCCATCTCGTCCCCATGCGTGCTGGAGTCCTCTCCTGCGAGAAGCGCGAGATTCGCGAAAGCCGAAAGCGCGGAAAGGGATTCCCGCGGATGTCGGTGCGAGATAGGGACTCTCGCACCAGTAGCGTCCAAAGGACGTGGGCCACCCGCTCGCCCGCAGCTCTGGGCGGGGGGAAAATGGCATTCTTTGGCTTTCAAATGCCTTTCTGGCGCTGGGTGAGGGAGTGCTATACAGGAAGGCGAGGGACCGAGGTGAGGCTCGTACGTTGTTGTCTGGAAAGGAGTCAGGCGAACCGATGGGGAAGGCAGGATCGGGCATGGGAGGGCGCGTTTGCTGCATTTCCGGTTTTGACGGAAACAAGTGGGCGCGGGGCGATTTGTCATGGGCGAATCTGTTCGTCTCCCGGCTTCTCGATGTAGGCGCACCCGTTGCGCGGGGAGGGCTAACGTGCTTGAATAGAACCGGCGGGGTGATCGCCGGAGCTTGCGGATGGAGCGGGCGCGCGGTAGATGATGCGATGGTTGCGGAGCTTAAAACAGGGAGTAGTCGCGTCCGCCACGGATTCGAGTCCCCCGGGTGCAAAGAACCTGGAGCACCCGTCAACTAAGGTGGAGTCTTCGCCGATGTGCGCTAAACGACGTGCTGCTGGGGTCGCTAAAACCAAGGGTCGAAAGAAGCCCGGGAATACCTTTGAACCTCGAGTCGCCGCCCTCTATCGCGAGCTCGGAGCGCTCGAAATCAAGCAAAACCACAACATAACCGGAAGTTAAATTGATGTCTATGCCGTAATGCCGGACCCAGACGGCACAACAAACAGAATAATCATCTAGCTGCAAGGACCATGCCTCCCCCGTAGGCGTTGGCCATGCCCGCACTTGCAATCTGCGGGGTTACACTCCTTTCGCAACAGGCTCGTGGAAGGGCGGGCAATCGCCGCATAGTGATCTTCCTGTTCGCTGTATTGGCTCTGTGCATCCTGTACTCCCTCGGACCGTCCACACCGGTGGCCGGGTTGGTCAATGCTCTTATCCCCGGTTTCGAGCGGTTCCGGTCCCCTGGCAGGGTCATGACCGGGGGTATGTTCGCCGCGGTGGCCTTTCGGCGTTCGGGATCAGCGCGTTTCTGCACGGCGATCGATCGGATCGGAGGATGGACAGTATCCTCATCGCCGGATACGTGGTCTTCATCATGGCCGGTCTGGGGCTTGCAGCGTTGTCGCTCGATGACAGGATCGGGCTCTATGAACGCACGGTTCACATTCCATTTCTGGGGAATACAGCTAAAGCATCGCCGACCAGTATCCAACGTGATGCTGCAAACATGGTACAGATGATGGTCGGCGTGATCATCGTCACGGCCTGCGTCAGTCTTGCACTCGTCGTTCTGTGGCGGCGGACGCGACTCGGTCGAGCGGCATTGGTTGTCGCCCTGCTGATCGTGTCGCTGGTCGAAGTTGCCGTCTACCGCCGCCGCGGGACATGGCTCCTGGACGGGCCCGTAGCCATTGCCCATTCCGGCGGGTCCAAGGATGTGGATGTATACCACACGCGGACCGGTCACTCGCTGAGCATCTACGGTAACCCCAACGTTGCATAAATCTCACCGATTTGCTTCACGCTGCGGGGCGTAGGCGGGCGAGTATGCCGAGCAGTTTTTGCTTGACCATGCCGCCTCCG
>SDBU01000121.1_pt1 | contig 104094 bp, 112 predicted proteins | sample 2277071 | NCBI WGS metagenome assembly SDBU01 (sample SAMN10397929, study PRJNA504765) | marine sediment metagenome | isolation source: marine sediment core GS08_GC12, 126 cmbsf | place: Arctic Ocean: Gakkel Ridge, Loki's castle | collected 2008
TCCCCCAGAGGACACCAGCCTTGAAAGGGGAGTCCGTGGCCGACTTTTATGACCAAGCGACTCTTGAGTCGTTTGCGAGGAGTGAAGACCCTGCCATGGCAAATGCTGTGGAAACACCGTCTGCTATCGCACCGTCTGGTGAGTGTGAGGTAACGCAGCGGACAGAAACTAGGTCCCATCGGAGGAACGATGTTCCAGTGAAGAGGGGCAAAGCTCGTGACACTTTGAAAGATTCTGGTCTTTCGGAAGCTGGTGACAGTAGTCGTGAGAAAGGTGAAACACAGGAGTTTCTTACAGTTCACTCACAATTGTAAGATATGGGTTCTATAAGGATTGAGTTGTTTGAGTTAAGATAACTTAGTCAAATTTGTAACTGTCACGCCCCAGTAATCCTAGGTTACCAATCCTCACATTTTCCAATCCTTCTTCCTTGGCTATATCTAGAGCTGCTTGAGCATGAGTCATACTTGTTCTTGGTAAGTCACTCATAGCGTGGTGAGGACTGAAGCCTAAGAGCGCTGTTGGAATTGTCGAATCATTTTCTGCTATGAATGCACAGAGTTTCTTTACCTCAGTGATGTCAATATATCCCGGAACAAGTAGAATACTGACAACTAAGAACTCACACTCACGATCCCTTTTCGAAATGGCAAGCTCCTTGAAATTTCTCAGTACAATCTTGTTTGATACTCCTGTGAGGACCTCATAGATTTGAGGTGTAAGAGCCTTCAGGTCGAATTTGAACGTACCACCAGTCGACTCAATAACCTCTGTGATTACACTGAGCCACTTCTTCGAAATATTACCATTTGTTTCATAGCACACTGTTATGGGTCTACTCTCATTCAGGAGCTTTGATGTCTTCACCGAGTGTTCCGGATTACATGCTGGGTCTCCCCCAAAATAACAGACACATGCAGTATAATCATCAGCAATATCTGCAAGTTCTTGTGCAGTCATCAAAGGTGCTCCTTTAGCCATCATTGTTCTGTAACTTGTGTTCTGACAAAAGAGACAATCCGAGTTACATGAGCCATAGAAGACTGCTAGATTCTTGAGACGTTGTCTTCCACTTCCAATCTCTTTATCCGTCATAATCGGACAGACCCAATCCGCAACACAATTTGTTGGTAGGGAATCAAAATACCAGGATACCACAGATCTCTCAGAAAATCTGTTTATGATTTTCCCATTTTTTACAGTTCTAATATTGCAGTAACCCACGTCACCCTCACTTATTCGACAATGATTTCCACATTCTCCACATACAATCTCTCCATTTGATGGAATAGTTGGAACGAGTTTGTCCCGGAGTCTAAATCTCTCATGGGTCTGATTAGCAATTTCAATAGAACCTCCTCTGATACATTCAGAACAGACACCAATAGAATGAGAAACAATTCTTCCTTGGTCCTCATGATATGGACAATGCATAGCACTATTACCCGATAATTAAGTGAATAACTTTACGACCGTTCGGTAACGGATTTAAGGATGAAATTCAAGCACACCCGCGCAGTCGGTGTATTATCTTGACAAGTGCTGAAGAAAAAACCGCAATTGAGATTGACACTCCTGATGATTCGTTTGTACAGATGATCAAAAAGACAGGCGGTCCCAATGTCCAAAACTGCTACCAGTGTGGTACTTGTAGCGGAAGTTGTCCTGCAGGTTCACGAACCAATTATCTTGTCCGTTTAATCATCAGAAAGGCTCTTCTTGGTCTAAAGGAGCAGTGTATTTCATCACCAGAACTCTGGTATTGTACAACATGTTACACATGCACAGATCGCTGCCCGCAAGATGTGAAGCCGACAGATGTGATTAAAGCAATCAGAAATGTTGCAGTGGCTGAGGGCTATATGTTGGTACCTCATCAAAAGACTGCATTGAAGGTTCTGGAAGCTGGTCATGCTGTGCCACTGGAAGAAGAGATGTGGGAGAATTTACGTGAGAAGGTTGGTCTTGAGCGAGTACCTCCAAATGCAAGTAGATACCCTGAAGCTATAGAGGAAATCAAGAAAATTGCAAAGAAGACTGGTTTTGATAAACTAGTCGCAGAAAAAGAGGAGACATAAATCATGGCACCCAAGTCATTCTATCATTTTCTAGGTTGCATTATACCCCATAGATATCCAAGTATTGAGAGTGCAGTAAAATTGGTCTTCAAGGATCTTGGTTTGGGACTTCTTGATATGGAAGGTGCAACATGCTGCCCAGCGCCTGGGGTCTTTGGTTCTTTCGACAGGGTCACATGGGCAACAATAGCTGCTCGAAATCTTACAATAGCAGAAGCCGGTGGACATCCAATAACGACAGGATGTAACGGATGCTTTGCTAGTTTATGGGATGCCAATCATGAATTGAAACATGATGATGAACTCAGAGATGCAGTTAACGAGAACCTTGCTGTGATTGATCGAGAGTTCAAAGGAACCATTGAAGTCTGGCACTATGTTGATGCCCTTTACCAACTCGCAGGTTTGGATAAGATAAAATCGAAAGTCACTCGCCCATTTGATGGAGTTCGAATGGCACTTCATCCAGGTTGCCATTGGATGCGTCCGAAGCTCATTAAACAGAAGGATGACTCAGAACGACCCCGAATCTTTCGTGAATTGTGCGAAACCTCGGGAGCTGAATATGTTCCGTATAAAGATGAGCTAATCTGTTGTGGTGCAGGAGGCGCGGTTAGAACTGCTGATGTGAAAATCGCTCTAGAATTTACTAAACAGAAGTTTGATAGTCTTCTAGAAGCAGGTGGTGCTGATGTCATTGTAACACCTTGTCCATTCTGTGAATTACAATTGGATTTGGGACAAGTTGAGATTCAAAAGCACTTTGGCGAAGAATACACCTTTGATATCATGCATATAGTAGAGCTACTTGCTCTTGCCTTTGGTCATGAGCCTGATGAATTTGGACTTGCAACTCACCTTCAATACATGCAACGGAAGAGTACACCGGCATGGGAAAAGTTGGGAATCAAAGTTGAAGAATCCTAATCTTCTTCCATTGTGTGTACGATATTCTCTCTTCCACTTCGAAGTTTCTTAATGAGACCTCTACCTTCCAGTGAAGTAAGCATCATACTTGCCATAGATTGTGACATATCCAGATTCTCATAGATTTCCCTCTGAAGATATGAGCCACCGCGAACGGAAAGTAGATCTAGAATTTCCTGCTCTTGTGTGGATATCTTACCACTCACAATAATCTCCTGGGACTTGAAGCGCTTTATCCAACCAGGGATTCTCTCAATTATTAAGACAGCGAGAACTGCAATCACTACAGCGGCAATTCCAAGCACCATGGAGTCAGATGCTGATGCTGTAAAAGTATCAATGCAAACAGAAGTATCTTGGAAACGTGTTGTTGCTTCATTGTTTTCACAAATAATACTCACAACTATTCCTATATAATGAAAATTTAGCAACGCAAAAAGAATGGAACGAAATAACCACTCTTTACTTCAGTAATGCCGAGTAAAACTTCAAGACTCTTTAAAAACTGGGAAAAAGGCATCATAACTCTTATTTTCACAGCATCATAAGAATGGAAGTTTGTAGTCTATTACTCATTCTAGTTTGATCTGTGGTGGTGCAAAACTTACAATCTCAATCTTACTCAGATCTTCGATTGCCTCTATCTCCCGGCGGTATTTACAGCGGGCCAGATAGACTCGTGTATAGAGCCTAGTGGCTTTCATAATTGTAGGACGTTACCCATGTAATATTAAGTCCATGTATTAAAAATAGTTAACTCTTATACAATGGCGCCAATCACTTCAGTTTACTCTCACCATAGAACAATTCGCCAAGTTTCTTCATAGCATCGCGGACACACTCCTTCTTTCCACTAACCTGAAGGTGCCTCTCGCCATCTAGTGAAACATTTACTTGACAATCCTCAGCCAGTTCGGAAATAATCTCAACTGGAATATCATCTGGCAACCGAATTCTGAAGTAAGCTGTGTCTTTGTCCCTTGGAATGTCAGATATTGGCGTCTTTGTTTCTTCAGCAGTACTTTCCAGTTTCCCTTCCAAAGCCTGCTCGAACTTGGACTCCCACGATTTACGATACTCGATCCCCACTTTATCCTGTGCGCGAATAAGCAGAGAGTCTTTCAAGACAAGCACTTTCTGCTCTATCTCTAGTTTGAGTTGAGTGTCGCCACCCTCTCCTGCTCGTATTTCCTCTTCAAATGAGTCAAGATATTCAATCACCATTTTTGAGTTACGAAGGTCTGCATATGCAAGGTCTGAAAGAGAAACACCATTCTTCTCAAGATCTCCCATGAGATCGTTGAGTACCATCCAAACTGCTCGTAGATTTTCCAGAGAAGTCACTCCACTCACTCCTTTAGCATATCTTCAATCTGCTCTAGGAAGCTTTCTTCACGCCACCATCTCATGTCTCTAGCACCCGTTGGACAAATAGCAGCACATGCGCCACATCCCTCACACCGCATCTCATCCGTAACGCTCTTCTTTACTCCTGGCTCGATCTCTATCATTGAAATTGCATCATATGGGCAAATCTCAGAATAGTTACATAGATCACAACCAACACAGAGATCTTGGTCAACTTCTGCAGTAAGTAGTTCTACTTTGACAGTTCCTAGGTTTAGAGGAATACTTGCTTCATTTGCAGCACCTCTTGCCTGATTGACCGAATCTGCAATATTCTTAGCGTAGGTACAACCAACGAATACACCTGGTACGGTGGTTTCAACTGGTCTGAACTTCATATGCATCTCTGATAGAAATCCATCTTGACCCCGGTTGATTCCCAATCCTTTTGCTAATTCATCAATATCGTGAGGCGCTTCAAGACCCAATGCAAGAACCACCATCTCTGAATGGATCCTGAAGGTCTCTTGTGAGAGTGTATCATAGACCGTTACAATGGCCTCTTCTCCATCAGCTGATTGTTCTACTGTGACAGGTCTCTCACGGTCCCATCGGAGGTACGCAATTCCCTTCTGTCTATTCTCACGCCACATTTCTTCCATTCCACTGGCGAATGGTCTGATATTCTCCTTATACGCTGAGAATATCTTAACATCTGGAAACATCTCACTTAGCTCGTGCTGTATTGAGATAACTGCAGAGCAGCACACTCTAGAACAGTATCTGTTTCCTTCACCAGGATTCTCTCTTGATCCAACACAATGAATGAATACTGGATTCTTTGGAGGTTTCTTCAACTCTCCATTCCTGAATTTTTTCTCCAAGTCTAATGTTGAAATGACCTGTGGAACGGTTCCCCATCCGAACTCTCCTTCTTTTGGATCGTAGGTGTCCAGGCCTACTGTAAGTACCATTGTTCCAACCGTGTGTACTGCACGTTCTTGGGTATTCACATCTTCTACTTGGATCTCATAATTACCATAAGCGCCATCTCGACCCAAAACCTTCGTATTGAGGTAGACCTTGATACGCTTCTCCTTTTCAACACGAGCTATCAAGTCGTCTACGATTTCCTGAGCAGAGTTCATTTTTGGAAAGACATTATGTAACTCATTCAGCCTTCCACCAAGCATATCCTGTTTCTCAATAAGAATGACATCAAATCCCTTTTTGGCAATGTCCAAGGCAGCAGTCATTCCTGAAACACCGCCACCCACAACCATTGATGTACGAGTAACTTTCACAATTTTCTGTGGGACCTCTTCATTCCATAGAGCTTTAGCCACTCCACTTCGAATCATGTCCTGTGCTTTTTCCTGCCTAACTTCAGGGGATTCTTGAGTGTGCACTAATGCCAGATGTTCTCTGAGTCCTACAGGACCAACTAGGTAATAACCTGAAAGACCTGCAGCCTCCATTGCTGTTCGGAAAGTTTCTTCGTGCTGGAGAGGTGAACATGATCCAACAACAACACGATTCAATTTATGCTCTTTAATGGCGTTAGTAACAAACTCCTGACCTGGATCTGAGCACATGAAGATATAATCCGTAGAAAAGGCAACATTTGGAATATCATTAGCCCACTCAGCAAGTGCTGCTACGTCTATCTCCTTGGATATGATGCCTCCGCAGTGGCAGATGAAGACGCCTACCCTTGGTTCATCACCCATATCAGCTGGTGGAATTTCAGGTGGTGCTTCAGGTGTGGGGATTGGAAGTATTGAATGAGCAGCTAATGCCGCACCTTTACCCTCATTGACTGAATCAGTACCATCCCGAGGACCATGTGCACAACCTGCAACAAAAATACCGCGGCGGTTCGTTTCTATAGCACCTACATTGGAATGATTCTCTTTTACCCAACCTGTTTCTTCCAGATCAATCTTCAGAGTATTCGCGAGCTCTTCAAGGTCCTTACTCGGTCTAAAACTTGAGTTGAGGACTACCATTGAAATCTTATCAAGCTCTATGATCTCTCCATTCTCTGTATCCTCCATCTTCACGAACAGGTCATGTGTATCTGGATCTTCTTGAATCTCAGACACTCTACCTCTAATGAACTTGACATCCATGTTTTTCTCAGTATCCCAGAGGAATTCTTCCAAAGCCTTCCCTGCAGTTCGCATATCCATGTAAGTATAGATAATCTCACAGTGGTCTTTTGGATAATGCATTCGTGTGACCTGTGCTAATTTAATACCAAATGAACAACAGACCCTGTTGCAGTGGTCACTGTATCCCTCAATATTCTCACGTACATCCCTACTTCCGACACAGTTAACGAATAGCACCTTGCTGGGTTCTCTGCCATCTGAGGGTCTCACCATATGAGAATCAGTTGGTCCCGTGGGATGTGTTTGCCGGTCGTACTCAAGAGATGTCAGCACATTGGGAAAAACACCGTAACCATATTCACCATAGTCGATTGGCTTGTACTCTTCAAAACCTGTAGCCACAATGATTGAGCCTACATTGAGCTCAAACACATCATCCTCGTCAGTGTAATCAATGCAGCCTTGTGGACAGACCGCAGCACAGGTACCACACCCAATACAAGAATCTCTGTCTAATGTTGCAACCAGTGGGATCTGCTGTGCAAAGTTGAAGTAGATGGACTTTCGAAGGGACAAACCGAAGTCGTACTCATTTGGAACTTCTACTGGACATGCTCTAACACAGAGTCCACAACCAGTGCATGTATTTTCATTCACATACCTTGCTTTCTTACGAATGGTAACAGTGAAGTCCCCAGCTTGTCCTTCTACCTTTTCAACGGTTGACAGAGCATGAATAGTGATGTTCTGGTGCTTGCCCACAAAGGAGGTTAGTGGAGTCATAACGCATGCTGAACATTCCAGAGCTGGGAAGATTTTGTAAATGGCAACATAGTTTCCACCGATGTTTACAGTCTTCTCAACGATATGCGCATGATGCCCACCATCTCCAAGTCCAAGTGCGGCATTGATGCCCGCCATGCCTGCACCGATAACTAGTACATCGGTGGGTTTGGCTTTTTTATCCGATTTTCTGGCTGCCTCGCTGACCATAGGTATAGACCCCGGCGTCAGGTTGTATCGGCGGCTTCAACAGAGGGGATGATATAATCTTTCTGTCATGACCTTAAGGACGTTAAGTTAAACATTCCAATGAAATAATATCGTGGTCTGAAAAGATATAACTTGGTCCGTATGAATCGTATTGTGGTGAAAGCATGACAAAGGACAAGATTATCAATCAACTTCAAGCACTTTCATTAAAATTCGATGATCCAAAAATCCAGCGCAGGTTCAAGGGATACAACAAGACTCTCCAATTTGTCTTCCCTGATATAGATGCCAAGATATTCATGAGAATTGGTGATGCCGAGTTATTGGAGGTTGCAGAGGGAGAAGAAGCTGAAGCTGAACTCAGAGTCACAATGGACTCTGTTGTCTTCTTTGGAATAATAGATAAAACTGAGAGTCCCATGGCAGCTTATTCTGCAGGTAAGCTCAAAACCGTTGGAGAAGTTCCTGATCTTTTGAAACTGCAGAAATTACTTCTATGATTGTTCTGAGTCTTCTTCAATCACGAGTGACACAAGTTCGCGTAATCGAGCAGATTCAGACATTGTAAATCACGAGTATTCAGAAACATAGAATGAATATAAGACATCGACAAACTTTGACGCACATTGTGGTCTGCGCCGCAAACTAACCTGTTTTACAAGATATGGATGAATGTTTAAAGGGACGATTACCATTGCTTTCCTTTGACTTGGGTGGTTAGAACTAAGTGAAAATCCTCATCACAGCACCCTTTTCCAAATCTGGTCTTCAGAGCCTTGAGAACGCTGGACTTGAGGTTGACCATAGGAACTGGCTTGAAACAGGGAAGTTGCATTTGGGCAAGTCACTACTTGACGTGATACAAGATAGCACCCCTGATATTGTGATAGTTGAAGGTGATGAGATCAAAGAGGACGTACTGGAATCGACCAACCTGAAACTAGTAGGCTCTGTACGAGGGTCTCCAAACAACATTTTACTACCATTGGCAACGAAGAAAAAAATCCCTGTAATCTTTGTGCCTGGTCGTAACACGATAGCTGTTGCTGAATTGACTATTGCTCTTATGCTAGCACAAGCAAGAAATATCGTGTCTGCTGAGCGTCTATTGAATGATGATTATCTTGTTGATGATTTCAATGACTTTGCAAAGTTGTATACAAGGTTAATGGGTTTTGAACTAAACAAACGTACTGTAGGAATAATAGGACTAGGTACGATAGGAATTGAGGTTGCCAGAAGACTAGTCCCCTTTGGTGCAAATATCTTGGTATACGACCCTTATGCTATTCAGAACCGCGTGGATGAGGTTGAAGCTAAACTAGTGGATTTGGATACCTTACTAAAGGAATCTGACATTGTCACTGTTCATTGTCCGCCAACTGACGAAACTCAGAGAATGCTCGGAGCTAGAGAATTTGATCTGATGAAGAAGACTGCTATTTTCATCAACACAGCAAGAGCCTCAATTATAGATGAAACTGCATTACTTAATGCATTGAAATCCAATACCATTGCTGGAGCTGGACTTGACGTCTTCTCTATGGAACCTGTCGATTGCGACAATGTATTCCTTGAGCTTGATAATGTCACAGTCATGCCTCACATGGGTGGGAATACTATAGATACAATTGAACGCCAATCTCGTACAATAGTTGACAATATCATTTCATTTGTGAAGGGTGACCGACCCAAGAATCTTCTGAACCCGGAGGTGTATGACTAGTTGGTTGTCGTAGCAATCGATGCTGGTACAACAGGTGTTCGTTGCATGATAGTGGATTCTGTTGGAGTTCCTCTCAGTATAAGTCGTCGTAATTGGGATTACACAACACCTCCCGATCTTGAAATCGCTCAGGAATTTGACCCTAATCACTTCTGGCATTTGATTTGCACAGTAGTGAAAGAAGCGCTCAAGACATCCAAGGTGAATCTATCGAAACTAGATTCTGTCGCAACAACTAGTCAAAGACATGGTTCTGTTTTTCTTGATGATAATGGTAAGGAGGTCTATGCTGGACCTAATATTGACGCTCGAGGAGCAATGACGCAATACATCATTGAAGAATCGCTTGGCGAGAAATATCACGAGATAACCGGTTGTTGGCCGCCACTTCTGTTTACACCATCCCGGCTTTCATGGTTTGAAGAGGAAGAACCAGAAATCTTCGAATCAATTGCGCATATACTTCCAATCAACGACTGGATCTCTTATAGACTAGGAAATATCTTTGTTACGGATTCTTCTGCGGGAAGTGCAACTGGTTTCATGGATATTCGTAATGGTGAGTGGAGTGACGAAGTCGTTGAAGCAGTTGGTGTCGATAGAGAAATTTTGCCCAAGATACATGAAACTGGTTCGGTAGTTGGAGAGGTGACATTAGATGCAGAGAAAGTCTGTGGTCTACCGAAAGGCCTACCCATAATACAGGGAGGTGCTGACACTCATTGTGCTCTCTTAGCATGTGATGCACAATCAAATGAAGTTGTTATCATTGCAGGGAGTACTGCACCGGTAATGATGATTATTGATGACTTTCACTGTGACCGTGAGCAGAAAATTTGGACTGGGCGTCATTTACTAAAGAACAAGTGGGTACTTGAGAGCAATGCAACTCTTACAGGTGCTAATCTCGAATGGGTTGTTCGACTATTGTGTGAGCGTGCAAAGGACACTGGTGACTGTATTAAGAATACTCTGAATTCTCTTGATGAACTACTTGTAGATATTTCTCCAGGAAGTAATGAAACCTTCATTGGGCTGGGTCCTAGTATCATGGATTGTCAAAAAATGACAGATGTAAAACAAGCAAAGATGATGTTTCCTCAGCCAGCGTTACCCCAAGTGGTTCCATTGAACTCTGTCACAATGATTCACGCAGTTCTTGAGAATATTGCATATGCAGTTCGTGGTAATTTTGAACAATTAGAGGCTTATCGGAAATCTAGTCGCATCAAGGTTATTGGTGGGATGACACAGTCCAATCTATGGCCAAATCTTCTGGCTAACGTCATTGGACAACCAGTACATACACCTATGCAACCCGAGGGATCTCTTCTCGGTGCAGCGATATGTGCTGCTAAAGGAGCAGGTCACTACGAAACTCTAATGGATGCTGCAAAGAATATGGTCCAATGGAAACCTGTGTCAGAACCTGATGATAGAGCAAATCTCTACAATTCCTACTACTCTAAGTGGAAGAGTATGTGGTGTGAGGGTGGGTAACAGCTGCGTGAAACATGGAAAATCTTGGACATATCTAAAACAACAAATTGACCAATCCTGTATGTGCTTATATATTCTGAAGAGGAATCATCAGCTGTGGAGGAACTCTGAAACGAGAGCCAAGTTTCTGAAGTACTTCACCGTCGCCGCCAGTTGGACGGGACGTTAAAAGCCCGTGGAGAGGACTTAAGACGTCTTCGTGGGTCTTCCTAGATTCACTAGATGCAACCTCAATGAAGCAGGAACCGAACATCGATCATGGGCTACATGTCCAAGATAGGGTAAGTTTCGGGCAACGGTGAATAAAGTGTACGAAGATACTAAACAGGAACTACTGAATATTTGTCTAAAGATGGTTGAAAACGACTTAGTAATAGGATCTTCAGGGAATGCGAGTGTTAGGGTAGGCGATGATGTAATCATAACTCCAAGCTCCGTTTACTATACCGAGATGAAAATTGAAGACATGGTTGTTATTGATCTGAAAGGTGAGGTCCTTGAAGGATTTAGAAATCCAAGTGTGGAGTGGCAAATGCATCTTGAATTGTATAACACTCGTTCCAAAGTGGGTGCTGTTGTTCATACTCACAGTATCTACGCATCAGCCATGGCAGTACTGAATGAATCATTACCTCCTATGATTGATGAGACCGTACCCAAATTAGGCTCTCACATCAGAGTTAGCGAGTATGCAATGCCTGGTACCAAACAACTTGGAACGAATGTTGGGACCGCTATTGAGGAACGCAGTGCAGCCCTGATTGCCAACCATGGCGCTGTGTGCATAGCAAAGACACTGGAGAAGGCGCTTCACCTATCTATAGTTCTAGAGCGGACTTGCAAGATTTACATGATAGCTAAGCAGGTCGGAACTCCAAAACATCTTCCTGAGGAAGTTGTGGAGGATGAACAAGACCTCTGGGAAATGATGAGTGGATACTGAATGTATGGATATAGTGGCAAAATACTAGTTGCTGATCTCTCAAAGAGGGAAACCAGTACAATCCCCATTGATGAAAGAATTACTTCAAAATTCCTTGGTGGAAGTGGTTATGCTAGTCGTTTGCTCTATGATGTAATTGACCCAAAAGCAGATCCCCTTGGTCCAGATAATGTTCTTCTTTTTATGACTGGACCACTAACAGGAACGCTCGCTCCGAGTACTGGGCGTCATGTTGTCTGTGGAAAATCCCCCATTACTGGCCTTTGGGGTGAATCACACTCAGGGGGACACTTTGGAGCTAGGATTCGAGCTTCAGGTTTTGATGGAATTCTTATCAAGGGGGTTTCAGAAACCCCTGTATCTCTTCACGTGAATAATGAAGACGTGGAGATTCTTCCTGCTGATGACCTATGGGGTCTACTTACAAAGGAAACCCAAGAAACCCTGAAGATGAATAAAGGTAGAATGCAGGTGGCATGTATTGGCCCAGCTGGTGAAAATCTTGTCAAGTTTGCAAGTATTGTGAATGAGGAACGCGTTGCGGCAAGATGTGGATTGGGCGCGGTGATGGGTTCAAAGAAATTGAAAGCAATAACAGTGGATGGTACTGCAAATGCTACTCTCGCATCACCCGATGAGTTCAACGATCTTGCACGCTCTTCCTCAAAAATTCTTGGCGAAGCATTGTATATGTTACGAGATCAAGGCACAGCAATGTACGTGGATATCGGTATGATGTTCAATGATGTTCCGATAAAGTATTTCCAAGACATTGAATTTGATGAGGCTGATCTCATAAATGGGAAATCGCTGAGTGAACTCCTGACAGGTCGATATGCATGCTACGCGTGCCCTATCGCCTGTGGTAGGAAGGTATCAGTGGCCGAGTACAATTTAGAAAACATAGCAGGACCTGAATATCAGACAATTGCATCCTTTGGTTCAAATCTTCTGATTTCTGACTTGAAGAAAATAGTTCTCATGAACCGTTTGTGTAATCAATATGGAATGGATACTATAAGTTGTGGGAGTACTATTGCTTTTGCAACTCATCTCTGTGATATTGGCAAGGCTGATTATGGTTTCAAATGGGATAACCCCGATAATGTGATAGATACTATCCATGCCATAGCTAAACGAGAAGGAATCGGGAACCTACTAGCTGATGGATCACTTGCATTAGGTAAGAAACACAATAGTGAGGAATCCGTCTTGCATGTGAGAGGCCTTGAGATTCCTAATCATGATCCTCGTGCTTTTTCTGGAATGGCAACTGTCTACACGATGGCATCACGAGGAGCAACACATCTTGAAGGTGATATGTACTCTGTAGACATGGGGGCGGATGTGAGAGAGCTCGGGATAGTTAGTGGTGATCGCACAGAGAATGAAGGAAAAGGAATGACTGGTGCGAGAGCTCAGGACTACAGAGCATTCTTTGATTCCGTTATTATGTGCCATTTTGCGATTGTGCCACCAAAGACAATCATTTCCCTTCTAAATCTAGCCACTGGGGGGTCTCTTATAGTCGAGGATATTCTCACCATTGGAGCGCGAGCAGTAACTATGAAACGCCTGTTCAACTTACGATGCGGACTAAGCCCTCGGGATGAGAAGCTGCCTTCAGCCCTTCTTACACCTCAACCTGATGGCGTGACAGACGACTTTGTTCCAGATTTAGAGATGCAATTACAGGATTACTATGACTATCGAAAATGGGACCGAGAATCAGGTAGACCCAGTGAAGAGGCGATACGTTCTCTAGGCATTGAAATCTAATAGCAGTCAAGCCTTCAATAGGTGTTGTAATTTCATCAGGTCTCTTGCAGGTCCATCTGCTTTGATTTTACCACTCATGAATGCACGCATAGCTGAGAGATTACCACCCAGAATATCTATGATTGTTCTACTATCTGTTCTGACAGTCATGTTTGGTTCTGTTATTGTTCCCTTTTCGACTGTTCCTTTGCCGTCAACGAATGACACTGTAAGATCAATACCGATATCCTCGAATGACATTAATAGAGTCTTGCTATAGTTGGCAAACCGTTTCTGCATTTTTGGCTCTTCTGTTTTTTTAACCATTTTCAGAATTGCTTCAAGAATCTCTTCTTCAGTTGTCAGTAGTTCAACCTCCTATAGGACCAATATTCATTAGTGTAAATTCATAATAAAGTCTGTCGTTGCAAATTCATCCGCTTCCGTTACCTTAGAACCTATTTCTTACAATTGTGAGTGAACCGTAAGAGACTTCTGTGTTCCACCTTTCTCACGACTACTGTCGCCAGCTTGTTCCTGACCAGAGTCAGCAACCTTGTCGCGAGCTTTGCCCTTCTTCACTGGAACATAGTTCCTCTGATGGGACCCGGTTTCTGTCAGCTGCATTGACTCACACTCACCAGACGGTGTGATAGCAGACGGTGTTTCCACAGCATTTACCATGGCAGGGTCTTCACTCCTCGCAAACGACTCAAGAGTTGTTTGGTCATTGGGGTCGGCCACGGACTCCCCTTTCAAGGCTGGTGTCCTCTGGGAGAGTGCGGACTTCCCATGAGAAGAAGACTTCTTCCTCCGGGCTTTCAGTATGGCTCTATCTCTAGGAGTGAGCCACATCCCTAGTCCGTTCATAATGTTCTATGGTCATATGAGTATATGAACTCATACGAGAATATAATATTGCATTAATCTTTGAATGTATGCAGATGATCTATATTGAAACAGGACTTCGGCATGCAACTAATAATGCAATTAATAATCTAGCTGAGGTTTGAATCCCAGAAGAATTTGTTCATCGTGGTCGATTTGGAGAATATTTCGCACTCAGAGGAACTATTGAAGATGTTATGTGAGTACTAGTCCATACTGAGGAACAGAAAATTTTCTCATTAGATGAAAGGCTTACAATTTTTCTTATTCGTTATCGTGGGAACATTCAGGAATTTGTATGATTTAACAAACACCTGAAGCAATAGTCTTATTCCGTAGGTTGATTTGGTTTTTATTGGGTGTTTACCTTACAATCGATTGTGGATACAACTATACAGTTTGGTCTGTTTTACGGATTCATACTCATTGGTTATCTTCTAGCCAGATTATCAGGTAAAGGCAAGGAGGCCAATCACTATCTCAATCTAGTCCTGATTAACATCCTCATACCTATCCTTTTCATTTACACCCTACTCACTGCTTCTCCTGATGCAATGACTGAGCTTCCACTTATTATTGCAATAGCAGTCCTTGTCCATTTGTTAGGTCCTGCATTGATGTATATTCATCTCAAAAGACGTGATTATGATAATTCTACAAAGGGCGTCTTTTACATCTGTGTCACCTTCAACAATGCATTATTCATCCCTCTTCCTCTCGTTCTCCTATTTATTGGATCTGCTGGATTGCCAATCGTCATCATTTTCTCCCTTACACAAATGATTTTGCTTGCTACACTGGGCTCATTTATGGGTGCAGTATTTGGTGGTGAGAATGGGGGATACAAGAAAGTCACAAAAGATGCACTAACATTTCCGCCATTCGTTGCTGCGATATTAGCTGTGATTCTATTCCTTGCTAATTTCCAACTGCCGGATAATATCGCCTATTATCTCTCATTTACGGGACCTGTGACAACTTACCTAGCACTGATTGCTGTTGGACTTGATGTTGGAGTACGCTTCTCTCTAGTTGAGATTCGAGCAGCTTTGGAGGTGGTGGGAATTAGACAATTCCTCATACCAATCATCACTATTCCAATAATTATATTCTCAGGACTTTCTCACTTGCCCGCTTCAATACTTATTCTGGAAGCATTGATGCCTCCGGCAGTCTTGACTGTAATATATGCTAAAAGTTTCAACCTTGACTCGGAGAAAGCTTCTACCATTGTTACTGTTGGTACACTATTCCTCCTCCCAATCATACCTTTCATTCCATTTCTACTGAGTTAGTTATCTGTCCAATCTGAATGCATATATCAGGTACAAGGAGAAGAAATAACGAGTTGAGCTTATTTTGAGTAAGCGTGAATCAACAAGTGACCCTGCTGATATCAAAGAATCACTCGATGAATTGGTACACAAGTTGGATCAAGATAAATCATCGAGTTCAAGCTGGAGTCACTCAATAGCTGCCAATAAAGAAGAGTGGGAACAACTCAAGATTAAGATACAAGAACGTCAGAGAGCGTTAAAACAACTTGTGACCAATAAGAAAGCGGGTCAAATAGGTATCGATGAATTTGAAAAACGATATAGAAAACTGCAGGACGAACTTACTGAACTTGAAACAATTGTATACAACATGAAACTTGGCACTGATATCAAGTAAAATTCTCTATCCTATTCTGCTCTGGCTCTTTGGATTAAGAGAACTGCTTCAATTAAGGCAATGAATCCTAGAACTAGTGAAAACGCGAGTAGGCCAATGTTTACGGTCTGATTCCCAATACTTCCAGATCTACCTTTTATCCCCGAAACTAACGCTCCAAGGTTGAATGTCATCATCGAAAAATAATCAGCATCAGGATAGAAGACAGTCTTCCACCAGATGAGCGTACCACCATTGTCTGCTTGAAGTTGGTATGCATACTCTCCACCTGTCTGGAATTGAGCTACATCCGAGCCTAGGATTAGCTGAACAGATCCATTTCGTAAAGATGTCTGTACTTCCAGTAACTGTCCTCCTGATATTGTAAGTTCTCCAACTTGAAGAACTGCGTCAATTTGAATTCCAAATGCCTCTGCAACGTATGCTTCAGGAGGCGAAACGACTATTGCACGTAATTGTGAGAATTCATGTATCTCATCGAGCTCAGCTATCAGAGATTGGAGATCCTCCATTTTTTCCTCGAAACTGGCGAAATTTGCATTCCAGGTGTCCGTCAGAGTTGAATTCAATGTGGATAGCGCAACACGAGTTACATTCGCTATTGCTAGCGCATTTCTTGGCAATAACCAGAATGCATGCGGATTTCCCTCATGATCGTGTTCATCTATTTCCTCTACATCGCTACCTGGCATTGGAGAGAATTGTGCGCCATAATCCTCGTAGTTTTCCCATGCATTATCATCGTGAAAAGTAACAAAGGGTGTAGAGGTCTGATTGGCCAGTTCTTCCTCCCAATGAAAATGACCTGTGAATACTAGTAGGTCTGCTGAATCTGCCATGGCAATTATCTCTGGCGTCACAGTAAACGCATGAGGTTCTGTTTCTTGTTCCAAAAGGATTGATGTACTGATTAGTGAGCCTCCAACTTCGTTAACTATGCCCGCTAGGGAAGCTACAGATACTGCCACCTCGTGAACTGGTTGAATTTGTGCTTCAACTTCTGTCGTTATACCACTCATGATGAGGGGTAGTAATAGCAATGCTATTGGAATCAGAACAGCTCTTTTTCTATTCACGTAATCTCACCAGAACCTCAAACGGTCGAAACACTCAACCAATTAGACTCCTTAAAAAATAAGTTATTAAGGTTATGTAAATAGTTACTAACTAAGAAATATTTGTGGTGCTGATTAATGCCAATTGTTGCTGTATCAATGAGAGAAGAAGATCTTGCAGAGTTAGAGTTCCTTCAAGTAAAAGGGAAATTTTCAAACCGCTCTGAGGTTGTGAGACATGCTGTACAAGCCTTGATGTTAGAGCATCGAAATGTAGAGCTAGTTCAGGGATTAATTACAGCAGTGATAACTGCTGTCTACTATAAGAAAGGACAAGGTCACAACATCAGCTCTGTTCAGCACGAATATCGTGAATTCATCGCAGCAACTATTCATGCACACACTACTGAAGGAAATTGTATCGAAGTTATGATTTTGACTGCTAATGCTGAAAAAGTCCGTGATTTTCTCAAGAAGATACGTTCTCAGAAGAAAGTGATGAAAGTTGAGGTTAGTATTGTTGGAGGCGGGAAATGATGTCTACAATACCTCTGATTGAAACTCATGACTTGGCTGTCCGTTATCCGAATGGTGCACTTGCACTTCACCATGTGTCCTTTGAAATCAAATCCCCAAGTTTTATGGCAATTATCGGTCCTAATGGTTCGGGTAAATCCACTTTGGTAAAGACTGCTCTCGGACTCATCAAGCCCTCTCGGGGTACCATCAAAGTGATGGGGTACGATTCACAGAAAAAATCAGGAAAGATTCGAAAGTTAGTTAGATACGTTCCCCAAAGAGATAGTATCGATCATACAGTGCCAGTGAAAGTAAAGGATATTGTCTTGATGGGTCGATTGTTAAAAAAGCTCCCTCCAAGATTTGCCACCTCAAAAGACATTGCAGCTGCAAAAGATGCACTGCAACAAGTGAATATGGAAGAGCTATGGGAACGACCATTTCCTGAACTTTCAGGAGGTCAAAGACAGCGAGTCTTAGTTGCCAGAGCGCTGGCAGGTGAGGGATCAATTCTTGTTCTGGATGAGCCTTTGGCAGGAACTGATATAGAGAGCCAAGATCTCATCGTCGCAGCTTTGGGAAGATATCACAAGGAGAATGATGTGAGTATCATTATGATCACTCATGATTTGAACCCAATTCATACTCTTGTTGAAGATGTTCTTCTTTTGAAGAATACAGTAATTGGTCTTGGTGAACCTTGCAGTATTATGGACCCTGAATTAATCAAGAAAGTCTATGGACCTACTGCTAGGATTGTTGAACACTCTGGCCATCGATACTGCATGACTCACGACTCTGGAATTGATCGCCATGATTGATATCATTCAGATAATCATTGAGAGTCCGTTCCTTCAGAGAGCGTTACTAGCTTCTATTATGATAGCGATAATTGCAGCTGCAAGTGGAACCTTCTTAGTATTCAGAGGTCTCTCATTCATGGCTTCTGGAGTTGCTCACGCAGCTCTGGGAGGCACAGCATTGGGAATTTTCTTACAGGATTCAGGTTTAGTTCCATGGTTTGACCCAATCTTGGGAGCTCTTCTGTTCAGTATTCTAGTCGCTGCATTCACTGGTTATGCTGGTGAGTCTGGAATCACGCAGAAGATGGAGGTCGCTGTTGGAGTTTCTTTTGCTCTATCAATGAGTTTCGCAGTATTTTTGATGTACTACATTCCACCTTACAAAGTGCCTCTGATATGGGGATACTTGATTGGAGATATCCTTCTCCTCAATGATCTGGACATAATCATGCTAGGAAGTACAACGCTACTTCTAGCAGTTATCACGCTGATGTTCAATAAAGAGTTCGTCTATGTCAGTGTTGATATGGAAGGTTCAACTGCTCATGGAATGAACGCTCGTGCATATCACTACCTTATGCTCATCGTTTCTGCTTTAGCTATTGCACTAGCGACTAAGGCAGTCGGAGCAATACTTGTCTATGCAATAATGGTAGCGCCTGCAGCAGCTGCAAATGAACTAGTAAAATCTGTTCGTAGTGTTATTTTTGCTGTCTTCCTAATCGCTCTTTTTGCAGAATTAGTTGGGATAGCTGCATCATTTGTTCTCTTTGTTTCTCCAAGTGCGATTGCAGGTATTCTTGCAGCTCTGTCCTATATTCTTGCACTTCAGATAAAGCGAGTGAGAGATAGAGTAGATGTTGAAATTGATGATCTCAATCTATCACCTGACGATTTGAATACAACTTGGAATCAAGCTGTGGCACATGAGCATGAAGATGGTCATGAACATTGATGAACTAGTTTCTCCCTAAGGACAACAATCAATCTGTCGGTATGTTTAATAGTTAACCATAAATTCTCGACTTCCAAGGTCGGTGTGAACAACAGTGAGCGATGATGTCCCAGATAGAAGTGAAACGATACGTTCCGCTGTGATTACAGTTATACTTACAGTGGTTTTCCTAATTGTTGGACTTGCATTTTGGGCATGGTCATTTCCAGACATCATCGATACAAGCCTTGTTGGTGCTATCAATAGTTTCAATCCATATGTTACACTAATGATTGAAGCACTTGCTATGTTAGGGATGTTCATTTTCTTATCCGTTACTGTGATTAACATGAAACTGTTTCTCTCAGGAATCCGAGCTGGATGGATGGAAGTAATTTTGGTATTCATTGTCGTAGTTGCTATATCTTGGGTAATGTTTGGAACTGCAGTCGGCGGTGTAACAGCAGTACTTTCCCTTGGTTTTGTAGTGTACCTTTACTTACTTCAAGAGTAATTGTTGCTGAAATATATCTAGCAACTTATCCAACCAGAAGTAATTTCTAGATTACACCAATAGCTTTATGAGTCTAGACCGGCGATTTTGGTTTAAGCCTGAAGGCATTTGTGCCCATGGCTGAAGTATAGGAGTCTTTACGACCCCTTGGAACTGTCAGGCTAAGCCCACTGTGTGAGGTTCTGACTTCCAAAGAGTTCTGATGATTTCTTGGAGGAATACATTATGTTTGGGATCTCTGGACAGGGCTATGATATGAGTACAAGCATCTTTAGCCCAGATGGAAGAATATTCGCTGCAGAGTATGCAAAGAAAGCAGTGGAGCTTGGAGAAACCTCGATTGGCATTCTTGTTGATGATGGTGTAATATTACTTGCGGAAAAGCGAGTTCAGCCTCTTCAAGAACCTGATAGTGTTGAGAAGATTTCAAAGGTTGATGACCATGTTGGCGTCGCTACTGCTGGTTTAATGGCTGATGCTCGGAAACTCATCTATGAGGCTCGTATTAAAGCACAGTCCTACTGGCTAACCTATGAGGAACCAGTACCAGGTGAAGCGGTTGCTGAACATATCTGTGACAAGAAAGCTGAATTTACACAGGGTGGTGGTGCGCGACCCTATGGTGTTGCGATGATTATTGGGTCAGTTGACCATGACAATACACCTCGACTCTTTGTTACTGATCCTGTCGGAACATATTGGGGATTCCTTGCAGCAATAATAGGAAAAGGCACTGCAAGAGCTGGAGAATATCTTGAGAAGCACTATGCAAGAAACAAATCACTCTCTGAAGCTATTGAAATTGCCCTTGGAGCACTTCGTGTAGCTAGTGAAACAGACTTTACTGCTGACAATGTTGAAATCGCGAAAATTCCTTTGGAAACAAGAAAATTCCAGAAACTTACACGAACCGAGATTGAGGGATACATTAACCCCCCCAAACCCGGTAAGAAGGCATAGGAGTTGATATCATATGATGGGTGGAAAAAAATCCGGTGAGAAATGGGTTGATATTGACGCAGTTATTGTTGGTATAAAGAAAGGCCATCTTCGATTCGAAATATTTGTCGACCCAGATTTGGCATTCAACTACCGAAGAGGTGAAGATATTCCAATCCAGGATATTCTCAAATCATTTGAAATATATGAGGATGCTAAAAGAGGAGAGCGTGCTACAGATAGCTTGGTCAAGGATGCTTTCGGTTCAGGTGATGTTTTTGATATTGCTCCGGAAATAATCAAACAAGGAGAGTTCCGACTCACACATGAGCAGCGCGTACAGCTTGTAGAAGAGAAGACCGAAACAATCATACAGCATATTTCAAAACGCGCAATGAACCCTCAAACAGGCCATCCTCATCCTCCAGATCGTATTCGACAAGCAATGGAAGAGGCCAAGGTCCGTGTTGAACCGTTCATCAATGTAGATGAACAAATTCAAAGTGTTGTTAAATCTCTTAGAGTGATAATCCCAATTTCCTTTGAGAGTGTAAAATTACAGATAACAATCCCTGCTACCTATGCTGGGAAAGGGTACAATCTAGTTGCTAATGCTGGAGTTACTAAATCTGAATCTTGGAATTTAGATGGGTCATGGAGTGGCTTGGTTGAGCTTCCTGCACAGAAGAGGCAAGAGCTCTATGACGAGCTGAATAAACTCACGAAAGGGCAGATTCGAATAGAGGTCGTTAGATAATTAGATCCCTATACAATAAGAAATGAAGATTGAAAAGATATTACAGAAGGGAACAAATAATTGGCAGTATACTTTCAAAAACGCGAGGTCGTAGTACCCGGGCAATTACTTGCAGAAGGCAGGTATCGCCCATCAAATGGTACCTACGATGAGGGCGGTAAAATATATTCCTCACTTATGGGGTTGGCGGAGCTCAAAGGTAACACCGTTAGAGTTGTTGCACTTGACGGTGCCTACATCCCAAAGGAAGGTGACCTAGTCATTGGTACAATTAAAATCGTGGCTGGGAATAATTGGAAGATTGACATCGGTGGTCCTTATGGTGCATCGCTTCATGCAAACAATGCACTGAGAAGACCTTACTCCGATGATATCTCAGAATACATGGATATAGGTGATGTAGTTTCTGCAGAGATTTCCGCTTTTGACAGACAGAGTGGTCCATTCCTTTCAATGAGGGAGAGAGGCCTAGAAGTCTTGGAAGGCGGAATGATTCTTGAAGTTAGTCCTGCAAAGATACCCCGTATCATTGGTAGAAGTGGATCAATGATCAACATGATTAATGATCATTTGAAAATTGATTCTGTTGTAGGTCAAAATGGACGTATTTGGATTAAATCTCCAGATATTGCAAGAGTAAGGTTGGCAATCAAAGCTTTCAGGATGATTGAAGCTCAGGCACACACATCTAATCTAACTGATAGGATTAGTAAAATGCTTGCAGAAGATGTTGCAAAACTGAAAGATTCAGAGCCTTCTGAAGAACCAAGTACGGAAATTGAAACTGTAGATGAAGAAGAACCGGCTCCTAAGCCTGAAACTGAAGTTAGTGAGGTTACTGAGCCAGAACCAGAGGTTGAACCAGAAGCTGAATCAGAGCCACAACCTGAAGCGGCAGATGAAATTGAAGATGTGGTTGAAGAAAAACCAGAACCTGAAGTTTCGACTGACGTAGAAATTGAATCAGATGATAAACCAGAAACAGAGGAAGTGAATGAGTAATGAGTCCAGAAGTAAAGCCCGATTTTCTAATTAGTCCAGAGGGCTTGAGGATAGATGGTCGAAGACCCGATGAGCTTAGACCAATTGAGCTAAAGGTTGGTGTGTTGAAGCAGGCTAATGGTTCTGCATCAATCAGACAAGGAAAGACATACATCATTGCAGGAGTCTATGGTCCTAGAGAATTACATCCAAGACACTTGACTCTCAATGATAGAGCATATCTTAGAGTAGTCTACAGAATGGCTACATTTTCAGTACCTGACAGAAAGAGACCTGCTCCCTCACGGAGGGAAAGGGAGATTTCAATGGTCATCGCAAATGCTCTCAAACCTGCACTGTTCCTTGAAGAATTTCCAAAAGCTGTAGTTGACGTTCACATTATAGTCATTCAGGCTGATGGTGGAACCCGTTGTGCAGCTATCAATGCAGCATCTCTTGCTTTAGCAGATGCAGGTATTCCTATGAGGAGCCTGGTGCCATCAGTAGCTGTCGGTAAAGCAGATGGTAAGTTACTTGTAGATCTGGGTGATGAAGAAGACAAATACGGTCAGGGTGATGTCCCAATGGCAATTATGCCACACACTGATGAAATCACATTACTTCAGCAAGATGGTTTCTTCAAAAGAGAGGAACTTGTTGAGGCAATGCAAATGGGAATTAATTCCTGTAAATATCTGCATGAGCTTCAGAAAGATGCGCTAAAACGAGTCTATGTCCGGAAAACTTCGGATGGTGATGATGAAGAATTTGAGGATGATCTCGAAACAGATCTCGGAGATGCTGAAATAATGGGGGATGAATAATATGGGTGATTTTAGTTCAGAAACAATCAGTCACATTGATCGTGAGTTCATTCATGGCCTTATCAAAAAGGGTGAAAGGCTCGATGGACGTGAATTTGGTGAATATCGTGAGGTTACGATTGAGGCTAATGTAGTACCAGCAAAGGCAGAAGGATCTGCACTCGTACGACTGGGTGACACCAGTGTTGTCGCAGGTGTTAAGGTCCTAGTGGGCGAACCCTATGCTGACTCTCCTAATAAGGGAGTTATGATGGTAACTGCAGAGCTGTCCCCAATTGCTTCACCACTATTCGAGCTAGGTCCTCCAAAGGAAGGTGCTATTGAGCTTGCTAGAGTTGTTGACCGTGGTGTTCGTGAATCAGGAACTGTAGATGTAGAAGCTCTCTGTATTGAAGAAGGCAAGAAAGTCTTCATGGTATTCGCGGATGTTTATCCAATGGAATACGATGGTAATCTTATCGATGCATCATCAATTGCAGTGAATGCCGCACTCATGACTACCAAATATTCTGAGATGAAGATGGAAGATGGTAAAGCAGTTGCTACTGGCAAAATGCTGAAACTTCCAATCAAAAACATCGCTATCGAACACACAGTATCAAAGTTTGGTGATAGTCTGGTAATCGACGCTAATCTCAGAGAGGAATTTGTTCAAGACTGCAGACTTACAATGGCTGTAGACCAGAATGAGAATTTCACGGCTCTTCAGAAGGGTGGAGGAAGCGGTCCGATGTCACTTGATCTTGTGGACCAGGCCATGGGAATGGCTCTTGATAGTTCAAAAACCATCAAGGCAATAATCGACGAGGCAGTAAAAGACGTCGAGTAAATCTAGAAGGATGCTCCTGATATTCGGGAGTATCCCCTATCTATGCTTCACAACGTAAGGCTAATAAGAGAAACAAACGGGCGACTGTTAGGTTCCAGAGATAAGTCATGTTTCACACATGAAACATAAGCCCTACAAGGAGATAATTAAATTGGCACGAACCAAAAAGGTTGGTAGCACTGGTAGATTCGGAGCAAGGTACGGCGCTAAACTTCGTCGTCGAGTCCTTGAGATAGAGAAGAAAAGGAGAGAGCCGACTCGCTGTCCATCCTGTGCTACAAGAGCACTCAAGAGAAAGGCTGTAGGGCTCTGGATATGTAAGAAATGTGATTTGCTATTCGCAGGTGGTGCCTACGTTCCATTCACTGATGCTGGAAAGGCAGCAAAGAGAGCAATAGCTCAGAGGATTGCTGGAGATTTCTTAGCCCTCCGTGATGATGAGGACGTTGAAGATGTTCTTGAATTCCTTCCTAACATCGAAGAAGAGGTTGTTCTCGACGCAGAAACAGTTTCAGCATCTGAGGATACATCTGAGGATGTCGAAGAACCCATAGAAGTAGAAGAGTAATCTTGAGCCGAATTGATTTGCCGAGGCTTCTTATCACAACTTCGCGACGGACTTCTAACCGAGTCCGTACTTTTGCACGTGACCTTTCGTCAGTTCTTCCTGGAACAGAGCGTTTCAATCGTGGTGGAATGGGGCTTACTGAACTTACTTCTCGAATTCATCAATCTGGTGCACAAGCAGCTCTCATTATTTCTATTTGGAGAGGTAACCCTGGCGAGTTGACAGTTCTCTCTCCACAGGGTGATGAGATTTTAAAGTTAAGACTTGAGAGCGCGCTCCTTCGTCGTGAGATAGACCCATCAAACAAGGGAAGGGTAGGGACTATCGAGGGTGTTGGAGTTAAGAGTGGAAGCAGCGAACGAGTGTGGAACCTTGCTAGGGATTTTGCTACATTATTGAGTTTGAACATCAAGGAATATCCTGATCCTTCTGAAAGTCGTACAGAGAAAAATGGAGCATTACTCTGGTTTGAGGACGCTCCCTCTGAAAAAATTCTCTGGACTCAATATAATACGAGAGATTTGTCCGAAATTGGTCCAAGAATTCGAGTGAGCTCGGTTAGGAGATTAGGTGAAAATGAGTCAGAGTGATGTCAAGGGAAACTCCATAATTGAGATACCATTAGAATCTGAGCGTATAGCAAAGATTCTCTATTCTGCATTGTTACCTGAAACTGAATCTATTCCTTCAGAGAGAGCAACCACAACTGTTTCTGTGAAAGGCTCGTCCCTCTTTGTTGAAATTGTCGCAAATGATCTTACTGCAATGCGTGCAGCACTCAATTCCTATATTGCATGGATTTCAGCGTGTATGAAAACAATCGAATCAATTGACGCGTACTGAAAACCCATTTCTTCCAATTGTGAGTGAACTGAAAGAAACTTCTGTGTTCCACCTTTCTCACGACTGCTGTCACCAGCTTGTTCCTGACCGGAGTCAGTTACGTTGTCGTGAGCTTTGCCCCTCTTCATTGGAACATCGTTCCTCCGATGGGACTCGGCTTCTGTCCGCTGCGTTACCTCACACTCACCAGATGGTGTGCTAGCAGGCGGTGTTTCCACAGTATTTACCATGGCAGGGTCTTTAATCCTCGCAAACTCCACAAGTGAAGTCTGGTCATAAGAGTCGGCCACGGACTCCCCCTTCAAGGCTGGCGACCTCTGAGGGAGTGAGGACTTCCCTTGAGAAGAACGAGTCTTCCTCCGGGCTTTCAGTATGGCTCTATCCATAGAGGTGAACCACATCCCTAGTCCTTTCATAATATTTTATGATTATGTGAGTATATGAACTCATACAAGACTTGGGACATACACCTATACCGATTGGTCCATCGCATCTCGTAGAGCTAGATATTCTGGAAAGTTTGAAATCGATTATTACAAATTTATAGATTCATAACAGTCCTGATGCAAAACCTTAAGTCCCCCGTCCGAGGGCGCAATCTGAAACAGCACACACACTGATTTTGGGAGATGCTAGAGAATGGCTCAGAATATACCACCCGCATTGGAGGCAGAATTACAAAAGTTTGACACAATGCGAAGAAATCATGAAACGCTTGCTGCTATGACACAAGGACTTCAAACTGAAATGTCTGAAGTAACTGGAACTCTTCAAGAGCTAAAGAAGCAAGCTGATGACACAGTTACCTACAAGGCTGTTGGGCAGGTCATGTTCAAGGTAGATAAACCAACAATAGAGGCTGATCTTGACGATAGACAGAAAACTCTGGAAATGCGTTTGGCCTCTACAAAGAAGCAACTTGATGGTCTGACTGAGAAGCTACAAGAGCTCCAGACTAAGATTCAACTAGATCTTTCCAAACAGAATTTACGCCTTCAGTGAGAGAAATGAGTACCATTATCGATATCGGTCTTCCTGATATTTCTGAAGATATTATTGAACAGTTGGCAGAAGAATGTGAAGTCCAAGTTTCAGATTTCATTAAAAACAAGGTACCAGAAAAGAGTCTGGACGTCCTATTCATCACATGTTCTCTTAACCTGCAAAATGGTCAACTTGATGTAAACCTGGATATCGATATCAGCCAAGCCTTTGATACAGGTCATGATCTTGATGATCTACTTCAAGAAGCCATGGATTGCGGAGTGGAGTGGCTTGAGAAGAAGCTGATGGAGATGAAGGGAAAGTGAACCTGAGAGAGCTTCTTTCAAAATCGATGAAACCTCTGATAATGGGTCATCAAAATGCAGATCCTGATGCTGTTTGTTCGATGATTGCTTTTTCAAGACTCTATAATACGATTAATCCTGAAGGAACTCCGACTCTGATGGCTGATGATCTTAGTCGTCTTTCAAAACAGGTCCTAGATAATTTTGAATTGAAAGACGAGATTCTAGAGCAACCTGAAGCTGATTTTGATTTAGTTATTCTGTTGGATACAAATAGCAAGCTACAGCTAGGAACTCCCTTCCAACATATCCCCTCCGATCCAAAAAAGACAATTATTATCGACCACCATGAGCCTAATCCTGATGTGGGAGCAATTGCAGAACATAGGCTTGTCAAGAGTGAGCGCTTCTCAACTTGCGAAATTATGGTTGAGATTTTCCAAGACCTTGAAATCAAGATTGATTCTGACACAGCCAATCTTTTACTTACCGGTATTCTATTTGACACACGTCGATTCATCTATACTGACTTACGCACCTTCCAGATTGGTATTGACTTGATTAAATCTGGAGCTGACTATGATAAATGTGTCAAATCTTTACGGATACGTCCCAATCGGTCCGAGAGAATTGCTCGTTTGAAAGCAGCTAGTAATTCTAGGATTCATCTCTTTGGTGAATGGATTATCGCAACTTCCGTAATCAACGCTTTTGAAGCAAGTGCCTGTCGCGGATTAATTGACATGGGTGCAGATGCTGCAATCATTGGTGGAAGACCCACAAAAAACAAAGTTCGGCTTAGTTCCCGAAGCACTCGTGAGTTCTACGATGAAACAAATATCAATCTGGGATCTGATGTGATGGAACCCCTGGGAATGTTAATAGATGGAAAAGGCGGGGGTCATGCAAATGCAGCGGGTGCCAATGGTACAAAAAATTTGAGTGAAGCACTTGATAAAGCGGTAGAACTGATAAAGACTGCATTAGAAAACTCAACAGCAGAATCTTAGGAGGTATCTATGAGTGCCACTTATCGAGCTCAATGATTTCAGCTTCAAGTACTATGGAGCTGAATCTCTAGCACTCAGAAAGATAGACCTCACAATCGAAGAGGGAGAATATGTTGTAATCACAGGGCCTAGTGGCTGTGGAAAGACTACACTATGTAGAACGATTAATGCTCTAGTACCGCAGTTTCACCGAGGTTATATTTCCGGGAATGTCATTATTGATGGAAAGAACACACGAGATCACACCGTTGCGGAACTATCCTCAATTGCAGGATTAGTCTTTCAAGAGCCAGAGAATCAGCTTGTTACTCTTAATGTAGAGAAAGAGATTGCATTTGGACCTGAGAATCTTGGAATTGAACCAACTGAGATACGACGCCGAGTTGAGGAGCTCATCGAATTACTTGACCTTGAACATCTCAGGGAAAAACACCCTCACGAAATGTCGGGGGGTGAACAACAGCGTGTGGCTATGGCTGCAACTTTAGCACTTAAACCCAAGATACTTGTCGCAGATGAACCCACCTCCAATCTTGACCCTCGAAGTGCTGAGGTCATTCTTGACATCATATCTGGTTTGAACAAACTGGATATGACAGTCATTCTAGTCGAGCACCGTTTGGATCTCGTATCAAAGGATGCAAATAGGATTGTTTTGATGGATAAGGGAAGTATTGTTGCTGATGGTCCCCCTAGAGAAATATTGGTCCAGGATATCTGTCAGGAGATTGGTATTGGTGTTCCTAAGGCAACACTTGTCTATAAACGTCTAAAGGAGCAGCATGACATAGACCTCGGAAGTATTCCTCTAACAGGAGATGAACTTGCAGGGCTTGTAAAGGAGGCCTCCTCGTAATGATTATGATGGAGGATGTTCATTTTGCATATGATGGGCTCTACACCGCCCTTCAAGGTGTTTCACTTCAAATTGATGACAGTGAGAGAATAGCGATTATGGGTAGTAATGGTGCAGGGAAGACAACGCTAGTAAAACACCTCAATGGTTTGCTTCGCCCTAACAGCGGACGGATTATTTTTGATGGTGTTGATACTAAGCATTATTCTGTTGCTGAGCTTGCACGTGAGATTGGTCTAGTAATGCAAAACCCTGATCATCAGCTCTTCCTCGATAGTGTGGAAAAAGAGGTAGTATTTGGTCTGAAGCAGCTTGGTTTCTCTGAAGATGAAATCAAAGAGCGGACTGAGAGAACTCTTGTGAGTCTGGGGATTGAGGGGTTATCAGAGAGGTCTCCGTTCACATTATCAGGTGGAGAACGAAAACGTGTTGCACTTGCTTCAGTGTTAGCCACAGAACCACGCATATTGGCTCTTGATGAGCCAACAATTGGACAAGATGCCAGTCAGAAAGATAAACTGGCAGAGATGTTGATGGGATTGAACGAAAAGGGCCGAACAGTCATTGTAGTTACACATGATATTGAATTTGTAATTGAGAACTTCCCACGAACAATAGCAATGGCAAACGGGACTATTATTGCTGATGGACCAACAAACTCAGTTCTTAGCAATGATGAAGTCATTAACAAATGTTCACTCACAGCTCCCCAACTTACACAGGCTGCCAGATCCATTCACAAAATATTTCCAGAAGTGCCAGAACGGCTTACTCTCCTCTCAGAACTTGAAGATGCAATTGTGAGTATTTTGGGAGGTGTATGATGTGTCATTTCTTGAAGTATTCCAATACACCCGTCAAGACTCGATAGTACATCGCTTAGATCCGAGAGCAAAGTTGTTCCTTTCACTGGTCCTTGCCGTGATTTCAATGTTATTTCTAGAGATATTTCCATTACTCATTATAATCGGTGTTCTTATTCCTATGATGACTGCTGCCAAATCATTAAGACGTTGGCTTCGAAGTATGAAGGGGCTATCAATTCTTCTGCTTTTCATATTGATTTTTAATACACTACTCTCGACTTATCCGAATCCACTCAATTATTCAATCGCATTAATACTCCGATTGATTGCTTTGATGACATCATTCTCAATCTTCTTTCTTACAGTACCTCCTGATGAACTCTCTCAAGCGCTGATACAAATGAGAGTTAGGTTCGAGTTTGCTTTTGCTATGAGTATGGCAATGAGATATGTGCCAACTCTGGGGCAAGAGGCATATGCTATTATGGATACTCAGAAAGCGCGTGGTGTTGAGCTTGATAAAGGAAATATCCTTACACGAATTCGAAATATAGTACCAATAATAGTGCCACTCATAATTGTATCAATACGTCGAGCACTCTCTATAGCTGAGAGTATGGAATCAAGGGGTTTTGGAGCAAGTAAGAATAGGACCTACATGGAGAGTCTATCATTTCAAAAACGTGATTGGGCAGTATGCATTATCTCCTTGATAGTATTGATTATGGTGATTTACATTCGGCTAACTATTCCACTACCGGATTGGAGCATTCCTTTCTAAGAAACATTTCGACCTACAATAAAGGTGAATTTGTATTGATGGTAGTGATTTACATTCGACTCTATATAACCTAAATCTTACATTTAATGGTGTGTACACCTCAACTGTAAGAAATTTCTATGTTCCACCCTTCTCCTGCCAGTGTCGCCACCTCTTCGTAATTCTATTGAATTACAAAAATTAGCAAGAGCTTTGTCGACATTCATCGGGATGGAATCCCTCCTGAAGTCCTGGCTTCCTTCTCCTGTTTGATTACTGGAGCATCACTTCCAGCAACAGAGAGCGTTTCCACAGTTCTTGCCACGGCGAGGTCATTATCACACTCACGAGCTTCATCACTGAAACAAGCAAGGTCCGATTGGACAAAGTGAACAGCCGCGGACTCTCCAGAACTTGATGCTAGTCTCTTTTCGGAGAGTAAGGATTTCCCTCTGGAAGAAGACTTCTTCTTTCGGGCTTTCAGTCGCGCACGTCGATTAGTTGTTCCTCGAACAACTGACCTAGTCCACATACCTAGTCCTTTCATGATATTCTATACTGATACGAGTATATGAACTCATACAATTTCTATTGGATGAAGAAATGTGTGGGAGTAATGAGAGAAGAGAAACGACTCTATATTCCTCTACCAGACTGGAGCATTCCGTTCTAGGTTCAATCTCGACACTCAAGAATATGGGATTTGTTCATCAGGTTATAGTTTATCAGAAAGGAGAACAACCACATAACCACACTTGGTAGGTGAAATTATGGTTCAATTATCCAAGAGAAAGAAGTATACAGTAAAAGCTGTCATGAACGACCTAAAAAAAATAGGACCTACCCCAAGTGTGCTCAAGAAAATTGGTTCACAGCTTATCTATTACGAGTGGACCTGTTGCCAGAATTTATTGAGTGATGACCACCCTGTCACATCTAATCTTTACGATCTTCTGCAGTTCATGGAGCGTGATTATGAACAGCAAGTTGTAACCGGAGAACTATGGCGAGTGAAAGACACACCTCAAGCAGCAGTAAACGATTTTCTTAAGGGACGTTCCAAGGAATTTCTGGATTACGCACTTGATAGACCTACGGACTTTATCTACGGGCTCCTAAAAGGTGTCACTAAGGATCGGAAAACGGAAGTGAAACAATTCCGGAAGTTAGTGAAAATTGTGCAAAAGGAGATAAAGGATGATAAGGATAATCCTAACCTCTGGTACAAACTTCGACTTGTACTCTGGATTTCTGAAAAATATAACGAGTCAAGTGAAGCTTTCAAAACAGCTAAACAATTGGGATGGTCATTAGAGAACAGTGCTCTTGTTGCACTATGAACTGCTAGACAGAATGGAAATTATAGATTGGTAAGACGTTTATACCACATCAGTTTCGCTAAGACGGGGATAAACGATTAATCCGAAATCTAGTAAATCATTGAAACCATCAGTGCTCAGAAATGTAACTGGCAATCTCATTACAGTCACTGCAATAACTGTTGATGATAAGAATCTGTATGCATCTGACAGTGATGGTGGGATTACGGTTTGGGATAAGCCAAGTTTTGATTCACCAAAAGTCATTCCTGGTCAGACATCGACCCAGATAATATCGTTGTTTTCTGATGGGCAGAATCTCTATAGTGGAAGTATTTCTGGAGATTCTGTTGTTCGTGTTTACAATACTGATTTAGATCTGATTGAAGTCCTAAAAGGGCATGTTGGAACAGTCTTTGATATCACTGCAGACTCTCGTCATCTTGTTACTGGATCAGGTGATGCCACTGTAAAAATCTGGAAAAAGAATGATTGGACAAATATTGGATCAATAAAGGCTCAAACCCATTTTGTACTATCTATTGGTTTAGATGAGAAGTACATCTACGCTGGAGGTATTGATAACTGTACCAATATTTTCGCTCGCAGTGATTTACGGAGGATAACAACTCTCTATGGTCATGATGCTAATATCTTCTCTTTAATTGTAGATGAGAAATTTGTATACTCTGGATCTGGTGAAATCTGGTGGGGCGGTCCTGGTTCTCCAAGACCCCCGGAATTTGAAAGTGCTGTGAGGGTGTGGGATAAGAAGGATTGGAATTGTGTACAAGTATTAAAAGGTCACAGTGACAATGTGAACGCTCTAGGGGTAGACAAGTCTTACGTATATTCTGCATCTGATGATGGCACAGTGAAAGTATATTCAAAATCGGATTGGAACGAAGTAGTTACAGTAGACTCAGGTGTGGGACGAATCATTGATTTAACACATGATGATGATTATGTTTACTTTGGATGTGCAGATGGCAACATTCGATACATTCGCAAAACAGACCTGAGTGATTAAAAAAAGTGTACTGGTTCAATCGGATGCAGAAAAGCCTGAAATTCTAATGCTCTACCTTCAGGATCTTCAGCAAAGAATTGATAGATTTGATACTTATCGTTCTCCACTGGTTTTGATGTGGAGATATGCTTAAGCTGATTATACATTATGTCTACATCTTCTTTTGCTGGATAAAATATAGTAATCATACCTTCAGTTTCTGGTGTGTCCCGCTCACAAAATCCCAGTAATAGATTTCCATGATTGAGAATCACACATTCTGCTTGCTCCAACCACACACGCAATCCCATTTCATTCACATAAAAATCCACGATGTCCCGAAGCATAGTTGTTCGAAAGAATATGATTCCTGCCATTCCATTCACCTGCGTTTTGGTACTTTCATGGCACTTCTTAATCATATTCTAATCAATCATTCGACATTTTCCTCTACTATTTCAAAAACGCACACCATGCTTCTCTTTTGAGCTGTTTTTGCATCTGATTTTGACCAAATCTTATGATTTCAGTTCACATAGATACATATCCAATCTGGAGTATTACTTTCTTGTTCAAAACGACTGGAGGTTGTAACTAGATTGACTATTAGAACCGGAAGAACTCCAGAAAGCGCAATTGCAATACTCGGAGCACTATTCAACCATGGACCAATGTGCCCTCTTGAGATTAGCAACAAGCTAAACATGGCTCCATATACAGTAAGTTTTGCCTTACGCAAACTATTAGGTAATCAGTTACTAAGAAAAATTCCAATTAGCAGATGGAAATACGAGTTGCATAAAATAGGTTAATTTATAATGTCCCGTGTATGAGAGTTGCATGAATTTAGTTAACTCATAATTGAGGCTTAATATCATGTTCTCTAATTTGCGTTATCCTACTAAACAACAGAATGTCATCTGGCTAAAACGAAGAAGTAAGATTCCTCCATCTATAATTGCTAAAGAACTGAAAGTTTCACGACCATTTGTTAGCCAAGCTCAGAAAATTGCTGAACAACGGATCGAAAAGCTGCTTCTTACAGCTGCTCAGATGAATAGAATTAGCATTAATCACATCGCTCCGGAGTTTGGGTTTGCTCTAGGATACAATCCCGCAACAGAAGCGAAAACATACATTACCTATTCGCCTGAGTTTCGGGTTCAAGTTTGGTTTGATCATGAAGGTGATTGCAGTCAATGTGAGTTGAATTCAGAATGCGATAGGATTCTTCGAGGACTTGCTGTAGAATGGGGATTTTCTATGCCTAAAGAGATGAATCCAACACAGGTAGCTAAAACACTTTTCGAGAAAATCATGGAGAGATTAGGATGGGAGTAGACAAACCGAAGAGTAGACTTTCCGACTTTATTTCGAGAGCTTGTCGTTTACCAGGAGAGGTTGCTGGTAAAGTTGGTAATCTGTCTGATTCAATGACAAAAGAACGACTCAAAACATTTCAATCTCAGAACAATGTTCCTTACGAGTATCTAACAGTCGCAATCATTCTCTTACTCTTCCTGCCATGGATGATTTTATTCACTTGTGTGATTCCTCCACAGCTTGAAGTGACATTTGGAAGTGAAGTTGCCTCTGAATCGTATTGCAGCGTTATCTCTTCTTCCGAAGTTGGTGTTACTCATGCGGTGCTTCTGAATACAACTCCATTCTCATTCAATGGTGATTGGGAGTTAGATCCTAATCGGTTCTGGAATCAATACGATTTCAACAGATATGGGTGGAATGATTCAGATGGGTATCATTTTACATCATCACCCGTTGATCCCTCCATTATCGTACTAGAGCGCAGAATGCAATTTCCTATTGCTAATTATTCTGAACTTACAGTTTCAGCTGAGTTCGAAGTGGTTTCGGGAGGTGCAGCAATTTTCTTTGAAGTTTTCGCGGATAACCAAAGAGCTGTTCAGGAAGAACTTATTCTACCCGGCAACATCACAACGGTTAATGTAACAGCACCACTCATAATTGCAAGAATTACAAGTGACTCTTGGCTCAGTACGATTGTTTGTCGCTTACAAATTGGACTTGCTGAAGAATCACAATCACACGTCAAGCTTCGAAGTATAGTTATTGATGCTGAATTCACAGGGAATTTGAGTCGGGTTCAACTTGATTTCAAGAGTACCGATAATAGCAGCCTCTATGAGAATCCATACATGAAATATACTGATTATGCTCCCAGATTGTTGATAATTCAGAATGATGATTTTGTTTCTATGAGTACCTATTTTCCAAATCGTGTAGATGATGAAATCTATCTTCCTCCCGGAACATACGAAGGCGTCGCATATTGGAATCTAGCTACTCAAGATTCCCCTGACCCATATAATTCATCCACATGGATTCCCAATGTCAATTTCATAGTCACTGAAAATATTGCTATGGAGATTGATGTTGGACTCTTTGCCAAACGACTTGATCTTGATGTTTCTCCCACTGTATTTCTCAGGAGTTTTTCACTCCATTTTGCGGGCGATTACCAATATAGCGAGTCCACAGAAATTGCAGGATCAACTGTTTATTCCCAAATTCCCGATTATCTCTATATCCCTGGTGAGATTGAATCTCTCTCTATTTGGATATCTACATGGTCTTCTATGGAACCTCGAAATGGACATGGTTGGGTACCTTTTGAACAATTTCGGATTGATGAGGAAATCACTATTGGCTCGACCAACAGATCAAGGAATCTTCTGTTTAGCGTCACTTTACCCTACACCACAATAGGCGGAGTCCTTTTTGGATTAGGTGAATTTGTCATTCTCTCAGTCATTATACTATTAGTAGTTGGATTTCTCGTATCAGTGCGAAGAACACTTCGTTACTCTGATTTACGTCATAGGTTATCGGATTCTAGGATACTACCACTACTCATGCTAAGTGCAGGTGTTTTCCTACCATGGACCATACAGCTTGCGCAAACAACTAATTCAGGTTACGATGGAGTTTCTTGGCTCTCATGGTATTCGATGCCATTCATGATTAGGTGGAGTGACAGTTCTGCGATACAGGTGTTATTGTCCCGTCCTGACTGGTGGTATCAAACTTTGATATCTATTATTTTTCTCTTCATTCCACTATTCTACGGGTATCTATCTCTATCATCAACTGAAACTAAACAGTTTAACAGGACCTTTGCATTAGCTCTATTCTTACCCTACTTTATTGTTTTGTCTGCCTTCTATTTTTCAGCATTAAATTCATTCACTATTTCAATCGGTCCTATTGTTGCATTAGCTGCACTTCCCGTCTGGCTACTAAGATTGGGCCTAAGAAAACTGAAGATCACAACATAACCTTAGACTAATTAGTGTCCGTCGAGTCCTTTATGAGGATATCAATATATTCTGGAAACAAACCCGGGGATGTGTTCACATGACGATTGATATGTCAAAGGCAATGAGAATCAAGCTTTCATCTGAGCTTCCTCCGGAAGCAATGTTCGATTCGAAGTATCGAAGAGCCCCTAGTAGAGGTTTCAATCTCAGTAAAAATGAAACAATAATAGCTTTGAAGAATGCATTGCGATATATTCCAACCGAGCTACATGAAAAACTAGCTCCGGAATTTCTTGACGAACTTATGGCCAAGGGACGTATCTATGGTTACAGATACCGTCCACAAGGAGCAATCAAAGCAAAACCAGTCGATGAGTACAAGGGCATTCTGGAAGCAAGAGCAATTCAACTCATGATTGATAACAATCTGGATTTTGACATTGCACTATATCCCTACGAACTTGTGACGTATGGCGAATCTGGTCAGGTTTGCCAAAATTGGATGCAATACCAACTAATCAAGCAATACTTGGAGTCTATGACAGAAGAACAGACACTTGTTGTTAGTTCAGGTCATCCAGTTGGGCTCTTTCCATCACGCAAAGAAGCACCTAGGGTCATATCCACAAATGCGCTCATGGTTGGTATGTTTGACACTCCTGACGGGTTCCATCATGCGGCTGCGATGGGAGTCGCGAATTACGCGCAAATGACAGCCGGAGGCTGGATGTACATAGGTCCACAAGGGATAGTCCATGGTACAATGATTACGCTGCTGAATGCAGGTCGCCTCTATCTTGGATTACCTGATGATGAAGATCTCAAGGGTAAGGTCTTCCTGACTTCAGGGTTAGGTGGGATGAGTGGAGCTCAGGCCAAGGCAATAGAGATTGCTGGAGGAATTGGAATCCTTGCTGAGGTCGATAAGAGTAGAATAGAAACGAGACATGAACAGGGTTGGCTCAGAAAGTATTCTGATAACCTTGAAGAGGTTTTTGAGTGGGTAAAAGATTACCGACAAAACGGTGAGGCTGTATCAATTGGATACCATGGTAATGTTGTTGACATCTGGGAATACATTGCTAAGAACAACATTACAGTTGAACTGGCCTCGGATCAAACCTCTTGTCACGATGTCTACGGTGGGGGATATACACCCCATGGCGTGACCTTTAACGAAGGACGTGAACTTCTCAAGAATGACCGAAACAAATTCAAGGAGTTAGTTGATGCGTCACTCCGTTACCAGTTTGAACTCATTGAAACCATGACAAAGCGTGGAACGTTCTTCTGGGACTATGGTAATTCGTTCATGAAAGCAGTATTCGATGCAGGAGCAACAAGAATTGCAAAGAATGGGGTCAACACAAATGATGGATTCATCTTTCCTTCCTATGTTGAGGATATCATGGGTCCTATCTGTTTCGACTACGGTTATGGTCCCTTCCGCTGGGTATGTCTAAGTGGAAAGCATGATGATTTGATTACAACGGATAAAACAGCCATGTCTAAGATAGACCCGAACCGCAGGGGCCAAGATCGGGACAACTACATCTGGATTAAAGATGCGGAGAAGAATGCACTTGTTGTGGGTTCACAAGCACGAATTCTCTATGCTGATGCACAAGGACGTGTGGATATCGCCCTTGCTTTCAACAAACTTGTCAGAGACGGAAAGGTCGGACCAATTATGTTGGGTCGAGACCACCATGATACAGGAGGGACAGATTCTCCCTTCCGTGAAACCGCAAATATTCGAGATGGTAGTAATGTCATGAGTGATATGGCTCACCAGTGTTGGTCCGGTAATGTTGCTCGGGGAATGACGATGTGTGTTCTATCAAATGGTGGTGGCGTAGGTACTGGTAAAGCGATCAATGGTGGTTTTGGTCTTGTCCTCGATGGCAGTGAACGTGTTGACAATATCATCCAATCTGCTTTGGATTGGGATGTAATGGGTGGAGTTGCTCGTCGTGCCTGGGCAAGAAACGACCATGCCATTGAAACAGTCATAGAATGGAATGAGCGATTAGGAACGAAAGGACAGATTTCACTTCCGCATATCCCAAAGAACGGGTTTGTGGAAAGTTTAGTTGAAAAAGCCGTCAGTGAAGATTAATATCCCCATCGTTTACTGATACAATTACACTCAGGTGGATACAATGATTGTTGCTATTGATGGTGAGAGTCTAACCATTGACGATGTAGTTCAAGTAGCTCGAAATAATAAGAAGGTAGAACTTGCTGTTTCGGCTATTGAGCAAATCAAGAAAAGTCGTGATGTTATTGATAATGCCATCAAAGAGGGACGTACGGTCTATGGTGTTAATACCGGATTTGGAAACCTCGCAACCGTATCAATTGGACCTGAAGATTTAGCAAAATTACAGGTGAATTTAATCCGCAGTCATAGTGTTGGAGTTGGTGAACCTTTTCCAATAGAAGTTGTTCGAGGAATGATGCTACTCAGGGCAAATGCTCTTGCAAAAGGCTACTCTGGTGTCAGGTTTGAGATAATTCTAACCCTGATTGAAATGCTCAACACAGGTGTAACTCCTGTGGTCCCACAACAGGGATCTGTTGGTTCAAGTGGAGACCTTGCACCTCTAGCTCACATGGCCCTAGTCCTGATTGGTGAGGGTGAAGCATTCTACAAGGGTAAACGGATGCCGGGACTTGAGGCTCTGAAGAAAGCAGGATTTGTTAAACCTGTAAAACTTCAAGCTAAGGAGGGCGTTGCTCTCATCAATGGCACACAATCAATGACCTCAGTAGGTGCACTTACCGTATTTGATACCTTGAACACAGTCAAAGATGCAATAATTGCTGGAAGTATGAGTCTTGAGGCTCTCAGAGGAACACGCGCAGCTCTAGACAAAAGAATTCATGCAATACGAGCTCATGAAGGACAGACTGATGTAGCAGCAGCAATGAGACTACTTCTACCTGACAGTGAAATCAATCAATCACATGCAGAATGTGAAAAGGTACAAGATGCTTACTCCCTTCGGTGCGCTCCTCAGGTCATTGGTGCATCACTGGATGCAATTCGATATGTGCAGAGTGTAGTTGAAACGGAGATTAATTCTGCAACAGACAATCCCCTTATCTTTACTGACGATAGTACTGTTATTTCTGGTGGTAATTTTCATGGACAACCTATAGCTCTTGCCATGGACTTTCTAGGTATCGCTTTATCTGAACTTGCTAATATATCTGAACGCAGAGTAAACAGACTTGTCAATCCTCACCTAAGTGGACTTCCAGCATTTCTAACGACCGAAGGCGGTCTCGAATCTGGAATGATGATTGCTCAATATACTGCAGCAGCACTGGTTTCAGAAAACAAGGTTCTTGCCCATCCAGCAAGTGTTGATTCAATTCCAACTAGTGCTGATCAAGAAGATCATGTTAGTATGGGAACAATCGCAGCAAGAAAGGCTTGTTTAATTCTTGAGAACGTCAATAATGTTATTGCAATTGAGTATATGTGTGCAGCTCAAGGAATTGACTTGCTTGCTCCTCTAAAAGCTTCAAAACCTCTGCACGCAGCTAAGTCTACAATACGAAAGGTCGTATCAAAACTTGAGGATGATAGAACTCTGACCCCTGACATAGAGAAGATTCGTGAGATAATGAAATCTGGAGAGATTGTCGCTGCAGTTGAAACCATCACCAGCGCGTTATTAGACAATTAGCTTCATGGTCCTAACTTTGTATGAACGACCTGTCCATTTGTAATCACGGTATGAACTAAGTTTGCACCAAACCTCCATGTTAGATATTCTGGATTTGGACAGTCAAGAATTAAGATATCCGCTCTTTTTCCAACCTCAATACTACCGTGTGTATTTCCTCTATTGATTGCATGTGCCGCGTTTATTGTAACTGCTGCTAGTGCCTCCCTTGGTTTCATCTTCATCTTGTAGCATGCAAGGGCAATTGTGAAGAATAACGACTCATTTGCACAATTCGGATTGAAATCTGTTGCAAGCGCTACTGGGAGGTCCATATCAATCATCTTTCGTGCATCTGCATAATTTGCATTAAGACTGAATGCAGTTGCCGGGAGTAGAGTTGCAATTGTTCCAGATTTCTTCATTGCCTCAAGTCCATCATCTGATGACATTAAGAGGTGATCAGCAGAAACCGCACCCAATTCTGCAGCGAGCTCAGCACCACCTAGTTGTACGATTTCATCAGCATGGACCTTGAGATTCATTCCACTCATCTTTGCAGCTCTTAGTATGTGACGTGATTGTTCAACACTGAATACTCCTTTCTCGCAGAAGACATCACAGAACTCTGCAAGCTTACCTTCAGCCACAGCTGGAATCATTTCGTTAATGATAATGTCAACATAATCCTCTGTTCTACCTTCAAACTCAGGAGGTATTGCATGTGCTCCAAGAAAAGTGGATACAAGGTCCACTGGGATTTTTGTACGAAGATCTGCAATAGCCCTAAGCATCTTAACTTCATTCTCGGTATTCAAACCATACCCGCTCTTAGCTTCTATTGTTGTTGTTCCCATACTTAGCATGCTTTCTGCATATGAGAATGCATTACTACAGAGCTCTCCTTGAGTAGCCTTTCTTGTTGATTTGAGGGTGTTGAGAATGCCTCCCCCGGCTTCTAATATCTCAAGGTAGGTTCTTCCTTCCAACTTCATCGCAAAATCTTTCTCTCGTGAGCCCCCGAATGCTAAGTGAGTGTGGCTATCGATAAAACCTGGTGTGGCCAGCATATTTGGGAATTCTATGGATGGAAGTTCTGGCATCTGGGTAATCTGTGATAATACCTCTGCATTAGTTCCAACGGCAATAATTATCCCCTCTGCGATGGCAATTGAACCATTCTCGATTATAGATAATTCTCCTAGTTCATTCCCAGTTTTTGGGTTCTCACTATACCCTGCGACAGTAGCAATCTGTCCAATATTTGTTAGGAGAATGTCTGGTTTCATAATAGTCACTTGTTGTAGATTGCGCGGTCATTGATTTAGATTGTGCTATTAGTAGCGTGCATTAATTAGGAAGAACTTTACTGGTGAACTAACGAAAAACCAGAGGCATCAAGTAATGGATTACCTTATTCTAAGCTGGAGTGACGTCTACAATCTAACTCTACGACTTTCTGAGAAAATATATTCAAGTGGGTTCAAACCTGATATGATAGTGGGAATTGCTCGAGGGGGTTGGATACCTGCGAGAATTCTATCAGATGTTCTTTACGCAGACACGTTACAGAATATACGGATTGAGTACTATACTGATGTTGGTGTAAAGGGAAGAGAGCCAAGAATCACTCAACCTCTTTCAGGAACTCTTGAGGGGAAAAGTATTCTTCTAGTTGATGAGGTTGCAGATACAGGAGAAAGTCTTCGCCATGCAATAAACTATGTAAATGGTCTGGGAGTTGAAGAGCAACATTCTGCTGTACTACACCTAAAACCCACATCTTGTGTTACTCCAGATTATTATGTGGTTAAAACTACTAGTTGGACTGTATATCCCTGGGAAAACCGTGAGTCAATCATTGCTCTTGTTAAAATTTTCAAGAAAGAAGACCCTACATTAACCATGAAACAAATACGAGACCGCTTAGTATTCGAAGCTGGCTTTGAACCAACTGTTGCTGACTATTTCATGAAGCGACTTTAGAATCGGCAATATCAAGGTGTTAGAATTGTTAATTGAGAAACTAGCTATAAAGGATGGAGAACTTTGTATCGGAATCTCTGAGAATAAGAACTCAAGAGGTCTTGATACAGACAAGCTTCTGGAATTAGCCAAATCTCTCTCTAAGTCTGTTCTAGCATTTCAGTTCTTTAATAGCATGATGATAGTTGATGAAATGCATCTTCTTTCAGGTGCTCAAAATGCGGTTAATGCTTTGAAAGGTGATTACATGATTTCCCGCACCCTTGATGTGGAATTGGTTGTCTATGTATCAGCACAACGCCAGATAGGTCGTGCACTAGATATTATGGGAGTTAATGATGAATTATCATCTGTGGGGGTTGTGTGCATTGATGAAGATGAAAAGAAAGTTCGAGAGTGTTTGATGAGAATTGAAGAAAAAGTTGGCGAAGAAATCTCTCCAATGTTCAGTCCTACATCCGAGAAAATTAACTCTCTTATGAAGAATTTTGGAATAACTGAATTAGAAATGAAGCAATTCAAAGATTCTGATGATTTAGCAACCCGCAATCAAGCTCTCTCAAAATGTGTAGTGAGTAGAGTTTCTCAGGTGTGTTTTGGTGCTTGAGTAAATCAGTACTGATCATCTCTCATTGTCATAATCGAGAGAATATCTGTTTCATCATCGAGGACTGATATTCCAGTTACCTCGCCCACAATCTCAACTAACACAATCTTGTCTGGATCGTCAAGATTCACTGTTCTTTGAATTACAGAGGCAACCGCAATTACGACTTCCATATTTTCCAAGTCAGTATGTCTTCTTCGAACAGTAACTCTGAAACTCTCATCTTCTCCAATCTTTTCTAGTAGGTTTAGTGTTGCATCTTTTATTGATTCAAGATTAGATTCTACACATTGTTCTATCGGAGTAAATCTAATAGCAAATCGAAATTGGTAGGGGTTCTCAAGTGCGAATTCTCTAAGTTTCTGAACTACATCAAACGGGTCCAACGATGTTTTGCATGTAAGCAGACCCGAGATATGGGTTTTAGAAACCTTCAATTCGGGGTCTTCAAGGAGATCTCCGATAAAATACTGTATTTCTGATCTTGCAGCTCGTTCACGTTCTCGAGGACATGCTACGAGTAGATTGAATTCTCCCAGCAATTTTCCCTCACATATCTGTGTATACAAATCTACTAGACCATGTACTAAGTGCATCTGAATCTACTTTGAGACTATCAGACAATTTGCTAATTGATAATTGTCCTTCTCGATAGACTTTGATGTTTAGAGGTTCATCCTTTCCAGTTCCTTCAACACCGATGACTGTAGAGTTATCAGTTGATACGGACGGACCGCCATCTATGTACAAATCAACCTCTTCTCCCAACTGATTCAAAGCTATTGTTACATCAAACGGGCTTGGACCTCCACTTCTATTTGCACTTGTGCCGACGATTGGTCCACCTATTTTCTGTGCAATGCCTCTTGGTATGACATGATTTGGTACTCTGATTGCAATAGTGCTTCGATCTGCAGTGATATGCTTAGGAACATCGGATCTTGCATCTACAATTAGAGTTAGAATTCCTGGCCAGAAGAGCCGTACAATGACTTTTTCAAGACTCCCAAAGTCATGATACATTTCACACTGTTCCAGATTATTGAATAGAAGTGGAACGCCTATTCTTCTGTCGCGTCTCTTGACAGCTATCAATCTTTCAAGAGCTTCTGGAATTCTAGGATCACACCCGAGGCCGTAACTGGTATCCGTGGGATATACAATGACACCTCCAGATTTGACTATCTCTGCAGCCCTCTCGATAATGGTATCACAATTGGCCAGGTCCTCTATTCTCATAATTTCAGCTGTCAATAGACATCAACTTCTATCGTTGCAAACATCCATATGTCCCTTGCGCTCCAAGTTCTTTGAGAGGAGGAATCCACATTCACGGTGTGATATTGGCAGCTGGAAAGGGTGAACGAATGAAAGAGCTCACCCGAGTCATACCAAAGGCATTGATACAGGTTTCAGGGAAGACCCTCTTGGAACTGAGCATAGAGCGTTTGTCAAAAGCTAATGTACAAAAAATCATAGTTGCTGTAGGCTGGAAGAGTGATATGATTAGAGATGCAATCACTCAGTTTGAAAATCTACCAGAAGTTCAGGTTATTGAAGTACCAAAATATGAAATCGGTCCATTGCAGACTCTCACAACCGTACTGAATACAATTGTGAACGAAGAAACCATCATTTGTCCTGTTGATTTGCTCATATCCTCTGATGCCATTAGTATGATTATTTCACATCACTCTGAAAATCGTAACGTTATAGTGACATTGGCAGTGGATTTCCAAGGAAATTTAGGAAGCGTTGTTTCTGTTGATTCTCTTGGTCGTGTTATGGGAGTTCAAAGAGAAGCAGACAATGCTGATTCAACAGCAAAGAGTGCAATGTTCATGGTTGTATCACCTGATTTTACCAAGTACTGTCAAGCTGCATTAAATAGCGGTTCTACAAGGGCAGTTTCAGTTTTAAACAACATAATCGAAAAGGGTCATATTATCCATTCACATAGTGTTCGTGAGAGATGGTTTGACGTTGATACTATCTCCGATGTACTTGAGGCTAATAGATCACATCTAGTATCCGCGAAAGTCCAACACCGTGGCTCCATATTCATTCCATCAGGTGATATCATGGAAATAGGTGATACACTAGATCTGGGGTCGGGAATTAAAGTAGGACGTGGAGTTAGCCTGAACGGTCCTTGTCTGATTCAGGGAAATTCCAAGATAGGCAAAAATAGCATCATTGGTCCGCATGCAAGCTTGGGCATAGGAACTGAAGTTGGAGATTATTGTGAGATTCAGAATGCAGTCATTTTTGGTCTGTCTAAAATCCCTAATCGAAGTAAGGTTAGTGGAATCGTAATGTATGAATCAGAAAGTTTCAAAATGGAGGAATAATACTTGCCAAGTAAATTCAGAGTTAGAGGTATCTTTCGAGGACTAGTCCTATTGATTGCGCGACCATTTGCTAGAGCTGGTGTAAGCCCAGACTCGATAACTTACGTAAGTCTTCTATTTGCTCTATTTGCATTCATTTCTCTACCTCTTACACACTTGCATGTACTTTTTGCGACACTGGTTTTCATTACTGGTCTACTTGATGGTGTTGATGGCGCAGTTGCCAGAATAAACGATTCCGCGACTAAAGCTGGAGGTTTTACTGATTCTGTGATAGACAAGGTTGCTGAAACACTAATTCTTGCAGGTATTGCACTTGCTTTTCCAAATACCACTATACTAGGTCTATCTGTTTCAATGTGGGCGCTTTTGGCTGTCTTTGGGTGGTTATTGACGAGTTATACACGTGCTCGTGCCGAGGGCCTTGGAGTTAGCGATTTGGATATTGGACTGGGTGGAAGATCTGAAAGATTGCTTACTCTTGTAATCTTCTCACTGGCAGGCTTTGTTATCTATGGTCTTGTTGTTGTAACAATTATGGGCCTCGGTACTGCAGCTTACAGATTGTTTCATTACAAGCGCCAGATAATTGATAATACTTGATAGACCATCAAACTTAAGAGCCGGACGCAAAAGGCCGCCATAGAACCAGCAAACGGAGTCGTCCTTCGATGCCCAAGTTCAGAGCAGATCATTACCTAGTAGCAGAATTCGAAAGTGTGACTGATACAAAGCAGGTTGGAGATAAAGTTCTAGCTGCCTTGAAAGAAAATCCAGAGCTGAAAGATCTTGCCATTGTTACCAAACGAATGGAAGGCAAATCTTGGTCTGAGATTCTTGGTCGGATTGATGTACCTGCAGGCTCAAAGGCATTTTGGGCTATGATCAAAAAGGAAATCACAGAGAGAGAACCCTATCATCTCTTTATTCGCTTTGATATGAATGGTGAAGGTGAAACGATTGAGGATGCAAGAGCATCAGTGAAGTCATGGGTTGAAAGCAATGTAGTTCCCAAGATTCAAGCCAATACACAAACAAAGACAATCAAGGTCCTACAGGCTAATGAGATATACATGCCAAAACTTGACTAGACCACTAAATCATCTATTAGATCAATAACATACAGGTTGTTTCCAACAACTTGAACAATCTCGTCTTTCGAGTTTCCACTCACATCACCAACTGATATCGATGATTCTGTTGACTTCTTAGTTGTCTTAATGACTGCTTCTTCTGTTATTTTTCTCCCAACAACAGATAGTAGTGCTATGCTTGAATTTGCATGGCTTATAACGATTTGACCCCGTGCTGGATTTAGATTCCAGAAGCGTCCCATTCGAATAGCACTAACAGTGTTGGGTGCACGAATAGAATCAATTTTTTCTATTGCTCCCTTAACATGACCATACAATGTCAATATTCGATTTTCTGATAATGTCATGACTTCAGAGTTATGATCTTCAGTAACATCGCCAGTTGAAATCAATCCAACTTCCCCACCAACCTTAATCTTACCACGTTCATGAAGTCTATCGTCTGCATACTGGTAAATGAAAAAGTATCCAGTGTCATCTCCAAAGACAAAACGACCATAAGGTATGCCCTTTGTCATGAGGGGCCAAATGGAGAAAACAGGTCTCTCTAGAACTTGATGAGCTAACTTGTCTAGGGCTATATCGTACCACGCATAGCATCTCATACTACCATCGTTTGTAGAAACAATAACCTCTGCGCTTTCATCATCAAAGACATTCAATACTGCAATAGCAGTCGGGAGACTACCTAGGGGAGATGATGCCTTCACACTAATTGTATCATCCATGTAAACTAGAACTCGCATGGTATTGTCAAGACCACCCATTACAAAATCAGGAACACCGTCACCTGTTACATCACCAACTCCTATTGCTGCTAAGGGTGGGAGGTTACCAACACTACATATCTCATTGAGAGGTTTTTTCTCTCCATCATTATAATCGTAGACTCGTACATCTCCATTTAGAGTAGTGATAATAATATTTGATTTCCCATTACCATTTAGGTCTATAAGCTCGACAGATGTGATGACCTCTTTGAATGAGGTCTGTGAAATAATATCGAGCGTTGGCATACAGGGTGGCCTCTTATTGTGAGAGTCTATTGGGAAACGGAGAGGTCTACTATACCATTTAAGAGTTATTAGAATGAAGGCAGATTGCAAGTGATGTGTTTAAGTCTTAGAAGATGGAATTAGTTAATATGAGCAGAGAGAAAGAAATACCACCTCTTGATGAGGAAGAATGGACTTCAACTCCAAGAGAAGTTGCAAAAGAGCTCAAGACCTTTGTGGAAGAGTTTGGGTCCTTCACTCCAGAGCTATTTGCGGAGGTCAATTTTCATCTTCTGCGCCGCACAGGGCTGATCAAGTCAACTCAAGATGAGTTATGTGAAATTTCAATCCACAGTAAGACCTGTCCTACCTGTGATCTACTCTACGTAGCTAAGAAATGCCCTTTATGGTACCGGTTGTATAAGATGGCTACATGGAATATTGTCAAGAGAGCACCTCCTTGTATCCGTCTTGCCTACGCAAAGAAAACGATCAAGACAGTCACGAACTACCTAGCTAGTGTCAACTTGGTTGATCCACCATTTTTCAAATCACGTGGTGCACCATCATGCAATGTTTTACGCCGCTGGGGATACTGTACTCCAAATGAATATTGCAGGGCAATGAAAACTGACAGTACCTTTGAATACACTGCAGCACGCGAAAGTGTGAAAATATCAAGGAAGCACTAAAGTAAATACCCAACATTCTTCAATACTTGCTTGAATCCATGCTCCATCTGTACTATTCCATAGATTGCTTCTACAAGGGTACCTTTGTCATGAAGAATCTCGCCTTTGCTTGGTATTTCAGGGTCGAAGTGAATTCGATGCTTATAGAGACCCCATCTATCACATAGGTCTGCCATATGTTCGTTGCTTACAATACTCGATTTATCCTGTGTTATTTCTCCAACATCTTCATCAACGGTTTGCCAAAGGTGATAGATGACCGCCATTGAGATTGCAGCATCTCCTAAAAGTGCAAATCTCTTAGCAGATTCACTCAATGATACAAGAGCGTCAAAGCCGTTATCATTAAAGGGATTTTTCTTTCTACGATACTGTGTTTCTAGTTCTAAGAAAAGATTCTTTGTGCTTGGCTGGAACATTGCTGCTAACAATATCTCCTTGGTTCTAATCTTCAGACCAAGGGCTTTCTCTAACTTTGGTGCAAGGTTTTTCTTGATGTATCTGATGCCTTTGTTAATCTCTTGGATTTGTTCCTGCCAGCGATCCAACTTACCAAGAAGACGGGTCATATTTGCAGGAGTCTGTTTTTTTGTTAGCTCAATTGTTTTTGATAGAGTGTTCAATCTTTTCTCAATATGAACCGGTTGCCAAGTGATTTTTTGTTTAATCTTCCTTTTCTTTGACCTCACAATTCATCTCTCCTCAATAATAGCTGATCTCTGAGTTTGACGCATCATATCGTGTAACATGGAATGCCGATATTGAATACTCTGCTGAAAGCTTGGCTAATGCCAGTGATATTAATGTCGGTCCTAAAGTAAGGTCAATTACCATGTCATGGATGAAGATATTGTCAATTATCGCGGTTTCTAGAAAATCTGCTGTACCTTGAAGATTTCCATATTCTTTCTCATCATCCGTGCTAGTGACATCATCAGGGACTTCTCTCCATTCTGTTGTCCATACTCTAAACGAATCATCTGGAATGAACCTGTCAGCTAGTCTTGCCACTCCCCGAGTCCAGTGAGCAGCTTCTACAAAAATAAGTAGCTTTCTAGGTTTGAACTGAGGATTGTTGGTTAACCATTGAACAAATGGACGTTGATCCTCTGGACGACTCAGCGAAGTAACATATAGTAACGGCTTTGAAATCTCTAATACTCTACGAACAGGATGTATCGTCTTTGGTTCTAACTCGAACAGGCGATATTGCGATTGTTTCCAACTCACGATAATACCTAGTTCTTCCAAGCGCTTCGTATTATAGTAGAGTTTGGGGCTGGTGACTTTCACTTTCTTAATGTCTCTTTTACTAGAACCCTTCAACATCATCTGAGCTTTGATATCTGTAGCTATTTTTTCTCTAAGTTCCGCACCCGTCTTCAAACCACCTTCAAGTTGATCTAAGATGATTCTACGAGCTCTGACCGTTTCGACTTCAGTCCGTATGATATCTTCAACTGTTCTTCGAGGCATTTGACATCTCATCCGCGGATATATTATCTAGTAATTGTTAGTACTAACCTAATATACTTTTCGAAGTAAAGATATTACTTCGGCCTCTCCATGCCAAAAAATGGCTCAAAATCGACCCAACTTATATAAACATCAAATACTTTTCGAAGATATTAACAGATAAACCACGTATGCTTAAATACAATCTGAAGAACGAATTAGTAGAACGGGGCTTCTAAAGTTCCGTACTTGGCGAATCTAGTTTGTTGATTTGTCGAAAAGTAAAAATAAAAAACGAGGACCGAAAATTATGGCTGAAGATGAGTTCCTTGGGGCCAAGGCTAGCAGGATTTCCCTGACAGCGGCTCTACCTATTGTCATAGACAATGGGACTGGTCTCAGCAAGAACGGTTACGCCGGTGAAGATCAGCCGCGAAGCGTCTGGCCCACACTGATTGGATATCCACGATACGAGTCGATTATGACTGACGTGGATCACTACACTAGAGATTACTATATTGGTGAAGAGGCTATCAACCTTCGTGGAGTACTCCGCCTGGTTTACCCAATAGCACACGGAATTGTTGAAGATTGGGATGCAATCGAAAAGATCTGGAGCTACACATCCTCGAGCATTTCGCTCTAGGAGTAGAGGTTCTATAACGATCTTAAGGTTGACCCAAGTGAAAACCCGGTACTTCTAACTGAAGCACCATTTAACCCCAGAGAGAACAGAGAGCGCATGGCATCCGTTATGTTTGATAACTTTGGAGTGCCTGCAGTATACGTTGCCACACAGGCAGTACTCTCACTGTACGCATCTGGTCGAACTACTGGTCTAGTCATTGACTCTGGTGACGGTGTGACCCACATAGTACCAATCTATGAGGGCTTTTCAATTAATCACGCCATCAAAAGAATCGACTTGGCTGGAAGAGACATCACCGAGTACCTGCGCAGATTGCTCAGGCAGAGGGGTTACTCCTTTGTCAGCGGTGCAGAGAAAGAAATTGTCAGAGACATCAAAGAGAAGCTATGCTATGTAGCTCTTGACCCCGAGAGGGAAAGGACAGTTGCTGACAAGGCCGGTGTTGACAAGCCCTACATGCTACCTGACGGTGAAGTAATCACAGTCGGTGCAGAAAGGTTCCAAGGCCCTGAGTTGTTCTTCAACCCAAGTGCCATTGGTCTTGATACATTACCACTCGACGAACAAATTGTCGATTCAATCAAGGCTTGTGATGTCGACTTGCGACGTGACCTGTACGCCAACATTGTGCTATCAGGCGGTTCAACTATGTTCCCAGGACTTAAGGAGAGACTCCACAAAGAGATCACTGAACTAGTCCCCGAGAACATCGAGGTTCGTATCATTGCTCCCCCAGAGAGACAGTACTCTGTCTGGATCGGTGGAAGCATTCTCGGCTCATTGAAGACCTTCCAGAAGATGTGGGTCAGCAAGAAAGAGTTCGAAGAAGTCGGACCCGAAGTTATACACCGCTGTATCTAGTATACACTCAGTTTAACGAAGGTGGGCTTTTGCCCCCTTCGCTCTCTTGTTTTTCCTTATCATTCATCTCGTCAATCTTGAATTCAAAAAAAAATCAGTTTGAGTTTCTCAATTATCTGAATAAAATCTGAAAACTCTACAGTCCACCACTCTTTCTACATTTCCTTGTGTGACTATTTCATTGGTTTGATTCTGAAGAGGATGACAATCAAAACAACTGCAGCCACGGAAATTGCAGAAATAGTCACCAATAATGAGAGATCTAAATCTGGTGAACTCATTCCAATATTGTTCAGATAATAGAAAACAGTGTCAGATACGTTCCAATTGTTCAATGAGTCAGTAGCAAAATACTTTACTTCAAAGATGATTGATCCGGGACTAGGCAGGATTACAGGATAGTAGCCATAGTACCTATTCGGTTGTGATTCAGACGCTATCAATGTAACATTGTGCCAGAGGTCTTCAGTTGTTTCTCTCGTACTACCAATGACCAAATCGACCCCATCGGAATCAGTTACAGTTACATGAAACCATACACTTGCGTTCTCATTCAAGAAATCTGCGTAAAAATCGCTATAATCTGAGAAGATGAGGTTCTCACTAGATAGCACTTGATTCGTATAGGAGATTGTAGGTAGATTACTCAGAAGGCAACATAGTCCTACGATAGTTAAGAGTTTCCAAGATACAATCCTCACACACGTCACCTCAATAAATTAATAATAATATTATCATATGAACTTATACCAATTTGGACTATTACTGGAGTTCGAAGAAGTCGGACCCGAAGTGATACACCGCTGTATCTAGTATACATAGTTTAACGAAGGTGGGCTTTTGCCCCCCTTCGCTCTCTTGTTTTTTTCTCATTATTCATTGGTAAGAGAATCATCTTGGTTCTTTTTCCACCATGATGGTTTCTTTTCTAACAATTTGTATTCTGGAACCGCCAATCCTGATTTTACTATCCGCATCACGACAAGACCAAGTATGAATTGGAATGGTAAAGGCCCAGCATAGATACCACCAACATACGCCTCAAATGGAACCGATATTCCCATTTCAAAAAGAGGAATAATCAAACTCAGTAGACCTGAAATGATTGCCCATCGTTGAGTAGTTGGTTTAATGCAATAATATGTGACCTGAAGCGCATAGATTATGAAGAACAACAGAATCATTACAATATAGATCATAAACATTGGTCCAATAAACCATCCAAATGGTTCTACTGTTCCAGGTGGAATATAAGCTCCAAATAGGAACAAGTACACTGGTTCCATTTTCCAGCCTATTCCTGATTCGTATGAAAGAAAAGTAGGACCTATGACCAAAGGAGTTAGAAACGTTACGCACCAAAACAGGAGTAGTCCAAGTTTTACTCGCCACTGACTTAATGAACTCATCCAATCCCTCGACTACCACTAGATTGAATCTCATTATAAATCTCATCAATTATGTGTTGGATTTTAATTTTAAATTCGCAGTTTTTTTGTAACCTCTATACTGTTCAACTGCTCAAATGAGCATCTTCAAGAAAAGAAGAAGTAACCAGCATCATTCAGCATACTTCATTAATGCAGTTCCCTAATCCGAAATCTTAACCACATTTTCTGAATGTTTTCAGGAGATTAAGAAACAGTTGGAGGAAGTTGGACTTGAGGGGACCGTTTTCGTTCACTCTTACCACAATATACACAAGACCACAGGAGGATAACAGATGTAAGAACCATCTGTTATCAACCCAAGGTAATTCTATATTCAACTTTAGAAGGATTCTACAAGAAGGTGTTATTCCTTGCAGAGCCATGCAATCCAAGCTATCCTCATTACAGACAAAGGCGGAAGTCCACGTTTCTACATGCAACTTGACCCTAAAGCGCTCAATATGGACCCAGTGATGGCATCTAGTTTCTTTGCAGCTATTGACATGTTCTCAAAAGAGGTTTTTGACCAAAAGTATCCCCTCTTTCAGGTTGACTATGGTTCTCGACTATTTACTCTAATCAAGGGAGTCAAAACGAATCTAATTGTTGTCAGTATACAGCGTCTTGACCAGGACGCAATAGATGTCTTGGATTCACTCTTAGCTGAATTCGAGCTTGATTGGCTTGAAATTGTAGATCCATTTGAATACAACTTCGACACCTCTTTTGTTGACGTATATATGGAGTCTTTCGGCGAACGCGTCATGGAACGACTGTCCCTTCGACTCCTTGCTGATTCGTGGGTACCTTATTTCACAACAACCCCTGATAATATCAAGTCAGTAGATAGTATTCTACTTAACTACATCAACGGCTCAAGCAATGTCAAAGAGATTGTTGAAGTGAGTAATTTGTCACGACGAGAGGTTGTACTTGATCTCTCAAAACTATGGGCTTACAGAGTTGTACGATTCCGTAATATGTTAAGCTTTAACGACTTCATGACTACAGGCACTCAATTCATTAGATATGTTCAGGCAACCTCAGATGAAACTAAGAATCTGCAAAACCTTCATCCTGAAATGGCCGGGGTTATTCCTCATCTTGCTGGGATGATTGATGGACGTCGAACAGTTCGAGAAATATTGGCTGAGTTAGGAGCACGTCATGACGAGAGTGAGCTACTTCGCGCTCTGGATTATCTAATTGAAGTTGGTGTAATTGAAGCACTTACCCCTGAGAAAAGACGTATTCTTCTGGTTAAAGAGGCATTAGAGCTTGCACTTCGTGTTGCTGAAGGAACTTACAACGTGACAGAGGCAACAAATGCACTAAGGTTTGTTCTGAAAGATAACAAGACACCAGAGGTTCTCAGTCAACTCCGACTCAAAGACGATAAATGGATAGTCGATTTCGATTTTAAGATACTAGAAGGTCTAGACAAGCGAAGACTGATGCTTCTTTATGGAGAATGGATGAAAATACTCGCTCAATTTGTTCAGGTTCTAAATCCTTCGAGTCTTGACCTCTATATCAAGAACCTGACCACGGTCTTTGCACAAAGGATTGTCAAACGATATTCTGCGATGGATTTGAGGGGCTTTGAAGAATTTGCATATTGGCTTGAGATTTTGAGCACACCAACAAAACCCCATGTTGGACCCGTTGAAACTAGCTTTCTCCAGATAGCTTGGTCAAATGCCATGGAAGAACTAGCATATCTTCTTGTGACAAGAGGTCATATTATCTATAAGTCAGAAAGCATAACACAGATTCGTTCAGCTTCTGGGACTCCACTGATTGATCTTCTCCCTGAAGAATGGGTTGGCCGTGACCATGTTGAAACTTTCGAACGTGTGATGCTTGAATATTCAAAGCTTGGACCTGCAGCAAATCTAACTCTTCTTCTCCTTGCAACACAACGTGCAGTTCTACTCCCACAAGAATTGATTATCTGAACAAGATATGAACAATCTTCCATCTGAAGAACTATTATCTTCTAATGTAGAGAAAAACAAGTATCCAGGTGACCGTGTATGAGTCCCACATATCTCTTGAAACTTGTTACAGTTGGAGCTGCCTCTGTTGGAAAGACTAGTATAATTATCAGATATTCCACAGGTAATTTTCGTGAACACTATTCTCCTACACTTGGAGTGGGATTTGCCTACAAAAAGATGAAAGTGGATGAAAACAATGTGAACATACAAATCTGGGATTTAGGGTCTCAAGACTTCTTAGAACGAACAAGGGCGAATTATTACTTGGGTGCTCAAGGTGTAATCTTCATGTATGATGTAACCTCTTGGGAATCATTCAACGAAGTCATTGAATGGAAGAATGAAGTTGATCGTAACTTGGATGATTACCGAGCTCTTCTTCTCGCTAACAAAACTGACCTCGCCATGGATCGTGTTGTTTCTTCAGAGGATGGTCAACGAGTGGCCGATGAGTTAGGGATTCCTCATATCGAGGTTTCTGTTCGACTTGATAAGAATGTGAATGGTGCATTTGAAACGATTGCAAGGAATATAATCAACTCCTTTAGCTAACTTAGCTACGTTGAATTCAAAGAATCTTAACTAGATATAGAGCACATCTTCAATCCCTGTTGTCAAGCGCTTTACTTTGCCTTTTGTTACCGCATAGTCATTTTCGATGCGAACTCCACCAATCGATTCTAGATAGACACCAGGTTCAATTGCCATGACATGTCCTTCTAAGTAACTATCTTCACGACTGTAGGTGCTTGGTAGTTCATGTACATCTAGGCCTATACCGTGACCGAGACCGTGAGTCATTCCATCCTTCGCATCGGGATTGAGTCTCCGTGAATCAAAACCGTGCTTCTTCAGTGTGTTGAAACATGCCATATTGACATCGTCGATGATTGCCCCATCTGTTAGAGCATCAACTGTATTATTCACTGCATCTTCTACTGCTTCGAACATCTCCCGAACTCTCTTAGGAACAGGACCTTTCACGAAGGTTCGTGTGACATCGGCGATATAGCGTTCCTGTTTTAGTCGTGGGAATACATCAAGAATCACTGGAACTTCACTCTTGAGCTTATCATCAGCCACTCCCAGATAATGCCAGTCAAAAGCTTTCTCTCCAACTGCTAAAATTGTGTCATCTGCAGATTCTGCACCCTTATCAAGCAGGAAATGGTCCAGTGCTAACTTCACTTTTCCAACAGTGAGAGGTTCTCCTTTCTGCATCAGAACCTTGTTTGCACCGATATCGCAATCTTTCACTATCTCAATAATTTGGGTGATTGCATCAGTTGTAGCATCTCCCGCCATCTTAATTATCTCAATCTCTTTTCCAGACTTAGTAGCACGTGCTTCTGATACAATATCTCGAACCACTTTGATATCGTATCCCATACCTTGAAGCATAACAAGAAGACTTGCTGGAAATTCATCAGGGACTCCAAGTACCTTTCCGGAGAATTGTTTCTTCAGGAGATCATCATAAGCTCGGTCAAGATTGTCACGGATTTTCTTATTCTCTCTGAGAAGGTTGAGATATACTTCAGAGAGGTCATGGGTACGCTTAATGGGGCTCTCTTTCTTAACTCGCTCAAGAGCAAGGAATGCAGTTGCTACTAGAGGTTCTTCCCCTTTATTCTTCAAGTAGATTATCTTGTCAGAAGATCGGAAACCAGTTAACCAATATATGTTGGGATTTTCGAATGCATTTCCTTCTGTCAACAATGCATCTATTCCATACTTTTCCATGAGTGGATCTAGGTCATTCTGCATACTCTTCGCCTGAAAGAATTAAAATCTACCTTCCTGTAAAAGGCTTATGTCTAATCTTGAAGATACGGCGTCATCCTTGTTTCTACATCCAATCTTGAAGGCATATTGTATGGTCCAATTGTTTCTACATTGAATGATGAACAAGTTGCAGCGAAGAGTCCTGCCCGTTTCAGATTAGATGAACGCATGTATTCAAGAAGGAAACTTATTGCATAGATATCACCACAACCAGTAGCATCAATTTGGATATCTGAACTCACAAGTGGAATGCTAATCTGTTGGCGTCTTGAATAGATTACAGATCCTCTCCTATCATGGGTGACCAAAACTATCTTCGGTCCTAGCTCAAGTATCTGTGAAGCTGCAGAATGCTCTGATTCGCCATCAACAGTCATTTTCAACTCTGACTCATGGAACTTTACTACATCTACCAGACTCAGTATCTCGTCACGTTCAATCCAATCTTTTGGGATGACCTTGCCATTGCTATCGATTGAACGTATGTATCCCTGAACATCAAGGGATATTATTTCTGCATTTGATTTGGCTAGTTTGATACAATCAACATCTATCTCATTTGCAGTTAGTGGTGAGAAGTGGAAAATATTCGCATCGAGATAATCATCTGAGAAATCACCTGGAGTTATTGATTCTGCGATTGCTTCAACCATCTGCACTCGATTCCCTTCCGTGTCATACTTGTTCACAAATCTCGTAGATTTTGAGCCTGATTTCTGAAGTCCTGCTAGAACAAGACCTGATGTTTCCAAAGTTTTCCAATACTCTTGTTCAAAATCCTCTCCTACTCTGGAGATGATTCCTGCATCAAATGCGTTGAGAGAAGGTGCAACCATTGCATAAGCTGTTCCCCCTCCTAATGATTCACTCTTGGCTTTTGGTGTGATCATTAGGTCTCTACTGAGATGTCCAACAACCACTATATCCATTGACTTCACCTAAAGAATACTGCATCACGATTCATGTTTGCCTTTAACTTCTATGTCGGAAGCTACTACCGGTCACAAGGGAACCATTTTAATTAAAAGATTGTAACTTACACGATTGAGTGTGAAAATTTGGCTCGGGTCTTAGTGAAATTCTTTGCAACTGTCAGAGAAGTAACTGGTGTAAAGAATATCGAGATGGACGCAGATACTATAGGTCAACTATTGGATAGTCTGCAGGAAACTTTTGGAGAGCGATTCACACAAACAGTTATCGATTCAGAAACTGGAAAATTGAAACAATTCTTCTCATGCATGATTAACGGAAAGCGCATTGAGCTTTTGGATGGTTATGATTCAAAATTAGTAGATAATGATGCTGTAGCTCTTTTCCCACCAGTTGGAGGAGGATAAAATGAGTAGCTCGCTCACTTCAAGACATCGGAAACTGGCTGATAGAGGAAGGGTAGATCTTGTAGTTAGAAATGCTCGTCTTCTTCTTGAATCCGGGCTTGTTAATGGTGGGATTGGTGTTAGTGACGGTTTATTCTCATTTATTGCATCTAATGAGCATCTTCCGGATGCAGATATCGTGATTGATGCAGGCAACAAGATTCTGATGCCTGGACTTATTGATGCTCATGCCCACATAGATGATCCAACCATGCAGTCCCATGAAAGTTTTTCATCAGGTTCCCGTGCAGCTGCTGGTGGAGGAGTCACAACATTCATCGATATGCCATTGACGAATCAAGTAGATACTATCAAGGCTGTTGAGGAAAAAATAGAGGTAGGTGAATCTAAATCCGTTGTTGATTTTGCATTCTATGCAGGAATGATGAACTCTCAGAACATTTCAGTTATCCCTTCATTAGTCGAGAAAGGAGTGGCTGCATTCAAAGCATTCACCTGTGAACCTTACGAAGCTAATACTGGTGTGATCACAAAATGCCTTAGTGCGGTTTCAGAGGTTGGTGGGCATGTCACTATCCATTCAGAAGATCAGGGGATTCTTGACGAGTTCAAGAAAGAAATGGACGGTGAGTGGGACGCTCCTATCAGCCACTCTTTAGCTCGTCCAAATATTTCTGAACAGCTTTCTATTCGACAGAACATATCTATTGCATCTCAAACAGGAGGACACCTGCACATTGCCCATGTCACAACTCGAGAGGGTATGACTGAAATTGAACGGGGTAAACTTCGAGGAGTTACGGTAACAACTGAAGTCTGTCCCCATCATCTTGCATTATTTAGAGATGAGATGAATCGCTTGGGTCCCAAGAGTAAGATGAATCCGCCATTGAGGTTTAAGGAAGATCGAGCGGCACTATGGTCTGCTCTCTTGCGTGGAATGATTGACATTACAGTTAGCGATCATGCTCCATGTCCGATTGAGAAAAAGGAAGCTGGACGAGATGATATTAGAGAAGCATGGTCTGGAGTAGACGGAATTCAGATGATACTTAGAGTACTTCTCTCTGAGGGAATCAATAAGGGCAGACTATCATTCTCAAGACTACTACGTGTTAGTTCTAGAAATCCCGCACGAATATTCGGGCTTTATCCAAAGAAAGGTGTGATCCGGATTGGGTCGGATGCAGACTTTGTCATTATGGATCATACAAAGGAAGAAAGGATTTCACCTGATATGATGTTTTCCAAGTGTGAGTGGACTCTGTATGATGGGATGACAATGAAAGGTACTCCACAAATGACCTTTGTCCGTGGGCTGAAAGTATACGAAGATGGTAAAATATTGACTAAACCGGGACACGGAAAATTCCAGGCTATGGGAAGTGGAAATAGGCCTTTAGGAGATTGAAACATGACAGAACTCAAATTTGTATTCGGAGACCCTGATATTTGCTCAGGTTGCATGGTCTGCGTTAACGTGTGTAGTATGTTCTATTCCAAAGTGATTGGTCCCACAAGATCAAGAGCTCAAGTAGTCAGACTTGAACCTGCTCTTGATTTTCCCTTGTTCTGTAGAAACTGTGAGGATGCACCGTGTATCGAAGCATGTCCTGAGGGCGCACTGAGCCGGACTTCAAAGGGAATAGTGATTGTAAATAATAAGAAGTGCAATGGTTCAGGGGCATGTGTTGAAGCTTGTCCATATAATGCAATACATATCCATCCTGATACTGGGAAAGCTATCAAGTGTATCCAGTGTGGACAGTGTGTTGACCGCTGTCCTGCAGATGCGATTTTCACGACTACTACTGCAGATCTGGCAGAGCGCGACAAAGATGGGAGAATGATGGCACTCCATGAAAAGCACAAAGATGTTCTCTATGAAAAGGAGGTTGAGAAATGATACAAGGTCTTGGTGGCGAAATTCTCTGGGTTGATATGACAAAAGGGAAAATCGAGAAGAAACCCATTGATGAAGAACTGTTGAACAAATACCTCCTAGGTGCTGGGTACCTCTCAAAGGTCCTATACGATATGATTCCTGCAGGGACTGATCCTCTTGGTGAGAAGAATGTCCTTGGAATTGCTACGGGCACACTCACTGGGTCAATGTTTCCCCAAGCTTCACGACACGTTGTAGCTGCACTCTCGCCTCTTACTGGCGTCTGGGGTGAAAGTCACGCAGCGGGATTCTTTGGAGCTGAACTGAAGTTCGCTGGATATGACGCCATAATGTTCACTGGAGCATCCTCAGACCCTGTATATCTCAATATTGAAGATTCAAAAGTTGAACTCCTCGATGCCTCACACTTGTGGGGGAAGGATGTCTTTGAAACCGATGATATCCTACGAAAAGGTCAGGACAGGAAATTCAGAACTCTTTCAATTGGACAAGCTGGAGAGAATCTAGTACGTTTTTCTGCCATTATGAATGACCGCGACCGAGCATCTGCACGATCTGGTCTGGGTGCAGTCATGGGCTCTAAGAAAATAAAGGCGGTTTCTGTCAAGGGAACGGGTAAGCTAGATGTTGCAGATCCAAAGAACTACCTCAAACATATGGATATTTTCTACGAGCGGATGATGGCTAATCCTTTCACACCTGGTCGAGTGAAATTTGGTACAACAAGTCTTGTTGAAATGATGCAACACATTGGAAGACTTCCTAGCTACAATATGAAGCAGGGAGTATTTGACGGATACGAGAAGATTAGTGGTGATGCTATCAATGAAAAGTATCTGGTAAAGGCTCGAGCTGACTACTCCTGTCTACAGCGGTGTGGTAGATACACAGCTGTAAGAAAGGGGCCATATGCTTTCGAGGGTGGCGCACCTGAGTTTGAAACTCAATCCTCTATGGGGTCTCGATGTGGAAATGATAATCTGGAATCCGTTCTCTTTGGTCACCATCTGGCTAATCAATATGGAATGGATACAATCTCTTTGGGTGGTACTATTTCATGGGCTATGGAAGCTTGGGATGAAGGTCTCCTTACAGCTGAAGACACAGGTGGCATAGACCTGAGCTGGGGGAATGCTGAAACAATTATCAAACTGACAAAGATGATTGCTCTACGAGAAGGATTCGGAGATGTCTTAGCTTATGGTAGTGCAGCAGCTGCAGAAAGAATAGGTCGTGGCACCGAAAAATTCGTTATGACTGTGAAGAAACAAGAAATAGCTGGTCAAGAACCTAGAGCACAGAAGTCCATGGGCCTTGCGGCAGTGACTGCAGCTAGAGGTGCAGACCATCTCTATGCATTCCCAGTCCTTGATGAAGCTGGTTTTGATAAAGAAATCAAAGAAAGATTCGGCGAACAATACCTACCTGAGATGGCTGATAGGTTAAGCCCCAAGTACAAGGGTATCATGGTTAAAGAGTGCGAAGACTTTATGGTCATGGTGGAGAGTGTGGGTCTCTGCAAGTATGGAACACAGATTCCTCCTGAATTCTACTATGATGACGTTGCACTTACCTTGAAGATACACAACGGGTTGGACCTTACTGGAGCTCAATTGCAAGAGATTGGAGAGCGTATCGTGAATCTCAATCGCCTGTTCAACGCTCGATTTGGAGTCACACGGAAAGACGACTGTCTTCCTGATCGTCTAACAAAAGAAAAGGCTCCTCTGGGTCCGTCGGCAGGAGAGGTTGTAGAACTTGATATGATGCTCACTGAGTATTATGATGTGAGAGGCTGGGACCAAGAAACTGGATTGCCTTTGAAGGAAACTCTCAAACGACTTGGACTAGATGATTAGGCTATCGACTTCACTTGTTGTTCAGTCCTCTAATCACATGAGGCACACACGTTGGTTATTGTGTCCTTTATGCCGTCCACCTTACGGAGGTCGTTGACGACAAAGGAGCTCAAAGCTTCGGGAGTCTTAAAGGCACATTTGATAAGAAGATCATAAGCTCCGTAGATAAGATAGGCCTCTTCGACCTCATCCAGAGCCCGAATCTCTTCAACTATATTTCGCGACTTCGTCGACTCTACCTTGGCCATGATGAACGCAACTATCACTGACATCCCACCATTCGTTCTGGTACTACATCTCTGCTAATTGTTTCATAAATGTTCCCTAAGATACCACATTGTCACTGTGTTGCACAACCGCTTCATAATATTTGTACGGGAACCTTAATAGCCTAGATTTAACCGATTCCGTCTTATCACCGGAGGCCTGTGCTTGTCCACAACAAGTTCCAAATCCAAAACCGCCAAAAAAACGAAAGCAAAGGGTAAGGCGAAACCCTTTGAACCACGCATTCTGGCCTTCTGTTGCAACTGGTGTTCGTATGCCGGGGCAGATTTGGCTGGAACTAGTAGATTGATTATGCCACCACACCTTAGAGTAATTAGAGTAAACTGCACAGGACGTATTGATCCTCTATTTATCCTGCAGGCCTTGGAAGCAGGTGCAGATGGTGTCTTAGTCAGCGGATGTCACGAGGGAGATTGTCACTATGTGACTGGCAATGTATTTTCAAAGAAGCGATTTATGTTCTTCAAGAAGATGCTAGATGAATTCGGATTAGGAGATCGTGTGGATTTCGTTCATGTGTCAGCGGCAGAGGGTGATAAGTGGGCGGCAATAAACACGAAATTTGTAGAGAGAATCAGAAAATTAGGTCCTACGCCAGTGAAGAATGTCACAGATCTCACTGACATATCTATTGATGATGACCACTCACGAAAGGGTCGTATTCATGAGATATTGGTTTCACTAAGTAGTCGATTGGGATATGAACCAAAGAAGCCACTGTATTTCGATCCCGAAGAGGTCGTCGAGGGTTATGGATTTCCAAAGAGAGACCCTGACAAGTGTACTGGCTGCTACGCATGTTACAACGTCTGCCCAGAGGATGCCATTAAGATCGAAGATGTTCAGAATAAACGACGATTTGGAACCTTGTATGCTCAATGCCTTGTCTGTAAGGAATGTGAGAAGGTCTGCCCACAAGAGGCAATAGAGATTGCTCCAGGCTTTGAACTTTTATCATTTCTATTGAACGAACCAATATGGGATTTCGATGTTCCCATGCAGAAGTGCTCTGAGTGTGGTGATTACTTCAATCCAAAGCCATTCTGTGAGAATCTCAAGAAAAAGATTTCGGAGAAGAAAGCAGAAGAGTCTCTGGAAGAACTCAATCTTCCATTCAAACCCTACACGACCTGTTCAGCATGCAAGAGAAAGAAACTCGCACAAGTTGTAGCAGAAGTAGCGCATCCATCTTTGAAACGAATGAAATGAGGTAGAAAAATGCCACAAAATGTCTTTTTGATTATTAATCGCTGCTTAGGATGTGAAGAGTGTGTTGAGGCATGTAAGAGAGAGAATGGTACGGCGCTATGTTTTGTAGATAGTTATCATGGAGTACCTGTCCCATTTCGGTGCGCACATTGTAAGGATGCACCCTGCGAAAAGGTCTGTCCCTCTGAGGCTATTGAGATTAAGAATGATATCGTACTGATTGATGCTGAGAAATGCATTGGATGTCGCTCCTGTGAATACATATGTCCATGGGGTGTACCTGTCTATAGACAAGACCTTGGTAAGGTTGTCAAGTGTGATATGTGTATAGACCTACAGAAGCTCGGTAAGGTTCCTGCATGTGTTGAAACATGTCCCACACAGGCACTTGTCTTTGGAAATCGAGAGGAGTTCGTCGAGGACTATCACGAAACAACAGAAAAACGGATTGAGAAGGCCGGAGGACATGCTAGTAGAATTATCCTGCCACAGGAGGGCTAGAAATGGTCTGCGCTGTTGAAGCTGTTCCATATGAGAAAATCAAGGCACAGTTTAAGAAAGGAGAGAGGATTTCTATTGTTTCCTGTAACACCTGCACACGGTCACAGGATGCAGGAGGGGCCAAGTTAATGGAGGAGATTGCTGGTCTCCTTGTGAAAGAAGTTGGAGTTGATGTTGTAGAAGAGATTGTACTAACAACAGGATGCAATGCCGACTATTATGACCATGCAGATCCTACTGATCAGGTGGATAAGATTCTCTGTCTAGGCTGTTGGGCAGGCTGGACTGTTATCAAACACAAGTTTCCGAATGTTCTAGTAGTTGCAGGAGTTAAAACCATAGGAATACCTGCTCACTCGGATATGCTAAAGGTTGTTGCTCCAGAGGGGGTCGAACTATGATAGTTGTGCTTCGTAGTATGGAGTACGAAAAACTCAAGGAGCATATCGTTGAAGCTGATCGTATAATTCTGTGGTCGTGTAATGACTGTACAAAATACTCCAATCTTGGTGGACGTGAGAATCTCGAAGCTCTGGCGAAAGCACTTGAGAAAGACGGATACAACGTCATTCATCAAGAGATTATTGGAGTGGGTTGCCAACCACCACTCATCCGCCTTCGTTCCAAACATCCTGCTACTAAAGTAATCTTTGAAGAGGGTACAGTCCTCATTGTATTGGCGTGTACTGATGGATTCCTTAAGACGAAGCGGGTCTTCAAGAAGATGAGGGTCATTCAAGTTGGAGAGAGTGTCGGTCTTGGAGTATATTCAAAGGCTGAGGGAATGAAACTGGTCATACCACTTGAAGAAACTGGTCTTCCTCCCTCTATAGAGGGATACACGCTGGAAGAAGCAGCAGAAAAACTAGGGAAGAAAGCAGGACCACTTGTTTAATCTCCATCTAATCGTTTCTGCATAAGGAATTGCCACTCTTTGAAACTTCCAAATTCCACCAAAAAATGAATCAATTAGCGGTTCTGAAAATCAGCGTATACTTTGTTCCAACAATCGCGGATTCTTCAATAACATCATCAACATGCAATTGCACTCTACACAGAAGAGCGAGACCATGGATCAGCACGAGTCCAAGCCCTAATCCTGGCGCAACAGACTCTGCGAGTGAATCTGTATTATTCAGGAACTTCTTGATTTCTTCAGACACTCCACCACCCCGATCACTAATCTCTAGCTTAATTTGACTGCTGTCTGATTGTATCTTTACTACATTGAGCTTATCACTACCGTGTTTGAATGCGTTATCGAAAATATTCCAGAACAGTTCTTTTGACAGACGGCAGGTGAATATAGTGATGTCTTCGCTAATCTGCATTTTAAACTGCTCAGATGTTAGAGAATATTCCTGTATCACTCTATTTTTAGCTGAGTTGATAATTGTAAGAAGATTCTGTGCCTCTAGTTTTTGTTTGAACCGTGTCAGTGTTGCTGTAACATCGCGCATTTCATCAACGAATTTTCCTGCATCGTCCAAACTGTCTGACGCTACATCTATCCAATGATCATTCACAAGGCTAGGGTTTTCTATTAGATCTAAAGCAAGTTTGGCGACTTGAATGTAATTCCTAATATCGTGTTGTACAAGTCCTGACGTTATTTGCGTTACATGATGTTGTTTCTTAAGATCGCGGGTCACAGTTCTCATAAACAAAGTGAGCATAGATGCGCCAGTTACAACCACACTAATAGATTGGGCAATCAGAAATACTGAGTAGACTTCTGGAATGAAAGCAACTGCGGGAAAGATCAACCATGATATACCCCAAGTAAACAGCCCACCTATCAACCACATCTTTGGCTATCCTATGGGTTCTTGAATATCATATACGGTCTTTGCAGAATGCATGCAAACGTAAGCAATGTGAAATCCGGGAAGTGAGAATACTATGTAGAATGGTAAGTTCAGAAATATTCCTACAGCTACGAATCCAGTGAGTATAATTATTCCAATCAAATAGATCGAAATTCTTTTTCGAGTTAACCTTTTACTATGACTTCCATCAGAAATTAAAGTTGCACCCACATACATTGCAGCAAGAGTTAATGCATCAAGGGGGTTTAACCCCTCCGAAGGGAACAATAAAACACAGAGAGCTCCAAAGGAATAGATAACCCAACCAACAGCCCAATATCTGTAGCTTTCACGAGTAGAATATCTGATGAGGCTCCATGTCACAGTCCCGTACAGCGTTAAGAACGACAGTATCAGGATTAAGTCTATGACAATTTGACTTTCTTGCATTATGCTCACGTTCCACTAACTTTCATAATTACACCCTTGAGTATAATATAAGGTAATAGTGTATATTAGTAATATAAACCAACCTTTGCAGGCATGTGCTAGCAAGAATTATGGTCCCTAACTTAATTCACTCTAGGAACAGAGATACTCTTCCTGGTAACGCAAATCTAGCCTTGTTCTGCGGGTCATATTCCGGTTTCTCTGAACTGTGAATGACCACCTCAAGCTTAAACTCATTACCTATATGCACGGCCGAGTCTTTCAATGCCATCATCTCCTCTTTTGAGTTAACAGAGTGATCCCATAGACCATTTTCTTTTGCGATTCTATCAACAATACCCTTGACAGCCTTCCCGTGTTTCCTGAAATCTTCATTTGCCATAAGGTGTTTCATGATATCTCCTACAACCATAGGTAGATTGGCGTCACGAATACTATTGATGGCTTTGAACATCCATTCAGGAGCGACATATACATGGACTTTCTTCGCCCTCTTACCTTTCAGTAATTTCTTAATTTCACGGATATCTCGAATTGTTGATTCGACAACCTGGTGTGCATTCTCAACATTTCTATCAATCAGATTCTTGTCAGGCTTGGGCCATGCACTTAGTGAAACATAATCATCATGTCCCATCTTGGACCACAATTCTTCACAGATATGCGGGGTCATCGGAGCTCCTAGACGAACCCACTTATCACAGACATAAGCCATAGTTCTTTCTTGTTCTTCTCTGGGAACTCCCTCGCGATTTAGATAGTGGTTCACAGCACGAATCATCTCTGATGATACATGAATTGCATACTCTCTCAATCTAAAATTATCAATCATGTCCGTACAATCTTGAATTAGTGAATTGACACGTGACAACATCCACCTTGTTACCATTGTCGGATTGTCTTTCTTTGTATATTCCCGAGGTGCTTTCTTCGCATACTTTGATGTAATCTGGATGAACTGACGCATTCTATTTCTCATAGATGGAACATCTTTCTCACGCCAATCCATTAGAGTGCCAGGCTCAGCAGCTGATATCGCATAGATTCTGAAAACATCAGCACCATATTTCTCAGGTATCTCTACTAAGGGAATTACATTTCCCTTACTCTTGCTCATCTTTTTGCCTTCCATATTCATGTGTTCACTTAGGCTGATGAGCTGTATCCAGTGCTTCTCAGGGAAAATTGCAACATGGTGGAAGATTGCGAAGCTCAAGTGATTGGAGATATGAGAAGGTGCAGTATGACGTTGATCATTTGGATACCAGTACATGAACTCGTTCCGCATGGTCTTCAATAGTGCTAGATCAATCTCAGTAATCTTGCTCACTTTAGCAGGAGTCCCTTTTCCTAGGAATACATGTTCAAAGAACTCGTATGTCAGCTGTTTAGGTTTCAGCTTATTATTCGTGATGTGATGAGCAATAGTATAGAATGCCATGTAAATCGTTGAGTCTGACAATGATTCAATAATCCACTCCGGATCAAAGGGTAATCTTGTACCAATTCCTCTACGACGAGCACAAGGTCTCTGTGCTAACCAATCAAAAGTAGCCTCGAACAGATTCCTGAATATGTCCGGAGTTATTCCCATCTGTGCTAATGCTCTACTAGATTCCTCTTTCCACCCTGGGCTCAGGTAGTCTAAGAACCACTGACCTGCAAACACTCCCACTTCGATATTGGCTCCACATCTGCAAACGACAGGACGTTGATCTGGCTCATAGAATACATCAACTCTGTTTATGGTTTCCAACCAAGATACAACATCTTCTTTGACATCCTTGATGGCACGACCTGAGAATTGTGCACAATTATCCAACATGACTCCATCATAGAACTCTGCTTTGTAGATTTCTTGCGTGGCATCTTCCAGTTTCTCACTTTCCGTCTGAGCCTTGATATCTCTCTTTTCAACAGAGTCCTTGGCAGGATACTCACTGTACCCCTTCATATCAATCATGCCAATTATCTCAATATCACGTACATCTTTAGCTGAAATCTCGTACTGCTCCAAGTCAGAGGGATCATCCTTTAGGTCTCTTAAGGCAACATAGTCAAAGGGTGCATGACCTGGTACTGAATAAACCACTCCCGTTGCATTTGTCGGGTCAACAAATTTTGCAGGTAAGATTGGTATTTCATGGTCATCATGAATAGCTCTGAATGTTTTACCAATAATTTTAGAACCTGGAAATGTGTCGATGATTTCTACTTCTTTTGCTTGTAATTTCAGTTTCTCTGTAGCTGCTTTAGAGATTATCCATTTCTCTCCATCAACCATGGCCCAAACATACTTTGCCTTGGGATTGATCCACATATTTGTGACGCCAAAGATTGTTTCTGGACGCAAGGTAGCTGCAACCAAGAAGCCATCCTCAAATGGCCATTTGATGGCTGTGAATTCTTTGATTTTGGCTGAAGCTCCTTCCAATATGTCGTCTTCACCAACTGGATTTCCATCTTGCGGACAATACAGTAGTGGATAGTTACCCTGCTTAACGTACCCTTTCTCCATAAACTTCTGATACTGCCATTCAATGAACTTGTTGTATATCTGATCTCCAGTAGTAAATCCTCTTCTCCAATCAATACTATATCCTAGAGCATTGAAGTCCTGAGAGATGACCTTTGCAAAGAACGATGCAGTGGTCATAGCATCCTTGAACTTGGCTAATTGTGCATCCACTTTCTCCTCAGTATCAAAGTAAAGACGCAGGTCTCGTTTGTACATCTCAATTGCATCAGGGTCTCCTGCTAGGACTCTATCGACCATACCCTGTATCGGAGTACCAGTCATATGCGAAGCCATCGGGAACAGCACATTGTATCCCTGCATACGTTTGTAACGAGCAATCAAATCACCAACAGTATAGGTCCTGCCATGACCAATGTGTAAGGCACCATTCACGTAAGGATATGGAACCGTCAAGAAGAACTTCTTACGCTTGGAATCAGGATTCGCCTCGAAGATTTTGTCCCTTGCCCAGCGTTTTTGCCATTTCTTCTCAATCTTAGCAAATTCACTCATGTCTAGTAACCTCTCTTGATACTGAAGGAATATTTGAATCCAAGATGATGTCCTCTATAAAGGACTCGCAAAAGGAGCATGTGTTAGTTAGTAAGAACGCAATCCATCCTGGCTCACTCTCTCCGCTATGGGTGAAGCAGGTTGCTTATTAGAGCTATGGTCAACTTGGATTGACCTCTTACCAGAAAATGGATTTTCAATGACTAATTTGGTGATTATTAGAACACGTGTTCTAATAATGTGAAGTCATACACCGCTTCATATCTTTCTTGAAAGCAATATGCACATTAGTTGACAGAAGGACTTGTTATGGTGAAGGCTAACGTTGATGCTGTGGATATCGATCCAAAGACTGGTACAACTCTTGGTTTCTACTCATTTGGTGAGGAGCGTCCAAATTTACTGATAATATCCGCCATGGATGGTGGTTCAGCTACAGACGTTTACGCTAGCTATCTCATAATGAAGTATCTTGAGAACCTCGAACGAATTATTGGTTCTGTAACAATCCTTCCAGTAGCTAATCCTCTAGCTTTTAGACTTGGAGCAAAGGTCTCTCCGCTTGATTCGAAGGATCTTGATTCTGTGTTCCCTGGTGATGAACATGGAACAATTACAGAACGTACCGCGTGGGAGATTTGGAGGCGCGCCTCACAAGCTGACTATATTATCCATCTAAAGACCGGTCGACAGAACTGTGTCAGCCATGTTGTTGCAATGCATCGGGAGTATATCCATGTGAGGAACGTTGCATCACAGATTGCTTTACCATTCACTGTACAGTGTTCTGGACAGAGAGGAACTTTGACAACTGAAGCAGCCCATGATGGTATCCCGATAGTATCAATAGAGATGAGAGGGGATGTTGATCAAGTAGACTCCCAAGCTGCAGTTGAAGTTCGTGAAGCCATTCTCAACTTCATGAAGCTGAAGGAAATGATATCCGGAGAGAAGATAGAAACCGCTGTTACAATGACTGGGAGGATGCAGCACATCAATGTTGAAACAGAAGGCTTCTTCGTACCTCGAGTGAATCTGGGCGAAACAGTACAAAGTGGCAATGTGATAGGTACCGTACAAGACACGATTGATGTCATATCTCCTTTTGATGGTGTATTAATTTCGCTGAGTCGTATGAATTATGTTTTTGAGGGTGATATCGTTGCCAGGATTGCACCTCCTTTGGGAGATTTTCGAGCATCTACTCAACCAGATACTGAAGAACCAACGCCTGTGCGTAGGAAATGGTAGAAATGAGTGACGAGTTTGGTGAACGGCAACATCTCATGCGAATAAATGTTGGAGATACGAGGCTTCGGGATAAAGGCAAGCTTCTCCTCGTTGGAAGTTGTATGGACCGGTTTCCGGAAATAGTGAAAGAATTTTCAGACAGAGATGGTGGTCAAGCAGTTCTTCATGTATGCCTTGAAGAGACTCATGTGAATCAAGCAGGATTCAAGATTGGTTCAATCGTCAAGTATTCTGGTATATCCGAGATTACTGCTTTAACGGTTGATGGAAGTCCACATTGTGTACAGCTCCATTATGTCATTGATGATGTGAAACGACACTTTGCTCCTGAGATTGAAACCAAGCACTTTGTTGTCGAGAAAGGAAAAGTGCACGAGATTTCAACTAATGCTGTGAAGAGGTCTAGACATCTGTCTAAGATTCAAAAGATGTTGAAGTAGTATGTTTTAGAACCAAGGTAGTATGAATCCCGCCTGCTTCTTGTATTCGTTGTATTCATCTCCATATTGCAGGACAAGTTTTCGTTCTTCGAAATACGCTCCAATAATTGTGTACACGATCATAGAGAGTGCAAACATAATTACTACTGGGAATGGATAGATTAATGCCATAGCTCCAAAGATCAGGATTGTAGCTAGGTAGAGTGGGTGTCTTATTTGTGAGTAAAGCCCTCCAGTAATAAGCTCAGGTTTTCGGTCAGTTCGCATATCGGCAACAGTACTCACAGAGATGACCTGCGAAGCCTTAGCCGCAACTATGATTCCTCCGATTGCAAATAGAATACCTACCCAAACAGAAGTGGTTGTATCTGACTTGGATCTGTGATGAAATATAACCAGTTCCAGAATTGCATTGATAGAAATGCAATCAGTAGAGTTAGCATACTCGTGAAATTGAAAATTCCCGCATATCCTTTCTTGCCCCACCTGTCAATTATCCGTTCCTTGACTTTTAGTGATGATACCCCACTATGTTGTATTCCAAAAAGCGTCGATGCCAGTATTATCCAAACATATTCTATCACTTTGTTCACCTTACTGAGAAATATCCTATCAATGAGACCCACGACAGAACTCTTATAAGTTAACTATTGTTTATATAACTATTGTTAATTAATTTTAGGATGAGTACATTATGAGTGAAGTAGCTAAGAATCCTTTCACACCGATTGAGATGTGGGATGATACAATGGTCATCGTAAACAAAGATGACGAAAAGAAACACGTCGATGCCAAGCACTACAAGATTCGTTATCTTGTTGGTGAGAGCGAGGACAAGCGTTTTGTTGATGGTGGTACTGAAGAAGTGGCTTCTTTTTCTGAGAAGACGCTTTTCCTCACACCTTCAATTCACAGGTTAACTGGTGATCCGTTCCATTATGACCAAGGACGGCTCGAAAGTGTGAGTGGTAAGGACCGAATTAGTGAGCACACCAAGGAATTACACAGACATGCAGCTTGCGACGATCACAGTACAGTCGAGGTAATCTTCGAGAGCCCTGGTGTCGAGTGTTGCGCCATGTCAAAAGAGGAAGCTGACAAGAAACAAGTCCCTCTACAGTATATTGCTGGATATCTACTAGGTAAGAATGATGGTTTGTTGAAGGTTGCCCTTTCAAAGACTGTTGTGGATGATGATCATGAATACTACGAAAACATCCACATAATTCCTGAATCTGCCATCAAGCAATTAGCTTGTCTTGAGTAGAATCAGAACATCAATGAGGATGACGCCTAATCCTCTCCCTGGTCTATCTGTCCCCACACAGCTAGACCACTTTTTGTTTAGGTGTTGTCCTCTCCCATTGTGGGGTTTCTTCTTTGTACGAGGTTAAATGCTCCCATCAAAATGAAATTGTATGAAAGGACTAGGTAAGTGGACTAGTGCTGTGGATGCAGTACGAAGTGCGCGACTGAAAGCCCAAGAGAAGAAGCCTTCTCAAGGGAAGTCCTTACTCTCCGAAAAAGAACTAACATCAAGTTCTGGGGAGTCCGCGGCTGTTCACTTTGCTCAATCGAGTCTTCTTAGCTTTGGTGACAAATCTGAGAAGAGTGATAATGACCCCGCCGTGGTAAGAACTGTTGGAAACGCTCGCTGTTGCTGGAAGTGATGTTCCAACATTCAAACAGGAGAAGGAAGCCAGGTCTTCAGGAGGGATTCCATCCCGATGATAGCTGACAAAGCTCCTGCTAATTTTTTTATTTCTTCGGAATTACGAAAAGGTGGTAACACTGGCAGGGGAAGGGTGGAACATAGAAATTTCTTACAATTGAGGTTCACTCACTTTATGTAAGATTTAGGTTATATTTCAACTCTCATCTACGTCAGCTTATTCTCCAGGGACTGATTGAGGACACTACTGCCGTGACGGGCAGAATTCATCTTCAATAGTGTAAAATTGCCATATGTATGTATGAGGATAACGTATTTTCTTGAAAGAATGTCGAAAAAAGCTGGTACACCAGCTCACTCATGCTTAAACTTATATAGCCTTAGAAGAGCGCTTGGGGAAGCGTCTCTCTTTGGCTGCAATTTTGTACCTCGTTTTGATGTACATTACCGGCTGTATTTCAAGAGAGAAACAATTTAGGTGACAAAAATGGCAAGACCAGTACGTGCATCAACCCGAGTAAAGGGTTCATCTATCTGCTCCGTATGTGGTGGCAGTGAATTTTATCAAGATCACGCTCGTGGAGAATCAATCTGCACTTCGTGTGGTTGCGTAATAAATGAAAGAAGTCTGGATACGGGTCCTGAATGGAGAGCCTTTACGGCTGAAGAGCGGAATGCAAGAGCTCGGACCGGCTCACCCATGACTTTGACAATGGCTGACAAGGGTCTAGCAACAACCATTGGGTGGAGCGATCGTGATGCAAATGGTCGAGCAATTGCTGCTAGCAGTCGTGCTGCTATCTACCGGATGAGGAAATGGCAAATCCGTACACTTGTGCACAGCTCACAGCACAGGAATCTGAGCATTGCAATGAGTGAAATGGACCGACTAACCTCTCAATTAGGTGTTCCCCATGAGACCAAAGAAACATCTGCTTTGATATACAGGAAAGCACTCAGCAGACGTCTTGTTAGAGGAAGGAGCATTGAAGGAATGGTGGCTGCAACAATCTATCTGTCCTGTAGAATTCACAAGATTCCAAGACAACTTGATGAGATTGTTACAGAAGCTCGAGTCAACAGGAAGGAACTTGGTCAGTGTGTCAGGCTCATTCTGAGAAACGTTGACGTGAAGGTACCAATTCCATCAGCAAACGATCTAATGCCCAGAATCTCAGCAGATCTCGGTCTTGACGGAAAGACAGTCCATACAGCTATGAGTATCATCAATGAAGCACGTGAAAAAGGAATCACTGCTGGTAAGGACCCAGGTGGTCTTGCTGCAGCTGCGCTCTATATTGCTGGTATCATTGAAGATGACAGGCGAACTCAGAGAGAAATTGCTGAAGCATCTAATGTGACTGAGGTCACTGTCAGGAACCGCTACAAGGACCTGGCAAATAGCTTGAAGATTACTATCAAACCATAGTGGTTGGGATTTTTCCCAACTACTTTCTTCCTTTTTTATACACTACATTTTTTTGTTGCTTGTTCTATACGATTATTGAATAAAATGAACCAATTCATTCTTGCTCTTTGTGGATTTCCTGCTTCTGGTAAATCAACACTTGCAGACGCTATTCAGCGTGCATTGAAGTACGAGGTTGAGATTGTAAGGACTGATGAATGGCGAGATGATGAATACTACACCGATTGGAAACCCGAAAAGGAAAAACCAGTTCGCCAAAAAGCACTAGCAAGAGTCAGGACTCTGATTGCAGAGGGGAAGAGTGTCATCCATGATGATACTAACTATTACACAAGTATGCGACACGAGTTGTTCAAGATATCAATAGAGAATGAATGTGGATTTGCGATTGTCCATGTTGCCACACCAGTATTAGTGGCTCTAGAATGGAATAAGGAACGTGAGGATTCAAAAATTCCTGATAGTGTAATCCATGATATCTTTGAACGATTTGACAATCCTGGGACTCGTTATCTTTGGGATAATTGTGATCTTGAAGTTCGTTTAGATCTGCAAGAAATTGATAGGGTCGTGCCAGAAATCTTAGAAATCCTTGAGGAGCTTGAACCTGCAAGAGAACCAAAACCAAGGTTGATTCCAAGCACTCAGTTTGAAAGATTAGATACCGAAACGCGGTTGACTGTATCAGAATTTCTTGAGGAACACCCAGAATTAAGAAACAATAGAGAGGTATCAAAGATTAGAAGACATGTGCTTCGCATGGCATCCGAAAGAGGGGTTCCATTGAAAGGTGTACATTCGCTTCTTTGGGAAGAATTAATGAAATTGATATAATGGCGGCCTCATAAGAGAATCGAACTCTCAACGCTTGCACGTTCATGGGTTTGAAGCCCACGGGATCGGACAACCGATCCTGTAGAAGGCCAATATTGGACTTGTATTCCTCAAAATTCCGAGACCAATTTAAATTAAAGGTACCGGCTAATGACTTCTAGAGTTCCCCTTTTCCACTCGATACTTTTCTTAGCTAATTCAGAAGCAATGTTTCCTGGAAGTGGTTCCTCACGCGGTAATGACTCTATGTTTGATAACCAACCTGAAGTTGTGAGTGCAAGTGGATGTATACTACCTTCTCCCTCAGTTGCCTTAATCATCATCTCTCTCCCATGGGCTACCTGATAGTATACCTCGCTTTGAGGTGCCTTCTTCAGAATCTTGTAAACAACTCTGTCCCAACAGGTCTTAGCCACTAGAGCTCTTCTAAGCTTAGATTTATCTTCTTCAGGAAGTGACTTGAATTTGTTTATGGAATCTTCGAAACTCTCCATAATGTCATCCAAGTACACCTTGAGCGCGACTTCATCCTTTCCTTGAGCACTTATCTCAACTGATGAGTCCTTCTCATCCACTTTGATTGAAGCAAATGCCTTCTCTCCCGCAATTTGTAGTGAAAATTTTGCATTCCCTTGAAAGATTGCACTTTCCGCTTCACTATATTCTTCTAGAATTACGTTTGGTTTAGAAGCAATAGCATACCACACAACTCTGAATACTGCAGCAGAATCTTCGGAGCTATACCTCTGTATCTGAGAAACTTCCGCCATATTGTCAGTCAAATTCACTTGTCTAGGCCTCCCTCAAGGACTCTTTCTACTATTTACTGGCTTCCTTAAGAAGTTTAGTTGTCGCAGTTTCAACGTCTTCTTTTCTTACACCAATTGCTGCATTCATCACAATATAGCAATGAGGATAACTATCTGTTGATGATCCATATTCTCCTTTCTTAACAGCTCTGGGGCCAGTCACTCGTGCATTATAGAGCCTTGCTTCAATTTGTGCTGTTGTCATTGGCATACCTATTGCCACACTGATGACCATTTTCTTAGTGATTCTTAGACCAATATGAACAGGCACAAGAGAGTCCATAATTTTCCAACCTCATCAATTGTAGAATCAGTCATAAAACCTTCCCACACACTAGATTGCGAGCTTAGAGCAGTTTAATTGGAGGCTTGCCAAACAATATGTCATGGTATCTAGGTCTCTTGAGAAGATGATGCTCATAGCTGTAGGTCTTTCAACTGCTGTAATTATTGGAGTTCCAGTATTACTTTATGCGATTAATACAATGTCGTACTCTACTCATCTTCAGGATGCACAGATGGCGGCTGGAGATATCTTAGATGCTACAGAACGAATGGATACAGGCGAGGTGGATAATCTCACCATACGCGTTCACATTCCAACTGGTATGTTGATGATTGCTGACGGATCTACATTAACGATATCTGTGCTAATTGATGGCCAAACTTCAAGTTGGTCTGATTCTTACATTCATCAGATTGTCATTAATCCCCCTACTGAAGCAGGATATTATGATATAGAATTCACAATGGTTTCGAATGTAATCAATATATCATACACATGGATTCCTCTATAGCTGCATGGCTATCGTGTAATCGTATCTCTTTCAATTCAGCATAACGTTTTTCAATGAAATGCAATAAAAATATCGATTTTCTACAATCTGACCATGTGCTCTTCTATCGAGAAACCTGTTCTCGTATCGCGATATATTCTCCTAGTCGGCCCTAATGGATAATCTCATCAGGTAGTTTGACCCCATCTAACTTGATTGCAATCTTCGTATAATTTGTCCCAAATCGGTGCAGCTGTTTACAATCCTTTTTCAATGTCAAAAACCTGCTCACATTCAAAGAGCAGTGCAATATTACATTCTTGTATGAGTTCATATACTCACAGGACCATAAAACATTATGAACGGACTAGGGATGTGGCTCATCTCTAAGGATAGAGCCATACTGAAAGCCCGGAGGAAGAAATCTTCTTCTCATGGGAAGTCCGCACTCCCCCAGAGGTCACCAGCCTTGAAAGGGGAGTCCGTGGCCGACTCTTGTGACCAGACTTCACTTGTGGAGTTTGTGAGGGGTAAAGACCCTGCCATGGTAAATGCTGTGGAAACACCGTCTGCTATCACACCATCTGGTGAGTGTGAGCCAATGCAGCGGACAGAAACCGAGTCCCATCGGAGGAACGATGTTCCAGTGAAGAGGGGCAAAGCTCGTGACACTTTGAAAAACATTAGTTTTTCAGATGCTGGCGACAGCAGTCGTGAGAAAGGTGGAACACAGGAGTCTCTTACAGTTCACTCACAATTGTAAGATACAGAGTCGTAACGTTTTTAATCAGGCCACAAGTTCTCGCCGTCAATAGCGCTCTAGGCGAGGAATAAATTCATGACTGAAGATACCGGAAGGATAGAAGACACTGGTGCGGAAGAAGACACCTCAGAGCCAGAAGTAGAGGTCGAAGAACCGGTTAAAGAAATAGAAGTGGAAGAGACGAAAGAAAAGAAACCTAGAGCAAATCCACTTGGTTTAATATTCAATCTTAGAATGCTTCGAAGATTTATTCAGATTGGTTTCTTCTTTGCGATAAACGCTTACATCTTTGTAGCATGGTTTCACATGCCCAACGTTACTAGACTATTTGTTACAATTAGGGATATGTTACCCACACTCCCAATACTAGCTCCACTTCAAGCACCATTTGCTACAATTTCTGGATCTTTTGATACACTTCAGGCAACATTCACTACGGGTATATTTCCATTTTTCACACTGGGTGCAATGATAATAATCCTGATTTTTGTTGGTCGAGCTCCATGCGGGTGGATTTGTCCAATTGGCACAATGCAAGATTTTGTTACTCTACCCAAGAGAACAAAGGCACGTCCGTCTCCATCAACTGAGAAAGAACTTAGGAAAGTTAAATTATACATCTTTGTCGTTGTTGTTGGCTTGGCAATATGGATGGGAATTGCACGAGCTACAGGAACTGCTGAAACACTTGAGGCAGCACTTGCTGGTTTTGCCAACGATGCTTTCGCTCCATTGAATCCTGGTTACATCTTATTCGTGGTCATTCCAAATCAGCTTTGGCCAACAAGTATTAGCACCATATGGTACTTCAGTACATGGGGTTTTGCACTAATACAAGTTGCATTTGTTACCGTCATGTTCATCATTTCATTTTGGTTTCCAAGATGGTTTTGCAGATGGCTTTGTCCTGCAGCATATCTCTACGGTATATTTTCTAAAGAGTCCTTGATTGGCATTGGTAGGAATCCTGCTAGATGTACTCCTGATACTTGCAATGTTTGTGAGGTCGTATGTCCTATGAATATCAGGATTCGGAAATTTCCATACCAACATATGCATAGTCCTGATTGCATTATGTGCTTAGATTGCAAAAGCCATTGTCCTACTGATGCAATAGTTTTGAGGTTCTCATAGATCTGATACGCTAGTAGTCTTGAGCACCTCTTCAAACTCACTATTCAATTTAGAAAAAGCCTTGATTAATTGAAGACCATACTCGGTTACTTTAGCTCCTCCCCCTCCAATAGTACCACCCTTGTAGGTTTCAACGATACGAATACCGAGTTTTTTTTCAATCTTCTTAATGACTCCCCATGCATATCGATATGACATTCCTAGTTTCTGTGCACCTTTAGTAATAGTCCCCTCTTCATGAACTGCCTGCAATATTGCACAAGCCCCCGGACCGAAAATATACTCTCCATCTATTTCAAACCACAATTTGTAATTGGGTTTTAGATCTTGAGTTTTCTTCATTCAATAGCCCTCCACTCAACCTGAAGACCACAGGGCGTGGAATTAATTGACTGTTTAATGACCCCAACGGAGTCTTTCGCCCTTTGTTTCCTTCTTGAAGGCTTTCTTCACAATTTTCCAGTGATCTGCACAGAGGTAAACCTTTCTTGATCGGGCATCCTTCACTTTGAAACCAGAGGAGGAAACACTCTCCATGATTCTCACTGTAGCAAAGGATCTCTTCGATGGCTTTCTACAGCCGACAATACTGCATTCTTTTGTAGACGACACATTCGACACTTCAACTGTTTATCAGTGCTTAGACATTATAATGTTAGTGTATATGGTTCAATCATGACCCGTTCTAGGTGTTAGAACCGGACCCTTTGTGAAGTCAAACATGTTTATGGTTTCTTCATTCATTGAGAGTTTGACCACTTTGGTATTGTCTACAATTCCGGTCCGACATGCTGACAATTCATGCTTCTTGGCGACTTGTTTCAACTCTGAAAGATTCTCCTCTTTTATAGCGACTAAGAATCCAAGAGAGATATACATGCGGAGCCAATCCTCAAGTATGATTTCTGCTGGCCGGGCTCTATCAATTGCATCCAAGTCTATGGTTCCACCCATTCCAGAATATTCTAACATCATTGCTGCTGTGCCTGCAATCCCAGCAACGGACACATCCTTTGATGCTGTAACAAGTTGTCTATCTGCAATATCATTCATTACTGAGAGGCGTTTTACTACACTTTCAGAGGACCGACCTGTTACCGAGTCCCATCCTAGCTTATAGTGAATACCTCTTTGGCCCGTTCTATCAAAAAGAACGACAAGAACATCATCTGCTTCCGCTCCTCCTGCGGTAAGCAGGCTACTCTTCTGAACAGTTCCAGTTGCAGATCCTACAACATACGTTGATGAGGAGTGAGGATTGGTATGTCCTCGAACTATGGGTATCTTGAATGTATGAGATCCAGTGATTAGCCCATCCAGAATGGCTTCCCCAATCTCTGGGTCTGAATATGATAATGCTACCGCAAAAGAAGTTGGAGTTCCACCAGCTGCATAGATATCCATGACATTTGCTAAGACGGCATTGAATCCAGCTGCACGCGGGTGTTCCAAGCACAAATCTTCTACAATCGCATCCGTTGTGAGAAGAACAAAATCATCTGAATTAGTGCTTATTACGGCTGAATCCTCCCCAAGACCATGTGGTGTATCTCCCTTGAAAGAACTCGCTCGAAGCTTATCGATAATTGATGGTAGTACAAACTTGCGAGATATTCCGTCAAAGCTAACCAACATCGTGAGAATATCATCAAGGCGAGTCAAATGATTGAACAACCCTATCTTATGGTCCACTCATAAATCCAATCGCGAAGGCAGCCTGACCTAGCAGGATGCCAATACCAAGTAGTGATATTCCTATCATGAAATAGATGAGCGCTCTCATCTCAGGACGAATCTCTTCAAACACTACATTTCACCTTCGCGTATCTGCGATGGTCTTTGTGATGCTTATAGACATTTTGGGATGTGCAGTACCGATAGGTTATAACCTAAATCTTTCATCTCTTCTTCGCTAGTTTTAGTAATTCATCCAATCTCTTTTGACTGCCTAATAAAACCTTGATTTCTCTCTCCAATTTTGTTTTGGAAGTTTCATACTTTGGTCTTGAGATGTCCCCAATTTTGAACTTGGCATCAATTCTGCTAATCTCTTTGTCAAATTCATTCAAAGTCTTCTTGATTCCCTTTGCCCACTTCTTTCCTGTCTTTATTGCTTCTTTGAGGTTAGAGCGAAGATCCTTGATAGTTTGAAGGATTTCCACTCGTTGCTCTCTATAGACTTCTTTATCCACAGTTCCTGCAATTTCCTCCAGTTTGGCTAAACGCCCTTCATGCTTATCAAGGTCCTCAAGTATTTGCTCAAGGACAATTTTCTTCTTTACAGAGATGAGTTCTCTTCTGCGTGTTTTCATTTGCTCAAACTCTGCACGTAAGGTTTCAGCACGAGCTGTTAGAACAGTCTTATCTGCCTGTCTTAGCTGCAAAGCTTGTCTCGTTGCTTTTGTCTTTTCGATTATCCTATCTAGTTCTTTATCTATCACAACAAGTTCTGCATGTGCTAATAGTATTGCAGCAGCTTCAGAGGATATATTTTCAATAGTCACTTCAAAGTGTGGCAAAGAAACAGGCTCAATCTCCTGAATTTCTTCAGAAAAATCAAGGTCTTGTTCTATTGTATCTTCATTTTCTATCTCACTTTGCGGAAGTGGTTCACCGCAGAGCTTGCAATACTTTCCTTCTGGAACTTCAAGACCACACGATGGGCATGTAACAAGTAGTTCTGGCATTTTTTGCTCCATCCACTACATAGACAGGTCTGACTATTCAAACCTAATTAATCAATCAACAACTCATGTCAGCGTACCTAATCGACCAGCGACTTCGTCGAGTTGGGCCTTTGTTGTAACAATTGTACTGACACCATAGGTTGGTAGTACCTTCAACTCTTCAACCAAGAGCGCTATTGCCTTTGTAGAATCGATCTCCTTCTTATCTAAGGAACCATCTGGAAATGTGAGTGATGCCTCAACCCACTTCGCCTTCGTATCGTCGGCTGGGAAAAGGCAATAGATGTAGTCATCGTTACTACATATGAAAGATGGCGAGGTTTCCCAAGCATGGGCGAGCATCGCACCAAAGTCTTTTGCATTCGTAGCTTTGTCGGCCATTAAGAATCATCCTCAGGGCTAGATGTTATACAGAACATCGAGATTGCTAACTTATTTGTTTTGCTCATGGATTGTCCAAGACTTATGGTCTGTGCCACGCAAAGGAGTAATGGGCTATCTCACCATTACTTTTTACAGTAGCGATTATGAACCGCTTCCGAACACTTGTTGCTAATCTTCCTGCTCTAACAATATCTAATGGGACTACTCCATCTTTCTGGGGGATTACATGAACAAGAAATGGTGCGTGGTCTAGTCCTGGCCCTTTTTCGTATACAGCAAAATCCGTACCAAATTTCAAACCAGGACGTATAACATAACCAAGTTCGCGCAACTGTGAATAGACTAGAAATCGATCATTGAATTCATCCGATATCTTTTGACCAAGATCTAGAATCTCTTCTAAACTGAGAATATGGTCATCCTTTGAATCCAGAACCTGTAATCTTGATTCTTTCGTAAGGTATGCGCACTCTAGGAGAGATAGCTCTAGTGGTTTATCGAATACCGAAGACTTTGGTTTTCTGATGCCCACTGGTTGTCCAAAGTATCCCTTATCGTAGAGCGGCATTCCATGCTCTGGATTCCAAACAATAGCTCTGTCACCCACCAATCTAGCTACTGCTATGGCGGATGTTTCATCTGTCAATTCATAACACCTGATTACATGTTGAGAGTGAGTGATAATGTCCTGATGGTGATAGCGGCATCCTCCCCAAAATTGGCAATATCCTCCATCATGTTGATGAAGTCTCGGAATCGTAGTAGGATGGCTAATGGAATTTCAGCAGGATATAGCAGGGACAAAGTCTCACGTTGTAGGACATCAATTTTCTTCTCTAGAGAACAAATAGCATCAGCTTTTTTCATTGACTCTTCCATGTTGATTGATAGAAATCGTACTGCTTCTCGCTGTTGAGTAATCTCTTCGATTACTAGCTTGCTCAGTTTACCAATCTTCTCTTTCAATTCTCCCTCTGGAGTCCAATTGTCGACAATAGCTGCCAAGTCGTACAAACACCATTCTGCACCGTCAATCAATTTGTCGTTGTAATGTACAAGTCGGAGAAGATCTTCTCGTTGCATCAAAGTAACTGCTTTAGCCAGCTCATTCAATAGAGTGCGCTTAAGGTCATCACCCTTTTCTTCAAGAGATGTTACCTTCTCTAAATCCTCTTTTGTAATCGAGCCCTTTCCTGCCAACCAATCTGTTACTGCATTTGCAACCATCTTGCTTGCAGATAGAGCTACTCGGAAATGTTCCTCCAACATCTGAGTAATATTGCTAAGTTCTGACTTAAGGAACCTATCGTTATCTAGAACCATCTTTCGCACCTATCTTTAGCTGGAGTGCTTTGGAGTATCTTTTTAATTCTTCTGGACATCGCACACAGTGAGGATTTGCTCTATGGAACTGTGGCAGATTATCGTTGCACTCATTCAGGGTCTTGTGGAATGGTTACCTATCAGTAGTGAAGGTCAGATTGTATTCTTTATCTACAACTTCACATCCGTTCCTACAGACGAGATACTCTCTCTTGTTGTATGGCTACATTTGGGCACCTCATTAGCTGTCATTGTACGATATCCTAGGATCATCCTGGATCTAATCTCTTTGAAAGACAAGGTCTTATTGAAACGCCTCATTATAGCTACTATTGGGACTGCAGTGACTGCAATTCCTCTCTACTTCTTCCTAAAGAGCAGTATGTCTGTATTTCAAGGTGAGATATTGAACATACTTGTTGGAGTTCTACTCCTAGTGACTGCAATTGTGTTGTATCTTCCAACACGTCAGACCACTGATACAGACACAGAACTTGAAACACGAGAAGTAACAGATAGAGAGGCAATTGTGACCGGACTAGTCCAAGGTACAGCTGTACTCCCTGGACTCAGTCGTTCAGGAGTTACTGTTTCTTCTTTACTAATGCAACGAGTCGACAAAGAAACAGCTTTACGATTCAGTTTCCTGATGAGCGTACCTGCAGTATTTGGAATTCTCGCAATAGAGATTATCACAGGGAATACTATTCCTTCAAGTGTTTCACTTGTAGATCTGGTTCTCATCGAAGCAATTGTGTTCATTGTAGGTCTTGCATCAATGGAGTTTCTCCTTCGACTAGCTAGAAAGATAAGCTTCTGGAAGTTATGTCTAGTCCTAGCTCTAATTGCAATTGTATTAGGAATTCCAACATTCTTCTGATTATTCGGCACGTTTCTGGAACATTATAGCTATTGGAGCGTTAGCTTTCCTCCACTCAGCAAGTTTTCCCTCATAATTAAGGGGAATTGGATGCCTACCATGATTTCCTATAATGATGAATAGAGTATCATCTCGGGCCTGACGAAGCAGGACTTTAATCCAATTATCAGTGCGGCGAACAATCTTCTCAAGGAGTGTCTTTGGAGGAGTCCGATGACCATATTGAGCATAAAGGCTTTCAAAATCAAGAAAGTGTAGATACAGTAGCTCACTCTTGAATATGTGCTTGGTTGATTCGATATAGGTTGCCATGTCATCTCTGGGATTAACAGTATATTCTGGTCCAAATCCAAAGGCTGCCATATCTTGCTCTCGACAGATAACACGTGTGACTTTCCCATATGATTTCACGTGATTGATCAAGTGGAAATCTTGATGAGGTCCATGAAGCAAGGTCTTGATCAATGGTACTGCGTATGGGTCTTCTGTTTCAATGACCGCAAGCGCCTCCATATTTTTGATCAATGCTTCTGGTTTGTAAACAACTGCCTCAAAGAGTCCAAAATTGTCAATCACAATCATGACCACAGCTCTTGCATTAAATTTCTGAACGAGTTCTTGATTTGGTGGAAACAGACCTTCTGGAACATCTATTCCTAGGAATCCTAAGATTGTTGATGGAAACTCCATTGCTGTGGTTCTGACCTGTGGAAACGACATTCTTTTTTTCTCATCCTCTACTTCCAATTACTACTATGGACACACAATAACTTTTGCTGAGTGTCCAAACAAGTCACACACTCTCACCTTTAGTGATGGGATGACCTCTTTAACCTATGGAAGGATTATTAGGTGCAATACATTCTCGACCATCATGAGGCCGATTGATGACTCTCGCAGACGTAGTTTACAATGATTCAGTCAAGTTCATCCTTTCAGGAGGGAAAGGTGGTGTTGGTAAGACAAGCTGTGCCGGAGCCATGGCTGTGCTCTCAGCCAATCGAGGTTTTCGAACACTTGTATTATCCACTGATCCTGCTCATAGCCTAAGTGATAGCTTTGATCAAGACCTCTCGGGGGGCGAAGTTATACCCATTGAAGGTTTCAAGAATCTTTGGGGAATGGAGATTAACACTGAGAAGGGTATGCAAGATTTTCAACAAGTTCTTGGACAGGGCTCCATGGGTCCAGAAGCAGAGATGGCTTCCTCACTTATGGGTGATATGACAGGTATGACTCCTCCTGGCTCTGATGAAGCAATGGCCTTTGGAAAGATATTGGAGTTTATTGAAGATACATCATATGACCGTGTCATTTTCGATACTGCACCAACGGGACATACATTGAAGCTCTTGGAATTACCCGATTTGCTTGACACCTGGCTTGGAAAAATGCTTGCTCTTCGTCAGAGGCTTAGTTCAATGATGGGTGGCCTGAGAAGTATGATGGGTGGTGGTTCTCAAGAAGAAGATAACTCATGGGAGATGCTACAGCAGACAAAGGATAAGATACGAGCTGCCAGTGCTCACCTCTCCGACCCTGAAATGACTCAGTTTGTAGTTGTCATGATACCAGAAGCTATGGCAGTATTCGAAACACAACGACTATTGACCAGTTTGGATAAGTGGAAAATTCCTGCAAATCACCTTGTTGTGAATCAACTGGTTCCTCCGAACCCTTCGTGCCAATTCTGCTCTAAACGTTATGAGATGCAACAGAATAATCTCAAAGATATTGGAGAACTCTATTCTGATATGGATTTGATTGAAGTCCCGCTTTTCGATGGAGAGATAAGAGGGATAGATGCGTTAACAAGACTGGGTAAGATACTTACTGGTGAATTGGAGGAATAAATGTGAAACATTCCACAAAACGAAAATTAATCTCACTCATTTTTGTAATAGTATTCCTAGGTTCAATGGTTGCTGCGATAATGCTTTCCTTGAGACCATGAACTTAGACTAATAATCACGCACCCTTTACACGTTTTACGACGGGAGGGCGGATTTTGTAAAGGATTCTCGAGCCACAAAAAGGACATTTTACCCCTGGTAAGGTCTTCAGACCCTCTGGGGTTACTTCTCTATGACAGCTATGACAAGTATATACCATGGTGTGCCACCACTTTGATTGCTCAAGATTTGTCAATATGAAGTTTTGCCTAGGGTGTTTCCGCTTTATCTTCAGGTCTGGAATATATAAACTTGAACCAGCTCTTTAATAGAGCCAATAACTTCAGTAATATTGGTGAGATATTTGCGTGTGAATCTTTACTCTCTTATTTTGTTAGCCATTCTTGTTAGCCCTATATCTTTTTCCTTGATGTATAGTAGTAATACCCAGATACCAACAATGCAACATTCACAGGCAGTATTAGCAGACACACCATTTTTTGCTAGGGGTCCTACTATCAATATGGTTACAAACGAATCCGCCTTGGTATTCTGGCGAACTGATGGGATCACTAATGCTACAGTCTGGTATGGTCTGAATGAATCAGTAATAGAAACTGTGGTGAATACTACTCTTACTACAGACCACCGTATCAGATTAGAGGGATTAGAGATTGATTCCAAGTATTTCTATAAAGCGGTTTCAAACAACACAGAAAGTGCTCTTTACCATTTCCGAACAGCTCCTCCTGATGGAGAAGACTTCAAAATGATTATTGTTGGTGACAATCGACCAACATCAGTTAGCTACATACAACCAGACGAATTCAAGCAGCTAGCTCAGATGATTATAGATGAGGAGCCCCACATCGTAGTAATGACTGGAGACTACGTTCTAGATGTAAGTGATAACCATGAACGTAACCTTGCAGGTTGGGCTGCCTTCACAAACATAAGTGATTCAATAGGCCACTATGCACCAATTTATGCTGTTATTGGTAATCACGACACTGGAGCAAAAACTGGTGGCTTGCTGTTAGACTACTACTTTGATGCATTTGAGCAATATGACGAACCATCAACGTATTATTCGTTTGACTATGCGGGTGTTCACTTTACATTATTAAACACTGAGGAATTCAACAAAGAAGGAAGAATTACCGGAGCACAATACACCTGGCTTGTCAATGATTTACAATCTACTAATAGTGCAATAAAGTATATTTTTGGTCATCGTCCAATGTATCCATTAAGCCACCTCGGGGATTCAATTGATAGCAATCCGGAGGAGCGAGTTAGGCTTCAACAGCTCTTTGAAGATCAAAATGTTACAGCTTACGTATGCGGTCATGATCACTTATTCAACAGACTCACTGTCAATGGTCTAGTACACATTATATCTGGCGGAGGTGGAGCACCACCATACAATACGCAATGGGGCGGTGGTTATTACCATTTTCTCCGAGTTAATACCAGTTATAGCCACGTAAATATCTCCTCAATCAAACTAAATGGTGCAATAGGCCACAATTACCAATTGCCATATACTGGACCTTTTGAAATTGCTCTTCGAGCAATCTGGAACGGAAGTACAAATCAACCTGGAACACTTCCGGAAATATACTTCAGTGAAACTCCACTCCAGAGTAATTATTCGTGGGATTTAGGGGCGCACCAAACAAATCTAACTGGGGTGCCTAACATCAATGGACTGCATACACTTGATGTCTATGCATTAGATTCTAATGATGTTTGGAATCATGAACGTTTTGTATTCACTACTGTGGGTGCAACACCAACTACTACGGACCAACCATCCTTCATCTTAGATCCTTTATTGATGGGTGGAATTGCAGTTGCTGGAATTGTTGTAGTCATTATAGTGGTCTTTTACCGACGACGGCAATAACAGGACAAAAAATGTATGGTTAGATTTCATCATCATCTTGGACAACTTCCCCAGCAACTAGTCCACTGCTTAGGACCTCGGAAATCAGTATATTCAACAATGTCCCTGGGGAGTAACCTCCAGGCACAGTCATTAATGGTCCCTCTTCCAATGGGCTCACCATTGTATAGCCATGGCGTGCCCACGAAGGTTCAGATGCAATACCTCGTATGATTTTTCCAAGGTAGCTATCTTTCTTCTCACGATTAATTCTGTCTGCCTCCTTTCGAAGTTGCATCCCAAGTTCATCTTTCGTTGATGATTCAGGATAGTTCGCAAAAGCAGATCCAGGCAAGGGGCGAAAGCCATACATGATTATTCGTTCCGCTCCTGCTTTACTAACCTCTCTCATGATTTCAATCGATTCTCTGACAGTTTCCTCGTCCTCTCCTGGCAATCCATAGATGAAATAGACAAATGGATTCATCCCATATTGAGATGCTATTCGTACTGCTTCAACTACATCTTCGGGAGAACCACACTTTCCAATATTTCGAAGTTGTTGTTCGGAACCTGTTTCAAGTCCAATATTGGGAGAACTTGACATCATTGAATCAACTAGAGTCTTAGCTACATCCTCTGAAAATAGGCAAGCTTTCATATTCTCTATAGCAATATGAGCTGTTTTGTTAGCAACCTGAGGTAGTGCATTGAGTCTGTTCAATAGGTTTCTAATTGCCTCTAAGTTTGCAGGAGGATGGCATGGGTTAGTTAGGGGTTCACTACCTCGCATAAAGTCTAGAAATCCTGGGGACTCGAGTACAATTCGATGAACTCCCAAGTCAAGCAATTCACGAACCTCTTCTACAATAACCTCTATTGTTCGACTACGAGGCGGTCCCCATGTTCCTGGCACACTACAAAATCCGCATCCTGGTGGTATATCCTCTGGACAATCCATTCTCACATTAGAATTATCCGAGTCACAATTACCACAATCAGAGCATTGCTGACCATTATCAAGTCGAAGGTTAGTTCGTCTATAATTTGAGCAGCCCCGAGTTATTTCAACATACACCTTGCTTGCTTGGTACGCTTTGTAATCGATAATCCTGGTTGTTGATGCTCTGTAATTATCAGAGAGTATCTTTGAAGAAATGAGGTTTCGAGGTTTAGTCACAATAATCTGTCCTGCAACAGGATATGCGACCCCTCTTATTTCTGATAACTCCACATATTTCTCAAAGAACTTCTTTGTGACAAGTTCTTCAAGGGTGGCTTCTCCTTCTCCAATCACAATGACATCAGGATTCAATTCTTTCAGATCAAGTGGATTCGCAGAGATTGGACCTCCGATAATGATCCTCCCCTGAGTGCGTGAGCCACGCCATAATTTCACGAATTTAGTAACAGCAGGAAGATCCATAGTCATTGCACTAATAGCGACATGGTCAAACTTCCTGAGTAGACTTCTTTTTTCGAGTAGCTCTTCAATTCTATGAATCCTACATTGGATATCGTGTTTTTCAAACACGCCTGCAACAGTTCTTGGTCCACATCCTATAGAATCCCGTGAACTACGACGTTGACCTGACCCTGCACTAAGGGCATCGACTACAAGTACTCTATCTGTCATGACCAAAATATAATGGGGTCGTTCTACTATTTACTCTTGCCTACGGCCCCGTCCTATAACTTTTAAGGCACTAAGGGCACAACTCTCTTAGCACAATGCTACAACCAAATCTAAGGAGTAAATGACTGCGTGAGTGATGACGAAGGCGGAATCTGCGCCAATTGCGGTTTGCCTCAAGACCTATGCGTGTGTGAGACCATAGCACAGGAAGAGGCAAGAATTAATGTGACTGTAGAACGAAGAAAATGGGGAAGGCTCACCACCGTGGTAGAAGGTTTTGATAAGAACATCGATATCAATGACTTGGCGACCAAGCTGAAAGGTAAGCTGGCTTGCGGCGGTGCCGCGAAGCGTGGCCATGTTGAACTCCAAGGAGATCATAGAGGCGTTATTGGAGGAGTTCTTGCAAAACTTGGCTTCCCTGAAGAAATGGTTCAAATCGATTGGACTTTCCAAAGGAAAGGAAGACGTTAGTCTTTCTCTATCCTTTCGGGGAGATCGGAATTTCATTTTGACAGAATTAGTGGATACTAGGTTGTTGAAATGGGATAATTCTATCCCAAACTCATGGAGTCGATTCCTAGTTTTTTAACAATCTCCTTGTACCTATTCCGTACAGTGACCTCGGTAACCCTAGCAACTTCTGCAATCTCTCGCTGAGTTCTCCGCTCATCAAGCATGATCGATGCAATGTAAATTGCTGCTGCTGCAAGCCCTAGAGGGTCTCTTCCTATTGTAAGACCCATTGTTTTACTCTGACGAAGAATTTCCACAGTTCTTAGCTGTACGGGACTAGACAAAGTAAGCTCCGAAGCAAAGCGTGAGATGTAGTCTATTGGACTGGATAATGGTATCTTGATTGCCAGACTACGAAGAAGAAGTCGATAACATTGACCTAATTTCTTTCTATCAACTCGCGATGAGTCAGCTACTTCATCTAACGGTCTGGGTTTCTGTCTAATTCTACAGGCTGCATAAAGTGTGGCTGCAACCATTGCTTCAATAGAACGCCCACGTACTAATTTTCTGACTATGGCTTTCCTATACAATAGAGCTGCAAGTTCTCTTGTAGGACCTGGGATTCCAAGTTGTGATGAAAGGCGTTCAAGCTCACTCATAGCTTGAGCCAAGTTCCGATCCATACTTGAATGAACGCGTGACCTTATCTGCCATCGACGCAGTCGATATATTTCAGACCTTCGATTGGGACTGAGTTTCTTTCCTGATATGTCTCTATCTCTCCAATCTATGATAGTTGACAATCCCTTATCGTGAATGGTGTAACGTACAGGAGCTCCTACCCTACTTCGTGCATCGCTCTCTTCTGCACTGAAAGCTCGCCATTCTGCACCTGTATCAATACGATGATCTGAAAGAACAAGACCACAACCACCACACACACTCTCCCCTCGAGTGATATCATCCACAACAGAAGCAGATTGACATTCAGGACACTTCAATGGTTTCGATGAAGAATCGATTCCAGTATTCTTCTTCTCTTCAGTACTTCGCGTGAAATCCAACCTCTCTCCTCCATTTGTTGGCGCCGGGCACGACTGCCAGCATTCATTGCTAAGTCATTGTACCAATGACAGTCTCCCGGGAACCGTTCATTTTTAGTTGGACAGATTTGGACACTAGAGTGCTATCCACCCAGGTAACGGCACTGGGCTTTACTCCATGAGGTCAATACTCGTATGAAGTCAACCTCAAAGCACTATTTCTTACCCGGATATTTAAGCACCTATCCCGCATTGTCCAAGTTTACGGTACCCGTTAGCAACCCACAAAATAGCAGATTGGTAAATTCTCTTTTAATACTTCTGTGTCAGACGAAGTTTGGTTCGACACTATGCTAAGTACGATTTCTTTCGTTCTATGTGGTCTGTTCATGACCTTTCTCTGTGACGATAATTGTATGTTCGTGTTGTGAAACAAATTCACCTTTTTCTTCAGTCAAGATATTATGTCCAAAGAGAGCGCCGTTCTTCTTGAGCTCCTTGATTGCCATTTTGAGGGTAGCATGTTTCATTCTTTCAGCTAACCATCTCTCTGCAAAGGGGAATTCTTTGTATTCTTTCCTAGCAATTCCCAAGAACTGCTTTGAGCCCTTGAATCGTACTGGTACCCTTATGGGTAAAAGTTGGTAAATTGTTGGATTTGGCAGGTCTGAGATATTTCCAGATCCTGTACTTGCAAAGGTTTCAATTGCATAGACTTCACCCTCTTCAACAAGTACCTCTGACTTCCCACTCACGCATGGCACTTGCTTTTCTGCATGAAGTTCATACTCTTTCAATTGGTGTCCAGTGAGCTGTTTGATGGGTTGAAATCCTGCACTTGTTATCGTATCTTCAATGAGTGCGCCAATTGTATTCAATTTTGCACTAGGCCTCATCATTCTGATTGCGACTTTCGTTGCAGTCTGTGCAGCTTTGACTAAATCCTGATGGTCTGGATTTAACGCAATTGTGAAGGCTGTGTCGGCAATGCAGCCATCCACATGAGATCCGCAATCAACAGTCACGAGGTCTCCTTCTTCTATCACAGTTTCGTCATTGAGAGGAGATGTGTAATGAGCTGCGATATTGTTCAGTGAAACATTGCAAGGAAATGATGTACCAGAGGAGTTCTCTCGAATATGGTTTTCAACAGTATTGATAATATCAAGTAATTTTGTTCCGGGTTCAATCATCGGGCGAGCTAGTGCAAGGGCCTCTTTGGCTACAACTCCAGCACGACGCCACTTATCCCATTCATCCTCGGTTTCTTCATCAGTTCCATTTTCTTTGGGTTTCTCTTCTGACACAATGTTCACCGACCTTATTGATTCTGATTCAGTGGACTGATAAAAGTGACGCTGGGACTATAATCTAGGAAAGAACCTGATCGATTCGTCGTGCAGTCCTTGACATTGAGAAGAACATGTATCCAATATTGGCTCGCTTGTTTGTGAGCACAACCAGAATTGCGTCTTTTCCTGCATCACATATGATAATGTATCCTCTCTCACCCTCAATAAGCATCCTGATCAAGGAGCCACGCTTAAGTTGTTTGAACACTTTTCGAGTGGCTTCTTGGATTTGAGTGGACCTTCCCGCAATAACATCCTCGTCAGGAATTCTCGCCTCATCTATTCCCTCTGGATAATGAGAATGGATTGTGAGTCCTTGTGATTTGGAAATAATCGCACTAGCTTCCACATTACCTTGGGAGGCTCTACTCAAGTCTAAAAGTAGTTCTTTCAACATTTCGGTCTTCGAAGACAAAGGATAGCATTCCTCCCATTGAGTCGTTGGCAAAAGGGACTGTCAAGAGCTACATAAATCTTTGTTAGAGTTATCCATTTATCAGACGAGAGTCTAACGAATAAACCAATGTTCTTATTATCACAGGCTGCCTGACAACTTGGTATGTGAAAATTTTTAGAAAAAATTTGGAAGGAAAAAACTCGAATTGGTGCAAAACAAGGATTTGTGATTTGATATTCAAGTTTGTCCAAGAAACAATCAACAACGATTGGCAATTATTTAAACCGTTCTCCGAAACCTAGACATTCCTGGACATGGAGTCCGGGATGATGTTCGGTTCCTGTTTCATAGAGGCTGCATTGCAAATCTTGGAAGATTTGCTGTGTCTTACTTCCTCTCCACAGGCGTTTTCAGTCTCCGGCAAACTGACGGCGACCAGATTCAGTGCAGCATTGAGATCCCTGTCGATTCCAAGCCCACACTGTTCACATTCATACTCCCTCTCTGATAGAGAGAGTTCCTTCTTCCTGTGCCCACACTGTGAACACATCTTAGAGGAAGGAAATGTTCGCGAAACAACGACAAGCTCAGAACCGTACCACTGGCATTTGTACTCCAGTTGTCTTCTGAACTCGTAGAAACCCGCATCTGCAATAACTCGCGCTAACCTTCGATTCTTCAGCATCCATGACACACACAGGTCCTCGATTACTACCTTACTGTGGCTCTTGGCAAGGTAGGTCGTCAGTTTGTGCAGTGTATCCTGTCGGATGTTGAAAACTCTAAGGTGCATCTGTGCAAGTCGTAATCTCGCTTTCTCGCGGTTCTTGCTTCCCTTCTTCTTTCGTGATAGAGATCTATGTAGTTGTTTCAGTTTCCTCAGTCGTTTTCCCATAGCTCGTGGATTTGCAAAGGTGGTCCCATCAGAGAGAGTGGCAAGGGTTTTGATTCCGAGGTCTACTCCTACTGGCGTTCCTCGTACAGGCTGTGGGTCAAGGATGTCCTCCTCCACAGTAACTGAGACAAACCATCTGCTGGCCCGTCGTCGTACAGTGACTGAGAGAATCCTTCCATTGTAGTAGCACTTTCTCTTCTCCTTGATCCGGACCTTTCCAATACGCGGGAGCTGTATCGCCCGCTCATGGAACCTGATGGTCCCGTTCAGTCTGAAGCTGTCCCTAACTCCCCTCCTCTTGAAGCGAGGAAATCCGATCTTCGTCCCAGCCTTGAATCCTCGGTAGAAGTTCTTGAAGGCTCTATGGAGGTCTCTCAGGGCTTCCTGTGGTGCACACTTGGAGGTTTCGTACATCCATGAGAACTCTGTTTTTTTCAGGGAGGTAAGGAGTTTGTGTTGCTTCATGGCATCAGTGAACCTGTCGTCACCCTGATTGTTCTTGTATCTAGCAATACGTTGTTCGAGACCCCAGTTGTAGGCAAAACGAGCTACTCCTGCATGTTGCGCAAGGTATGACCTCTGGATGTTGTTCGGGTCCAGTTCATACCTGTAAGCCTTATTGATCAACATTCAGGTTCGACATATGGTCTTGCTAGGAGCTTTTAATCTCATACAAAATTGGTCTCTATTCAACTGCTGGTCATATCGATGTCTGGGTTTGTCTTGGATTTGTGCAGCTGTTTCAAACTCTCTTGGCGCCAGCTTCTTTGAGGCCCTTGACTATCTTCGCCAGTCCTACGCCTTTATCATTCTGAACGTGTTTCTCAATGTACGTACCCTGTACTACTATTGAGGCTCCCGCATTTACAGCAGTAACAACAGACTCTTTGTCATTAAAACCACCGCCAGTAATTACTGGGATTTCAATGAACTGGGAAACTGTGCTTATCATCTCTGGAGGCACTCCTCCACCTTCTGCTCCACTTCCAGCCTCAAGATATACAAGCTTCATACCAAGCAATTCTGCTGCAATGGCATACATTGCAGGAATCTTGGGCTTGTCACGCAGGAATGGTTTGGCATCTCCAACCCAAGCTGCAGTCTTTCCTGGTGCCACCATCAAATATGCCATTGGGATTGCTTCTATTCCAGTCATTTTTATCTTGGGAGCCGCAAGTGCTTGTGCCCCAATTATCCAGTACGGGTTTGTGCTGTTTAATAATGACATGAAGAAGACCGCATCTGCATGTTCCGAAACCCCAGTGATGTTCCCCGGAAATAGGATGGTTGGAATATCGATAGCTTCTCCAATCTGTGCCACAGCATCATCAATAACGCCAAAGATGGTACTACCCCCAATCATTACGGCATCGCTCCCAGCCTTCTCAACTAACTTTGCCTGCTTGACTACATTCTCAATACTTGTACCGAGAGGGTCAGGGTCAAGCAGCGAGAAGTGACAGGCACCATCGGATGCTAATTTTTCAGTGATGTATTTCCATACCTTACCAGACATGGTGTGGCCTCCAAATCTATGTGTTCTCAGGCTAGTCTGGCTTTTTATGCTTGTGGTGGAGTTCTAGACCGTTCATTGTAAGTTGCACAATCTTGGACACCAAAGTGAAGTGCTTCCAGAAACGGCACTGGAAATGACTCTGTGAGGTCAGATATGTGTCGAATCAACCTCACAGTTCTTCACAGTGTCTGAATATTTAAAGACCTACAACCTTTTCTCAAAGGAGTGTTTGAGAAGTGTCCAATTTTGCCATGGTTTTTGGTAGCTGTTAGCAACCCTTGCTTTTCTGCTTTCCAACAAAACACCGTTAAGCTAGCTCCCGAAACACTAATACGAGCTAGTTCAACGGCGCTCGTATCCCTGCAGAATCCGAGGAAAGAAAATATGTCTGACAAGAAGATTGGCGTCTTCATTTGCCACTGTGGAAGTAACATCGCTGGCGTTGTTGATATTGAAAAAGTCAAGGCGGCCATAAATGGGCTCCCAAATGTGGAAATTATAGATGATTACAAGTATGTCTGCTCAAAGCCTGGCCAACAGCTTCTGAAAGACCATATCACGAATAGCCGACTAGGGGGTATCGTTATCGCTGCATGCAGCCCACGAATGCATGAACCAACCTTCAGACAGGCAATGCGCGAGGCTGGTCTCAATCCCTTTCTCCTAGAGATGGCAAACATTAGAGAGCACAACTCTTGGATTCATTCAGATAATCCTGAAGCAGCAACCGAAAAAGCCATTGATCTTATTCGAATGGCTGTCGCTAGAACTCGACTCCTAGAAGCTCTTGAGGAAACAGAGGTTTCCATCAAGAAATCAACACTCATTGTGGGAGCTGGAATTGCAGGTATTAGTGCAGCTCTCGACCTTGCTGATGCGGGATTCAAGGTTCACCTTGTTGAGAAAGAACCGACTATTGGTGGAAAGATGGCTCGTTGGGACAAAACTTTCCCTACACTGGATTGCAGCAGCTGTATTCTAACGCCAAGAATGGCAGATGTTGGTAACCATCCTAATATCGACCTCATCACCCTTGCTGAGGTAGAATCTGTAGACGGTTTTGTTGGGAACTTTAAAGTTAAAATCAAGCAGCGCCCAAGGTATGTAGATTTCGATATCTGCACATCTTGTGGTGACTGTAGTGAGATTTGTCCAGTTGATATTCCTGCAGATTTTGAGGCAAACCTCTCTTACAGAAAGGCAATTTACATTCCTTTCGCCCAGGCTGTCCCATCCACATACGTACTTGATATGGAACATTGTCTTGGTGTGGATGCTGTTCGTTGTGGAAAGTGCAAGGATAAGTGTGAGGCTGGAGCTATCAACTACGATGATGTTGAGAAGACAATTGAGATTGAAGTCGGTACAATTATCGTGTCCACTGGATTCGAGATCTTTGATGCTACAAAGAAGCCAGAGTACGGCTATGGCGAGTTTCCGAACGTTGTTAATATAGGAGAAGTCGAACGTATGCTTAGCTCGGCAGGTCCAACCCATGGGAATATTGTGAGACCCTCCGACCTTCAAAAACCAAAGAAGATAGTCTATGTTCAATGTGTTGGGAGTCGTGATGAACTCACTAACAGGTACTGTTCTAGAATCTGTTGCATGACTGCAATCAAGCAGGCTCGAATGATACGCGACAAAACTGGAATCGATGTCTACATCTTCTACATTGACCTCAGGACCTTTGGAAAAGGCTACGAAGAATTCTATGAGAGCACCGCAAAAGCCGGAGTTACTTTCATCCGAGGGCGCGTGGGGGAAGTTCATCAGAACGATGAAACCATGAGCTTGATGGTCCGTGGAGAAGACACTCTACTAGGTAAACCCATTCAGTTTGATGATGTTGACCTAGTAGTACTATCAACTGGAGTTGTAGCACCTGAATCAACACATAAAATATCCCAAGCTCTAAATCTTAGCCTCTCTCCTGACGGGTTCTTGATGGAAGCACATCCCAAGCTACGTCCTGTTGACTCTTTCAACGACGGTATCTTTTTAGCTGGAATGGCGCAGGGTCCAAAGGATATTCCCGACACAGTTTCTCAGGCAAAGGCTGCAGCATCTGGCGCTATGGCACTCATGGGTAAGGGTAAGATCAATATCGAACCTTACTACTCTGTTGTGGATGAAGACAAGTGTGCAGGATGTGAAGTGTGTATCTCTGTTTGTCCTTACAACGCTATCGCGCTCAATGAACGCGGTCATGCTGAAGTCAATCCTGCATTATGCAAGGGTTGTGGAACCTGTACTTCTACTTGCGCCAGTGGCGCAATTGCATCACAGCATTATACCGATGGTCAGATTGCAGCAATGATTACTGAATATCTTTCAGTTCGGGAATAGATGCAAGATGTAAACTATAGGAGTTAGGGTACGAAAACTGCTCTTTTCTGCAAAGTGCGTCTTTTTCAATGTCAGAAGTCAAACATGGGCCTCGCTTGGGCTCAGAATATGTGGTCATAGGATTATTTTGGCGTTTCGGAGCAATAATTCCTATTTTTCTTTCCAACAGACCTTTCATGGTGGACTTCTATCTCTGTCCAACATTCTAAGTACTTCTTTGTTCCCCATTATCTTGTCCTGTGATGATAGACTGGATCCATCTCTGCGGACCAGTCGCAGGAGTTTGCTGGAATTGGAGGAAATTTGGAAAAACACCGGGTACACTTGAGAGTTGGTTATAATGGTAATGGCAGAATTAGTCAAATCATGGAAGAAGTTTGGTAGACCACAATCGTTGGTCGATCAGAATACAAAGAGTACAATGAAGCATCAAGAAGTAGACGCCGTGGATGAAGTAGCAGGTCTCTTTGCGGGCTGGCTTCGTCATGCACCTAGTCAGCTGATGATTTTGCTGTTCATAATTGGTTGTATGGGCTGGAGTCATGTTAGTTCGTTACAGTTCTTCGTTGAACGTGATATTTTGAGTTTCATCATAGAAGGAATCCCAATGCTGTTAGTGGCCTACATTGCAGTTTGGCCATTATTCATAGCCTTTCTTTTATTTCCCTTCAAGTGGGATTACTTGGAGGTAGGGCAGAGAAGGGTAGTGGAATTGAATCTAATGAAGATCAATATGCTTCTCCTAACTGCATTCGTATTTTCGCTTCATGTTTCCCTGACAAACATCTTTGGTATTGTTGCCTTAGCTGTTGTCTTTGGACTTGTTGGTGGAGTGGCTCATTGTACTGAGCGTATCATAATCGGGGGACCGAGCAATCTCATGAAAGGAGTTACCCGCCGTGGAAAATGAAGGGACTCCCCTAGAGATGGTTCCGGGCATCGGACCTGTTGCGGCAAAGAGGCTCAGGGAACGCCATATTGTAAATGCTGAGTATCTGGCCCGTCAGTCATATTCGGAACTATCTTGGGGTACAAAGCTTGGTGAAGCAACCTGTCATAAGATTGTCACCAATGCACGGGAGCTACTTGGTTATGAGTTCCAGAGTGGACTTGAATTAGAGTCATCTTGGAATTCAGGTTACAAATTGACAACTGGTGTTGAAACGGTTGATATGAAGCTCCGCGGTGGGATTCCCACAGGCTCACTGGTGGAAGTGTACGGCCCTTCGCGAGGAGGGAAAAGTCATCTCATGATCCAACTCGCTGTACGAGCTCAACTTCCTCCAGAGCAGGGAGGCCTTGAGAGTAAGGTTCTGTGGTTGATGACAGGATTGTCCTTTCGTTCTCTGTCAGTACGAGCAGCAGCACTTAGATACGGAGTGGATGGTGATACCGCACTGAACAATATTGCTGTTCAGGAAGTTGTGAATCGCGAACACCTACAGGACATTCTGAAAACGTTACCTGAAGTAATGGCAAAGACAGGTACACGTGTCGTCGTGATTGACAGTCTAGGTGGTCTATTTCAGGTAGAATATGCCATGCTTTGTCATCGGAGCGTAGTGGAGAAAGAACTGGCTCAAGTGATGAGGACGCTTAGAAACATTACAAGAGCAGGAGATGGGATCTGTATCTATACAAATCAGGTGTTTGAACACATCACAAATTATGGCGGGAATCCAAATTCACCAATGAATGGTCATATAATGAGGCATGGGTCGGACTACCGGTTCTTCCTACGCAAACGGGCGAGAGATAAACGAGGGTTGTCTTTACAAAAGGCACCTGATGTTCCAGAGTTCGATGCAGAGATTGAGATTGGCTGGGGAGGTTTCTATCCCGACACAAGAGAGCGGAAGATTTCGGAGCGTGAAATCTATGACATGCTTGATGAGTTGTTCATAAGAAAACCCTCAGAGATTGAAGGAGTTGAGGCCATTGGCTAGTGCAGATATTGAGCAAGATCCTTTCGAGAAGGATAAAGTGCTACTCAGAGAGATGCAAGGTGGAGCCATCGTTATTGATCTTGATTGGTGTCCAAAACAATATGAGGATCAGGAACCTGAAGACGGAGATGTCCCAATACTAGACCGAGAAACTTTCGAGTGCCAGGCTATGGCATGCGATAGTATGAGTGAAATTAAAAATATAGATGATGAATCAGTCTATGAGAAAATGACATGGAATGAAGACATGGCTAATCACCCGATCCTACTTGTTCCCATAGAGATTCATATGGTTCAAGGTCCAACCGGAAATTACCCGCGATTCTGGGGATATATCTGCCAGTCATATCCTGATTCAGATTATGTAGAGGTAAAGAAGGCAACAATATCACTTCCCTCAGGTTTAACCAAGCGAATCGCCGCATTCAGCGAAGATATGCTAAATATGAAGGTCGCCCCTCTCGAGGGCTTGAAGGTCAGAATGATTCTCACAACCTATCATGGTCTTGAAGAGTTCGAAGTCAAGGATGAGAAGAGGAAGGCACACAAGTTCTGGAACACCAGACTCATTGAGGGACATCGGTCCCCCGAATGAAATCTGGTAATTCTACATCACCATCTCGTTGTTTCTTCCTGAGCTTGATTCTCACTGTGTGACCAGGTGCAAAGTTTTGCATGGAGATTCCACGATACTCTCTAGATATCTCCCTCATTACCTCACTCTCGTTGAAGACAAGTCGGTTATCATTGTCTGAACCGTAATCAAACATGATAGCAATACGTTTGCTACCAATCGATTTAGCTAATTTCTCCACACTCTCTAGTACATCTCTGTCTGTGAGATAGTGCTCGATGTCTATCATATTGAGATACTGTGTTTCTGATAGTAACTCAATCCGCCAACAGGAAGCATGATCTTTACCCGTACCTTCCACAAGAGGACATTGGTTCGGATAATGGTTGATAGTGATTTGTATAGTCCTGTGCTCAAGAGCTGTGTCTAGGATTACTGGAGAGAGGACCATTCCTTCACTCTTTGTCAGGGATATGAGGAGGGGTTCGAGAAACTTGAAGTCTTCTCCAAAGTCTATATCTGGGCTTGAATACGAATAGTCATGGAATGGGTTCCACGTCACTAGGAGGTCATCGCTGAGTCGTAGTGGTCTACCTTCTGTCATTGGCCAGCGTAAAAGACCAATGAGATCAACTGTATTCCTCATTAGCAATGAATGCACGGTCTTTCCACTCTGTGAGTCCAAGAACCGGATGATGCACTCCTTTCCGCTCCTTTCCAATTTTAATCTCACATGCTTCACATGATATAGCTGTCTGGTGAATCTATCAATGACTTCCTGAATTGTTTCTTTCAACCCATCGGGAAACTTTACAGCTGGAATGGGCAAGCTTGATACATCATGACTAGACTTCAGACCAAAGGCTCTGAGACTGGTCTTGCTAGACGATGAGCGTAAGACGTGGTCATGGCGTCCTGCGAAGGTCCACTCCACATCTCCTTCCAATCGACTCCACGCAAACCATTGTGCCTCCTCAGGTCTTTCACTTTTGCTGTACCCAGGGTTGCGTCCGAACAAGAACTCGGTGATTTTACCATCAAACTTACGCAGCTTCCGACCCATCTTACTGACGATGTCTAATCGACTCGTAGACCATTCTAGACTAGCTTGTGCCTTTTCTTTGATTTCGAATAGTCCAATTTTGAGTGGTGAACTGACATTGGGATCGACAACAGCCCGCCAATCATAATCGGAATCATCACTCGATAGTATCAATCCAAACCGAATGTCTGAAAGGTCAGTCAGTTCTTCTCGCGCTTGAGGGGAGGGTGATTCAACCAATGTCTTTGGCTTTGTCCTTATCCTCCTCGACCTACGGTATAATCTCTGCGAATTGATGATATTCACAGTCACTGGTACAAACGACTTGCCACCTCTTGTATGTTCAGGACGAAACCGGACACGTTCCAGGAGAGTGGGTTCTTTTCCAATATCTCCCTGGAGTATTCTGGATTCAAGGAATATGTGTTCTCTCTTAATTAGGTATCTTGAGGTTTCTTGTTCATACCTCTGTTTTACTGTACCATATCCATGACCAGCATCCAGCTTCTGGTTTGGCCAGAGTCTTACAATCCAAGGGATCAGTGAGAGGGCAAGGACCTCCATCCGAGCCCTTACAGATACATTGGGTACCGTCTGGTCAATATCAAATTCTGAGGTCACCTCACCGAAACCCTCTGCCCTGAACCTCTTCGACCAATCAGTGAGTGTTGGAACCAAGGTCGATTCGATTGAGAATCCTCCTCGGTCCTGCGTGACAATCACTCTGATGTCGTCATGGTAGGGGGTCTTTGCAAGCGTGGGTAATGGCCAATTGTCTGGATCCGCATTGTACCCGGAAACCACAGGGATATTCCACACAATCTCGTTCACCTCTCCACACAAGACGGATGACTCATAGAATGGTAAGAGGGTCCGGCTGGAGTATGCAGTGGAATAGGTTTCACCGGAGACGGGAGAGTCAAACCAGAGCACTGTCACAGACCTGTTATTGGGAAGACATGAAACAATACTTGAGAGGAGAAGGTCCAACCTCCATCGATACGACTCGGGCGTTGAGTCTCTGATAGTCTCCATTCCACTCACTATTATCAGGCAGTTTTCTTGAGGTAGTTGATCGAGTCGAGACTGGATTGAGGAAAGAGACTTGCTTTCAAATAGGAAGCTGTCAATATCACTGAACAGACCCATGACAGGTATTGACTCGAACAGCTGTTGGATGTCCTTTTTGTGACTTCTCTGAACATCCTTATCCTTGTTGGAATACGGGTTCAGATACAGACGAGCCTCAGCAAGCTGCGGGTCAACAAATTGGTCAGCAAGATCTATCCAGACGGTATTGGTCTTCTTGTCTTTTCCAACAATCTCATTAACCAGATGTAGACCATGGTGGAACTTTGCTATCCATCCTGCAGATGTACCAGACGATGTGGGAGATTGACCATCCAGGTACATAATGAATCGACGTTCGTTCGAGGGTGCAAGCTGTAATGGGTCGTAGACCGGTTGCCAATCAGGTAAGATTGTTGACCCCGGTGAGGAGATTGACTGTGGAAGTTCGTTGATGACGACAACAACCCTGACAGATTCTCCACGAACAGTTGGTTCAAACACGAGTCTATGTCTGTGGTCATTGTGTTTGACTATCTCATCATAGATGCTTAGCACGAGGCCTCTCAACATATCCCGAACGAGTCTGATGTTTTCAGTTGCTTCTACGAGAATCACACCTGTGATCAGTGCATTCGGTTCATCAGAACCAGTCAACTTCTGATACTCTTTCCATACAGCATCAGAGTATGCATTGAGCTGTGTTTGGGAATTAGGCGTTGGCGTTGCTCTTATGAAACTCTCCCACTCATCAGAGTCCAACACTCTCTCATCAAACCTGAAGTCAGCTACTATACGATGTTCCAAGTTATGACGTGCTCGTGATTCTGACCAGATATCTTTTCGACCTAGCGTCATGGAATGACCCTGCTTGGTCTTGATCTCAAACACCATTATAGGCCGCTTGAAGACTCGCGTTTCATTCTTCAGAGACACTCGTTCAGACAGGATGATATCTACTATCCCTTTGCCCATTACGGTGTCTACTGGAACTTCGAAACTGATGTGAAATTTGTCATCGCTCACAGGTGAGCCGCTATTCATGATGAGGTTGCGGAGATTCCATGGATTACTGAGTTGAGATGAGATTGTACTATGGATCTGTGACCCTGTCTTGGTGACCCTCTTACTGATTCTTTGATGGATAGCTCGAACATCCCTCTCTCTGAGATAGGTCGTCTTGGAGTCATCTCCTTCTATCTTGTCAACCTCATGAGGTGGGTAAGTGGTGTGAAGTCGCTCAAGCTCATCTAGTCCAGGGTCGCTGATTCCTCTGCTCCTTGCCTCAGAAATCAGATTGGAGAAGAAATGCGTGGAGAATGATGGTTTTGGGGTACTTAGTGATCCAGTCACAGTCGGTGCATCACCGCTGCGTTTTTTGTAGTGCTTCGTGATATCCTTCTTTATCCCTCGCAGGACTTGTCTTGTTCCCTCGCGGAATCCTTTCTTGCCGAAAGAACACTCAGAGTAGATATGCTCCAGATAGGGTCGTGCCCGCAGCTGATACAGGTTCCAATACCGCCCAGTTTCCCTTGGTGGAACATCGTAGATGTAACAGAAAGTTGCTAGGTAGTCAAGATGATGCCTGATTACATCAACAAAATCCAGTGAAGGTAGGTCTGGATGGACCAAGGGTGTGTGTGGCCCATACGCGTTCCGTCCATAACCCATCGAACGAAAAGTGGTTGTTTGTCCGTCAACATTTTTTGTCTGATATCCAAAGAACTCAGGTTCTTGAAAAGTGAACATGGTCATGCCAAAGTTTCGCAGTCCAGCTCCACATATGTTGAAGCGTTGATTGAGGGGACCAATTGCCTCATCTGACTTCTTGACTCGTCTAACCTCTGTGTTTCCATATGCAGCCGCATTCTCCCAGCACATGTCCAGTACGTTGCGTCTGACATTGTTCTCTGCTTGAACTATCCTTGAGTGGTCAGCTTTTCCAGATTTGACTGTCTTGTAATAATCTTCCATTGCATCAGAGAGTATCCCTTGGGAACTCTTGTATAGGCCAATGGTCTTCTTGTTCTTGATATCCCGCTGCAATTCTAGAGCCGCAGAGAGTCCTCTCCTCATTGCTATCGAGATCACTCTGTTTGGATGAGTGGGTAGGACCTTCCAAGGTCGACCACGTTTCCTTGACATTATGGATGTATGATTGTAGTATTTACTCTTATTTCTTGCGGGTAGTTACAAATTACGATTATTTGAAATAATTTGGTTTAACCTTGTTAAAACACGATTTACAATCATCTAATTAATTAGCTTAATAGGTTTAAATACTAATCTTCTGAGTTATTGTACGAGTTCATAACCTCTCTTGGAAACAAGAAGGGGAGTGAACTCGACTGACCAGAAATGGGTCAGAGGTTTAAATACTAAAGGTGAAAATTAATGGCTCGTTCCAAAAGTGTGACAATCTCGGTAAAGGTTCCTATTAATTGGGAGTCTATGACTGAGAGGACTAAGCAACGGCTTAGACAGACTGTTGGACGAGATACTAGAGTGATTCGTGCATTTCTTGGAATAATTGAACAGAATGAAGACAAGTTGTTGACAGGTAAAAAGAGAAATAAAATTCATGATGGGAAGTTGGACCAACTGACCATGACTGCTCTCAAAGTAAAATTAGGAAATAGTCAGAGATTGACAGTTCCTCATGACCTCAAGTGCAGATTTCCTCGTATGTCCCAGAACGAGATGACCGAGTGTAGACAGACTGCTGTCGCCCTCTATGAGAGTTATCTACAATTAACACGGAAAAAAGGTTGGAATGCTTCACGCCCCACGTCAATCAATGCAAGTCGACAAATACCAAGATGGGTATTCTCCCAGAAATTTAAGTTGATTAAGAAAAAGACCTCTGTTTCTCGGTGGTGGCTTGATATCAGGGACGCCCTCGACTCAGTGCAAGAAGGAAGAACCCGCCATGATCGACTAGTTATTCCTCTCAAGATATCACCCTTCCACCTGAATCAGATTCGACGGGGTGAGGTCAAAGCAGTACAGCTCTTCACTGACCGAACAGGAAAGTGGTGGGTGACTATTGCTGTTAGAATTCCTATTAATGAATCTCCTGAGGAGAATCTTCCTGTTGCTATTCTTGGAATTGACCTAGGTATCGAGAAGGCTGCTTGCGCAACTCTTCTCACTCCTGAAAAGACAAGAGAAACATGTTACTTTGTACAACACGATAAAGTCAATGTTATCAAGAAGTACGATAGGCTTGTTGTAGACTTGCAGAGAGAGATGTACACCCGGAGAAATAATGGACTGTCATATGACAGGGTTGCTGAGAAACTCCGTCGAATGCGCTCCAAGAGGGAGAACGTTGCTCGCGAGTATGACCGATTTCTTGTTCGTCAGCTCCTCAACTATATCGAAGAACTATCCAAGAAACACACACTCTACGTTGCCATTGGTCGCCTGAAAAATATACGAATGCGTGCGAAGCGAGGGAACTACCAGGGACGAAGGTTCAGAGGAATGATACATTCCTGGGCCTTTGCTCGAATAACAGATAGCTTGAAACATGGACTTGCTCAGCAAGTTTGGAAGGTCGATGGAAAGGACCCTCGATTCCGGGCTGTTCCTGAAGGATGGACCTCCATAATGTGTTGGAAGTGTGGAAGCAAGGGTAAGAGACCTACACAGAACTACTTCCACTGTCCATCCTGTGGCTATAGCATCAATGCTGACCAAAATGGTAGTATCAACATCGCTGCACGCATGCTTACGCTCACAAAGTCACTGCACTCTGTGAGAGGACTAGGTTTGTGGACTAGAGCGGTTGTTCGAGGAACAACTAATCGACGTGCG
>SDBU01000122.1_pt1 | contig 103619 bp, 87 predicted proteins | sample 2277071 | NCBI WGS metagenome assembly SDBU01 (sample SAMN10397929, study PRJNA504765) | marine sediment metagenome | isolation source: marine sediment core GS08_GC12, 126 cmbsf | place: Arctic Ocean: Gakkel Ridge, Loki's castle | collected 2008
GTCGAGGATATGCTGCCCGTGCTCTGCGGGGGGCGGAATATGGGTCAGGAGAAAGACCCCTTCTCTCTCACCCTCACTGCCGAGGGTGCTGCGAGTTCCATCTTCTCAGGCTGTGAGGGCTTTTTCCCTACTGCCCGCACCCAACCGGAGGAGCCGACTCCTGAGCTCCTCGGCTGTGTCCGTTTTGTCGGGCTCAAGCCTGGGGCTACCGTGTTGGCAGTGAACCCTTTGAGGAAGCTGGGCGGTGATGACTTACCCGTGTTGGTAGTACAGCAGTTTGGCAAGGGACGCGCCGCCGCCTTCGCCGCTGATACCACCTGGCGCTGGTATGCGCGACTGCAAGGGTTGGGCTTGGAAAGTCCCTACGTCAAGTTCTGGGGGCAAGTGGTGCGCTGGTTGGCTAACCGGGGGCTGAAGGAAAGGCTCACCGAACCTGGCATCCAGTTGTTCGCGGACAAGGCCTATTATGAGCCTGGACAAACGGTGAGCATCTCAGCCAGCGTGCAGGGCGAAGGAGGAAAGATTGCCACCGAGGCAAGAGTTGCCCTCCACATCGTGGGTCCGCGCTCCTATGTGAAGGACCTGACCCTCACACCCCTTGCCGACCGCCGCGGTGAGTACATGGGTGAAGTCACCGTCTCCGCATCAGGTGAGTATCAACTGCGCGCCACTGCTTCTATGGAGAATAACCTCCTGGGCGAGGCCAAGCTTAAATTCATGGTGGCCAAGCCCCTCAAGGAGTTCGACTGTCTCGACCTCAACGAGGAGCTGCTGAAAGAGCTTGCCGCCGAGACAGGCGGACGCTACTATCCGCTGGCAAGCATCGGGCAATTGACCGCTTCACTCCAGGCCAGGCAGCAGGTGAAGCGCGTCTATAAAGAGAAGGAGCTCTGGAACACGCCTGGACTCTTTGCCCTCTTCGTGGCGCTCATCAGCATTGAATGGCTGCTCCGGAAGCGCTGGCAATTGACCTGACTGGAGGTGGCTTCGGTTGACAACCGTTTATCTCACCAGGTACGGGGGTCAAAGAACGCACCCCAGGCCCAGAACTTGCGTCAGAAGATGCGTCCCTTCCATCTGAGACGGAGGAAGAGAGGCAGCGCCATCAGGAAGGCTGCGATGCTCATATTTTGCGCCAGCGTCAGGCCCGTGAAGGTGCGGAGGTTGTCATCGCGCAAGAGTTCCAGCAGGAACCGGGCCACCGGATAGACTATCAAGAAAAGCAGCATCACCTCGCCCTGATGTCGGCGACGCATGAAAAACCAGGTTAGTATGCCGAAGACAATCAGCGCGCTGAGCGAGGCATACAGTTGCACCGGATGGATGGGCAGCGAATGGGAGGCTAGTGGGCTGAGCGCATAGTTGAGGACGTGATGCAGGAAAGGCGGGCTGGTCAAGGGTGGTAGCTGCACTCCTCCACCCACCACGATCGGCTCTGCTCCCCTGGGAAAGCGTACCGCCAGGGGCCAGGGAAGATTGCTAAGCTTGCCGAAGCAACAGCCATTCAAGAAACAACCCACGCGCCCGAATGCCAACCCCAGCGCCAGGCTGGGCGCAAGCACATCCATCACCTTAAGGACGGGAATGTGCTTCCTCTTTAGATAGACAACGGCTGCTAACGCTGCTGTTGCCACACCCCCGTAGAACACCAGGCCACCTTCCCAGAAATAGAGCATCGCCAGCGGCGAACGCCCCTGGAAGGCCTGCCAGTTCTGGAGGATGAATAGCCCTCGGGCGCCGACAATGCCGAAGATAAGCGACCACATCCAAAGGTCCCAGATGACGTCCGGGTCGAGATCCTCTTTCCTTGCCCGCCTCAGCGCCAGCGCCAGCGCACAGATGAAGCCAAGCATCATCATCAGGCCGTAGCTGTAGATAGGCCAACTGAAGTCAGTGAAAGGAACCGCTATCCGGCAGATTATTCGATGCATGGCAAAAAGTCCAAACCCACCTTAAGAAGATTTTTTACTGATAAGCATCCTACTGGTCAATCGGGTTTCATCAACATGTTGTCGATGAGTCGAGCAGGGCCAATATGCACCGCCAGCGCTACCAACACCTCCCGCTCTATCCGGGCAACTTCCTCCATAGTCTCAGGATGGACTATGGCAATGTAGTCAATCTCCGCCGATGGCACAGACCCAATCATCTCTCGCATGGCCTGGATAATTTTGGCACTGTTGCGCTCACCCTCTTCCACCAGTGTCTTGGCTCTCTCGAGCGACTGATACAATATGCGCGCAGCCTGGCGCTGGGCAGGTGAGAGGTATTGATTGCGGCTGCTCAAGGCCAGCCCATCCACTTCCCGCACCGTGGGCAGAACCTTGACCTCGATGTCCATGTTCAGGTCTTTGACCAGGCGTTTGATGACGGTTGCCTGCTGCGCATCCTTCTGGCCGAAGTAGGCGGCATCCGGCTGGACGATATTGAAGAGCTTGGTCACCACCGTCGTCACTCCGCGGAAATGGCCGGGACGGGAGGCGCCGCAGAGCCCTTCCGTGAGCTTAGTGACCTCCACATAAGTGACAAATCCGTCGGGGTACATTTCCTGACTGTCAGGAGCGAAGAGCAGGTCCACGCCGACTTCCCGAGCCCGTTTAGTGTCCTCTTCGAGGGGTCTGGGATACTCTTCCAGGTCCTCTCCAGGTCTGAATTGAGTGGGATTGACAAAGATGCTGATGACCACAAAGTCGGTATCCGCGCGCGCGCCTCTCATCAGTGAAAGGTGCCCTTCGTGGAGCGCACCCATGGTAGGGACCAGGCCCACCCGTTTGCCCGCCTGCCTGGCCTGACGAACCAGCTCACGCACTTCGCCAGTTGTATGGACCACCTGCATCGTCAACTCTTTTCCGCCTGTCCTTTCCTAAAGAGTTTCAGATGTTCCCTGGTGCTTTTTCCCGTTTGCGGGTGCACCAGTTCCGGTGCCAACTCCGCTAAAGGCTCCAGCACGAAGCCTCTTTCCACAGCCAGAGGGTGAGGCACTTGAAGCTCGGGACGCTCGATGATACAGTCATTGTAGAAAAGCAGGTCCAGGTCGATGACGCGTGGTCCCCACTTCTCTCTGCGCACCCGTCCGAGCTTCTTCTCGATTGCGAGTAGCTCTTGCAGAAGTTCTTCAGGCGAAAGCTCGACTTCAAGTTCAGCCACGCCGTTAAGAAATCTAGGCTGAGGCGCCCCCCCCACAGGTTCGGTTTCTATCAGGGTTGACACCCTGAGCACCTGCACGCCCGGGTGTGCGCCCAAGCAGGAGATTGCGGCTTCGATGTTGCGCCGTCGCTTGCCGAGATTGGACCCCAAACCTACATAGACCTTAGCCAACATCTTCCTTCTTACTGTGTGGGAAACGCCCGTTCAAGAAAAAACAAGTTTATCCTGTCAGCTTTTCTCTGTCAAACCCAAACAAGATCATGAAGGCATCTCAAGGTCAGACGCCTGAAGGGCGGGATGGGGAGTAGTGTCAAACCGAGGTTTCGCCGCCTAACGATTGTCTCCTGTCTTTGAGAAGGAGTTCTTTGGAAATGCCCGTATTGACTACGCCCCAGGGAAAGATTTCGTCTTCCGGGCGCCGGCGACAGGCATAGAAAGCTGGCTCGATTCCCGTTCTCTCGAATGCTGTCAGCCACCTGTCGAAGCTGAAGTGCTCGTCCCAGCCATCGAAGGTGCAGCCCAGCCGGTGCGCTTCCAGAAGCACCTTGCCCAGCCTGCGGTCGCCACGCGAAAAAACCGCCTCCAACAACGCGCGTTCCAGATTGTGGACTTTCAGTCTGGTTTGGCGGCTCCTTACGGAGCGTTTGAGGTGATTAACTACCTCCTGCAGATATTGCTTGCTGGCCATCGCCTCCCATTGGAAAGGGGTGTGCGGCTTGGGGACAAAAGGCGCGATGGTAACGTTAACCCGCGCTGGCCCGCGGCCGACTTCCCGTCGCAATTGAGAGACCTGCTGGATAAGGTCCGCAATTGCCTGGATGTCGTCTTCGGTCTCTCCAGGGAGACCAATCATGAAGTAGAGCTTCACCAGATTCCACCCGCTGCGGTATGCTTCCCGCGCTGCCTCGAAGATGTCGGAGTCGGAGATGTGCTTGCCAATGCGAGCGCGGAGGTGCTCACTTCCTGCTTCTGGTGCCAGCGTAATTCCGGACTTGCGCACCGAAGCTAACACCTGTGGTATCGCCGCGGCTTCAGCGCCGGCGCGGAGCGAGGGCACAGAAATGCTGACAGCCCGCTTGCGGAAGCGTTTGTCCATTGCCCCGAGGAGCTCCTGCAACTTAGGATAGTCACTGCTGGAAAGTGAAAGCAGCGAGATCTCGCTCTGCCCTGTGTTGTGATAGGAGGCTTCCGCCAACTGCAGGAGCTTCTCCACCGAGCGGGTGCGCACAGGATGTTTCAGCGTCCTCGCCTGGCAGAAGCAGCAGTGATGTGGACAGCCGCGCATAATCTCCAGGCAAATGCGGTCGTGCACCACTTCTACGTTGGGTACGATAGGTGCAGGAGGGAAAGGAGCGTCCTCCAAATTGGCCACCACCGCTACCTGCACGGGCAGCGGAAAACCGGGGGCAGCTTCAATGTTGGAGATAGTCCCATCTTCATTGAAGCTGAAGTCGTAATAAGCAGGAGCGTACCAGGAAGAACTCTTCCTGGCCACAGCTTCGATGACTTCTCTCCGTGGGGCTTTGCCTTTAAGTGATTTGTACACTTCCACCAGCCGCAGAATCTCCTCCTCACCATCACCCACAAGAAAGAGGTCAATGAAGTCGGCCAAAGGTTCAGGGGTGAAGGCAGATACGCCGCCAGCAATGATGAGGGGGTCATCCTCGTCGCGCTCAGAGGCAAGGAGGGGGATACCAGCCAATTCCAGCATGTTTAACACATTGGTGTAGTTCATCTCATACTGGACCGAAAAGCCCACGATGTCAAACTCGCTGAGAGGCGTCCCTGTCTCCAGGCTTATAAGAGGAATCTCTCGTCGGCGAAGCTCTGCTTCCAGGTCCACCCAGGGGGCAAAAGCGCGCTCACAGACAACATCCTCACGCTGGTTGAGCACATGGTAGAGAATCTGCATTCCCAGGTGGCTCATCCCCAGCGCATAGGTCTCGGGAAAGCAAAGGGCAAAGGTGAGGTCAACTTGCGCGTGGTCCTTGACGATGACATTCCATTCGCCTCCCACGTACTGTCCGGGTATCTCGACTCTTGGTAGAACCTCACGAGCCAACAGCTTCTTCCATTTTGAGCTTATGCGTCTTACCATGAATGCCTCTTGTCTTATCCTTTCTACTTGAAATCCTCGTTTGCCAATACATCAACCCGCCTCATCTTGACGTTGATGAGCAGCCCCAGAGCTATGAACGAGGCCAATAGCGAGGAGCCCCCGTAGCTCATGAAAGGAAGCGTCAGTCCGGTGATAGGCATGAGCTGAATGGTCATACCAACGTTGATGAAGATGTGACAGGCAAAGAGCGTCACCACTCCCACCGCCAAGAGCCTCCCGGAGGGTTCACGGGTGTCGTAGGCTATCGACAATCCTTTCACCAAAATGAAGAGATAAACAGTGAGCACTCCCAAAGCTCCCACGAATCCCCATTCCTCGGCAAGGACGGCAAAGATGAAATCGGTATGTCTGGCAGGCAGGAAACCAAGCTCTGAGATCCCCTGTCCAAATCCTTTTCCAGTGGGCCCGCCGGAGCCGACTGCAATCAGAGATTGCAGTAAGTGGTAGCCACCGTAATCCCGGGCGTAGGCCTGGGGATTGATGAACGCCAAGAGCCTTACCCTCTGGTAAGATTTGAGCAAACGAAAGTAGAAAACAGGTAACATGCCGAGGCCCAGCCCCGCCACCAGGGCCAGGTGCTTCACCCGTGCCCCTGCCACATACAGTAGCGCATACAGAATAGGCAGAAACACCAGTGCCGAGCCCAGGTCGGGCTGCAGGATAACTGCTGCCATGGGCAGCGCCGTCAATGCCAGGGGAACGATTAGTCCAGACAGCTTGCGATAGTTATCGCGATACATCACGTACTTTGCCAGGCAAACGATAAGGGCCAGCTTGGCGAACTCCGCTGGATGAACCAGCACCCCACCTATGGAAAAGAACCGTCTCACGGAGCGCGGTCCGACACCAACGACCGCTGCCGCTGCAACCCCCAGCAAACCGACCAGGTAGAGGGTATATCCCACCTTGACGAAGCGCAGGTAATGGGGGATGACGGCTGCCAGCATTCCCACCAAAGCGACTGCCAACCACACCAGTTGCTTCTTGCCATAGTTAATTCCAGGACCACCGGGCGAATGGCGCCAGAGGAAAGCAATCCCCACACCTGTCAGGATGAGCGCCGCCACCAGCAGGGACCAATCAAAGTGGGCCAGGTGCTGCCTCAGTTTCCGAAGAGTGTGCTTCTTAATCTCAACCATCATAACGTGCAGTTCTTGCTGCTCCGTGTCTCCCCGTGCACAAGGGCCTGTGGCTCAATCGAGCAACCCTTGAGAATACATCTCGTGAAGTATCTCACCGGCAATGGGCGCCGCCGTGTCACCTCCACCGCCGCTGGTGTTTTCCACCACCACTGCCAACACCACTTTCGGGTTCTCGAAGGGGGCAAAGCAGGCAAACCAGGCATGGTGCACCCCTTCCCTGCCCGTCTGCGCGGTTCCTGTCTTGCCGGCTACGGAGAGTCCGGGGACACGCGCCTGCTTGGCCGTACCATCTGCACCTTCGACCACCGCATTCAATCCTTCACGAATGACGCGCAAGTTTGCCACACTAATGGGAAGTTTCCTGGCCCTTTGAGCAGCACCCCCATCCTTGCTCAAGTGGGGCTGAACCAACTTTCCCCCGTTGGCGATGGCAGCCATCATCCGCGCAATCTGTAAAGGCGTCACCTGGATACCGCCCTGGCCGATGGCAAAGTTGGCGAGGTCGCCCCCGGTGCGCGGCGAGGGGAGCCCCCCCGCCTTTTCGTGAGGGAGGTCAATGCCTGTGGTCTTGCCGAACCCGAGCTGCTGAGCCCAGAACAACATCACCCCACCGCTGGTCTTCAGAGCTGCATTATAGAAATAGACGTTGCAGGAGCGCTCCAGCGCTTCCCGCAATTGCACACTGCCGTGCGCAGCCCAGCAGTGGAAGGTCCGGTTCCCCACCAAGAGGCTCCCGTTGCAATGGAAAGATGACTGAGCGGCCAGCGCGCCGCTCTCGAGGCCGGCAAGGGCCCCCACGACCTTGAAAACCGACGCCGGCTGATAATATTCCTGAATGGCCCGGTTGACCAGGGGGCGGAATTTGTCCTCCAGGAGCTTTGAAAACTCGCTTTCGCTTTGGAAGGTATTGCGGTCGAACCGAGGATAGCTCACCAGTGCCAATACGGCGCCGTCCCGCGGGTCCAGCATCACCACCGAACCAGGTCTTTCCCCCAGAGCCCTCTCCTCGGCAACTTTCTGAAGCTCCAGGTCCAACGTCAAATGAAGGTCCTTTCCCGAACCGGGACGCAATTCGTAAAGACTTTCCTGGACGGCGCCCCGGACGTTCACCACCTCCCTGGCCAAGCCTCTTCGACCTCGAAGTAGCGCTTCATACTGACGTTCAAGACCCGTTGCACCTACCCGGTCACCGACCCGCAAGCTGCGGAGGTACTCATCCGCATACGCTTCCGGGTCGGCATGATACTTTACCTTAAGGTCCTGGTGGTTGCGCATGACTTCTCGCCAATCGTCCTGAGGCAGGGAAAGGTAGCCCAAGATGTGACAGGCGGTTTCTCCCTCAGGATAGGTTCTTTTCAAACCCGGGCGCATCTCCATGACCGGCTGTGAACGCCCATACCGCGAGGATGATTTGCGCCGCCGAGACAACTCGACCAGCTCCTCGTACCGGTATTCCACTGCCGCCCACTGTTCGAAAGACAGGCCCGAACGTACCAACTGAAACTGGGCCAGCATGTAACGCAATTCGGTCTTTCTCCGGGCTTCGAGCATACGGTTGGCCTGGGTTTCGATTTTGCGGTGGCAGCGCTCGACATCATCTTGCAGCTCGTCGGGGGAAATACCGAGCAGCTCAGATAACTTTGCCTGGTAGGCAGTAGCGTTTTCGAGGTTATCCAAGCGGTCAAGTCTCATGTGGAGTCCGAAGGACAGCTCGTCATAAGCAAGTCGCTTACCTCGGCGGTCGTAGATAGTACCCCGAGAGGCAGAAAGGAGTCTCTCTCGCAGGGACACACTGGCTGCCTTTGCCCGGTAATAGTCGGCGCGGAAGAACTGCAGGTAGATGAGCTTACCCACTATCACCATCATCATCACCACGAGCAACAGAACCAGGCGCTTCAGCCTGCGATAATACACCTCACGACTCCGCTTGCTGCTTGCGAATCAACTTGGCTAAGAGCCAGAGCGCGAAGGGCGACAATACTGCCGTGACCCCGGCACTAGATAGTATCGGCCAATCCAGCCCGTGGAGGCCAGCACCAATCAGTGCGCCGGCGACGCCCAGGCCGGTGCACAGGATGAACGTTAGTATGATTTGAGTCAGCCAATGGTCGCTGAAGGTCTTACCACGCACCGTCTCCGCGGCCAGGCCCACCACCATGAGGAGCAGTGCCTGAACTCCCAAGCGGTCCAGAGAGAAGACGTCCTTGGCCAGCCCTATCAGCCAGTAGAGGACATAACCGGACTTGGTTGGTGACTTGAGAGCCAGGAAGAGAACCAGGAGTAAGAATAAGTCCGGGCGGAGATAAGTCCATTCAGGTCGGGACAGGAAGGTGCTTTCTACCAGCAAGACGGCAAGTAGTACCAGAGCAATGCGAAGCCATCGCACGAATCCGCCTCGGTCATCCTATCTCGGATTGGGGTTGACATCAAGCGGGGTCCTCTCGAGGACAAGCACCATCTCCAGGCCTGCCAGGTCAGCCTGAGGTTCAAGATACAACTCTTGAAATGGTCCCGCCAACTCCACTTTCGTTACCCGACCCACAACCAGTCCTTTGGGGAAAATCCCCTTGAGCCCACTGGACAATACCATCTCGCCCGGCGCCACCTCCACCTTGCCGGGAATATAACTCACCTTGAGCCCACTCCGGGCGGCCCCTGCCGCAATGCCCTGAGCTCGGCTCTTCAGCAAGTAGCAGCAGACCCGAAACTTGGGGTCTGTCAACAGTTGCACCTGGCTGGCTCTGGGACCGACTGCCGCAAGCTTTCCCACCAGCGCCTCTCCCCAGACCACAGGCAGGCCCGGCTTAAGTCCGTGCGCTGAGCCTCTGTCAATGACCACGCCCTGGCGCCAGCCGGCGCTGTCGCCTGCCACCACCTCGCCATCAACGATGAGGACTACCTCTGCGGGGATGGCAACCAGATGCTTCGATGGTACAACTCTTGCCAGAGCACTTAGAGCCTGTTGTTTCCGCTTCTCCTTCTCGAACCGGTCTTGCTGCTGCACCAGAAGACTACGCAAGCGGGCCAGCTCTGCTTCCAGCCTCCGGTTCTTCGCAATCAGGTACCGGCGATGGACATACCAGTCGGGTATCTGATTCAAGCTGTGGGCGAAGCGATACAGGGGCTTCTGCAGGGGGGCCAGTGCCGAAAGCAGCACACCTCTCGAGTTGTCAATCCAGGACCTGGGCAGCAAGCAGAGCAGAACCGATACTACGGCTAATAAAAGTATGCCTAGCTTTCGGGAATGCCGCCTGAAATCATGTCGCATGCTCATCGGTACGGAAGTATTTCCGGAAGGTATCAAGGTTCTCCAGCAATATGCCGGTTCCCCGGGCGACAGAGGTCAAAGGGTCGTCATCAACGTGCACCGCCACGCCGGTATTCTCGGCCAGCACCCGATTGAGCCCCCTGAGCAGCGCCCCGCCTCCGGTAAGCGTCAATCCCCGGTCCACGATATCGCCAGCCAGTTCTTCGGGGGTACGTTCGAGGGTTAGCTTAACTGCCTCCACGATGGCGCTCACCGGCTCGGCCATCGCTTCCCGAATCTCCTCAGAGCTGACCACCACCTTGCGCGGAAGACCGGCAATGAGGTCCCGGCCCTTGACCTCGGTGGAGAGTTCTTCCTCGAGGGGATAGGCTGAGCCAATCTCGATCTTCACCCTTTCCGCGCTCTGCACACCGATGGCCAGGTTGTAATTCCGCTTGAGGTAGCTGATGATGGCTTGGTCCATCTCATCACCACCCACGCGGATGGACTCGGCGGTCACCTCGTTGGCCAGTGAGATGACAGCCACCTCGGTGGTCCCACCCCCCACGTCCAGCACCATCGAGGCCACCGGCTCGGTGATGGGCAGTCCGCAGCCGATGGCGGCAGCGCGAGGCTCCTGCACCAGATAGACCTCCCGGGCTCCGGCGCGCTCGGCAGAGTTACGCACGGCCCGATACTCCACTGCCGTAATCCCAGTGGGGACGGCAATGAGGACCCGGGGCTTATAGCCCCAGGACCGCTTGTGGACTTTGCGAATGAAATAGCGAAGCATGGCTTCGGTGATGTCGAAGTCGGCAATCACACCGTCCTTCAGCGGGCGGATGGCCGTGATGCTGCCCGGGGTCTTTCCCAACATCTCCTTGGCCGCATTCCCCACCGCATTGCCGTTGTCCAGCACCACATTGGTGCCGCGATAAATTGCCACCACCGAAGGCTCGGACATGACGATGCCCTCGCCGCGCACATAGATGAGGGTATTGGCGGTGCCGAGGTCAATCCCCATATCGACGGAAAACAGCCCCAGCAGCCAGTCAAATATCATCAATCAGCCCTCACGCACCACCAGCGCGCTGTAGATTGGTCAGGAAAAGGCAAGAAAATGGACTGCAATCGGAATTGAAGGATATGTGCAGGAAAGAGTCCGGAGTTTCCCCTGCGCCTATCCCACATTGCAACCTCGGCCAAGGAACGTGCAATACGAGCGAGCACACTTAGCGCGCTAAACCTAACCGGCCGTCAACCTTTCCGCGGTGTTCTCTCTACAGCTTGATGGGCCAAATCAGGCTCAGTACATCGTACAACCTGACTAATTGGACCTCCACGAAGATGACACCAAGCAGCAAGAATCCAACCGTAGCTGCCAGTAAAACTGTATAAAGTGTGGCCTCCTGCCCGGCCCGACCCGAAGCAAGACCTGAAGCACCGGACATCGCCATCTCTCTCCCTCCTCTATTTTAGGAACCGGGTAGTGACCTCATCGCCCTTCTTGACCTGTTCACCAGGCCTCTGCATCTCGGGGATGACCTTGACCACCGATTGGTCCAACAGCACCTCGTCCACCAGCACGTCCACTATGTAGCGGCTGCCCCCCCGCACGATGCTCAGTTGGTCGCCCTTCTGTAAGCCATCGTCACGGCCCAGGCTGATGAGCGCCAGGACACCGGCCTCCTTGCCTTGCTTATCACGAAGCACAGTAACCTCAAGCACCTTTCCCTCCAACTCCTTGAGTGTACGCCGGCGCTCAGCGGCTAAAGGAAGCGGTCCAAAATAAGTCTTGTACAAGGTCGCCTCCTGCTCAGCAGTCGTCAACTCCTCGACGAGTTGCTTAACCCGTGCTATCAGCGTCTCACTCTCATCCTTCAACTTGGTGTTCTCGGAGAGCGCCGCATCCCTCTTCTTCATAGCCTCCAGCAGGTCCGAGCTGGCCTTGGCAACCTGGTCGTGGAGGTCCTTGTTCAGGGCCGTCTGTTGGGTCACCTCCGCGGTCACTCTGGCCAGACTCACATTCAGCTCCTTAAGGAGGTTCGCACGTTCGGCATTGACGGTCTTGAGGTCTTTCAGCGCCATCTGTGCCGTGTTCAAAACCTCCGTGAGATCATTGATGGCATCCTGCTTCTTGACAATCTCTTTGTCCTTCTTCTCCAGCTCCTCTTTCATCCGCTGTTGGGTATTCTCCAGCTCGGTCTTCGTCTGTTGAAGCTCCGCCGCCTTGGCATCATGCTTCTCCTTCAAATCTGTCTGCAAAGAGAGCACCGTGAGGGTGCTGGAGACGAAGAAAACTGCTAGTATCAGGATAACCACCACAAATGCCTTCGCCAATGTGCTCAATTTCTGCCTCCTCTCTTCCTCGGCTCAAGTAAACTATGCTCTTTTGTGCCCAACCCTATGTCCACTTGAAAACAGGGATTTGTAACAAGAATTGTAGGTTCAGGGCGCTGGGAGTCAACAAAAATCTTGAGATTTTGTCCTTGCCCATATGGCAAGAGTCAGGGCCGTCAACAGCAACACCACCCCGGCGCCCAGGCAGCACCTCGCGAACACGTCCCCGAAGCGGGTGTAGAAGGTGCGGCGGGTATCCAAGCGCAACCGCGCGGTGAGGGTGCCTGCTACTTTGCGGAATTGGCCTAGGTCATCAGTGAGTATGTCCGTGACCTTACCATCGGAGCGCACCAAACAGGAAATGCCCGTATTGCTTGCGCGCGCAATAGGTACCCGATTCTCGACCGCCCGGAAGCAGGCCTGCGCCAGGTGCTGGTCCACCTCCCCTGTATCCCCGAACCAGCCCCCATCGAACCAGGCATCGTTACTGATGTTCACCAGAAAATCAATTCCCTCTTGCGCAAAGCGGCGCGCCACCGCAGGCATGGTATCCTCGAAACAGATGACCACACCGAACTTGTCTCCCTTCTCCTCCTGGAGATGAAAAGTGGTGGGCACGGAGCCAGGCACCAGGCTCTTTTCGTAGGGTACCAGATTTGCCAGGAAGGGAAAGTAATGCTTCAAGGGCGTGTATTCCCCGAAGGGCACCAGGTGCAGCTTATCGTAGCGGTCCAGGATGTTGCCGGCCTGTGAGAAGTAGAGGGCAGAGTTGTGCCAGAGCTGAAGCGCCACCGCGTCCCCTTCTCTGGGTCTCGTACGGTTGGCTGCGGGGCCTGGCTGCCAGCGGGCGACGCAACTATCCCGCGTTACTTTGAGGACCCGCAGTTGCGCCACAACCTCAGTTCCTCTATAGAGGTCCAGGTCGTCCGCCAGGCGAACCCCATCGGCGCTACCCAGGTCCACCAAAACAGTCTCGCCATCAGGGAGGACACGGGTGACCCTGCCCCTCTTGAAGTCGAGGGAAAGGACCCCTATCAAGAGCGGAACCTGGCGCCCTCGCGCCAGTTCCACCAGCCCATTGTGCATTTCGAGTTTCTGGTCTGCCTCCCAGATACGACCCCCGGAGAATACCCCCAACACCATGGTCTCAGGCCAGACGATGAGGTCCGTCGCTTCCACTGAACCCCAGGAAAGGCGCATGTGCTTTTCGAAAATCTCTTTTTCCGATTGTCCGGAAATCTTGAGGCGCTGAGGGATGCTGCCCTGAACCAGCGTAACCGTAGGTCCCACCTGGAAGTCTGTGTAGCTCAGCCTGTACCATCCGTAAGCACAGGAGCATACAACCAAGGCCAGCGCAATTACCAGCTCCGGTAGCAGCCGCTTCCCGCGCACGTGTCTGCCCTGCCTTTTGTCCCAAAGTTTCCGTATCAATTGCGCCAGGAAGCCGTTCACTGCCAACAGCACGAACGACACGCCGTAAGCCCCTGCGAAGTCGGCTGATTGAATGAGGAGCAGGTTCGCGTGTTGGCTATGTCCCATCAGAAGCCAGGGAAATCCCGTGAGCACAAAGGAGCGCAGATACTCCAGTCCCACCCATATCACCGGCGCTGAAAGCGCCAGGGGCAGGCGGAGCCTGCGGTGAATCCAGCGGATGAGCAGCCCGAAGCCGAGGAAATACCAGGAAAGGTAGAGACTCAACATCAAGAGCCCTGCCACCGTCACCTGTCTGAGCCAGCCCAGGTTAATCAGGAAGAAAAGCCAGCCTGCCAGCCAGAAAAGCAGCGCATTCGCTACCCCCCCGGCCTCGAACATGATGAGCAGCAAGGGCACCATCGCCACCCAGGCCAGGAGATGCAGTGAGTGAGGCGGTTGAGATAAGCTCAACAGGAGCACTGCCAACCAGACCAGGCTGAGGCGTCGAAGCAGCTTGACCAGCTTCTTCTGAGGCAGGAGGCTGAAGCAAAAGAGCGCGACGCAAATGATGAGTGTGAGGGCATGCGGGAAGAGTTGATGAAAACCCGTGTCCGTCATCGGTCACCGCAGATATTGGTCGGTACCTGTTGCAGTACCTCTAGCATGTCATCTTCCTGACAAACCACCTGCGCCACCCGCTCGCCTTCACGCTCACCCAGCACCGTACGAGCCATCCTAATGTTCCGGACCGACGCGCGCCTTGATGTGGTGCACCTTGCCATCGCCGTGCACGGGAACCACGTTGTTCTTCATCCGCTTACCATCGACCGTCAAGCGCACCTCCCGGGGTTTCAGGCGCTTGTCCCGCTTCACCTCAATCTCGTAGGTGGCACCACGAAACACCCGTCTCAAAGTGAACCCAGGCCAGACGGCAGGGAAACAGGGGTCGAGCTTGAAGTTGTCAAAGCCGGGCTGAAATCCCAGGATATGTTCCAGCGCATTCACAAACAGCCACCCGCCACTGGCCGAGAACCAACTGTAAAGAGCACGTCCGAACTTCTCCTTGTGCTCGGGACCGACGTAGAAGTTGGTGAGCCCGAACGGTTCCAGCGTGGAGCGCTCAGGAGGGTTCTTGGGATTGATAGGCAGTATTTTCCTGAAGGTCTCCAGCGCCACCTCAGGCCGCCGCGCGGCGCCATCCGCCTTGAACTTGAAGCCTACCCCGTGGCTATAGACGGCGCCGTTTTCGAAGGCGCCGGGCACCATCCCGGTGATGCGGCCGATGCGCGGGTCATAGCCGGAGTAGGCAGGCTTGAGCAGCACCGGGCCAATCTCCGTATCCAGACTGTCAATGGTGGCCAGGGTCTTCCTCAGCCGCTCACCCTCGGCCACCCCGGTGAAGACTGCCCAGCTCTGCACGTTCAGGTGAATCTTGCCTAACTTGTTGGCGCAGCTGCCCACCGGGCGGCCTTCGTCGTCGAAGGCATAGACATACCAGTCACCATCCCAGGCATATTTGTTAATGTCGCGCTTCAGTTGCTCGTATTTGGCGCGCATTTCCCGCGCCACCGGCTCGTCACCCAGATACTTTGCCAGTGCCTCCATCTTGAGCAGCGCATAGCAGGCTGCCGTCGTGAGCCACACACTCTCGCCCCTGCCCTGGCGGCCAATCTGATTGAGCGCATCGTTCCAATCACCGTGGCCCATAAGACACATGTGGTGGGCGCCGCGCGCATCGTAGAGGTTGCGCACCGCCCTCAGCGCATGTTCATAGACCGATGCCGCGCCCCCATCGAAGAAAGGCACCTCCTCCTCCAGGATGTCCGCATCGCCGGTCTCCTGGACGTAGGCAACCAGGGTATCTGGAATCCAGGAGGGGCTGTCCTTGTAATTACGCAGGTCGTGTGGCCCCCCAATCTCGGACCACTGCCTCATGGCGCTGCCATCCTGGTATTGGTGTTTGAGCGTGCCTATCAGGAGATGCCTGGTACTGGGCGCATCCAGGGGCATGAAGGCACGGGTGTCCTGAAGCACGTCACGGTAGCCCCGGTCCAGCCCCCGGGTGAAGCGCTTGACCAGATGAATCTGGTACTTGAGCCAGATATTGAAGAAGAGGTCGAAGCCTGCATCGGGCGTGTGGACTTCAGCGCGTCCGGTGATGTTCTTCCAGTACCTTTTCACTTTGCGCAACTCGCGCTCCACTGCGCCCGGAGCCAGATACTTTTTGCGGAAGCCGCCAACCTGATTAAAGGTGGTGGCCACCCCGACCATAATGTTGAGGCGATACTTCTCGCCTGGCTTCAGCTTGAAACGATGCGAAAGCACCCCCACCATCCGCTCCGCATCCCCTTCGGTATCGAGGCACCTCCCTGCCTGGACCGCTTGCGGAGCGCGGATGTCACCGATGGTACCCAGGAATGAAGTCTTGGAGCAATCGTAGCCCGTTACCCGCTTATCTGCCGTCATGAACCCGCCGTAATGGATGATGCACTCCGGGTTGTGGTTCACCGTTAGGATGGTATTCCTGGCGCGGTTGAACCGGCCCGTAAGATACACCTTGGGGTCCGTGTAGGTGGCAGGAAAGCTGGTCAAATACCATTCCAGATAAGAGAAAAGTGTCAACTGGCGCTCTCGTCCGGACTGGTTGACCAGCTCCACCGTCCACAACTCCACCGGGTCCCGGGTTGGCACGAAGACGCGGTAGCGACTCTTGATGCCACCCCGCTTCGCCTCGATGACTGAGTAGCCCAGCCCGTAACGACAGGAGAACCCGTCGGCAGGCTCGCCCAACTGCGGGTTCACGTGCCAGGAGCTGCCGTCGCCGTGGTCGTGGAGATATAGAAACCGTCCGGTGTCAGGCTCGGTGGGCGCATAGTTGGTGTCGGAAGTGTAGGTGACCTTGAAGGCATGAGGAGCGCGGTAGAAGCTGAAGCCCTGGCCGGTCTGTGTCAGGGAGACGCAGTACTCATCGTTGGCAATATGATTGTGCCAGAGCCGCGGGGTTTCCAGTTTCTTGAGGATGTATTCCCGCCCATCCGCGCTGAACTCACCAAAGTCCATTTCTCACCTCGTCGCTGGTTCTTGCACGCGTAATAATATGCCTGCAACTACGGTCGGCTCCCTCACACCGACTGGGCAACCCTCGTGGCCCGAGGCATGACAACCTCTGTACCGGCAAGATGGCTGGCCAGCAAGTGTAAGAACTGAACTGGCTGGGTGTCTAAGAACTCGTTGATCACCCACGAGTAGCCCTTAACGATCTTGCCAAAGTCGTATGGTTTGTATCGCACTATAGAACCCAGATAGAACATAATTGCATAAGTCGAACACAATTGGGGTAACCACTCAGACCTGGAAGACCTGTTTAAATAATGGCAGTAGCCATCCGGGGTCAGTATCGTCCAAACACCGCATTCCCGCACCGTGTCCGCCAACTTCCCGATCGCGGTCTCGATGCCTCGCCGCGAGAAAGGCACTGCCTTGGACTCATAACAGCAACTCACAATTGTACAGCTATGCTTGTCGGGCGGTAGAATCTGATGAAACGCTCGACAGAAAACCTGTTCTCGAGCTATACTCGGTCGCGTAAGTTCCGTATCGCGGTCATGACGGCGCACTGTCAACACGGCCCAGATGTGTGTCCTGTCTCTCCTGACGGCAATACTGCTTACCGGGCAGAATGCCGGGACTTTGAGAGAAGAGTCCTTTGAGCCAGCCATACAATACGTGCGATGAATTGCTGGGACTTGTCCCATGAGGAGCAACACCTTGAAGTCGCTCGGAAGGTCCACCTGGCTACCTCCCGGCAAGGCACGGACGAACTCGGGGAAAAACTCGGAATGGTCTCGAGCGCTCCCGTGAGCTCTGACCACCTGAGTTTTCAGGTGTAACCTTTGCCGTGCGTTGGCCTGGGGGTCAGATATTCCATGCTTCAACTTGGGAGGAAGGTCTACGTTGCTATGGAGGACAGCCACTTTGGCCAGATTCATGAAGGCGTAGTAATACAAGAGCGGTCGCGAGGACTGTCTTGGATTAGCCGCGGCCGCATAGAAATCGAAGGCTTGGTCAATGTACGACAAGGCCTTGGCTCTGGCTTCTTTTTCTTGGACATCTTTGTCCACTATGTGTCGCAGGAACGACCAGATGTCGCCTGTGATAACTCTTGAAAGTCGGTTGCTTCGATAGAAGCAGGGAAAGCCCCGGGCATGTTTCCTCAAGGGCCACCCCTCCCTGCCTTTTGGTAGTCTGGGCACTGCTCGTCTCCTAGCCAACCCGAGGATGACGACTAGATGCCGGGAACTGCATACTTAGCTGAATTCCGGGGACGTCATACTTAAATTCCCCCTGTCTAACGTGATGCACAGACCCGGCAGCACTGCTCGCGCCGTCCCTGCCACGCGCGCATCTTATGTCCACCAGCAGTCACTGTCAACAATTATGTACGGCGTCCCCCGCATTCCAAGCCCCGGTAACGGTTGTTACCTGCCAGCGATACCTTCCGGTATCAACTCAAGTTGTGACTGCGTCACTCCCAAGGTGAGTTACGCTACCAGACCTCAGTGTCATTCGGCGCCATCCCAACAATACGTACACACCTTCTCCTTGGGCAAGCCGATAGCTCCTATGAGGTCTTCAAGCCTTTGGTATCTCAACGAAGTTAAGCGCAAGCGCTGTCTTATGCTATCCACCATGGCGCCGTATTTTTCCGACCCTGCTCGATCATACTCATGCAGGTCTATATCATGCGTTCCTTCGAGCTCTGCTATCCCTTTGCGCGCGGCCAGGTCGAGTTCGGACCCTGACCTGGAAAAATTGAGGAATTTGCAACCATATACTAAGGGAGGACACGCTGGGCGCATATGCACTTCCCGCGCCCCATAATCATACAATCTCTGGATTGTATCTTTTAGTTGGGTACCTCTGACAATGGAATCTTCGCAGAAAAGCAGCCGTTTCCCTTGTATCAGGTCGCTAATAGGGACTAATTTCATCTTGGCGACTACGTCCCTCACTGTCTGGTCCTGTGGCATGAAGCTCCGGGCCCAGGTGGGTGTGTATTTGACGAAAGGCCTGCGGTAAGGTATCCCTGCCTCGTTGGCGTAACCTATGGCATGCGCGGTTCCGGAATCCGGTATTCCTGCGACCAGGTCAATCTCCACAGTGTCGTTCTTCGCGAGCGCGACCCCGCACCGATTTCTGACGGTCTCCACATTGATTCCCTCGTAGTGCGAGGCAGGATAGCCGTAGTACACCCAGAGGAATCCGCATATCTGCAGCCTGTTCCCGGGTGGCCTTTTCTGTTCAACACCCTCTTCCGTCAGCAGCACTACCTCGCCTGGCCCAAGGTACTCCCTTATCTGGAAGCCCAGGTTAGGCAGAGCGCAGCTCTCCAGGGTCGCGGCAAGGGCGCCAGGCTTTTCGCCGAGGACAACAGGCGTTCTTCCAAACCTGTCTCGCGCCGCATACACCCCGTTCTCAGTCAAGAGAAGCAACGAGCACGAGCCCTCTATCTCCTCCTGAGCATGCTGGATGCCGTCCTCGAAAGTGTCTCCCTGGTCGATAAGTGTGGCAACCAACTCTGTTGGACTTATCTGTCCCCCACTCATCTCGGAAAAGTGGGTAGCCTTCCTGGCGAACACCTTTCGGGCAAGCTTGTCTGCATTCCTTATGGCGCCCACGGTCACGATTGCATATGTGCCCAGGTGAGAGCCTATGATCAATGGCTGAGCGTCATAGTCGCTTATCACACCTATTCCTTTGTTCCCCTGCATCCCCTTGATGTCATCTTCAAACTTGGACCTGAACTGGGCGTTGGTGATGTCATGAATAAAGCGCGAAATTCCGTGCGGGGCTCTTACCGCCAGGCCGCCGCGCATTGTCCCCAGGTGCGAATGATAATCTGTTCCGTAGAAAAGGTCCCTGGTGCAATCCTCTTTCGAGACGACTCCGAACAGCCCACCCATCAAAAACTCCCTTCCAAGCAGGTTAGACCGCCAACCCTTGCGAATCTCTGGGCCAAAGCAGCAGACCAGGGGAATGCTGGGGATAGCATAGTTGATTGCATTTGGGCGATGTGCTGCGGGAAACCCGGCGCCACTACTCGTGCAATCCTTGCCACGTGCGCATCTTATCTGTACCAGCAGTCACAGTCAAGAATTATGTATGGCGTCCCCGATGGCGTCCCCCGAATTGTCCATGCTGAGGCGTGTGTGCACCGCTTCCTGGAGCACCTGAAGCTTCACCATGTCCCCTTGCAGGAGGTCATCATTCAGACCGGCCACGGTAGCGAGTTCGATGGCGGTGCCAGCAGAAGGCAGGACCGCGGCTTCATCCCCACCATCGAGGAAGTCTGCAAAGCTACTCATAGGCAACTGAAGCGCAGCACCCCGAAATCGGCTATTCCTGCCAGCCAGCAATCCCTCGTTGACAATGGATGTCTTTGCTGTTTAGATAGTAGGGTAAGGATGATGAGCATGCAGACAAAGAGACGCAAGACCCGAACGGTTCACATCGGCAGCGTCCGGGTGGGTGGCGGCGCTCCCGTTTCCGTACAGTCGATGACCAAGACCGACACTGCCAACGTGTCCGAAACTATCAGGCAGGTCAAGGAACTGGAGGCACTGGGATGCGAGATTATCCGAATGGCCGTGCCCAATCTGGCGGCAGCACGAGTGCTGGGAAAGATAAAGAGCCAGATCGACATCCCGCTGGTTGCAGACATCCATTACCGCGCGAAGTTGGCACTGGAGGCTCTCGAACAAGGCGTGGATGCGCTGCGCATCAACCCGGGCAATATCACCCGAGCGGATGAGCTCGAACGCATCGGCAGGGCGGCAGCCAGCCAAGGGGTCCCGGTCCGCGTGGGCCTGAACTCCGGTTCGGTGCGGGGCAGAGTTGATGCGGACGCTCCCTCGGACACGCCCGTGGAAGTACTCATGGTCGAGCGGGCGCTCCAGAGCGCCCAACTGCTGGAAGCTGCCGGCCTGTCCCAAATCATCATCTCGCTCAAGGCCTCAGATGTGCCTGCCACCTTGCGTGCCTATCGTGAGATTGCCTCCTGCTCTGACTACCCCCTGCACCTGGGGGTGACGGCAACCGGATTGGGTGAGTCCTCGGTGGTCAAGAGCGTGCTGGGCATAGGGACACTCCTGGCGGAAGGAATCGGGGATACCCTGCGCGTTTCGCTCACCGCACCCCCGCAGCGTGAGGTGGAGCTGGCCTACGAGATTCTTGCTTCCCTGGGGCTGCGCTCGAGGAGGACACCCGAGATTATCAGTTGCCCCACCTGTGGGCGCTGCCAAGGTGACCTGATGAAGATTGCTTCTGAGGTCAGCGCAAAGCTCCCGGCGCAAGCCAAACAGTTGAGAATTGCCATCATGGGCTGCGAAGTGAACGGGCCCGGCGAAGCTCAGGAAGCAGACGTAGGCATCGCCCTTGGCAAGCGCGGGGGAGTTCTTTTCAGCAAGGGCAAGAAACTCCGGCAAGTGCCTAGCAAGCAGCTCGTGCCCGAATTGCTGAAGGAGATAAACAGCCTCCTGCGTTGAACCGCGCCCATGCGTCAGGCGATGCCCACTCCCCATGCAAGTATTTTCAAAACGCGCCCTACTTCTTTGTCTCCACTTGACTAACCAGGCAGCGGACTGCCAACATGGCAGCCTGAGGTCGGAAAGCCACATTCACATGTAACTCACACCGTTCAGGAATTGCCGTAAGACTAGTTTCTGCCGATAGTTGTGCAATCCACTGTGCCTTTGCACCCCGGTTTCATGCAATTGGCATCTGCTTTGCGACTCTGGTCATGTGGTTGCAGATTGAAGGTATTAGTAACCCAACAACTGAAGCTGCGAAGGCAGGCTTTCAGGGTGATAACGAAAGGAGGCCGATGATGGCTATCTGGCATTGGCACAGAGATTGGGACCCCGCATTCAGGGAACTGAGAAGGCTCCAGCGTGAAATGGACAGGCTTTTTGAGGGCTGGGAGTTTGGCCGCATGCTCCCTGCCAGGGCCACCCACCAGCACCCTCCGGTGAACCACTTCAGCACCGATGAAGAGCTGGTGGTACAGGTTGAGCTTCCCGGGGTAGGTCGGGAGGATGTGGACATCTCCCTTGTGGGAGACACTCTAACCATCCGGGGAGAGAGGAAGCAGGAACAGCCACAGGGGGCTGCCTATCACCGACGGGAACGAGGCGCAGGCCCATTTGCTCGTGTCGTGGAGCTGTCCGAGACAGTAGACCCCAGTAAAGTGCAGGCAAGCTATACCAACGGATTGCTCACCATCACACTGGCTCGAGCGGAGGAAGCCAAACCTAAGAGAATCCCCGTCACTTCCAGGGACGAGGCGTAATCCCCGCTTGGTGGCAGCTCAGCTTATCCGTGCTTGAAAAGGAGGGACGTGTCATGGCTCAAAGAGAACTGGCGAAACAGGAAGAGGCAAGCGTCGAGAGGACACGCAGCCGCAGGCACTTCACACCTTTGGCCGATATTTACGAAACCGAAGAGGCGCTGGTGATGGAACTCGAAATGCCTGGCGTGCGCAAGGAGAATGTGGATGTCCGCGTGGAAAAGGGCATTCTTGAGGTCTTCGGCGTGGTTGACGATGTAGCTGAGGTCGGTGAAGTGCTGGTGCGGGAGTTCGAGTCCGGAAGCTATCACAGGGTGTTTCAGGTCTCCAGCGACATGGAAGTGGACAAGATAACTGCCAAGATGACAGATGGTGTGTTGATTTTGACGCTTCCCAAGGCTGAAACCGTAAAGACGCGGAAAATCGAGGTCAAAAGCTAAAAACCAGCAGAAAAGCCGAACCTTTTCTCAACTTTGAACGTATATAACTAGGATAGCAAGGAGGGCGAGGATGGAAAGGCTAGCGGGGCTTGCTCTGCAGCTTCTCCCTTGCCCGGTAAAGGAGGACGACAATGGCGCTACTTCCAAGCAGAAGAGGTTTTGGGCGAGAGTTGACTTCCTGCAGGGAGAGAATGAACAGGCTGTTTGAAGAGTTCTTCGACCGGGAAAGCGCATTAAGATCGAGGTGAAGTAAGTATCAGCACAACCACAGGCCGAACCTGGAGGCTCGTGCCGGGAATGCAAAGAGGAGGCATTCTCCTTGTCGGGGAGGAGGGGAGTAATATGGATAGAAGACGGGCGGCAAGAAACCGTATCAGTCAACTAGAGATCAAATTGCTGCGCAAGAAGGCGCAGTTGGAGCAGGAGGTGGCAGGCTACCTGGATGACCTGCGCCAGGCCTCCACCGACCACTTTTCCGAGTCCGGCGACAGCGCCCTGGACGCGCTGGGCGACCAGGAGATTGCAGACATCGTCGAGATGCGAGCCCTGGAGCTTAAGCAGGTGGCAGAGGCGCTGGAAAGGATTAAAGACAAGGGCTTTGGCACCTGTGAGGGCTGCGGACGCAATATCAGCTTGACCCGGTTGGCAGTGCTGCCAGCCACGCCCTATTGCACCCACTGCCAGGACGAAGTGGAAAGACAGGCTCGGGGGGAGGAGCATTATGCGGAAAACTGGGAATGTGTGACGGAGCCTGAACCTGAATAGAACTCCTTCATCGCCACCTTCATCTGATGGGCGCCAGCAGCAGGAAAGCTACCAGCGCCAGCAGCGCCAGGTCGTAGGGAATGGACCCGCGCTCGTGGTCCCAGAAGACCAGGCGAGCGAGGGCTATTCCCATTCTTCTTGTAAGCGAAGAGCTCTCTCCACGAGCAGCAAAGAGGTCCGCTTGGGCCGGCCGAAACATCGGATGTCCATATTTCAGCACCCAGTGGGTGTGCACAATGCGCTGCAGCACCGTGACGTGCGTGAGCACCGCCAACAGCCACACTGCTGGCGCCACCCGGTGCAATAGTGCACCCACCATCAGCAGCACACAGCGCTCCGGCCTCTCCCAGAAACCCACCTTGCAGCTATCAATCAGGCTCTCTGCGCGCCCCCGCATGTAACTCACCAGTAGCGACCCTACCAGCGCGGAGACCGCTGCCCCCATCAAGGCCAAATCCTGAATAAGCGCATAATGGCATATGATGCCTCCCAGCACCAGCGCATCCGCATAGCGGTCCAGCGAGGAATCCAGGAACTGGCCCAGCCTGGTCAGGAGTTCCCCTTCCCGAGCCACGGCGCCGTCGAGCACGTCGCAGGCACCGGCAAAAAGCACTATCACTCCCGCCAGCCTGAACGCGCCCTGCATAAACAGCATCCCCGCGCCGGCGCTCAGGATGAGCCCAGAGTAGGTCAGCGCATTGGGGGTTACACCCAGATGGACGAGGGCCCTGGCAAGTCTATCTCGCGCGGTGCTTAAGGGCTTAACCATCCTGTGGGTGAGCACGATAGGCTCTCACTTCATGGGTTTGTCTTCTCGGGTGGAATGAAATGAAGCCACCCACCAGGTTTGCCAAAAGGAAAGGAGATAATAAATAAGCCGACCAAGAAGTAAGACCCGCTATGTCCTCCTGGTCGGTCTTCCTGAGATGCGGGATAAGCCGCCGGGAGTCAATGTCTCTTCCTCCTTCGCACCGGCGTCAGCGCCGATGCCGACCCCTCTGAGCAAGAGTCTCAGGTCGCCGGACGTCTCGCTGTTGGCCATCGCTTCCTCAGCCGTTATCAGCCCATCCGCCACCAGTTGTACCAGCGCTTGGTTGAAGGTCTGCATATCCCAGTAGGATCTGGACTTGGCGATAGCATTATGCAGGTCAGTGGTCTTGCCCTCCCGGATGAGTTGCGCGATATTAGGCGAGTTAACCATAACCTCCATGGCTGCTACTCGGCCCTGCTGGTCTGCACGTTGAACCAGCCTTTGGCTCAAGACCCCGAGCAGCGTCATGGAAAGCATCATCCGGTACTGGTGCACCAGCTCACCAGCGAAGGTGTCCAGGATGCGGTCCACGGTCTGCTTGGCATTGTTGGTGTGCAGCGTGGAAAAGACCAGGTGTCCGGTCTCCGCCGCGTGCATGCCTATCTCCATGGTATCTGCATCGCGCATCTCACCCATCAGGATGACGTCTGGGTCCTGTCTCAGGACATGCTTCAACGCCTCCGTGTGACTTCTCGTATCGCGGCCGACCTCACGCTGATTGATGGTGCACTTCCTGTCCGTATAGACAAACTCGATGGGGTCTTCAATGGTAACGATGTGCTTATTCTCACTGTTGTTGATGTGTTCAGTCATGGCAGCCATCGAAGTAGTCTTGCCCGCGCCGGTGGGCCCGGTGAAAAGCAAAAGCCCCTGCTTGCGCAGTGCCAGGTCCTTGAGGATGGGTGGCAATCTGAGGTCATCAAGGGTGGGGACTCTTAAGGGTATGTGTCTCATTGCCACCCCTACCTTGCCCTGCTGGTAGAAGGCATTGACCCGGAAGCGGGCTTCCCCTTGCAGTTCGTAGGAGAAATCTGCCTCCCATTCTTCCTTGAAACGGTTGACCTGGGACTCCGTCATAATGCCGAAAAGCAGGCGCTCTACTTCTTGCGCATTCACAGGCGGATGCCCTGATATGAGCAGTTGTCCGTTAATGCGCATCAAAGGCGGTCGGCCGACCTTCAGGTGCAGGTCGGAGCTCTCCCTCATAATCACTTCCCGCAGCAAGTCATCAAGTTCCATGACCAGCTCCTAATTGTTTTAACTTCAATTTGACCCTTGGCATCACCAACGCCTAACATAGTCCCCCCCGCGCCCACTGTCAAGTCAAAACCAAACCGAACCCAGACGTCTCCGTCATCGTCCCCGAGCCCCGACACGCTATGCCCTTCTGCCGATGCAATAATGGCCTTGACATCCACTTCGCACAGGATTATATAAGCAATGAGTTCAGGAAGACCAGAGATATGTATGCCGTCCCCGGAATTCTTCGGGTTGAACCAACAGAAGGGATGAACCCGTGAGCCGATTCCTGCATACAAGCGACTGGCAGTTGGGAATGACCCGCCATTTCCTCTCCGAGGGAGCTCAAGAGAGGTACAGCCAGGCGCGATTTGACGCTATTCGGACCATGGGTCGCATCGCCAAGGAGGAGAAGTGCCAGTTCATGCTCGTGTGCGGCGATGCCTTCGAGTCGAATCAGGTGGACCGAAAGACTGTCGCCCGCGCGCTGGAGGCCCTGAAGGAGGTGCCGGTTCCCGTATTCATTTTGCCGGGCAACCACGACCCGCTGAACGCGGCAGCTGTGTATCGGTCAAGCACTTTCATAAACCGAAAACCTGCTCATGTTCACGTCATCGAGAACGCGTCTCCAATCAAAGTCGCAGATGACGTGGAACTGGTGGGTGCGCCGTGGATGTCCAAGCGGCCGGTTGCCAACCCCATCGAGGAAGCTCTCGCGGCTCTTTCCCCAGCGAGCGGAATCACGCGCATCTGCATGGCGCACGGGGCCGTTGACCGACTCACACCCGACCCGGAATCAGCCGGGGTCATCGCGGTGGCGTCGCTCGAACGCGCAATCGCCGAGGGGAAGGTTCACTTTGTGGCGCTTGGCGACCGCCATTCCCTCACCAAGGTGGGCGATGGTGACTGTATCTGGTATTCCGGGACGCCCGAAGCCACGGACTTCTCCGAAACGCAGGCAGGGATTGCCCTTGTGGTCGAGGTCGGCGACAGTCGTGTTGCAACCAAGGAAGTCCAGATCGGCTGGTGGCGGTTCATTGAACACGAGCGTGTTGACCTCAACACGGCCGATGATGTGGAGGCGTCACGGAAGTCGCTGGAAGAGATTGAGAACAAGGATCGCACCGTCGTTCGGCTAAATCTCGTTGGCTCGCTTACCCTATCCTTGCGCGACGCGCTTCAGAACCACCTTCTCGCAGCAAAGGACGTGTTCGGAGCGTTCGATGTTCGAGACGACGCCCTACTAGTCCTGCCTGATGACACAGATTTCGCGGACCTTGGGTTCTCCGGTTTTGCCGACGCGACAGTGCAACGGCTCCGAGCCAAGCTTGCGGCAGGCGGGGATGAAGGCAACACGGCCCGCGACGCCTTGATGCTCCTTCTCCGGTTGGCAAGGGGTGTAGCATGAGATTTCTTCGTCTCAAAATTGCCAACTACCGGGGCATAACTGCTGCCGAAGTGCAGTTCGGTTCAGTCGGAATAACCCTCGTGCAGGGGCCCAATGAAGTCGGCAAGACCAGCCTCGGCGAAGCCATCGGGCTTCTCTTTGAGTTTCCTGATTCCAGCAAGCATCGTAGTGTCGAGGCCATCCGTCCAGTCCATCGCGATGAAGGCCCGGAGATCGAGTTGCAGGCGGAGAGCGGGCCCTACGCGTTCACCTACTTCAAGCGGTTCCACAAGAAACCGGAAACGAGGCTCACCATCACTCGACCCAAAGCGGAGAATCGCACGGGCCGTGAGGCGCATGATCGCGCAGCCGCCATCCTCCGAGAGACCCTCGATATTGATTTGTGGAAGGCGCTGACGATTCAACAGGGCGACGCCATCGGCCAGCCAGATCTGACGAATCAGACATCTCTGTCTGCCGCTCTTGACAAGGCGGCGGGTGGGAGGCCCGCCGACCCGGAAGAAGAGGGCCTGTTTGAGAAAGTGCGTGAGGAGTATGGCCGCTATTTCACCGGAGGCGGCTCGGAGAAAAAGGAACTTCAGGAAGCACGGAAACTCCAGGAGGCCACAGAAGCCGAGATTGCTAAAATCGAGCGGCAAAGCAGCGACCTCGACCAAGACATTGACCTTGCGGCAACCCTTCAGCGGGAGTTGGGACAGCTGAAGAACCGGGAAGACGAACTGAAGCAGGATGTCGCCGCGCACATGGATTCCCTTGAGGAAATAGGGAAATTCGAGACCACCCTAGAGACGGCTCGCGTGAAGTTGGAATCGGCCAAGAAGTCTGAGCAGATGGCGCGCCGCGAGAAGGAATCTCGCCAGGGACTCATTGACGCAACTGACAACGCCGCCAAGGCTCATGGGGAACTCCAAGAAAGCAGCGAAATGTCGCTCGTGGCATTGAACCAGGCAGCGGATGAACTCAAGCAGGCTCAAGCGGCCTCTGACGAAGCCGACCAAGAAAGGAAGACGGCAGAAACTCTTGCCGCTCTTCGGCGAGCAGATTTCGACTACCACACCAACAAGCTCTTTCTCGATCAACTCAGGGAGCGAAAGGAACGTATTGACCAGGCCAGGGAAGATGCTGCTCAGGCGGAAGAAATGTTGGCGCGGAGCAAGGTCGACTCCGAAACCCTGAAAACAATCCAAGACGCCGAACGCGCATTGGTGGCCGCCACCGCGCAATTGGAGACAGGCGCGCCAAATGTTCTACTTCGCGGCCTAGGTCGAAGCAGTCTCCGGATCGACGATGCCGATATCGTGCTTGGCAAGGATGAAGTCCGAACCTTACCCGTTGCTGACAGAATGCGGTTAACTGTTCCCAAAATACTCGACATCGAGATAACCGCAGGTTCAAGCACCGAAGGGCTTACCCAAAAGGTTGAGGATGCCCAACGCGCTCTCGATGCCGCTTGTGGTGCCGCGGGTGTCAGCGATCCAGACGAGGCAAGAAGAGCGATTGAGGCGCGACGTGAGGCTTCTCGGCAGGTTGAAGAGAAAGACCGAGTCGAGAAGGACAATCTTCGGGACCTGTCCTACGAGCAAATAACGAAGAAGCTTCTGGGGCTTGAGCAAAGCGTGCCTGAATACCTTTCCAAGCGCAAAGAGGAACCCGCAATCAGTTCCGACATGGGGCCTGCGAAAAAGGAACGGGTGAAAGCCGAGGCAGCCTTGGAAGAAGCGAATGGCAAATGGGAAGCGGCACGTGCATCTGTTGATGCCGCCCGAAATGTTCGAGATGGCTTGAGCGAGAAGCATCTGGCGGCGCGAATCCAACTCGATCTGTTGGCGAAACACCTTAACCATGCATGCGAAAGCCTTGACAGAACCAGGAAGAATATTGCCGATGATGCTTTGGAAACGACTCTGGCGAATGCTGTCCAAACCGTGGTATCCGAGGATGCAAGCGTCCGCGCCGCCGAGACATTGCTGAAAGCGAAGAACCCCGAGCAGGTGAAGGCATTGGCCGAGACGGCAGGAGGTTCCCTTCGGACGACGCAGAATCGCCGGAATGTAGCTCAAACGGAACTGACCGAGGTGCAGACGCGGCTCAAGATCTACGGTGAAGAAGGGCTTCACGAGAAGCTGCACTCGGCGCGGACCAACCTTGAGAGGGTGGAGACGAATAATCGGGCGCTATATAGGCGAGCTGCGGCCGCACGGCAACTCTTCGAAACCATGCGGGAGGAGCGAGACAAGGCCCGCCAGGCTTACGTGGCTCCCCTCAAGGAAAGAATCGAACATCTTGGCCGCCTGCTCTTTGGCGACTCATTCCAGGTGGAGATCAGCGAAGACTTGCAGATCGCCAGCCGGACGACCCAAGGCGTCACGGTGCCTTTCGACTCGTTGAGCGGCGGCACAAAGGAACAGCTCTCCTTGGTCTTCCGCCTGGCCTGCTCGATGATCGTAGCCAAGGATGGCGGGACACCTCTCATCCTGGATGACGCCTTGGGCTATACGGACCCGGACAGGTTGCATCTGATGGGCGCTGTTCTGGCCAAGGCGGCCAAAGACTGCCAGATTATGATCTTCACATGTATGCCCGACCGGTACGCGAATATAGGCGAGGCGACGGTTGTTTTGTTGAAGTAAGGGACGCCTACACGGCCGCCAGTTCTGTAAAGGCTTTGAATTGCTGGTGGGTATCCGCAAGTAACGCTAGGGGCCGCAGGCGATATTCCGAAATGGTGGAGCGTTCAGCCGTCGGCGGCAGGGCCAGAGCCGTCAGAACTACCAGGGCATCGCCCTGCACGCCCTTACTGACCAGTTCTGGAGTTCGGGGCGACAGTATGCCTTGACCTGTTTGGTGACTTTGCGTTGGCGCGCGGGGAGAGTGGGCTGACATCAGGACCGTTCTGGGCCGAATGCAGGTCTCGGTTTTCCTCTACTCGTCAAACCTCCTATTTCTTCGGTGGTACGGCGAGGTAGTAGAGCGCGCGGGGCAGGTTCCTGTGGGCCTGGCCGAAGGACTTTACCTCACCCGAGCTTGCCGTCTTCTGCCTCTCAATGACCTTGAGGCACCACTCCTTGTACTCAGGATTACCCGTCTCATGATAGAGGTAAGCCAGCGCGAAGGTAATGTTGCCTGTCATTCTCAAGATACGGCTTTCTGTCCCGGGACCGTCCCGTCGATTCACCTGCTTTTTTATCATGTGGTCAACGATGTCCTGGACCAGCTTGAGCGACCTCTCATCACCCGTGAGCCAGTATTCGTAGATGATGCCTTCCATGCCTATGCCATACATGAATCCCCCGCCGGAGCGGTCGTAGCCCTGCCTATCCATGTGCCTATGAGCCTCCACCAACATCTCTTTCATGCGCTCGACATATCTGGGGTCATGGGTGTATTCGTAGCCCATGTAAAGAGTTGCCAACTGGGCTCCCGGGCCGCGAATCTGCTTCCAACCATTGTCGGCTTCGTGATTGCTATAAGCGTTACTGAGCTTCAAGAGTGCCACATCGCGCATGCGCTCGTCCCCCAGGAGATACCACAGCGCAAAGGTGGACATGGCTTTGTGATGATTGAACTCCAGTGACACATAGGGACCGCCGAAGAACCCCGTCGCACGACCCCCGCCGTCTATGCCTATATGGTTGCGAGGCGGGCAATAGCGACAGGCGCCGATGAGGTAGTCGAGGGGATGATAGTTGACGGTGAACACGTCGGCCTCGCGCATGGTATGCAGCTCGAACTGGTCCAGGAAGTCAAAATCACCCAGGCGCATGAAGTTCAAAAGACAGGTGAAGGAAAAGTCGTAGTAGTTGCCCGACCAGGAGACGTTCCAGGGATAGGGCTCTTCACGGTACACCCAGAGAACCGCATCACCCCAGGGGCGGTAACCGTAGCCTTCAATCCAGTACTTGTCGTGATAGAGAGCGCCATCGATGCGATTGATATGCCCCTCCATGTATCCCCTGACCACCTTGTCATAGTTTGCCAGTCTGGGCCACACATCGCCATAGAACGCCGGGTCGCTGCCACCGAGCTTCCCGAAGGCGCTGGAATCCTGACACAGGTATTTCGAGTCCGGGAAGGCGCGCAGCGGTTTCTGCACACCTGCATAGATGTCGTTAAGGCGCTCGGGCTTCTCCTCGCCAAAGACGAAGGTGAGGTAATGTGTCTTGGCCTGCCCCATATAGACGGGAAGTGCGGTTTCGCCCTCGCGCGGATAGAGCCCCAGCCGTATGGTGCCATCGCCATGAAGTTCGATGATGGAGGGAAAGGTCTGCCAGAACCAGCGCCAGCCTGCTGCCATCCCACCACCGGGCCAGGAGAGCGCACCCCAGCCAGTGGTCAGAGGCTTGGTGGATTTGCCATTGCCCTCCAAGAGCGGCCGCCGCCAAATCCAGAGTGTGTCAGCATCAGCTTTAATCATTCCGAAGCGGTCCGAGACGTGCTGGAAGATTCCCAGCGCCTCGCCGACAGGAACTGCCACACTCTTGGGCTCCTTGTCGGTTCCTAGAATGCCAGTCACATTCTCAGGCACGTTGACCGGGACCATAATGGACAGGTCGCGCATGACGTGTTTGTCGGCAGGGCGGTTACCTGTACGGTTTATGTAGGTGAAAGCCACATTGACGCGGGGTTGGCCCGCATAGAAGTAGAAGCGGGTGTCGTAATCGAATGCTTTCCGTCCCGACGCGTCTTTCAGTGCGCCCGTGCAGCGCACCACGGTGCGGATGGGGCCCTGTGATTCAACCACCACCTTACCGTCGGGGTCCAGCGCGGATTTATAAACACCGGTGTCGGTCTCCAGAACAATCCCACCGCCAGCGTCCTTAATCAGTTCCTTGCCGTCGAGCAGGACCGAATCGAACAGGCTAAAGCGCTCTCCGCGCAGTCGCACCGTGAGGGGGCCGGTTGAAATCGTAACCGCGTTGTCTGTCTCCTTGACCACCAGCTTTGCTTCAGCTGGTGGGTTCTTCCCTGCATCTAGGGACAGCTTCAGCTTGCGCACCTGGTTTGCTTTGATGGAGGTCAGAAAATCCAGGTGAACCCACTTGATGCTCTCATCCCCGGGCCAGCGGCCGGCAACCGTGAACTGACAGGGAATGGGATTACCCGCTTCATCCATCAGTGTCATAGCATCGACCATGCGAGCTGCTCCTTTAGGCAGCGGAATGCCCATGCGCACCGGTTCGTCAATCCTGTCATGCCCCGAGCGCTCAGACATCGTCAACATAATTACCAAGGACAGTGCAACCACTTGCATACTTCTTCCCTCCCAATTGACAGCGTGATAAAGAATCGGTCCGATACATCATTGTGCATGGCGCATTCTACGTGAGCAAGCGCCTTCGGGGCAAGCAAATTTCTGTCAATGATGAGGCTGGTATTGTACAGTTACAGAACCAGCAGGACCCGCAGGTGGGCTGAACGACAACACACCCTCCACCGTTGCCTTAAGGGTTGCGCTTGCAGCACCTTGGGCAAAGACGCTATAGATTACGTCAGGCATGGCGCCGAAGACCCGCACGCGCTCAATCCCTTCCGGGACATCGAATGTGAACTGCCCTTCCCGATGGTCCGCATGTCGGGGAAAGACCAGCATTTCATCCTCAATCCGCAGGGGAACCGAGCCTACATCACCAGCCGCTAAGGATGCTGTAGGCACTTGCTGAACCTCGGCGCCGCGCGGCCAGAGCACGTTCAGAAAGATGTCCTCTGTGGCAGGCACAGCGGGTTCGACTTCAATTCGCCAGAGCGCGTGGCGCCATTCCGGTTCTCTCCCGGTCATGCTCAGGTTCTGACCGTTCCAGCGTGACCCGTCCCCGTCGCTCTCTACGTAGGAAGCGTAGTCCGTCCCCCCGATCTTGTACACCCGCTTCTTCTCAGGCAGTAGTATCTGATGAAAGAGCCGTGCTTCGCCTACGGTAGTCACGAGATGGGAATCGGTCGTTCCCAGAATGCCATTGTCCGCCTTACCCTTGATAATTCGTTCATCTTCTGTTTCAGGTTTCTCCAGAAGATGCAGCAGCCAACGCTTGCGATAGCTGGGGTCGGTACTCCGGACACGGTCGAAGACCACCACGCAGTCCAGCTCGTGCAGATAAACCAGGTATCTGACCACCTCCGAGAGCTTGGCCACGTTTCCCGGTTCCGTCCAGCGCGTGGAGTTATATGCTGCTGTAATGTCCGCCGCAACATAGTCGTAGTCACCGGGGACTGACTGGTAAGCGATGATGTCCGCAGCTTCGTAATACCGTCCGCTATTCTGATTCACCTGCCAGTGCTTGACTGAATCGATGTCGCTGCCGGTTGCCATCACCACCCGCTGACCGCCGCTCAGGGAATCGAACTGACTGTGAGAACGCAGCCAGTGCCCGTACTCTCCCGGGCAGAGGACGAGCATCGAATTGACGGCTACAGTCTGGATGTAATACCCGACCCGGTAAGGCGAGAAATAATCGCCATAACGGCCGCCGAAGGTCGCTAGCGGGGCCTGCTTGTAGATGGTGAAAGCCCCCTGGTCGTAGTGCCCGTGATGGGCAAAGAGGTCCCCGGCCTTGAAGGAGATGATGGTGGGAGAGGCTTTGGCCCAACTGCTTCGGAAGTAAGCAATGCCTGTGGTCTGCCTGCCGAACAGCCGTGCCGTGGGCAAGTGTGCTTCGAGGAACTGTTCCGGATGGTCACTGTCATAGTCGCTGGGCACGGACATTTCCGGGTCGTAGGCACAGACCACCATCCATCCCATGCCCGTCGGGTGATAGCTCCTCTTGCCCGTGCCCGGGCGTATCAGGTCAGCCGCAGCGAAGAGTGTCGGCTCCCCCGTGTAGCGCGCATAGTAGTCGGCTGAGACCTGCCAGGGCTGTCCGGACCTGAGCGCAGGTGTGCCGCCATCCCCGTGATGGACAAGTCTGCCGTCAGGCAGAAGCATGTACAACTGCCAATAGGCCACGGGTTTGAGCACCTTGAGCAAATCGAAGCCAGCCACCTCTGTGGTGCCCAGCGCCGAGCGCACGCAGTCGGCAGCCAGGGCATAAGGCACGGCGCGATTATAAATCCAGTAAGGTGGACCCTCCGGCCAGGCTTCCACCAATGCCAGGGCGCGAACAGCATCAATGTAGTGTGCCATCGCGCGGCGGAGATATTCCTGGCGCCTGGGATGATGCGAGAGGCTGAGCGCCGCAATCAGGGTATTGTTGGCATACTGGTTGCGCCCGTGCCACACCGCCGGCCCCGTGTCCTCCAGGTCCCGCAATTCCGCTTCGATAATGAGTGCAAGCTTGGCTTCAATGCGCCGACGCGCTGGCGCGGTCATGAGAGGATGGTTGTAAAGCCAGTCGTAAGCCAGGGCGGCAGCCCACACTCTGGAATAGTAACCGCTCTCGCCCGTGGTCGGCATGGGATCATTCAGAAGTTTGGCGATGGCCAAGCGGGCGAAGCGGTCATCACCTGTGCATATCCACTTTGCTGCCAGCACCTCTGCCGCGCATTCCCCGTCAGGCCGGTCTAGTATGGGCTGGAAGTAGTCGCGAAAGGTAGTATTCGCTTTGAAAAGTTCTCGAACTTTTGCGAAAGTGCGGGTCTGACCATCGGGGCGCGGGCGGAAAACCAGCCGCGGATGGTCAGGCACCAGTCCCTCAAGCAACGCGCTGATGGCACGGGCGTCAACGATTCTCTCAGGCAGAGGCGCCAGTGTAGGCGCGGGCGGCGTGGACTGCCAGATTTCGCAACCGGCCAGGCAAATTACCAAGAGTCCTAGGACCAGATACCACATCTTGTGCACCAGCACCCTCTCCTCTCTTCGTCTTTCTGCTTTCTGCGCGGGCCCCGGACAGGCCTATGAACGAGTGCAAGACATGTCCCCGCAAGTATATTGGTGCAGCACGAACTTGCAAGCACTTTGCGGAAAGATGGGCGTAATGGGTGCACCCACGGATCGTTAGTAAACGAGAGCGCAGCGCCGTCCGGACCCTTGTGTTTGTGGGCTGCTGTCCCGCCGGATCCTCGTCAGAGAACGAGGCTCAACAATTCATCCGCCCTGTCGTCGTCGACAATGTCGGTAAGGTTCAGCAGACCGATCGGAAATGGATGGTCAGGGTTAGCATCGTGCCATTTTTCCGCAATGCGTTTGAGAGCGGAGGCCGTGATGAGCGGCACGTCCCAACTGGTTGCCATTTTATATTTCCGCGCCACGGACGAGGATTTCTTCGTAAAGCGTGGCCCAATCACAAGGAAATAGAGCACGCGATAGCCCTGTCGCGCTTCCGCACGCATGTATCCATCGAACTGCGATTCCAGATGGTCCTGAAGATTCACTGCCTTTTCATCGCTCTTACAATCCCACAGCACCACTTGTCGTCTGTCGTGGAGATAGACCTTGCCATCAGCGGACTTTACGGGAAGCTTCTTCTCAATAGGAAGCTTGAGGCGTTCTTCGAACAGAAAGTCCGTTGCCTTCTCAAAGGCCGTATCAACATGCTCTTGTTTTTCGATAAGCCCTTGTGCTTTTAGTTGCGAGTACTTCCGCGCTGCCAAGAGTTCGTACGCAGCATACCACTGTGCCCGTTCGTCGCGCTCAACAACGGGTGGCTCGAAGGTAAGGTTATCGTAAAAATCGATGAGACGCCTTATTACCTGGGGCTTCCTACCGTACGACACCAAGCCGACCTCCCTGCAAAGAGCTTGCAGTTTTGACAGGCTAGCAGTGCCAAGGATTTGGCTCGGCGTCAATCTACTGGCCAATATTCGATCTGCCATTTCTGACCTATTGCCACGGCTGTCCAGTCGGCTCCCTCGCAGGATGGTCAAAAAGTCAGAGTTTGACCAAGCCTTATTGGCAAGAAGACGTTTGTAGTTGGCCTTCTGCAGCTCGGTCTTCTTGACCCAAGTGCGAATCAGTTCCATGATCTCAGCCGGAATGGCATCGATATCTTTGCCGTTCTCATCTCGAAACGTCCAGAGAATCCCCTCCCTTTGAAGTTGCCGTTTGGCCTCCTCAATTTGATCTACAGAATGCAGCCCACACTTCCGTTTCGGAAAACGCCCCATCTTTGCTTCTAGTAGCCTGTGCTCTCGAACTGTTATACTCAATCTGCTGCGAAGCTCTGAAAGCAAATTTGCCTCGTCAACGGAGATCTTGTCCTCATGGCGCCAGGCGGCATCGAGAACCACATTATATGTTTCGTACGCCGCCAATCGATTCTTGTCTTGCTCTTTGGCGTCGAGGAGCTTGCAAGCTTTTGCTTCCTTCACGATTTGTTTTTCGTACTCGATAACCCGATGGTTAAGTTCATCCACCCGGAGAGCATACCGTTCTTCCTCCAGCAGAACCTCGAAAACGATAATCCCCTTTAGCGTCCTTCGGTCGCGGTCAGGGTCGAGCGCTGTAGTAACTTTAGCTATTCGACCTTTGTCGGCGATCCGGGGCGCACAGCGTACCAGTTCGTTCGCCAATTGCTCTTGAGTCAAACGTTTAACGCTTGGCAGACAACTCGAAGCCACCCTGGTCATGACCATCTTTAGCATTCGAGGGGTGATATCGCGTATGCGGTAACACAGCTCACGGCGGCCCTGCAAAGCAGCTTCGAATGCATCCTTACGCCGCGCGCGTACTCGCCGCTTACGCTTGCTCTGCTCGGCAGTGCTTGCCTGAGAGTCAGCCTGATTGCTGGGAAACGAAGCTGCTTTCTCACCACCCGCAGTTCCGCCAGTAGCTTCGGCCGGCGACTGCTCGGCCGTTGCTTCCTGCCTGGCACTTTCCGTCCCCGCCTCAGCGGAATTGGCCGCATCTTGCGCAGGGACGAGTTCATGGGATTTCTCAAGAACCTCGTTCTGAGCGCCATCGTCTTGCCGAAAAACGCTTGCACCGCCTTCAGAACACATGCCTTCATCCCTCCTTCCACGCGTATGCAACCGAACCAAAGAAAAGTCTGTGCCACCATTCGATACTTTCCTTCGGCACAATACGACAGTAACATTACTCGCTTGCGCACAATGTGTCAAGCGATGTGGTGAGTGGTAAGTGTTCAAGCAAGCGGGGGTTCGCGAAAGTCCTCGAGGAGCGCCATCCTCTCGGATTAGGCCCTAGCTCGCCTGCCACCTCTGCCGCCAGTCCCCACGTTCCCGTCAACAGCGCAGCTACCAGAAGTGTTTTCCTCATCACCCGCTAATCCATCTCATTTCTGACAGGCTCGTTGATGTGACCCTCAATAACGTTGCTATTCTCGGTACAGGAGGCCAGTTTGCTGATATAGATAGCGTGTCTCTGGGTACGCTCGGCGCCTGCACGCGTCTCTCGGATGATATTGCTCTCAAAGACCAGGTCACGGGTGGGGCCATCTATGTGTATGCCACAGCCATGCTCGGCGCCACCGTTGTCCTCGATAATGTTCTGTTTGAAGGTATTGCAGTGGCCGGCATTCGATTCTTTCTCATTCCGGAAATAGACACCATCACGCCCGTTGAAGCGAATGGTGTTGCCGAAGAAAAGGTTATCCGTATCCTTGTGCCCGATGGAGATGCCGAACTTCCCATTGTGGTGGATGCGATTCTGCTCGAACTTGCCCTCCTGCACGCGCCAGCACAGGAAAAGCCCGATGTTATCATTGTGGTGCAGGTGGCAATTGCGGATGATGCACCTCGCAGAACCGGTACCCGGATGGGCGCCGAAGTTCTTGTTGTAGGCTAGCTCACAATTCTCCACCGTGATGTCCTGCGTAGTCTGGAAGCTCACCCCGTCGCCGTTGAAGTTCTTGACGACACACTCACTGATACAGCAGCGCTTAACTCGCTGCAGGTAAATGCCCCCACCGCGGCAGCCGTCGATGAAAGGGTTCTCATCTCCGCTGCCATCGATGCGCAAGGAAGCGATGCGGATGTCCTCAACATCGATGGCCGAGACCACCGAGCTAAGTACTCTGAGTTGGCCATCGTTGTCGGCACTATAGTCCTTGACTAAATGGGCATTGAGGTAGAGGGAGCCATTCTTGATTTCCGTGATGGTGGCAATGCTGACCGCCCAGCCCCCGCTGGCGTTCTTGTCTGCCAGTGCAATCCCCATCCCGACTTCAAAGCCAGACAGGTCAACGGGCGTAACCTTGAGCTGCCCGTAGTCGGCATCGATTTTCATGGGGACCACGAAGCCGGGCGTCCGCTTGAGCACTGTATCGGGGCCGCCACCCACCAGGCTCACCCCCGGGCGCAGGTGAGCTGCGTCCTTCATAATGTAGGTACCAGGAAGCACGTGCACCGTGCCCCCGCCCCTGGCCCACAGCGCATCGATAGCAATCTGAATGGCGCGGTTGTCACTGCCCACAACGTCGGCTTCAGCGGGGCCGACCGTAATTTCACGTATTTTCCTCATTGCCTTGCTCCTTGCAGCCGAACCAGATAATGGAAAAGGATTATACTACATAGCCTCGCCCCTTGACAGTATGACATTGATTGACACTAGTTGCGCAGTCGCATACAATGCGCAAAGCATGTGGAATCCACGAAGGTCGTATCCGATTCTCGGGAATCGGGAAAGGAAGAGCACCAGGAGGTGTGGTATGTTCTGCTCAAAGGGGGTGAGAGATGGCCTTCACCTGGTGATGGCCGGACTCATCGCTATGGCTGTTCTGTGCGCGGCCGTTTCCGGAGTCGCCGGCGAAACCACGACGCAGTCGGCATATGAAGGCGTCGTTTTGGACACGCAGGGGTTCTGGCGGACGCACGTGACTTTGAGAGCGCCGCTTTACGGAACGTCTCAGAATGCCAAACCGGGGGAGCTGCCGGTGAGAAGGAGTTGGTGGAGTTCAAAGACCATCGGGCATCCCCCCAAGACCCCATGGCCGCCCGCGGATTGGATTAGTGCGGACTTCGACGACCGCGCCTGGCTGCGTGGCATGGGTCCCTTCTACGCAGGCTATGGGCAGTACTACCCATCGGGACTGGCCCTCCTCTGCGTGCGCGGGAAGTTTGCAGTTTCGGACCCGGCCAAAGCGAAGGAGCTCACACTTTCCGTCTCCTTCCGGGGAGGCATCGTTGTCTATCTCAACGGTAAAGAGGTCCTTCGCCGCCACCTGCCGAAAGGCAAAATCAGTTTCGCGACGCCCGCGGAGGACTATCCACTGGAGGTGTACAATCGCCCGGACGGCCAGCCCTTCGGACATTACGACTATGGCGAGCCAGAATTCAAGCCGCTGCTTGGTAAGCGAATCCGCAACCTGAGCGAAGCTGCGATTCCCACCACGCTCTTGAAAAAAGGAGTCAACGTCCTTGCCATCGAGATTCATCGCTCCGTCCTGCATGAGCGGCTTACGAAACGGAACGGGATCCCCGACTACGTTCCCACGAAAGGCGTGTGGACACCCTGCGGCCTGTGCTCCATCCAGTTGAAAACGAGCAACACCGATGCCGTGCTCCACAATATTTCAAGACCCAAGGGCCTCCAGGCGTGGAATGCCAGCCAACTTCTGCCCGTATTCGACATGGACTATGGCGACCCGCACGAGACACTTAAGCCGGTCTATCTGGTGGGGACGCCAGGCGGAAGCTTTTCCGGACAGGTGGTAGTGGGATGCGATGTCCCTATTAAGGGGCTTCGGGCCCACCTCACCGAGCTCGCGAGCGTCGACAGCAAGGCAATCATTCCGGCTGCCTCAATACAGGTCCGGTATGCCACGCTCGACGGTCGCGCCAGGACTGCGCCCGGGTGGCGTCCTGGACTTGACCGGGGGTTGTACAGCTTCCAGGCGCTGGCCGAAATACCTCCTGCGGAGGTGCCCGTTCGCAAGCATAACCTGGGCGACGGGTATTCTGGACTTCCCTACTCGTACGGCGCGGTGCAGCCCATCTGGGTGACGGTGAATGTTCCTCCTGACGCCTTGCCAGGTGACTATGAGGGGAGCCTGAAGATTCGCGCCCAGGGTCACAAGGAAATCAAAGCCGCGGTGAAAATCAGGGTCTGCACCTGGAAGCTCCCCGACCCCCGGGAGTACCGGACGTTCATGGACATCTATCAGTCTCCCGAGTCAGTGGCGCTGAGGTACGGGGTGCCCTTGTGGTCAGATGAGCACTTTGCGCTGATGGCGCAAACCTTCAAGTTCCTGGGTTCCATAGGGAACAAGACGCTTTACGTTCCGCTTATCTCCAAGACAGGTTTGGGCAACGAGGAGTCCATGGTCAGGTGGGTCAGGAAGGCCGGGGGCGGATACAAGCACGACCTGAGCATCTTGGAGCGGTATCTGGACCTCGCTATCAAACATCAGGGCAAGCCGCAGGTGCTCTGCTTTTTCGTATGGGACCTGAAGCACATGTACATTCGGGCAGCAACCTACGATGTCCTCACGGTGACCGTGCGGGACGAGGCCACGGGTTTGCTCCAGGAGATGACAGGACCGAAATATGAAGACGAAGCCGGGCAGGTGGCGTTCTGGAAGCCCTTGGCTGACAGCCTCCTCGAGCTTGTAAACAGGCGGGGCCTCGACGCTGCCACCATGCTCGGACACGCCAACGACCTACTCCCCCCTGACGCGGTCTTGTCCGCCTGGGGGAAGCTCTGGCCGGGCAAGACCTGGGTGCAGCATTCTCACCATGTGACCACGACCTTCAAGACCAAGCAACATCGCACCGGGTTCGTCTCTTCCGTCTATAGGCCCAGACTGGGTGTGGACCGCTCCGTCATCGTAAAGGGAGAGCCCGCGCCCCGCCTCTTCGGATGGAATCGACCCCGGGACAGGATTCTGGTAAGAAACATGCGTAACATCACCGGCCGACCCGGCAGCCTCGTCCCTAATAGGCTCGTGGCCGAAGGTGTCCTGCAGGCAGGAGGCCACGGCCGCGGCGCGCTGGCGGCAGATTTCTTCCCCGTTCCCATCAAGGACAGAGCTGGCGATGTGGCACCGAGAGAGAACTGGAGACCCATTGCGGGCCGCTACCTGGCCACCAACTGGAACTACGTGGGATTTCACGCCAACTCACTCGTGGCAGGCCCCCACGGGGCCATCTCAACCATCACCTTCGAGATGATGCGTGAGGGTTTGCAGGAGTGTGAAGCCAGAATATTCCTGGAAGAGACGCTGCTTGACGATAAGATAAAGGGCAAGCTGGAAGCGGACCTGGTCAATAAGTGCTGGAGAATCCTCGACGAACGCAAACGCGCAATCCTCACCAACCTTCTAATGCGCGGGCAGTACAGGTGGCTTAACGAGCTCTACGCTATCTCTGGATGGCAGAAGCGCTCCGAGGAGCTCTTCCATGCTGCCGGCGAGGTGGCCGAGGCCCTCCGTAGATAGTTTTGCTCAAAGGCACTTGATAATTACGGGAATGGAGAATTATGCTTCTGGACGTTCGAGAACTTACCAAGTCCTTCGGCAAGCGCATGGTGGTGAAGGGCGTTAGTTTCAGCGTCGGTCGGGGCGAGATTGTGGGACTCCTGGGCGCCAACGGCGCCGGCAAGACCACCAGCTTTCGCATGACCATAGGCCTCATCCCGCCTGACAGCGGGAAGGTATTCTTCAATGGCGAGGACATCACCCGCTTGGCGATGTACAAGCGCGCCCGCAAGGGCATGGGGTATCTCTCGCAGGAGACCAGTGTCTTTCAGCACCTCACCGTGGAGGAGAACCTGCTGGCCATACTTGAGACCAGGAAGCTCCACCGCCAGGAGCGACTCCGCCGCGCTCAAGTTAGCCTCCAGGAGCTGGGATTGACCCACCTTAGAAAGAACAAAGCCAGCACCCTCTCCGGCGGCGAGACCAGGCGGTTGGAGATTGCGCGCGCACTGCTCACCGACCCCTTCCTCATCCTTCTGGATGAGCCCCTGACCGGCCTGGACCCCATCGTGGTGGCAGAGCTTCAGGATACCATTCTGGGACTGAAGAGCCGGGGCATCAGCGTGCTCCTCACCGACCATGCGGTGCGCGAAATCCTGGCCATCACCGACCGCTCCTACATCATCAACGAAGGTAAGGTCATCACTCAAGGCACCTCAGCAGAGGTGCTTAAGGATGCGAACGCTCGGAAGTTTTACCTGGGCGAACGCTTCCGCGCCGATGAACTTCACTCTCGTACATAGCTTGACAGGAGGAGGCAGGGAAATAAGTATTATGTCCCCAATGGCGGTGAATTCATGAAGGAGACGTAAGCCATGCTGCAGCCCCAGAATGTGCCTATGAAGTATGACCACCTCTTCTCGGATATCGAGCGGGGCCTCATCAAGATCCCGAAGTTCCAGCGCGATTTCGTATGGACAACAGAGCAGACCGCCAGCCTGCTGGACAGCATGATAAGGGGCTACCCCATCGGGACGTTCATCTTCTGGAAGACCCGCCAGGAGATGCGCCATTACAGGGACATCGGAAACATCAAGTTACGGGAGACGCCCAGAGGAGATGCGGCGCACTATGTCCTGGATGGCCAGCAGCGCATAACATCTCTCTTCGCTGTCCGAAAAGGCGTCAGGGTTACAAAGGAAGGCGAGGAGATCGATTACACTAAGGTTTGCATCGACCTTTCGCAAGACCCTGAAAGCGATGAACGCATCGTGGTGGCAGAACCTCCTGACGGACGGCCTCATATCACAATCAACGAGCTGCTGAACTCCAATTGGGGCAACCTTGTCAAACGCTTTCCTGAGCATGTTGACAGACTGGGAGAGTACCACAAGCGCCTGACAGCTTACGACTTCTCCACCATTGTGATCGATGATTACCCGCTGGATGTGGCTTGCGATGTCTTCACCCGTATAAACACGGGAGGTACCCAACTGACCCTCTTTGAGATCATGGTGGCGAAGACCTATGACCCGGAGAGGGATTTTGACTTGGCGCGTGAATACGACTGGCTCGTTGACAATAAGGGCGCCGAGAAGGACCTTGAGGACGCTGGCTACGAGACTATACCTACATCAACAGTTCTCCAATGTATTGCAGCTTATGTCAGCAGGCAGTTGCGCAGAAGAGATATTCTAAGGTTGGACAAGACGGAGTTCATAGAGAGTTGGCCTGCTGTAAAGGACGGGATATTCACAGCTGTTGACTACTTTCGGAACCAACTACTCATTCCTGTCTCACGCTTGCTACCCTATCCTGCATTGTTGGTTCCATTCACCTACTTCTTCATACGTAACGGTGGCCAACCGCCAACCGCTCGGCAAAATCAACTGCTTGTTCAGTATTTCTGGTGGGCTTCGCTGTCACAGCGCTTTAGCTCAGCAGTCGAAAGCAAGCTTGCCCAGGATTTGGAACGTATGGACCTCATCTTGGCTGGCGAAGCGCCCAATTACAAAGGCGAAGAGATAGATGTGACTATCGATGGTCTGAGAGAACGCTGGTTTAGCACCGGGGATGCCTTCTGCAAGGCAATTCTATGCCTCTACGCGTACGAAGTACCGAAATCATTCGCCAGCAACGGCATGGTTAGGCTCGACAACTCGTGGCTTAAGGTGGCTTTCAGCAAGAACTACCACCACTTCTTCCCGAAGGCCTATCTTCGGAGGCAAGGCGTCGATGATGCCCTGGCAAACTCGATACTGAACATTACGCTTGTTGACGACTACCTGAACAAGCGCAAGATCAAGGGAAGAGCACCGTCCGACTATATGAGCGAGTTCGCTCGGAGCAACCCGGCGCTTGCAGAGACAATGAAAAGACACCTCATAGACGACATGCACTCATTCGGTGTGTGGGAAGATGATTATGAGCGCTTTCTGGACAGGCGTGGTCAGAAGGTTCTGGAAGAGCTGCAAGAGCGTTTGGGGCCTGAATGTTTGCCGGTAGGTGATGGGGAGTGAAACATGGCTGCGAAGAAAGGCAACAACAAAGTCAAAGTCGAGAGCGTCCGTCAGGCAATTCTGGGCAATTCTGGGGACGGCATACTTAATTGGGGGTTGGAGATAATTCATTGTGGTCACCGGGCCCGAGCAATGCGTTTTGGTTAGATAGCGGGCTGGTAAGATGGTGAACGAGATTACCGCTATTGACCGACAAGGTGCCGTCGGCTCTTTCAATCTCGATTGGGGTTAAGGCACCAGCAAGAGTGGCAACCTCTACATCCTGCCTGATAGAACCGACCCAACCAACAAGGCCGATAGATTCACGTATGACTACCGCAACCGGCTGATCAAGGTCGAGCATGCAGGTGGTTACGGCCAGCGGCCGGGCTGGATGAAGTAGGAAATGAGGCTCATCACCACAGTTGCTGCCGACATCCCCCCTGCCAACATCCCGAAGTAGTAGGCAGCGGTCTTGACGATGGGCTTGAGCTTATCCTCCTTGAGGGCAGCCCAGGTCAGTGCCACCACCAGGCAAAGGGGATAAAGAAGGAAGAAGGTCTGCATTTAGCTCGTCCGATGTTTCTTCAAGTAAGGGCTGGCCATGGTGATGGCATTAAACATCACCAGCCAATTCAGCAATGCGGCCACACACGTGTAGTAGGTTCCCACGTCAAAGGTGGGAATCAAATTGTCACTGGGGCCAGTAGGCGCCGACGCGGGTGATACCAGCGCCATCGGCGTCAGTGCGAGTATGCCTCCACCGAGCTGCCCGTAGGTGGGAAGCCTCTTCAGGTCAAAATAGACGTTGCGGAAATGCCCGAGACTTAAGCCTGCCAGGAAAGTGCTGATGAGAAGCAGCGCAAACAGCACTGCCTTCCCCCGTTGCCCAATATACCAGTGCCCCAGGCCAGGCACCAGCCAGGCGAGTATCCCTGCCACCACCGGGTCCTTGCGACGGTTAGACTGACTTCGGTTCATGCGCACCCTACAATCTTAAGCCTATTCAATTACAAGTGTGTTAATGTATAACCGTAAGAGCCTGGCTTGTCAAGACGCTCGCTGATTCGTCTTGACCGGCAACCGCCTCAGAATTATGATTCCTTGTCTGAGAGACGATGGAACTGTCTTACATGGTGACAGCAAGTGAGGTTGAGGAAATATGAAGCTCAAGAAGACCAAGAGGGCCACCAGGAGAACCGGGAGCAGTACACCCATTCGCTGTGACTACAACAACCTGCTGGCAGCGGCGCTGGGCAGCAGACAGGGCGTGACGGAAAAGGAGCTTGACAAGCTCCTTCCTCTGGTCGAGCGTTATCATGAGGAAACTATTGCCGAGAGGAAGTCGGGCAAGCAGGACTTCCGCCAACTTCCCTACGACAGAAAGACCCTGAAAGCCGTCACCCAGAAAGCTGACGAACTGAAGCGCCGTTTCGAGAACCTGGTGGTGCTCGGTATCGGGGGCTCGGCGCTGGGCATCACCGCGCTCTCTTCGGCGCTGACACATCCTCACTATAACGAGCTTCCTCGCTCCCAGCGAAAAGGCCCGCGTCTATACGTGATGGACAACGTGGACCCGGTTCGTCTGGCGCAGCTCTTCGAATTCATTGACGTCAAGAAGACGCTCTTCAACGTCATCACCAAGTCGGGCGCCACAGCCGAGACGCTGACACAATTCCTCATCGTCCGCAATATGCTAGAGAAAAGACTCGGTAGCACCTACGGGGAACATCTCATTGCCACCACCGACCCTGAGAAGGGCGCGCTCAGACAGTTGGCTGAGGAGGAAGGTTGGCAATCCTTTCCCATTCCGCCCGGCGTGGGGGGGCGCTTTTCCGTGCTCTCGCCGGTGGGGTTGTTCCCGGCAGCGATGGTAGGCATCGACGTGAGCGCGCTGCTTGCCGGAGCACGGGCGATGGACAAACGATGCAGCGTGAGCGACATCCGCCAGAACCCTGCCTACCTGGGCGCAGCCCTGCTCTATCTGCTCCACGTCAAGAAAGGAAAATCCATCACGGTGATGATGCCCTATGCGCATGCGCTGCGTGACCTGGCGGATTGGTTCAGGCAGTTGTGGGCGGAAAGCCTGGGGAAGAGGAAATCGCTGACGGGCAAGGTGGTGAACGTCGGCCTGACTCCCATCAAGGCGCTGGGTGTCACCGACCAGCATTCGCAGGTGCAACTCTACATGGAGGGCCCCTGCGACAAGGTCATCATCTTCCTGGCCGTGGAGAGGTTCGACGGAGACGTGAATATCCCCAGGCTCTATGGCAAGATGGAGGCGCTCAGCTACCTGGGCGGACATAGCGTGGAAGAACTCTTCCAGTGGGAACGGTTGGCCACCACCTGGGCGCTGACCGAAGCCCGCCGACCTAATGCCACCATCACGCTGCCTAGAATATCCGCCCGGACGATAGGCCAATACATCTATCTTATGGAGGTGATAACTGCCTTCATGGGGAAGCTCTACCGGATTAACCCCTTCGACCAGCCCGGCGTGGAAAGAGGTAAGCAGATGACCTATGCGCTCATGGGTCGCAAGGGATATGAAGCACTGCGGGACAAACTCGAAAGCCGGGGCGCGCGCAACCCCGAATGGGTTCTCTAGTCTGACTGACATCACTTATGGAAACTCTCTATCCACTGAAGTTCGACGAAATCCTCAAGGAGAAGATTTGGGGGGGCAGGAACCTCATGACTCTCCTGGGCAAACGCTTACCTCCCGGCGCCAGGATAGGTGAATCCTGGGAACTCTCTGACTATGGCGACGATGTGAGCATCGTGAAAAACGGGCCGCTGGCAGGGATGTCGCTTCGTCAACTGATGCATGAGCGCGGCGAAGAACTTCTGGGCGAGGGCATCTACACGGGCCCAGGACAGCGCTTTCCGCTGCTGCTGAAGTTCATCGATGCTCAGGACTTGCTCTCCGTGCAGGTGCATCCCGACCACGAGTATGCGCGGGTGCACGACCCGGACGAGGGTGGCAAGTGTGAAGCCTGGCTGGTCATCGATGCCCGTCCTGACAGTCGCATCATCAGAGGCGTGCGGTCAGGTGTTGATGAAGCAGTTTTCAGTCAGGCGCTTAACCAGGGTGAGGTGGCGGGCTTACTCAACGAGTTCCCAGTTTGCGCCGGCGATGTCATCTTCATCCCCCCGGGTACGGTGCATGCGATAAAACCCGGTGTGGTGCTCTTTGAGGTGCAGGAGACCTCCGATGCCACCTACCGCATCTACGACTGGGGCCGCGTGGATAACGCCGGCAAGGCCCGCCCACTTCACATCGAGAAGGCTCTGGACGTTGTTCGTCTTGCATCCGATGAGGCAAATAAGGCTGTTCCCAGGAGGCAACCGACGGATTCAGGAAAGCGCTGGGAGCTGGTGAGCTGCGAGCGCTTCCGTATGGAGCGCCTGGAACTGGCCGCAGCCCTGGTAGAGCTGACTCAGGGACGTTTCTTCACGCTCACGGCGCTGGCAGGTGAAGGCTTGCTTGCCTCGCCAGATAGTCTGTGGGATGCAGTTAAACTGGAAAAGGGAGACACCGTGTTGGTACCGGCAGTCGCAAATGCCGTCCTGATTGACCCCCTGAAGCCCTTGACATTGGTGAAAACCTCCCTGCCCCGCAATGGGGTTCCTCACAGGTAAGCGGACGCCAACTCAGTGATGTCTGCCGAGCTTGCCGAAAAAAGACTTCACATTGTCGCCAGGATGGTTTACGATTTGCCAGGCACAACGATGGGTTGCGCGAACGGAGACGTATATGGACATCCTACAACGTGACGAATCAACCTGGGTACTTCAATCACATGAACTTGAGGTTGAGCTTGACGCGCTGAGCCTGGCGCTGGCCGTGAATCACAAGCCCACCGAGCATCGCTGGCAGATGCCCAGAGAAGGACCGCACGACCTCACCATCAAGACTGCTTCAGGTACAGAGACCATCGACCTCTCCCATTTCCAGGAGAAGCACATCACCCGCATCGCGGGAGGTCTTGAGGTCGAGCTGGGCCGACTTCCGGTGGTTATCCAATACCTTCTGAGGGAAGACCCTGACACACTCATCGTTCGCCTGGTCCCCACCACTGAGACCCCTGCCCTCGCCATCGTGGGGAGTTCTTATCCTCGGCCCTTCCTTACACCGGCACAAGAGACGGTGCACACGGTTATCCCTATGGGTTACGGATTCCTTATCCCGGGCAACTGGACGAAGGACATTCCAGCACCATCAGAGGCTGAGCCGCTTACCATGCCCTGGTGGGGTGTGCTGGATGACAAGGCAGGCTTCCTGGCCGCTGTAGAGAACGACGCGGACATGGCACTGGGCATCGTTCACCCCGCGGGGGGACCGACTCAAGTCTATCCGCGCTGGCTCGCCTCCATGGGGAAATTGGCCTACCCCCGAGTGGTGAGTTATCAGTTTGTAAACGACGCTGACCACGTGACCCTGGCCAAACTCTACCGCAAGCTCGCGCATCAGCGCGGGCGACTGCGCCTCCTGTCGGAGAAAGCGGAGGAAAATCCCCAACTAGAGAGGTTCAAGGGCGCGCCGCTCCTCACTCAGACCATCTGCGTCCACGATAGGCGAACTTTCACCTATCAGGTCACCAGCTTCACGGAGGTCGCCTCCAGACTGCAGCAGTTCAAGAAGAAGACCAAATTGAATACTGCAGTGCTCCTCCTGGCGGGCTGGGGAAGGCGTGGCCGCGATAATCTATATCCTGATGTGCTGCCCCCCTGCCTGGAAGCAGGAGGCGTGGAGGGGTTGCGGGGGCTGGCCGCCGAAGTCGAAAAGCAGGGATACCTGCTGGCTCTCGAAGACAACTATTATGACATCTACTTCGATGCCCCCTCCTTCGAGGAGAAATACCTTATCAAGGGTGCAGGAGGGAAGTTCCTGCGTGACAACTCCCGCGCCGGAGGCTTAAGCTCCACCTGCTGTGTGCGGGCAGCCCAGGAATTCTTGAGACGGAATCTGGAGGTCGGCGGGTGCGACTGTCCCAGCCTCCTGACAGTGGCCGAACCCCATGCCTACTATCTTGACCGCTGGTTGCGCACCTGCGAATGCTACGACCCGGAACATCCGCTCACCCGTTCACAATGTCGAGAAATACTGGCGGACATATTCGAGTACCTCGGGAGCAAGAAGCTGGTCGTGGGCACGCAGGCAGCTCAGGACTGGATTCAGCCTTATCTGGATTTCAAGTTTGCCAACCATCCCTGGCAAGTAACACAGGAAGGAAGCCCGGAGAAAGCTGAGGCGGTGGGTGTTCCCATCCCCTTGACCTCACTGGTTTATAGCGATGCCTTGCTGTTACCTGGACAGGTGACAGGGAATACTGAGGTCGCCAAAGCACATGCGTTCCTCTTCACCCTTATGACGGGAAACGCACCCCTGGTCAAACTCCCGGCCAACCAAGACGACTGGGAAAGTGTGAATGCGCTTTCACCCCTCTGGCAGTTTGCCGACGCCGTCGCTTTCCAGGAACTTGAGAGTCACAAGTTCCTCACCTCCGACCTGACCATACAACAGACTCGCTTTGCCTTGGGCGCCGAAGTCGAGGTCGATTTTTCCAACGGTGAATATGCGGTCAGAGGCGTGGAGAAGCTGGAACTCAAAGACAACGCGCCCACCTGAGCCTCAGCAGCCAGGCAACCTGCGACGGGTGCTGGTTGGGTTTTTCAGGCTCTTCCGCAAACCAGTCTAAGATTGAATCAGCCCGAATCTCATGAAAACGACCAGGCTTTCTGTGATTATCCCGGCATACAACGAAGCCGCGCGGATTGGTGATACACTGGCGCAGGTGACCACCTATTTGCGAACCTACTTCCCTGCCTCCGAAATCATCGTGGTGGATGATGGAAGCCTCGATGCCACTGCCTATATGGTGGAAAACTTTCGCCAGGCACACCGTCCCCCACCGACCATTAGACTCCTCAAGAATTCACGGAACCTGGGCAAGGGCGCCAGCGTCAGGAAAGGCATCCTGGCTGCTGTGGGCCAATACGTTCTGTTCTCAGATGCGGACCTCTCCACCCCCATCGAGGAACTTCCCCGACTGCTGGCAAAACTGGAGGCGGGAGCTGACCTGGTCATTGCCTCCCGGGTGCTGCCCGGCGCCGTCATCGAGCCCAAGCAGCACCCCGTTCGCGAGACCATGGGCAAGATGTTCAATCTGCTGGTGCAGATGCTCCTCTTTCGCGGGATTCGCGACACCCAGTGCGGGTTCAAGCTATTCCGGGGCGAGGTTGCCAAAGAGTTGGCAGAAAGCCAGAAGCTTGCTGGCTTTGTCTTCGATGTGGAACTGCTGGTGCTGGCCAAAGAGCGTCGCTATCAGATTACCCAGGTGCCTGTGCATTGGCGCAACTGCCCCTGCTCGCGCGTGCGCCTCATCCGTGATTCCATCAAGATGTTCTTCAGCATATTGATGCTGCGCTGGCGCCGCTGACCACTGAGCGACAAAGTTTTCGGCTTGATTGTGCACTGCCACGCCCTTTGAATACGATATCACAACTCCGGAGCTGAAGGCACGGGAATGCGCTTGACAACCGCGCCCCTCTTGATAGACTAGAATTCAAAGGGACAATGGGTCTCCGGGAGGAAGAAATGTGAGCCAGACGACAAAGACCGCTGCGGACGTAGAGGCAGTGGAGAAGCTAGCTCGGGCCCACAAGCTTCTGCTGAACGAGATTCACAAGGTCATCATTGGTCAGGACGAGATTGTTGACCAGATGCTCATCACCATGTTCTGTCGTGGGCACTGCCTGGTGGTGGGGGTTCCGGGGCTGGCCAAGACACTGATGGTGCGCACCATAGCCCGGGTGCTCAATCTCAAGTTCGGCCGCATCCAGTTCACCCCGGACCTCATGCCCTCCGACATCACCGGCACGGACGTTATCGAGGAGGACCTCACCACGGGCAGACGCACCTTCCGCTTTGTGAAGGGCCCGCTATTCGCCAATATTGTCCTGGCTGACGAGATCAACCGCACCCCGCCTAAGACCCAGGCGGCGCTCCTGCAAGCCATGCAGGAGTACCAGGTCACCGCCGGTGATGAAACCTACCAGCTCGAGCTTCCCTTCTTTGTGCTGGCCACCCAGAACCCCATCGAACAAGAAGGCACCTATCCTCTTCCGGAAGCCCAGCTCGACCGCTTCATGTTTAACATCTACATCGACTATCCCACCAGGGACGAGGAAAGGGCCATCATCAAGACCACTACCTACGATATCGAAGCTGACCTCAGACGGGTGTTGAGCGGCGCCGACATCCTGGCTATCCAGCGCATCGTCAGGCGCGTTCCCATCTCCGACCATGTAGTGGATTACGCGGTGAACCTCACCCGCGCCACCCGCCCCGGCGACCCGGCAGCACCTGATTTCGTCAACAACTGGCTCACCTGGGGGGCCGGTCCACGCGCCGCTCAGTACCTGGTGTTGGGCGCCAAGGCCAGGACCATCCTCGCCGGTCGTTACAACGTCAGTTGCGCCGACATAGTCAGTGTCACCAAGCCCGTGCTCAGACATCGCATCTTCACCAATTTCAATGCGGATGCGGAGGGCATTCGCCCGGTAGATATTATCGATAGACTGCTGGAGACCATACCGGAGCCGACACCGAAGGATTACCGGTAAAGGAAGCCATAACGACAGGCGGGAGGGAGCGGGGTTCGCTTGAACCTATGCGAAAGGAGTGACGATAGTGGCAGCTCGCAAGCAGCGCCAGAGTGGTGTCATGGGCTTCCTCAAACGGGGCCTGAACATTTCCTTTAAAGGTCGTTCCGACAAGAAGCTGGGAGAGATCCTGGTGGAGAGGAAGAAGCTCTCCCGGGAGCAGTTGGACACTGCACTCAGACTCAGGCGGAAAAGCAACCACAGCCTGGGGGAGATGCTCCTGGACTTCGACCTGGCGGACGAGACCACCGTAGCCGAGGCACTGGCGCGGCAGTACAACCTCGATTTCGAGGAGATCAAGATGGAAGCCCTGGACCCCGACCTGGTGAGCGCGCTGCCTGCCCGCTTACTGCTCGACCACTGCGCCATCCCCATCCGCAAGACCAGAAAGAGCCTCATTGTCGCCTTTGCCGACCCCAGGGAAATCGAAACCATAAAGAACCTGCCGGTCATCCTCGACCGGCCCGTGAAGCCCGTCATAGCTCCTAAGTCCCAGGTAATGGAGGCCCTTGCCATGTTCGCCAAAGGACAAGAACAGCCTGTCGAAGCCGAAGATGAGTTCGAGCAAGCCTTGCGTACCACCGAAGTAGAACCGTCGGTAACCAAACTGGTGGATTCCATCCTGGCGGGAGGCATACGAGCCCGCGCCACCGATATCCATTTCGACCCCCATGAGACGGGACTGAGGGTGCGCTGTCGCATCGATGGGATGCTCCACGATATCATGAACATCCCCCTCTCCTCGGTCTCAGGCGTCACCACCCGACTCAAAGTTCTGGCCAACCTCGACATCACTGAACGCCGCCGCGCCCAGGATGGCAGGCTGGCGCGCATTATCGAGGAGCACGAAGTGGAAATGCGTATTGCCACCGTCCCCACCATCGTGGGCGAGAGGCTGGTGATTCGAGTGCTGGGTGAGGCAGTGGTGCTCACTGACCTCGCCAAGCTGGGCCTCGAACCCAAGCAAATGGAGCTGGTCAAGAACTGCCTGGCGAAGCCCTATGGCATGATATTGGCGGTGGGCCCGGTGGGCAGCGGTAAGACCACCACCCTCTATTCCTGTCTGAACCTGCTCAACGCGCACACCCGCAACCTCATGACCATCGAAGACCCGGTGGAGTACCGCATACGGGGCATCAATCAACTCCAGGTAAACTATGCGGTGGCGTTCGACTTTGCCGCCGGCTTGCGGGCGCTCTTAAGACAGGACCCCAATGTCATCATGGTGGGCGAGGTTCGTGATGAGGAAACCGCCCGCATCGCTGTTCGCGCGGCGATGACGGGGGTTCTGGTCCTTTCGACCATTCATGCCAACGACGCTCCTTCTACCATCACCTCACTTTTCCAGCAGGGAGTACCCGGATACCTGGTCTCGCAAGCGCTGCTGGGCATCATCGCGCAGCGCCTGGTGCGCCGGAACTGTCCACACTGCAAAGGCAGGTTCAAGCCTGACAACCAACTCCTCAAGCAGATGGGGCTCACCCCTCCGCGAGGCAAGAAGAAGCTCACCTTCTACAAGGGCAAGGGCTGCGAGAAGTGCTTCCATACCGGCTACCTGGGGCGCACCGGTATCTTCGAAATCATGGAGATGAACGAGGAACTGCAGGCGCTCATCTTCCAGCAGACCACCAAAGAGGTCATCGCCAGCGTCGCTAAGGACTTAGGCATGCAGACCTTGAGGGAAAGCGCCCTCAACAAGGTGAAGGATGGCACCACCAGCGTGGAGGAGTTCTTCCGCGTGGTGATGGCATAACGATGGCGGGCGTGATAGGGACAGACACCCATTTCCCCGTTGACGGGGGCGAGGGGCAGTGGTAGGTTTGTGGCATGCTCGGCAAGAGACAGGGAAATAGGTATCATGTCCCCTACTTTTCCAAACAGGAGCAAGAAATCCTGAAAAGACCTCTTGACAGCGCTTATTGGGGATGGCAGAAAATAGCAGGTTGCACAGTGTAGGGTCTGGCTTGGGGGCCGGATGGAAATCTCGGGAGTAATTTAGGACAGGAGATACCATCATGAAGAACGCGTATCGATTGATCGGTGTGATTGTGAGCTGTGTGATTCTTGTGGGCGCGGTCCAGGTTTTCGCCGAGGATTGGCCTCAGTGGCGGGGAGCCAATCGTGACGGTAAGGTGACTGGGTTTACGGCGCCCCAGACCTGGCCGGAGGCGCTAACGCAGAAGTGGAAAACAACCGTGGGCCTGGGCGATGCCACCCCCGCCCTGGTGGGGGACAAGCTCTATGTCTTTGCGCGCCAAGGCGAAGATGAGGTCACCCTCTGTCTGGACGCGAATACCGGCAACGAATTGTGGCGGGACGCGTACGCGGCGCAGGCCGTAACCGGAGCAGCCAGCCGACACCCAGGACCCAGAAGCTCCCCCACGGTGGCCGAGGGAAAGGTCGTCACGCTGGGTGTTGGCGGGATTCTTTCCTGCCTGGACGCTGCCAGCGGTAAGGTCCTATGGCGCAAGGACGAGTTTCCCAGACTCGTGCCCCGGTTCTTTACCGCCATGTCGCCAATCATTGTGGACGGGATGTGCATCGCGCACCTCGGTGGAAGCAACAATGGGGCGGTCATGGCCTTCGACCTGGCTAGCGGCAACCAGAAGTGGCAATGGGCCGGCGATGGCCCGGCCTATGCCTCCCCTGTCCTGATGACTGTGGACGGCACCAAACAAGTCGTTGTGCAGACGGAGAAAAACCTCGTGGGCGTTGCCCTGACCGACGGGAAGCTCGTGTGGCAAATCGCGGCTCCCGCCCAGAGAAGGTTTTACAACTCCGCCACCCCCATGGTTCATGGGCAAACGGTCATCTACACTGGGCAAGGACAGGGCACCAGGGCCGTCAAGATTGAAAAACAGGACGGTGGTTTTGCCCCCAAAGAACTTTGGAGCAACACGGAACTTGGCACCGGGTTTAACACGCCGGTGCTCAACGGTGAACTGCTCTTCGGCCTCTCCAACCGCGGCAACCTCTACTGCATGAACGCCAACAACGGGCAGACGGTCTGGAGTGACACAACTGGGCGCGGCAATTTCGGGGCTGTTATTAACGCCGGCTCGGTGATGCTGGCCCTGCCCAGTAACTCGGAGCTGGTCGCCTTCAAGCCCAGTGACAAGCAGTACGAGGAATTGGCTCGGATTAAGGTAGCCGACTCAGCGACATACGCGCACCCCGTGCTCGCAGGGAACAGAGTTTTCGTGAAGGATCAGGACACGGTGACTATGTGGACGTTTGAATGAGCCGAATCTCGAAGCTGCCTCCTGGCCAGCCAGGCAGGCAAAGAGCAATGGCTTGTTGACTTGAGTGGCAGCGACCGCCCCGGCTGAATCCTGGACCTCGAGGGGGAATACAGCTCGTATGAATTCGGGAATGAAGTCGGCCGACGTCATATATAATTCCATGCCACAATGCCAAGCGATTAACTTCACTGACTAACCAGAGGTCAGGCGGGACGGTGATTTCGTCCTTTGCCTATCTACTGGACAAGATAGGCAATCGCACCAAGATGACGCTTAATGAGCATTGTGGCTTCGAGAGGAAGACGCCGCAACTCGTATCGACTGAAACCGACACAAGACCAAATCACATCCATAGCTCCCACCTCACCGAAATGCCTAAAGATGCTACCTCGTTTTGACGATGCGTATGTTTGAGAGCGCATCTGCAAGGTGAAATCTCGCTGGGGCTGAGTGTGGGCGCAGAACCTGACAAGTTGGTCGTTGATTTCCTGGAGCATTTGAGGCACGGGCGCAATGCGTCGGCGCATACCCTGCGCGCATACGAGAGGGACTTGGGTGAGTTTCTCTCTTTCATGAAAGAGGAAAAACCCGACCTGGAGCTTTCCGACGTCACGCACATGGTGTTAAGGCACTTTCTTTCCACGCTCAGGCAGAGGGAACTGGCGCGCACCACCATTGCGCGGAAGGCTGCTGCCCTGCGCTCCTTCTTTCGCTATCTATGCCAGCGAGGCATCCTCGATGCCAATCCTGCCGAGGGACTCATAACCCCGAAGCTCAAGAAAAGGCTGCCTATCTTCCTGAGCGAGACCGAGATGGAAAAGCTCCTCAGTTCACCCGATGATGACACACTTCCAGGCAGGCGCGATAGAGCCATATTGGAGCTTCTTTACAGCACCGGCATGCGGGTGAGCGAGTTGGCAGGACTGGACGTGGGCCAGGTGGACTTCCTCTCCGAAGCAGTAATCGTGCGAGGTAAGGGTAAGCGCGAGCGCCTCACACCCATAGGCACGTATGCGCTGGAGGCTTTGCAGAACTACCTTGCCAGCCGACCTCGTGCCAGAAAGTTTCCCAGCCGCGAGGAGGAACCCCTGTTCCTGAGCCGCAACAACACCCGCCTCACCTCCCGCTCCATCCGCCGACTGTTGAAGAAGCATCTGCTCCGTGCCGGGCTATCCCCGGACGTCAGCCCCCACACTCTCCGTCACAGCTTTGCCACCCACATGCTGAACCGGGGCGCAGACCTGCGCTCAGTGCAGGAACTCCTGGGCCACCAGAGCCTTTCCACCACCCAGATTTACACCCACGTTACCACCGCGCGCATGAAGGAAGTCTATGCGCGCACCCATCCCCGCGCTTAGCTACTGCCCTCATCTCTGTGACGCCAAGCCAGTTTAGATTTGACACCACGCAGCCTTTGCTCTACGTTAATGACAGTCAAATGCAGCCACCTATTTGCGGTAGAACGACTGAGGTGAATGCAAACCAGGAGAATGAAATGCTGGTAAAGCACGAGACCAGGAACAGGGTGATTATCTTTACCTTCACCAGGGAACGGCTGGGATACACGGAGGAGGTGGAGCTTCGCCAGGAGCTTTGGCAGGCCACCGAAGGCGCGCAAGCCCCGAAGGTACTCATCGACTTAGAGGACGTCGCATATGTGACCAGCGGGCCCCTGGGCATATTCCTGGCGTTTCACGATAGGGTCGAGCGCGCGGGGGGTGACTTGAGATTTTGCTCACTCTCACCTTACGTGGAAGAAACCTTCCGTGCCAGCCGATTGAGGCGGATGCTGGCTACCTTCCCCACCCGCCAAGCCGCGCTGGCATCCTGGCAGTAGGAAGGGAGGACGAGACCATGCCTGCTAATATCAGGAAGCCTGGCCTACGCCCCGAGGGCGTTATCCGGGCGCTGGATGCGAACTTCAACCGCGCTTCAGAGGCGCTGCGCGTGATTGAGGACTGCGTCCGCTTCGTGCTGGACGAGCCTCAGTTAACCCACCAACTCAAGAGCCTGCGTCACCAGCTCGCGCAGGAGCTTACGGGCCTGGGCATCTCATCCTTATCCCTGCTTGTCTCCCGGGACACTCAGGCAGACGTGGGCGCACCCGCAACATCGCAATTTCCCACCAGCGGGCGGAGCTTGCCGGAACTGGTGCGCGCCAATTTCAAGCGCCTGCAGGAGGCGCTGCGGGTGATGGAAGAGTTTGCCGCCACCTACTCGCCGACGGCCCGTACCGCCTTCGAGAAGCTCCGCTACCAAAGCTACATCCTGGAAAAAGAGCTTGCGCCCATATACCAGCTCGACCAGAAGCTTCAAGAGGCCCGCCTTTGTGTGATTCTCACCGGCGCCCTTTCGGCAATGCCTCTCGAAGAGGCTGCCCAGGCGGCTATCGCAGGTGGCGCAGATATGATTCAACTCAGGGAGAAGGAGCTTCCCGACAGAGAGTTTGAGACGTTGGCAGCCAGGCTCAAGAACATCACCCACGAGCACAGCGCGCTTTTCATCGTCAACGACCGCGTGGACATTGCCCGGATTGTAGATGCCGACGGCGTGCATCTGGGTCAGGAGGACCTGTCGGTTGCGTCCGCCAGGCTGCTACTGGGCCCGGAGAAGCTCGTCGGGGTGTCAACCCATTCCCTCGGACAGGCGCAGCAGGCGTTGCCGGAGGGAGCTGATTACCTGGGTATCGGCCCTGCCTTCCCCACTGCCACCAAGCCTGCCGAGCCGGTGATAGGAATCGAGATGATAGGCAAGGTGGTGGCGCAAATCGAAAAGCCTATCTTTGCCATCGGAGGTATCACGGCCGAGAATCTCAGCGAGCTGCTCGACGTTGGTATAAAGCGGGTTGCAGTTTCCAGTGCCATCATTTCGCAGGAGAACATTGAAGTAGCAGCGCGGGCCATCAAAGAAAAGCTTCCTGCCTAACCCCAGCGGCACCCAGTAGTGCAGACGATGCTTCCGCAGGACTTTCTCTCATAATTGCAGCCCCTCCAGGACTGTCAATCACTCGTCCACGCATTTTTCCGTTGATTGAGCGCACTTGGTAACATACAATCATTCGGGTTGAAAGCGGCGCGCTAGCAGAATACATCGGTTCATAACGCTATTACTCGAAGGAAAGTGCAGAGAATGCCCTCAACCTGTGTGGTGGGAATGCAGTGGGGGGACGAGAGCAAAGCTCACGTGGCCGACCTCCTGGCCGCCGATGCTGACATGGTAGTGCGCTATCAGGGCGGAAACAATGCCGGTCATACCGTGGTCATCGGTGAGGAAGTCTTTAAGCTGCATCTGGTGCCTGTCGGGGTGCTGCGGCCTGGCAAACTTGCCGTCATAGGCAATGGTGTGGTGGTGGATCCCGGCTTCCTGCTGGAAGAGATAGCGGCGCTGCGGAAACGGGGCATCGAAATTGGCGACAACCTGAAATTGAGCGATCGCGCACACGTCATATTCCCCTACCACCGGTCACTGGATGGTGCCTCCGAGCAGCACCGAGGTGGCGGCAAGATAGGCACCACGGGCAAGGGCATCGGGCCCTGCTACAGCGACAAGATGGCCTACACGGGCATCCGGGTGGGCGATCTCTTTAATCCCGAGCTTTTCCAGGAACGGCTGGCGTCAATCCTGGAGGTCAAGAACTTCCTGCTGGAAAAGTTCTACGGCGTTGACCCCCTGCCCTTTCAGGAGATTTACGAGACCTATTCGGGCTATGCGGAGCAGCTCAAGGACTATGTGTGTGATACACAGAGGCTGTTGAGCCAATCCTACCAGGCAGGCAAGCACCTGCTTTTCGAGGGAGCTCAAGGGTCGCTCCTGGATGTGGACCATGGCACTTATCCTTACGTCACCGCCTCCAACGGCAGCGCCTGTGGCGTGTCGGCGGGGACGGGGCTATCGCCCAAGTGCGTGGACAGCATAGTAGGGGTGCTCAAGGCCTATACGACGCGCGTGGGGGAGGGCCCATTCCCCTCAGAACTTAATGATGAGGTGGGTCAACGGCTTCAGCAGAAAGGCAAGGAGTTCGGCACCACCACCGGTCGACCGCGGCGGTGTGGCTGGCTGGACCTGGTGGCCTGCCGCTATACGGTGGATTTCAATCAAGTGGACCGGATTGCGCTCTCCAAGCTTGACGTGATGAGTGGGATGGACCCGCTCAAGGTCTGCGTTGGTTACAGGTTTGACGGCAAGCTCTATGAGAACTTCCCCGCCGACGAGAAGGTGCTGGAGAACGCGGAGCCTGTGTGTGAAGAACTGCCCGGCTGGCAGGAGGACATTGCCGACTGTCGCTCCTTCGATTCCCTTCCGCCACAGGCGCAGGACTACGTTCGCTTTGTCCAGGATGCCTTAAAGGTTAAGATAGACTTAGTCGCCGTTGGGCCTGAACGGGACCAGGTCATACAATGCTAGTTTCGAAGACGGTCACGGCCACCCGGCCGCGGGCAACTCTATAGAGACAGATGAGCACAGACAACCCAGGCAAACGCAAAAAGAAGCCACCATCAAGTCAAGCCAACAAAGAGCTTGTCCTGCCTGGACCAGTCCCCCGACACATCGCTATTATCATGGACGGCAACGGTCGCTGGGCGGAACGGCGCGGGCTACCTCGCACCCAGGGACATGAAGCAGGGGTCAAGACCATCCGTGAAATCACCGAGGAGTGCGTGCGCATCCGGGGAATTGAAGCCCTGACGCTTTTCGCTATGTCGCAAGATAACTTCCAGAAGCGCCCGAAACGAGAGGTGCACTATCTGCTCAAGATGATCGTCCAGTACCTGCGTTCGGAGCGGGATACCATCCTTGATAACAACATTCGCTTCCTGGCCATCGGCGACACCGAGGCGTTTCCCAAACGTGTGAGAGAGCAGTTGGCCAAATCCATTGAGGAAAGTTCAGCCAATGCGGGCCTGAAGCTCTGCCTGGCACTGAACTATGGCGGGCGTCAGGAGCTCGCACGTGCCGCCAGACTCCTGGCAGAAGATGCACTGAAGGGCCAGATCAGGCCTGAAGACATTGATGAAGAAGCTCTGGCAAGCCGACTCTACACCAGGGAGATGCCCGACCCGGACCTTATGATTCGCACTGCCGGCGAACTCCGGGTGAGCAATTTCCTGTTATGGCAGGTCTCCTACGCGGAGTTGTGGGTCACGCAAGTTTGCTGGCCCGACTTCACGAGGAGACTTCTGCATCAGGCCCTCCGTGACTACGCCCACCGCACCAGGAAATTTGGCGGTCTCAGGAACCGTGACTTTGGCGAGGAATAGAAATGCTCTTAACCAGGGTTATCATCGGTTCGGGCCTCTCGCTGGTCATCTTGCTCATCCTGCTGATGGACCATCGGCTTGATGGGCGCCTGCCGGTGGACCTGGTCACTGTGGGAGTCACGCTGATTGGACTCCTGGGCATGCGGGAGTTCTTTCGGCTCTGTCGTCGGCAGGGGCTTCAGCCTTTCCAGGGATGGACATACGCCTCGGTGCCAGTGCTGGCGGCAGCCCTGTGTTGGCAGTCACGGGGCCTGACTCTGGGGCCGGGCATGCCCTCACCCGAAGCGCTCGGCTTGCTTCTATTCTTCGTCGTCTTGCTGGGGCTGGGATTGAGTCTGCGCCGCCCGCAGGAGCTTCTGAACATCTCGGTGAGCGTCTTCGGCATGGGCTACGTCTGGCTGCTATTCAGCTTTGTGCTGCGTATCCGATACTCTCACTTTGGCATCCCCGGAGTGCTGCTCTTTCTGGCGGTGGTGAAGATCTCGGACGTGAGCGCCTACCTGGTAGGGCGCAAGTGGGGGAACATGAAGCTGGTGCCCAGCTTAAGCCCCGGCAAGAGCGTGCAGGGCGCCCTGGCCTCGCTGGCGGCCACGGTGGTGAGCACCTGTGTGATTGGCTGGCTCTGGCTTGGACTGCTGAGCCTCCCCGGCGCAGTGATATTCGGCCTGGCAGTGGGCGTGGTGGCACAGTTCGGGGACCTGGTAGAGTCGATGTTCAAGCGCGCGAGCAATCTCAAGGATTCAGCGCAGCTCCTGCCTGAGTATGGGGGTGTGCTCGACGTGCTGGATTCGCTGCTCGTCAGCGCGCCGGTGGCTTACTTACTTCTATTGACTCTGGGAGCCAAATAGAGCTACAATAGAGTCAGCATGGAAAGAGACCTCCACTTATCCAGCACTAACGAGCTTCTCAGTTTATCCGGCTACAGCCAGGGAAGCCTGAAACTTATTCAGGAAGCTTTCGGGGTGGAAGTGGTCGCCAGGGGCAATATGCTCAAGCTCGTCGGTGACGAAGCCGATACGGCCGAGGCGCTGAAGACCTGTCGCCATCTGGCCAAGCTTGCCAAAGCCAAGGGCGCGCTGGAACTGGAGGACGTGCGGCGCGTCATTCGCCAGGTGAAGACCGCCGCGCCGCTGGAGCTTGGCGAGCGTATTGAGGTCATGCTCGGCGGCAAGTTCGTAGCTCCCCAAACCCCCGGGCAGCGGGAATACGTGCAGGCGGTCAAGGAGCATGACCTGGTCTTCTGCATCGGCCCTTCGGGCACGGGCAAGACCTACCTTGCCGTCGCCCTCGCTACCCAGGCGCTGAAGCAAAGAGAGGTGAAGAAGATCGTCCTGGCGCGGCCGGCAGTGGAGGCGGGCGAGAAGCTGGGGTTCCTGCCCGGCGACCTGGTGGCCAAGGTGAGTCCCTACCTCAAGCCCCTCTACGATGCCCTGGGCGATATGATGGATTTCAATCAGATGCGCAAATATATGGATAACGACATCATCGAGGTGATTCCCCTGGCCTTCATGCGCGGGCGCACACTCAATGAGTGCTTCATCATCCTCGATGAGGCGCAGAACACCACTGCTGGCCAGATGAAGATGTTCCTTACCCGTCTGGGCCGGGATTCCAAGATCATCGTCAACGGCGATATCACTCAGACAGACCTGGCCGCCAGCGAGGCCCCCGGTCTCGTCGACGCTCAGCGGGTCCTGTCAAATGTGCCAGGCATCAAGTTCATCATCCTGGGGCCACGCGACATCGTCCGCCATAAGCTGGTCTCCGATATCGTCAACGCCTACGAGGCTGTCACCAGGAAATGAGGCACCGTCCGGGAAAGCGAAACCGACTCTTCGTGGACATCGCCGAGCTCGCGCCGCACCCGGAACTTGACAGAGCCAAGCTGCGCCGGGCAGTGAGAAAGGTGTTTGCGGATGCAGACATCACCGAGGGGCGTGTGAGCCTGGCTGTAGTGGACAACGCTACCATTGCCAAACTCAACCGCAAGCATCTGCATCGACGAGGGCCGACGGACGTGCTGGCTTACAACCTGCATGACATTAATGATGCCGGGCCCGCACCCATTATCTGGGGTGAGATCGTGGTCAGTGCCGAAGAAGCGCAGCAACAGGCAAAGGAGCGTAAGCTGCCCTTCAAATCAGAACTCCTTCTTTACGTCATCCATGGTGCCCTGCACCTGGTGGGCTTCGATGATCAGACCGAAAGCGACCGCAGAGAACTGGAGGATAAGCAAGGGTACTATCTTGACCTTGTTCTGGGCAGCAAATCAAAGGCTGGAGCCGGACGAGCCCGTTCCCGCCCTGGTGGAAGCATAACCAAAGGAGGATGAGCTTTGACGCCGCCTGCCATCATCATGTGGCTGGTGCTTCTGGGAGCCACGCTCTTTGCCATTGCCGAGGCTGCCCTGGCCCGTTCATCTGCCACCAGGCTGGAAGAGTTGGCAAGGAAAAAAGGCAAGCTGGAACTGCTGGAGCGCTACCAAGTTGAGTTTGAACTCTTCGAATTTGCCGCCCGCCTCTTCAAGGTGATACTGGGCGGCACGTTCATACTCTTGCTTTATTATGTGCTCTTTGTGGGTCGTCCAGGCCCACTTCAGTTAGTGGGCGCCCTGGTGTTGGCCGGGGTGGGATTGTGGCTGAGCTCGGAAGTGTTGGCTCAACTGGTCGTAGCGGTTGTCGGAGAGCGGCTGACTCTGGCGCTACTCCCGGTGCTGACGGTAATTTGCATTCCCTTCAGGCCTCTATTCAAGATGCAGGAATCCCTGCACAAAGTGGGTGGCCGGATTGGTGGTCGAGAGCAGGCGGAAACGCCGGAGGAGACGCTGGCGGAAGAGCTGCGCGATGTGGTCAGCGAGGGCGAGCGGGAGGGAGTCATCCAGGAGGAAGAGCGGGAGATGATTGAAGGCGTCATTGACCTCCACGAGGCCAAGGCCTCAGCCATCATGACCCCGCGCACGGAGATGGTGACCATCCCCGCGGAGCTTTCTTTGCAGCAGGCTCGGGACCTGGCGCGACAGGAGCATTACTCGCGACTGCCCGTGTTGTCAGGCACCCGTGATAACATCGTCGGTATGCTTTACGTCAAGGACCTCATCTTTGCCGACGATGCTCACGCCCATGAACTGCGCGTCCAGGACATCATGCGAGAGCCTTACTTCATCCCCGAGACCAAGCCGGTTGCCCATCTCCTGCGCGAGTTTCGCACCCGCAAGCTGCACATCGCTATCGTGCTGGACGAGTACGGAGGCACCGCAGGCGTGGTCACCATTGAAGATATTCTCGAAGAGATTGTGGGCGAGATAGACGATGAGTACGATAAGACGGAAGCGGAGGAACCCCTGAAGCTCATCGATGAACGGACCGCTGAACTGTCCGCCCGCCTGCACATCGACGAGCTCAACGAAGCGCTGGGCATCTCCTTACCCGAGGACGCGGCTTACGAGACCGTAGGTGGGTTCGTTTTTGCCAAGCTGGGTCGGATTCCCAGCCAGGGAGAAAACTTCGATTGTGATAACCTGCACTTCACTGTCCTGAAAGGAGATGAGCGTAGCCTGCGCCGCCTGCGTGTGAATGTTAAAGAAGAGGAAGAAGGTTAGCTTGTGACTTTGGCGAGGGGCAGACCGTCCCACTTCTATCAACTTGCAACCTTGCCCTTCGTTCGCCGCGCACGTCCAAACAGTGGGAGCCATCATCGTGCCTTACCGTAAGACTGTTGGGGTCAGCCTTAAGCGCGCTGAGTACCACGAGACCAGCCAACTGATTACCTTCTACACCAGGGACTTTGGCAAGGTATCCACTATTGCCAAGGGTGCCCGCCGCCCCAAGGGCCGTTTCCAGGGAGGCATCGACCTCTTGACCCTATCGGAGATCACCTTCCTGGAGTCCCAAACAGGTAGCCTGGCAACGTTGACCGAATACACGGTGAAGGAGCGCTTCCCCAGGCTCAGGGAAAAGCTCGAATGCTTCTATGCGGCAAGCTTCCTGGCAGAGTTGATGCTGCTGGCCACCACCGATGCCGACCCCCATCCGGAAGCTTACGAACTGCTGGTAAGCTCACTCTCAGCACTGGAGGACGTCAGCCGTCCGCAGGAACTGGTGCTGGCTTTCCAGTTGAAACTTCTGGACCTGGTGGGGATGCAGCCTCAACTGGAAGCCTGCTGCCTCTGCACGCGTCGCATCGAACCCCGGACGGATGCCCACTTTCAGGCTCAGGCGGGAGGCATTCTCTGCACCACATGTGCGCGGGAGGTGGACACTCTCAAGGTCTGTGCCGGCACCCTGGCGGCACTCAAGCAGTTAGCCAAATCGCCGCTCAAGATGCTTGCAAAAATGCGGCTATCCAGTAAAATCATCAATGAGGCGATGAAGGTATTACTGGCGTTGGTGGCCTTCTCGTTAGGCAGGGTTCCCGTTTCCAGCAAGTATCTCAGCGGGTAAGATTCACATTCCAGCATCTTGAAATGCGAGCCGATATGAGAGTAACAACTTCCCTGATTCTGGTTTTGCTGCTTGGACTTTCCGCCAATGTCTACGGAGACTGGGTTATGACACCGCCCCTCTCTCAGGGTGATGAATTTGTTTCTCAAGCCCTCGACGCCGACTATCAGCAAGTACTCAGGTCTTGGCACGAAGGGAACTATAAGAAGGTCATCAAAGGGTGTAATCGGCTGTTGAAAAAGAAGCCCAAAGACCAGGCGCTGGTCGAGGAGCTCTACTTTCTCAAAGCCGAAAGCTACTATCAAAGGGGGAAGCTCTCCAAGAGTCAGGCGACTTTCCAGAAGCTATTCCAGGAGTATCCTTACACCCACCGATTGTCGGAAATCACCCGACGCCAGTTGGACATCGCCTGTGCCTATCTTGGGGACCATCGCATTAAGCTGCTGGGGATTCCCCTGTACCGCACGCCGGGCAAGGGCATTGAAGTACTCGAAGCCATTTTCGAACGTGCCCCTCGTGGGCCTTTTGCGGACGACGCTCAAGTCGAGCTGGCCGACTATTACTTCGGGAAAGGAAACTACCTGGAGGCCAAGGAGCGCTATTACCTGGCCTGGTTCAATTACCCGCAGAGCAACCTGAGAGAATGGGCTTCATTTCAACGTGCTAATAGCCTTCTCCTGGACGGTCAGGGAGAGGACTACGATGCCACCTACCTGGTGGAGAGCAAACATGCCTTCGAGGCCTTCCTGGGGGAATTCCCTCAGAGTCCATTCGCTCAAGAAGCTCAAAGGGCAGTGGAAGGAATCGTGTCGCTGCTGGCAAAAAAGGACTTCCACACGGCAAAGTACTACCAGAAGCGGGGGCAGTTCGAAGCAGAGCTCCTTTATTATCGCTCACTCGTAAGCAATTTCCCCCAAACTGCCTGGGCCGATGAGGCCAGACAGGCGATTAGACGACTCACCCGTATAGGAGCATCTCGGAGCCTATGAAAAGATACCTGACACTACTATTGACAATGGTGCTGGTCGGCTGCGGCTACTCGTCCGGCTCGCTCATCACGAGCAAGTACCACACCATTCATGTGCCCATTTGGCAGACACAGGAAAGGCGGCGGGGCCTCGAAGTGGCACTGACGCGGGCGCTGGTGCAGGCCCTCGAAGCGCGGACTCGCCTCAAGGTCGTTTCCACTCGACGAGCGGCGGACACAGTGTTGAGCGGCGAGGTGGTCTCCTTGCAGGAGCGCGTCTTGACCGAGGATGCCAGTGACAACGTGCAAGAGGAAAGAGTCATTCTCACGGTTAACTTTACCTGGCAGGATACCAGAACAAACAGCACGATTCTGGCGCGACGAGGCTTCCGCGTCTATGCCGACGCGGCGCTGCCCCTGGGCGAAAGTGAACTCACGGCGAGCAATCTGGCATTATACAAGCTGGCCGAGAAAATAGTGGAAGAACTGCAAACCCAGTGGTAGAATTAGTGATATATGGGTATGGATGGTCGCGGAAAAAGTTGTGTTGAAATCATAGGAAAAAGAGGCGTAACACTGAAAAGCCTTAGCTTTCGGCACAGGGTGATCATGCTGACTGTTCTCATTTGTGCAGTGGTAGGAATTTGCCTGTCAAACGATGCTATTTGCCTTGCCGGAGGAGGGTCTGAAACTGCGGGCCTGGATAGCCTCCACAAGGCATCGTCGCACCTGGAGCGGGCTGACGATGAATATCAGGCCGCTTTAGACATTTGCAAGAAGGTGAGCAACAAGCGTCTCTTGCGCTACAAGGCAGAGCCGGGTAGGGAGCTTCGGTACCGCTTGGTGCGGGAAGCGCGGTTTCACGACACTGATGTCAGGCGAGCACCCCGCAGCACCGCCAGGATAGATCGAGCGATTCTGCGGGTAACGAAGTGGGCTCCTATAAAAGAAGGGATAGAGTTCAAGTGGTCCGTCCAGCACGTCGATGAGGGCTGGAAGCCTCTGCCCAAGAAGCCTCGGGGCGTACTGCGACGCTTCTTCGAATTTGCTGACAGGCTTGACCTACGGGGCCGGATTGTTTATCCTCCAGACCTCCCCAAGGACTATCCTGGGCCTGCAGATTATTTCCCAGCGCCCGCCATCTTTCCCACGCTCCCTGAAGCCCGCGTAGCCGCCGGTGACAGTTGGCGCGAGGAACTCCAGCTTATCGTCAATCCGGGCGGCCCCGATGACAGGACAAGATTTCCTCTAAAGGTGGAATATAAGCTTGAAGGATACGAGGAGAAGCTCGGCTACGACTGTGCCAGGATCAGCTATACCTACGAGGGGAAGTTCGACCCACGCGATTACCCTGACCGCTTTGACCCCGCGACGCTTGTCGGGCGCAGGTCCCTATACTCAATCTCCGGTCACGGCAAAGCATACTTCGCTCACGCGGAGGGCTTCCTGGTAGAGAATCAAGAGCACGTCGAGCGCATCATGCGAGGCCAAAAACTGATGGCGCGTGGCGATGAACGTGTATGGGAAATAACACAGGAGGAGATTACAGAGATAGACCTCACCATGTCCCTCGAAAAGTAGTGTGCCCGTGAAAGCATCAGCAGAGCTGGTATCTGGGAATTCCCCATGTTGTTAGCCAGGGAGGTCATAAACTAAATGCCACCAAAGGATTATCATGAGCCGCCTCAGAGTTCCGGGCCCGGCCCCGGTCTTCCCGGTCGGCGTCCACGCGCCCTACTGACCTGGATTATCCTGGGAGCGGTGGCGGTGTTGTTACTGCTGCGGCTGTCGCCGGGGTTGCGCACCAGTGAGAAGGTTGACCAGAACGATTTTCTGAAGCATGCCGGGCAGGACTTGTACAGCAAGGTCGAACAGGTTGGCAACACCTTTTACGGCGAGCTGCATCAGCCCAGGAAGGGCATAACCAAAGAAGAAACAAGCACCGCCCCCGAAGACGATGGTTTCCGGGAGCAGCTCCGCGAGATGGGTGTTACACTTGCATCCTACAAGGAACCCAGCCGATTGATAGGCAATCTTTTGGTCTATCTGGTCCCTATGTTCATCATGATTGCCATCATTTATTTCCTCTTCATCCGACCGATGCGGGCCAGCGGCGGCCCGGGCGGGGTACTGTCCTTCGGCAAGAGCACCGCCAAGCTCGTCACCAAGGAGCGCACGGGCGTCACCTTTGAAAACGTGGCAGGTATCGAAGAGGCGAAGGCGGAGGTCACGGAAATTATCGAGTTTCTCAAAGACCCCCAGCGCTTCGAGCGCCTGGGCGGACGTGTGCCCAGGGGCCTGCTCCTCATCGGCGCCCCCGGCACCGGCAAGACCCTGTTGGCCAAAGCCATCGCTGGTGAGGCGAACGTTCCCTTCTTCTCTATCTCCGGTTCCGATTTTGTGGAGATGTTCGTGGGGGTGGGTGCCTCCCGCGTGCGCGACCTTTTCCGACAGGCCAAGGAGAGTGCCCCCTGCATCATCTTCCTCGACGAGATCGATGCCGTCGGCCGCCGACGCGGTCACGGCTGGGGAGGTGGCCACGACGAGCGCGAGCAGACCCTCAATGCCATCCTGGTGGAGATGGATGGCTTTCAGACGGACACCCGCATCATCGTGATGGCAGCCACCAACCGCCCGGACGTGCTGGACCCGGCGCTCTTGAGACCAGGCCGTTTCGACCGCCAGGTCTTCGTTGACCTGCCCGACCTCAACGGGCGTGAAGCCATCCTCAAGGTGCATGCGCGCAAGGTCAAGCTGGCTGAAGCTGTGAACTTCCGCGACCTCGCTCGAGGGACACCCATGTTCACCGGCGCCGACCTGGAAGCCGTCATCAACGAGGCTGCCATCCTGGCCACCATGAGAGGCAAAGATGCCGTCGATATGGATGACTTCTGGGAGGCGCGCGACAAGACCAAATGGGGTCGTCAGAAGACCAGCCGCATTATGAATGAGGACGACAAGAAGGTCGCCGCCTACCACGAGAGCGGTCATGCCCTGGTGGCCAAGCTCTTGCCCGAGATGGAACCTTTACACAAGGTCACCATCGTCCCCAGAGGGATGGCCTTGGGCGCCACCATGGTGCTTCCCGAACGCGACCGCTATACCATGCAGCGCAAACAGGTGCTCGCCAATGCCATGTATGCCTTCGGCGGGCGGGTGGCCGAGGAGATGTTCTGTGACGACATCACCTCCGGCGCCGAGGACGATATCCGGCGCGCCTCTGAGCTCATCCGCCGCATGGTGCGGGAGTGGGGCATGAGCGACAAGATCGGACCCATAAGCTATGCCAACAGCGAGGACAAGCTCTACGGTGGCGAGGTGGTCATCTCCAAGGGCTACAGTGAAGCCACCGCTATCGAGATTGACAAAGAGATCAGGCGCATCGTCGATGAGTGCTACCAGAAAACGCGCGAGCTGCTGGAGGAGCATCGTGAAGACGCAGAGAAGATCGCCCAGGCCCTGCTGCGCTACGAGGTGCTCGACACCCGGGAGGTGGATTTGCTCTTGACCGGTGGGGACCTCGAAGCGAAAAAGACAAAAGACAAGGAGACTGCCGCCCAGAGGCAAGCCAAAGCTGAAGAAGAGACAAGCTCGCCCCAGTCGAAGCCAACTCAAGAACGCACCACCGAACTGGATGAGGGACTACAGGCTCGTCCTGCGTGAGGAGAACAAACTCGACCCGGTGGCGGCAGTGGACGAGTGGGTTCAAGTCCGGTGGGTTTGTACCGAAGCCGTAAACCTCTATTTCTGCTAGTTGGAAAGCACTTGGCTGAGTACCTCATCAGACGGGCGTCGTCTTTGACAGGATTAATTGAGAGAAGAGTAAGCCCCTTGGTGGAGTTTAACCCACGCATCATCAGTGGCGGAAAGCGTGTCCTGCTGGGAGAGCTGCGCAAGCTCTCTCCTACAGTCGAGCCCGCACTGCTTTCATCGGCTCACCTTCTGACCATTAAACTGGAAAAACTCCCGCTTGCCTGGAAGCCTGAACTCACCTCACGCGCCCAGGGAGCAGGCTTGAACATCTTTCTTTCTGCTCCTGGCGGGTCCAGCTTTGATGCCCTCCTGATGGGAAATCGGCCCCAGCTCGAAAAGCTGGCGCAGGATGTCGAAGCGGACCAGGAGAAGCGCTCCCTGGCAGAAGCGGTCACACTGACGACGAGCCACTATGAGCGCTCTACCTTCACCTTGAAGCTGGGGTCCACGGAGTTGGTGATAGGCGCGCGCCCCTGCATCATGGGTGTGCTCAACATCACCCCCGATTCCTTCTACGACGGCGGTCGTTATCTCCAGACCGACCAGGCAGTGGCGCAAGCGAGGCGCCTGGTCACAGAGGGTGCGGACATTATCGACGTGGGGGGGCAATCGGCCCGGCCCGGGGCAGATGAACTACCCCTGGAGGAAGAACGGGCGCGGGTGATTCCGGTGGTGAAGAAATTGACCCAGGAGACCGAGGTGCCCATTTCCATAGACACCTATCGCAGTGAAGTCGCCCGCGAGGCCCTGGACGTGGGCGCGCAGATTGTAAATGACATTACTGCCCTTCGCGGCGACAGGCAAATGGCGGCGGTGGTGGCAGAGGCCGGTGCGCTGGTGGTCCTCATGCACATGCAGGGCAATCCCCGTACCATGCAGGACAACCCTCACTACGATGACCTGATGTCAGAGGTCTGTCTCTATTTGCGGGAAAGTCTGAAAGTGGCCAGTCACGCAGGAATCTCCCAAGAACAACTCATTGTTGACCCGGGAATTGGCTTTGGAAAGGCGGTACAGCATAACCTGGAAATCATCGCGAGACTCAGGGAACTGACCAGTCTCGGCTGTCCCATCCTCATCGGTCCTTCCCGCAAATCTTTTATCGGGGCGGTGCTGGACCTGCCAGCGGAGCAACGACTCATGGGAACTCTCACCAGTCTGGTCGTGGCCAGGGTTAACGGTGCTCACATCTTCCGGGTGCATGATGTTAGGGAGTCCCGACAGGCGCTGGACATGTGTGAGGCAATCCTGAAGGCCGACCATGTCAATCAGGACTAGGAGTCCCTCTTGCTGACGATAGCGGAGATAGCGAGCGTGGACTGGAATAGGTTAATAGACTTTGTTGCAGGCGAGTGGAGCTCCCTCCTCGAAATCCTCGTCATTGCCGTGGTCCTCTACCTGATATTGTGTTTTCTGCGGGTGGTCAGGGGCACGGGCTTCCTGGGGCTGATTGTGGTATCCGCATTCGGGTTCCTGGCCGCTTTCTACGTGACCAGTTTCTTCAATCTGGATACCATCGAGCTTCTATTGCGTCAACTGCTGACCATCCTGGTGCTGGTGGTTATCATCATATTTCAACCGGAGCTGCGTCGCGGGCTCATCCGCCTCGGGCAGCACCGGATTTTCGGGGTGTTCCTGACCGGCGAGGCCGCCGTGGTACAGGAGGTGGTCAAAGCGGTCAGGAAGTTGGCCCAGAACAAGATCGGAGCGGTCATCGCCATCGAGCGGGACGCCAGTCTGAGTGCTTACGTAGAAAGCGGACGCAAGCTCGATGCCGAGGTTTCCAGTGAACTCATCAGCACCATCTTTTGGCCGGGCTCACCCCTGCATGATCTGGGCATCGTCATTCGTCACCAACGATTGGCAGCAGCCGGATGTGTTTTCCCACTCTCGCAAAGAGCAGGCCTGAGCCCCACACTGGGTTCCAGACATCGTGCTGCGCTGGGTTTGAGTGAAGAAACCGATGCGGTCGTCATCGTGGTTAGCGAAGAAACCGGAAACATTGCCCTGGCCGTCGGCGGAGAGCTGGTGCTGGACGTTGAGCGGGAGAAACTGCTGGATACCTTGCGGGGTCTGCTGTTGGCAGTTTCTACCCGCACGGAGGCAAGTAGAGAATGAGACATTGGCTGTTGAGGGATTTGGGAACCAAACTCCTGGCTCTTTTCCTCGGCGCTCTCTTATGGTTCTATGCGCGGGGTGAAGTGGTCGATACGCAGACCATCCCTGTCAAGCTGGATATCAAGACCGAGGAGGATGTCATTGTCACCGTTCCGGGCGGGACCACAACCATCGAGCTGGAGGTGCAGGGAAAGAAGAGCGACATAGAGCGTTTGCAACAAGCCCAGCTTTCGGTGGTAGTCTTCGCTCAACTTGACGCGGGCGAGGATGACGCTTCCCCGACTGTCACCCTGTCGGAAAAGAACGTGACGGGGATGGGAGGCAATGTCAACATTATCAGCTTTAAACCCCCCAAGATAACGTTGAAACTCAGTAGGAAGGGCCAGCAGCCGAAGCAAGTAGAAGTACAAATCCAGGGGTCGCCGCCCCCGGGATATGAAGTGGGAGACATATTGGTCTTGCCATCCACGGTAACGGTTGAGGGCCCCAAGACACTGCTGGCAACAGTGGATACGGTTCGCACCGGGCCCGTTTACGTGCCCCCGAACCAGCGCACCTGGTTTGGGACCAGACAGGTTGCCATCGACCCCCACGTAGAAGGTGGAGAGATCACCTGCAAGGAGACCGTTCAGGTATATGTGGAAGTAAGGCTGGTGCGCGCGAAGGTCACTATTGAAGGTATTCCGGTACGCATACAATACGCTGCCGGCTTCAAGTACCAGGTCAAGTTGAAAGACCCGGAAACAGCCACGATTGCGGTTGACCTTGTGGGACCAGAAGGCAAGTTGGACGAAATCAACAAAGACCCAGGCAATCTGGACCTCATCGTCGCCTTCGTGGATGTGACCGGCCTGGGACTCTCCGAGGTCGCTCAGAAACGAACCGTGCGCTTTGTTCTTCCTCCAGGTGTAAGCTTGGCCAAGGACCCAGATGGCAAGGAGCGGAGGTTCGAGCTGGAAGTGATGGTCACGGAACCCAGCCCCGAACCTGAAACATCTTAGCACTTACCCAATGTGTATCATCTTCCATCTTGTGGCGCGCGCTCTTGCGAAACGACAGGACTTCTCAGGAGTTAAGACATGGATTTGGCAAAGTACATTGATGACCTTACCACCCGCGCCAAGCGGGCATCCAGACAAATCGCTACGCTCTCCAGCGCTGCTAAAGACCAGGCATTATTGACTTGCGCCCATATCATTGAGGACCACCGCGCTGACCTCTTGAGCGCCAATGCCGAGGACCTGGAAGCTGGCCAGAAGAAAGGTTTGTCCAAGAGCTTCCTGGACCGTTTGCAGCTCACCGACAAGAGATTGGCAGGACTATGCAGCACCCTCCGCGACGTTGCCGCCCTCCCCGATCCCGTGGGAGAAATCATCGACGGGACGGTCCGTCCCAATGGCCTGCGCATTCGCCGCGTGCGCGTCCCCCTGGGCGTGGTGTTGGTCATTTACGAATCGCGCCCCAACGTCACCAGCGATGCTGCCGCCCTGTGCCTGAAGTCAGGTAATGCCGTCATCCTGCGGGGAGGTAGTGACTCCTACCATTCCAACCGCGCTCTGCACGTGTGTATCCAGGAGGGCTTGCGGGCTGCCAGCATCCCTGAAACTGCCTGCAGCTTTGTGGAGACCACGGACCGCGAAGCAGTGGGGCTGCTGCTCCGTGCCGACTGCCACATTGACGTGGTGGCTGCGCGCGGCGGCAAGTCGCTCATCGAGCGGGTAGTGGCCGACTCGAGAATTCCTGTCATCAAGCACTACGAAGGCATCTGTCATACTTACCTGGACGCAGGCGCTGACCTGGATATGGCTGAGCGCGTTTGTGTCAATGCCAAGGTGCAGCGACCGGGCGTCTGCAATGCCATGGAAACCCTGTTAGTGCACGAGGCTTGTGCGCAAGCCTTCCTGCCCCGCATCGCTGACGTCTTGAGAAGTGAAAGCGTGGAACTTCGAGGCTGTCCGCGCACGCGGGAGGTCGTCCCCGACATGAAGCCCGCCACCGAAGAGGACTGGCGCACCGAATATCTGGACCTCATCCTGTCCATTAAGGTGGTCGGTTCTCTGGAGGAGGCAATCGACCACATCAACACCTACGGTTCCGGCCACTCCGATGCCATCCTGACCACTGACTTGCAGGCGGCTCAAAGGTTCACCCGCGAGGTCGATGCCGCCGCCGTCTATGTAAATACCTCCACCCGCTTCACGGATGGTGGGGAGTTTGGGCTGGGGGCGGAGATAGGCATCAGCACCGACAAGCTGCACGCTCGGGGGCCGGTGGGGTTACGTGAGCTTACTTCTTACAAGTATGTCATTGAGGGCGACGGACAGATTCGTCAATGAGCACATACAAGTGTCAATGCTCAAGAGATGCCTGTTCCCTGCCGGCAGTTGTCTATCTGCACGACCAGGAAGGCCTCTGTGAGTTGGCTGGGCAGTTCACGGGAGAGCTAGGCAGGCTCTTGTCATCCTATTTCACCGCCAGGGTCAAAGTCATCCCTGCCACGCCCACAGGCACAGACCACCGGGGCGAGCCGGTTTGCTGGATGACGTTGGGGAAGTTGGGCAAGGAAGCAGTTCTCCTGGAAGCCGACCCCTGGGCCAGCTTCCTCATCATCGAAGGGATGCTGGGCGGGAGGCTGGCGGCCGTCACCACCATGAATCGCGCCTTCACTGCCATCGAGATCAATCTTCTAAGACAGTTTGCAGGTTTAGCAGGAGAGGCCTTCTCCAAGAGCACTCAGGAAGGGTTTCCTCTTTTCCTGCCGGAACCCAATGCAGCGCAACATCCGGTAACGCGAGCTGATACAGGTGTTATCCTCAACTTCTTTATCCTGGCAGGTTACGCTCGAGCAACGTTTGCCTTACACCTTCCCCCCCAGAAGGCACCACCAGTTGCAAGTGAACAAACATCGAGCAGTCACGAGGCTGAGGCCGGGCTAGAAGCTGTGGTGAGTTCAGGTGAGCTTTCGGCTCAAGAACTGTCAGTGCTGACACCAGGAGCGCTGCTGGTGACAGAGGAGGGCCTTGACCCTGAGGTCAGACTTGAGCTGGAGGGAAGAGCACTGTTCAAGGGAAAGCTTCGCATTCACCGGGGACAGAAGGTCATCATCATTACCGAAAAGCTCGCAGACAGCCTCAGTGAAAGCATAAAACTCGACGAACCGTCCCAGACATGAGCTGAGGCATGACAGCCCGCTGGTGAATGTTATTTAACCTCAATCACCTTGCCCACACCAGCCTGGATAAAATCGTCACCATACGCTTCTTTGAAAAGCGCACGGGTCAAGTCGCCTGAGCAGTGGGTGGGGGCTACTTTTTTTACGCCTAGTTCCCGGAACTCTCTGACGATCTTTTCGATTTGTGCCCGACTGGTTCTGCCCAGATGATACCCACCCAGCGACAGATAGATGGGGCCTTTCCAGTGGTCTCCGGCGCGCACGAGCATCTTGACGATACCCGGGTGCGAGCACCCGTTGATTGCCACCAGACCTGAAAGCCCTTCCGCAAATTGCGCGAAGATCTCCACCTGCTTGAGTCCGCCTGTGCCGTCGCGCACGATGCCTATCGGTGTTATGACCATATCATCCAGCGACTGCTCGGGATTACCCATTGCTATTCTCAACGCGCTTGCTGGCCCGGTAATGTATCTTGTCCTCGAACAACTTCACCTCGATAAGCTCTTTGCTGATAGCTTCCTGAAGCTCTTTTCTCAACTGTCGGACAGAGATGCCCAGCGTGGAGGCGAGCTCCTCTTCCGAACAAGGTCGGCGCTGCAAGAGATTCCGCGCGGCAGCAGCCACATCTCTTGGTGCATGCTTGGTCTCCAGCGCAGCAGCAACAACAATCTCGGTTTCGGCTATTTCACCCAAGCTGGACTGAATGGCTTCTAATTTCTCTCTTGCCACTGGTTTTGCTCGTGAAGATGCGGGCGGGCGGGCCACCGTGTTCAACTGCACCTTATCTACACCAAGGCCTGCGATGACATCCTTGAACGAGGCAATCTCCTCATCGCTGTCGTTGATGCCTGCCAAGAGCATCACCTCCAGCCAGACCTTGCCTTTGAACTCTCTGGTGAATGCCCGCAGCCCACAGAGGATGGTTGAAAGGGTTAAACCCCGCACCGGCCGATTGATGCGCTTGAAGGTTTCTTCCCGGGCGGCATCCAACGAGGGCACCACCAGGTCACAAGAAGCTAAGTCCTCTCGCACCTGTGGCTCACTCAAGAGGGAGCTATTGGTGATGACGGCAACGGGAATGTCGGTGAGCTTCTTGACCTCCCGGATGAGGCTTCCCAGGTCGGAGGAAAGGGTTGGCTCTCCGGAGCCTGAGAAGGTAATGTAATCTGCCTCGAGGCTACTGGCAATCCCGTCCCCGAGATCGCGGATTATCTCCTCGAGGTCATAGAAACGCCCACGCGTAAGTGTGTGTTTGCGCGTTGAGCCGAGTTGACAGTAGAGACAATTGAAGCTACAGACCTTGAGCGGAATGATGTCCACTCCCAGGGAGCGCCCCAACCGACGCGAAGCCACCGGACCATAGACATGTGTACCCATAACCCATTATTCACAAACAGCTTGCGAAAGCCATTAGTCGGCACACCAGCAGCGCGGACATGGCTTTAAGATTCAAAGAGAGGTGCGGGCCCCTAGGCCCACCACACCTCGCCCGGCTTCTCCGTGAAGAGCACGCCTTGCAGGAACTTCACTGCCTTCCTGAACCCCTCGTTCACGCTCATGAGGCTGTCCTCGTGCTCAATGCTGAGCACGTGGTCGTAGCCGATGAGTCTCAGGGTGCTTACGAACTCCTTCCAGAAGTCCAGTCCGTGCCCGTAGCCCACCGTGCGGAATATCCAGGAGCGATTGATCTCGTCAGTGTAGGACTTGGTGTCCAGCACACCGCCCACGGCAGTGTTACCCGGGTCGATGTAACAGTCCTTGGCATGTACGTGATAGACCGCACCTTTAAGCGCTTTCAAGCAGGCAATCGGGTCCATGCCCTGCCAGAAGAGGTGGCTGGGGTCGAAGTTGGCGCCGATGACAGTACCTCCCACTGCCTTCCTGAGCTTGATGAGTGTCTCCGGATTATAGACCACAAACCCCGGGTGCATCTCGAAGGCAAACCGCACCCCATGGTCGCGCCCAAACTTGCCCATCTTCTGCCAATAGGGGATGACTTTCTCCTCCCACTGCCACCTGACCACTTCCGAGAAATCGGGAGGCCAGGGACAGACCACCCAGTTCGGATACTTCGACCTCTCCGAGTCTCCCGGACATCCGGAGAAGCAGTTCACCACCTTCACCCCCAGCTTCTCGGCCAGCCTAACCGTATCCTCATAGTTCTTGTGATGCTCCCTGGTGATGGCGGGGTTGGGGTGGACAGGGTTACCATGACAGCTCAAGGCGCTGATGATGAGGCCCCGGCCCGTGATGTTCGCCTTGAACTCATGCAGGCGCTTCCTGCTTTCGAGCAATTCCTTCATGGGGCAATGCGCATCACCGGGGAAGTTGCTGGTCCCAATTTCTACGGCCTCGAGCCCTGCATCGACGATGTAGTCCAGCGCCTCCTCCAGGCTTTTTTGCGCGAAAAGCACGGTGAATACGCCCAGCTTCATGACTCGCTCCTCTCGGCCTTTAGTCCCGGATTTCCACCAAAGTGCCCTCGGGCACCAGTTTGCACAACTCCTCTACATCATTGTTAAGCAGGCGTACACAGCCCTGGGAATAACGGCCGGGCACGGTCTCAGGCTGAGTGGTGCCATGAATCCCCAGACCTGTGCGCCTGGAGTCCTTTTTCAGGTCTATCCAGCGGGAGCCCAGGATGTTATGAGGGTCACCGTAGGGTATAACACCCTCATCACTATACCAGGCTGGGTTGTCAAGCTTCTCACCGGCCACGAAGTTGTCAGTGGGTGTCAGCCCGTCCTTGCCTATGCCTACCGGATATTGCCTCACCATCTGACCTTTGAAGTAAACAAAGAGCTTCAGTTGGCTCTTGCTGATTACGACTTTAGGATACGCATAGGAGATGGTCAGTTGGTCTCCCGTCCGAATCAAATCGCGGGAGAGATTATTGGCCAACCGCAGGATTTCTGCCTTGGTGTCGTGTTTCCTGGCAATCTTGATAAGGTTGTCGCCGGGCTGGATGACGTAGGTCAGGTCAGGCTTTACGGGTTCCTCCGCCGATGGCCGAATACCTCTCTGCAGGTCTGCTAAGTTCTGGCCTAGGCGCTGCTTCTCTGCCTCCGTGATTGCGCCTTCACACTTAGCCAACATCTCTTTGGTTTTAGACACCTGCTTGCATTTCACATAGATCTCTGCCAAGTGGAAGGCGGCGCGCTTGGCGGCATAGGTATCAGGGAAATCCGTGACCGCCTGTTGGAAGAGCTTCTCGGCCTCGTCAATACGATGGGCCTCCAGCAGCGCCTCTCCTGCAGCCAGAAGCTCGGGGGCATCCTTCTTGTGCAGGGGCGGATTGGTCGGCGCTTTTTCACGTCTGTTCGTACGTTGGACCGGGGGTACAGGCACCACCCACAGATTACGGACTTTGGAATAAAGGAATGCACAGGCACCCACCATTAATAGAAAGACAATGAACTTCTTCATATACAATCTCCTCGGCTAGAAACATAAAGGATGATAAGAAAGAGGCTCAAAGCCTGCAAGCGTTTTCCTGGTCAGGTCACCAAGTAATCTCTGGAAGCATACACCACACCTGCCTCTGTAACCACCAGGTCAACGGGCACGTCACCCGCCTTGGTGGGCACCTCATCCAGGAGTTGACAGTCGTATCCTGCCCCACACTTGACGGTCCCTGCGGGCAGTCTCGACAGGAAGCGGTCATAGTAACCGCGGCCCCGGCCCAGTCTGTTTCCTTTATCGTCAAAGGCGCGGCCGGGCACCAGAACAAATTGCAGTTCCTTGAGTGCAATGGGCTCGCCGTCAGCGGGCTCGGGGATATGGTAGGTTCCCAGGACAAGTCCTGAGGGTTCTCTCAGGCGCATGGGAAGAATCTCACCACTGCGCGCCGCCGTCCGGGGCAGCGCCACGGTCTTACCGTCCTTCAAGGCCTGCGCAATCAAGACCCTAGTCGAGAACTCATCGGGAAGGGAAGCAAAAAGCATGACCACGGTCGCCTTTTTGAAGACCGCCAGTCTCAGGACTGCTTGGGTGATGGCCCGGTCTTTTTGCTTCCTCTCCTTGGCCTCGAGGAGCTGGATGCTGGTCTTGATGAGCCTGCGCGCCTCTGTTTTCTCCATCTCTCTAGCCGTTCCTTGATTTTCGCTTCATAGCCCTGTTCACTGGGATGATAGTACTCCTTGGTAGTGGGAATGTACTCCTGGTCCACCCAGTGTCCCTCGTAACTGTGCGCATACTTGTATCCTTTGCCATGACCCAGCCTCTTGGCACCGCGGTAGCTCCCGTCACGCAGGTGCTTGGGTACAGGCAGCGTCCTGCCCTCCTTGACGTCCTTGGTAGCGGCTTCCAGCGCCATATAGCTCGCATTGCTTTTGGGTGAGCAGGCGATGAAGGTAACCGCCTCCGCCAGGGGTATCCTGGCTTCGGGAAGCCCCACGAACTCCGACACCTGCAACGCCGCATTGGCCACCACCAGCGCCTGGGGGTTGGCATTGCCCACATCCTCGGCAGCACAGATGACGATGCGCCGCGCAATAAAGCGTGGGTCCTCACCCGCCTCCAGCATCTTTGCCATCCAGTAGAGCGCCGCATCCGGGTCGGAGCCGCGCATGCTCTTGATGAAGGCACTGGCCGCATCGTAGTGTCCGTTGCCTGTAGCATCGTAATCGAGCGCCTTCTGCTGAATTGATTCCTCCGCCACGGGCAAATCGTAAATCACCTCTCCCCTTTGATTGGGTTCAGCAGACAGCACTCCGACCTCCAGCGCATTGAGGGCCCGTCGAGCATCACCATCACACATCGTGGCAATGTGGTTGAGCGCCTCGTCGGTCATCTTGACCTTCACCTTGCCCAAGCCCCGCTCCTTGTCCTTCACAGCCCGTCTCAGGATGGTCTTGACCTCTTCCAGGGAGAGAGGTTCGAACTGGAAGATTTGACTTCGGCTCAGAAGCGGGGAGTTGATGGCAAAGAAGGGGTTATAGACGGTAGCGGCTACCAGGATGACAATCCCACGCTCCACGTCAGGAAGCAGGATGTCCTGCTGGGCCTTGTTGAAGCGGTGCAGCTCATCCACGAAAAGCACGGTGCGCCGCTGACCGGCTTCCAGGCGCTGCTTGGCCCGGGCAATAGCTTCCCGCACCTCCTTGCTGCCTGCCACCGCCGCATTGATGTCTTCGAAAGCAGCGTGGGTGGTGTTGGCAATCACCTGTGCCAGGGCTGTCTTCCCGGTCCCCGGCGGGCCGTAGAATATGACGGAGGAGAGCCTATCCGCCTTCAGTATCCTCCTCAAGAGCTTCCCCTCTCCCATGAAATGAGTCTGGCCCACAAACTCCTCGATGGTGCGGGGACACATGCGCGCCGCCAGGGGCAAGTTCGCCCTGAGCGCACGACTTTCTTTCTCATCGCCGAACAGGCCCATACCTCCTGCTCCCTGTTTGCTCTACCCACGGGTGAAGCACCTCGGGACCAACTGCCCCAAGCAAATATATCAGTATCTACGCCCTGAGTCAAGTTTGGCCACCGTCTAGAAGTGCCTCGCATAGTGCGCAGGGACACTCCCGAAGAAGCAACTGGCATAACCCGGAAGCTTAAGCAGAAGGCTTTTGACTCAAGCCCACTTTTGCCCTAGCCGATATAAGAATTAGGACTTGAAAGGAGCGCTATGCTGGTTAAAGATGAACTCATTCCCCGTATCAAAGAACTTGACCCGAACCTCTCCGGGCCCTTCTTGAGACAATTCTCGGAAGCCACTCTCAGCGCCTACCTGTGCTATCTGGAAACGGTGGCGAAGTTCAAACAAGCTGGTCCCACAGAGGTGGTCGAGATCACAGTGCCCGATGAGGCACTGCCTGCCGAGATGAAAGCTCTATTGGAGGCCGGGCAGATAGCTACCGCGACACCTGGATAGTGCGCTCGACCCGTTTGTCTTGTCGTTCCGTTGCTAATAAGGCGAGACCGTCATCAGGAGCTCAGCTTCCTCCGGATGCTCGGCAATAAAGCGGATCTCGGCGCTGGTTAAGGGCTTCTGCGTGTGCACGTTGGCAAAGCGCACCAGCTCCAGAATCCTGGTGGCCTCTTCGTCGTCCTTGAACTCAATTTCCAGCCGCTCATACACGTTGCGAAAGCCCTTGATGCCACTGTATTCCCCCACCGTGATATTGCGCCCGGTTTCCACCAGCTCCGGCTCGCCTCGACCCAGCTCCTCGAAGTCGTAAAGCTCGTAATTGCGACGGTCCTTGAGGGCACCGTCGGCATGGATGCCCGATTCGTGTGCGAAGGCATTGGCGCCCACGCCCGGCTGGTTGATGGGGATAGGTACGCCAAAGGCATAGGAGGCATACTTGGAAATCTCCCAGGCCTTGCTCAAATCTACTCGTTCATCCAGCAGGTTGCGCCCCGCCCAGCCGCTGGCCTTCTTGACCGCCAGGATGGCACCAACCAGGTCACAGTTGCCCGCCCGCTCGCCCATGCCATTGACACAGGTGTTGATATAAGCATCCACACCCGCATCCACCGCGCCGACGGCGCCGGCCACCGAGCTTGCCACTACCATCCCCAGGTCATTGTGACAGTGTATCTCCAGGGGGAGTTTAACCTCCTGGGCCAGGAGCTTGCAGCGCTCGTAGATGGTAAAGGGGTCGTCGTAACCCAGGGTGTCACAATAGCGGATGGTGTCGGCGCCGTTGTCGCGAGCGGCCCCAGCGTAGCGCAGCAGGAAGTCCATGTCCGAGCGTGACGCATCCTCCGCGTTGACGCCTACAGTCCCGACGCCGTGCTCCTTGCAGTATTTGAGCGCTTCGAGCATCATGTTGATGACGTAATCTTCGTCCTTGTCCTGGCCGAACTTGCCCTTGATCATCTGCCTGGAAGTAGAGACCGAGATGTTGATGTGCCTGAGCTTGGGCACGAACTGGAAGGACTGCTTGACATCGCGCAGGCGCACCGTGCACCAACCCGAAAGCTTGATGGGTTGAAGCACCCCCTTCTGTGCCAACTGCAAGTTAGCATTCAGGTAGTTCACCTCGTGACGGGCGAAGGGGAAGCCAAACTCGCTGCGATAGACACCCATCCGGTTCAGGTAGATATTGATGAGCGTCTTTTCCAGCTTGGCCAGGCCCAGACGCGAGGTCTGCACGCCGTCACGATTGGTGACGTCCACAAGATAGATTTTAGGCTCACCGGCTTGAGTCTGAGTAGAACTGCCTGGCGTCATCTCTTCAATCTCCCCCTCTTCGGTATTGTCTTCAATCCTGGGTCTTGTTCGCCACCCGCTGTATCCCGATGTCGATGGCGTCATCTGCCAGCGTGAACTCCCTTCTGAACGCATCCTCCGGCGCGGGACTTTCGTGCGCCTCGACGGACAGTGTCTCTGCTTTCAAATAATCCAGATGCTCCTGGAGCGCTTTTTGGACAAATCCCTCCGCCTGGTAGAAGAGGACAATACGGTCCTCCACCTGGAAATCGGCCTGCTTGCGCATGTTCTGCACGCGTCTGACAACATCTCTAATCAGTCCTTCACTCCTGAGCGCATCGTCGATGCGCACATCGAGGGCAACCTGAACGCCCCGGTGGCTGGCAAGGGCCAGGTTCTCCCGCGCATCTAACTCTGACTCGTCCTCCACAATGGTCAGCTTCTTAACGTTCAGCTCTTCCAGGATCTCCTTCTCAAAGTTGCGGAGCGCTTCGACAGGAGCATTATCATGAGCAAGTACCAACAGTTCAGCCAGGGGTTGACGCACTTTGATGCCCTGCTCGCTCCTGGCGGAATGTCCCAGGCGCGTTACCTCCATGATGAAGTGCATATCCTCTATCAGCTTCTCGTCAGCGAAAGCGGGCACAGCCTGTGGATAGTCACACAGGTGCACACTTTCGGGCACCTCGGGGTCGATGGCGCGCACCAGGTTCTGATACATCTCCTCACAGGTGAAGGGGATGATAGGCGCCAGCAGTTTCACCAACGTAGTCAGGGCTTCGTAAAGGGTGCGATAGGCGGCCTGCTTATCCTCATCACTCGTGCTCTTCCAGAAACGCCTGCGGCTGCGGCGGACATACCAGTTCGAAAGGTCCTCGAAAAAGTGCTCCGCCAGGTCGCCCGTCACCTTGGCCAGGTCGTAGTTCTCGAGCGCCTCATTAACCTCTCGCACCAGCATGTTGAGCCTGGCCAGGAGCCACCGGTCCAGACCGGAAAGCTCCTCTAGCTTCAAAGGCCCCCCAAGCTCCGGACGGTCCAGATTACCATAAGTCACGAAGAAGGAATAGACGTTTCGCAAGGTAAGCATCTTGCGCCTCACCTCATCAGCCACCCTGTAGCCGAAACGCAGGTTGGCGGAGAGGCCCTGGCGCGCATAAATCCAGCGCATCACGTCCGCCCCCATGCGCTCCACGGCCTCGTCAAACCAGATGGCATTGCCTGCACTCTTGTGCATGGCCCGACCTTCTTCGTCTAACATCTTCTCGTAGGCCACCACCGTCTCATAGGGGCACACGCCCTCCAGCGTCACCCCCATGAAGAGCACCGAGTAAAACCACAGCCTCACCTGCTCCCGCATCTCACAGATGAGATCTACTGGGAACCATTTCTGCCAGTAGGACTTGTCCTTGTCCAGGTATCTCAGGGTGGAGAAAGGCACAATGCCCGCATCCAGCCAGCAGTCGCCCACTTCGGTGATGCGCGACACCTCTTCTCCACACCTCGAGCACTTGATTTTTACCTCGTCAATCCAGGGCCGATGCAGCTCACGAAGCCCCTCCAATCCAGACACCGCCAACTTCTCCAGCTCCGCCCTGGACCCCACAATCACGAGCTCGCCACAGGAGCAGCGGTAGAAAGGCAGAGGCAGTCCCCAGAAGCGCTTGCGGGAGATGCACCAGTCGCGCATGTTGTTAAGCCAATCCTCCATCAACTTACCCACGTGGGCGGGAATCCAGCGCACCTGGCGCGCAGCTTCCAGCATCAGCGGGCGAATCTCGTCACAGCGGATGAACCATTCGTCCACCAGCCTGAAGACCAGCTCCTCACCACAGCGCCAGCAGGTGGGATACCGGTGCGTGTACTTTTCGGTCTTGTAGAGGTAGCCCTTCTCTTTTAGGCTGTCGAACACCATCTGCGCCACGTTGCCTGCAAACTGGCCCGAAAGCTCGCCAAATCCCTCCACATAGACACCTGCATCATCCAGCGGCGCCACCACTTGAAGGTCAAACTCCTGGCTGAGTTTGAAGTCCTCCTGTCCACAGCCCGGCGCTATGTGAACAATACCTGTTCCCTCGGTTTCGCTCACCTCCTTCCAGGGGATGATGCGATGGTCGCTGCCCTCTTGAGCCTCAAGCTCATCGAAAGGCCCCTGGTAGCGCAGCCCCACCAGTTCCTTCCCGGAGAGCTTGCCTAACACCTCGTGGTCTCCCTCTAATGCGCTGCCGGCACCCTCGGAAACATAAAGGACGCGCCCCTCTTGCTTGACCTTGAGATAGGTAAGCTCAGGGTTGATGGCAACGGCAGTGTTGGCAGCGAGCGTCCAGGGCGTGGTGGTCCAGACCAGGATGTGCTCGTTCTCCCGCTCCTTGATAGGCAGCGCCAGATACACCGCATCATGCGTAAGGTCCTTGTAGGCATCCAGGAGCTCGTGCTGTGAAAGTGATGTGCCACAGCGGGGACACCAGGGCATGCAGGTGTGTCCCACATAAAGCCAGCCGTTCTCATGACACTTCTTCAGGAAGTGCCAAATGTACTCGATGTTGGCATCGGTGTAGGTAAAGTAGGAGTTCTCCCAATCCATCCATTGTCCCAGACGCTTGCTGGCCCCCACCACTGCCTCGGCGCAGGTATCGACACGCTGGCGGCACTTCTGGGAAAACTTGTCCAGCCCGTAATCGAGAATGTCGCGCTTGGAGTTCAGTCCCAGTTCCTGCTCCACCTCCACCTCGACCCAGAGCCCCTGACAGTCGAAGCCGTTCTGATAGCGCTGGTCCCTGCCCTTCATGGCTTTCACGCGCTGATAGATGTCCTTATAGGTGCGGCCCCAGGCATGGTGCACGCCCATGCCGTTGGGGTTGTTAGCCGTAATCGGCCCATCAATGAAACGGAAAGGTGGCCGCCCCTGGTTTTTCTTCACCAGCTTCTGAAAGATACCTTCCCGCTCCCAGAACTCCAGTATGCGTTCTTCCGTCTGGGCATGGTCAGGCTTCCCGGAGACCGGCTTAAACATCTCACTCCTACTCTCAGTATCCGTCACTTTCTCACCCCGCAATGAAACAAAAACGCCATGGCTTTTAGCACCATGGCGTTTGGTATCCCCGGTTGGTATAGGCTACCCCGGCTTACCTCCCGCCACAGCGACAATAATAACAGGTCTGCCCGGCAAAGCTATCATCACTATCAAGGACTGCACTCCACTTGCAGAAGCTGTTACCCACAATCACACTGATTATAGTAGCCGCCCACTCCACGTCAAGCTTTTTGTGCACCGAGTTTGTCGCGGGACACTCCCTGGAAAACAGAGCAACAACCCAGCCACCTTTGAATCGGTTTGCGTGGCTGACTGGATTTTTTGCATTGCGCCTGACCATGGGGGCTGCTATTGTCCCTGACAGCTTGCTACAATCTTCACCTGTCGCATTGACACTCGTGCGTGGTCACATAGAAAGGAGCTACGCTGATGACCTTGCCAGGCTACATTCCGGTTCTTTATGTGAAAGCCGAGAACCTCCCGCAAGCCTGGGAGCTTGCAATACTCAAGACCTGGGAGGAAGGCATCAGCATCCGCACCGAATACGACCGCCAGGACGAGCAGGGCCAATTCATCGACCCCCCCAGCCGCGATGCCACCCTGGTCATTGAGGTGGCCGACCCCCTCTCCGAACCTCGCATTCACAAGAACTTCCCCGGCGGCCTGGAGGAGCTGGAGGTGTATCGCCAGGAAGTGGTGGCGGGCATTCACGACCACTGGATTGACTCCAGCGACCCGCTTAAATGGACCTATACCTACCACCAGCGTCTCTTTGCCTACCAGCCCAGCGAAGACCTGCACGACCCTGATTCCAGCAAACTCAAGCTGGTTAACCAGATTGAAAACATCATCAACCAGGCTGCCTGCGCCGGCCACAGCCGACGCCTCCAGGCCACCACCTGGATTCCCAATGCCGACCCGGCAGGCGAACATCCCCCCTGCTTGCAGAGAATTTGGATGAGGGTCGCTCAGGATAACACAGGCACGCCCGTCCTCAACCTGAACACCCATTGGCGCAGCCGCGATGGCTACAAGGCCTGGTTCATGAATGTCTTTGCTCTGACCGACCTCCAGCGCAAGCTGGCTCAGCAGCTTTCGGAGAAGCTAGGACAGGACGTGAAGGTCGGCCGCTATGTCGATATCTCCGATTCCTTCCACATCTATGGCAGCGATTTCGCGGACGTGGAGCGCGAGGTGGGGCGCATGAAAGCCGACCCTGACTACCACAAGCGCGCCTGGCGCAGCGACGACCCCATGGTCCAGGTCATCTTCGAAGAGACCCGGCAGAAACTTGCTGCTGACCCCGACTACATGAAATCCAGGTAAGCCCCCACAACCACTTCGGACAGACCTGCTCCCAGCCGGACTGCTAATCCCCCCACAGCGAAAAAAGATTCATTTTCTTCTTGACATTGTTAACATACTGGCCTTAATATATGAATAAAGCTAAATAAAGGTAGGAGGGAACCTGATGCCCGTGCTTTCCACCCGATGTCCTTATTGCTTTGGTAAGATGGCAATCCAGCGCCTCAGGTGCAGTGTTTGCAGCACCGAGGTGGATAGCGACTTCTCGCTTTCGCCCCTCACTGATCTATCAGTGGAGCAGCAGGAATTTATCACTCAGTTCGTCATATCCAGTGGCAGCTTGAAGGAGATGGCAAGGATTCTGGGGGTATCGTATCCCACCGTGCGCGCTCGGTTGGACCGTATCATCGATACGCTCAAGGGGAAAAAGTCCGCTGAGGAGGACCGGCGCGCTGCGGTGCTCGATGCGCTGGAGGAGAAGCGCATCTCACCACAGGAGGCAGCGCAACTTCTGAAATGATATTGGAGGAATGAGCAATGAACGAAGAGCGACAGCGAATTCTACAGATGTTTGCAGAGGGCAAGGTTAGCCTGGAAGAATGCGACGAGCTTCTCGGAAGCCTTCAGCAAAGGCAGGCCGAAGTCGAAAAGGAAGCTGACACCACAACTGCCACGGCTCCCCTGCGCCCTCAACTCCGGCGGCGCAAGACCTCCTGGATAGTCTGGGTCGTGGTAGCTCTCTTGGCAGCAATGATGCTAAGAGGCCCGCTGTCAATGCTGCTCCATAGGGCATCCAGTACTACCGTTCACGTGGGGGACTTACGTCCGACGATGGGCGTAGTCGAACCAATCGTGGGGGACTTACAGAGGGGCGTAGGCGTATCAATTTTCCTACCCGCTCTTCTCCTCATTCTGGTCCTGTCCATCTTCTGGTTGTGGGCGCTGATAGACTGTCTGACGCGAGACCGGGCGGACTTCGCAACATCCATTACCGAAAAGCACGACAAGCTTGTCTGGCTATTGTTCATTATTTTTCTACCCGTTATCGGGGCTCTAGCTTATTACTTTGTGGTCGGCAGATACGTACGCCAGTCCCTACCAGAGGCGAGCAAGAGTTAGCAAAACCTGCCAAGGGGGAGTGACAGCCATGAACGATGAACGGAAGCGGATATTACGGATGCTGGCAGAAGGCACCATCAGCGTGGATGAGTGTGAGGAGCTACTGGAAAGCCTCCAGCAAGAGCAGGCAGAAGTCGAGAAGGAAACGCACAAGGCGAATGCCTCGACCGTCCTGCGCCCTCAACTACGGCGGCACAAGATCCACTGGTTAGCGCGAGTCGCGCTAATCGTGTTACTCCTGTTCTGTGGCTTGCTTTTGGCGAGGGTATTACATGTGCGGGTGTGGGACCCCATCATCGCGGTTTTGCCAATTGTGTTGCTGCCGCCCATTTTCTGGCTGTGGATGCTCATAGACTGCTTGAAGCGCGACCGCGCGGACTTCGCAACGTCCATTACCGAAAAACACGACAAACTTGTCTGGCTGCTGCTTATTATCTTTGTACCTGTTATCGGGGCTATAGCCTACTACTTTGTCGTTGGTCGCTACACGAGACAGTCGCTGCCAGAGGGAAGCAGAAGTTAGCAAAGTCTCCCAAGAGGAGTTGTTGCCATGAACGATGAGCGCAAGCGGATACTACGGATGCTGGCAGAAGATAAAATCAGCTTGGAAGAATGCGAGGGTCTTTTGGATGCACTCGAAGAAAAGGAGCGCAAACCCACCGAGCGACCCCAGGAGTCAAACCGCATACCCTTGCCCCCCAACATGCAACGGGTGTTGGTGGTGTTCGTGGCGGTGGTGGCTGTGTGGTTCGTGCTGCAATCGTTCCCCCCTAGCAGGCTAGTGCTACTCCTGTTTTGGCCTGCCTTCTGGATATGGATGATTGTCGATTGTGGCCGTCGTGATCCCTGCGAGTTTCCGTTTTGGGATAAGCGCTCGTGGCTCCTGTTGGTCATTCTTGTACCGGCAATTGGCGCTGTTATCTACAAGGTCGCGGTCTTGTTGGACTGGAAACGTGCGCATGGAAACTAGCGACTGCGCGCGATGCCCCATCGCGAGGAGGCCCAAGCAATGAATGATGAACGGAAGCGGATATTACGGATGCTGGCCGAGGGCACCATCAGTGTGGATGAGTGTGAGGAGCTCCTGGAAAGTCTCAAAGACAGGCAAGCGCTCCCGGAGGAAGCTCCAGCGCCGGAAGAAGGCCCGCCTGGACCCAGACCCAGGTGGCCTTATTTCCTCCTGGCAGCGGTCCTGCTCATAGGGCTATTCACGAGTGGTCTCGTGATGTTTGCGCGTTGGCGCCATCGCTTATCACATCTCCGTCAGACGGCGCCTGCGCCCACCTCAGTCGGCAAGCGCATAACAGAGGCGGTTTCCACAGAGTTACTCAGAGCGCAGATCCGGGTTCTCTAATGCTGATGCGCACGCGCAAGGACCCCCGGTTGTCAAAGAGGTTGTTGTCGTTGGGGCCCAGTTGGATGAGAAAATAGTCAGGGTTGGCATGGGGGAAGGGGCCGATTTCCCTGGAACGACCCACGTAAAAGGGCTCACTGGCAAAGCCCCCATCATCGACATAACGACCGATTAACGAATAGCGAGGCGCCCCGGGCAGGGGAAACCCCATCTGGAGCGGCGCAAGCTCCTTGGCACCCGCCTCATCACAGCCGTCCGCGCCGGTAAGCACCTTGCCACACTTCCACAGACTATCGTGGTAGGCTACTTCGACGATAAAGTCGCCGCCACCCGCTACCGTGGTCCATGACTTGCGCGCATCAATCTCCACAATCTTGTAATCGACCATGTCACCCCCGTCTGAACGTCAACATGCAACTCTGCGGAACTCACCACAGCACCCTAGACTATTCTCTCGTCCATTCCTGTGCAACCGTTTTTTTTCCAGGGCATATGCGAATATTCGCGCTTTCGGGTTGTGCCCACAGGTGACCTTCCCTACAATTGTACGACGCATTAGCAACCAGGTAGAGGAACTCTGATGAGCATCGATGTAGGCCAACTCGTGAGCATCGTGTCCCGAAAGGACCGCAAGTCTGTCAGCACGCGCACGCTGCTGAAGGAACTCAAGGTCACTGCGAAACACGAGGCGGAGCTTGAACGAGTGCTGACTGAACTGGAGACAGTCGGCGTGGTGGTTCACAGGCGCAGGAAATCCTGGGGGCTGCGGAGCGGGCGAACTTTTCGACTCGGGCGATTGGTTTCCATTCGGCGGCGCTACGGGCTGGTACAACCTGAGGGAGAAGGACACGCCGAGAATATCAAAGTTCCTGTGTCGCGGCTGTCAGGAGCTCTCCCCGGAGACAGGGTGCTGGTAGAACTTGCCAGCCACCGACGAGGCCGGCGGCCGAGACCAACAGCGCGTTCAGTCAGAGGTGGAATCGTGCTCGGCATGGCGCGCGCCAAAGAGCGCATCGTCGGCAGATTCTCCCGGTCAGGCAGGCGCAGCTTCCTGGAACCCATGGGAAAGAATTTGCCTGTGCTGCCTGTAGATATGACAGGGGACGTCCAGCCCCGCGAAGGACAGATTGTGGTGGTGAGCTTGAAGCCACCGCCACAATTACCACACGCGTCCGTGGGAGTAGTGGAGAAAATTCTGGGTGATTTTGAGGCGCCGGGCGTGGATGTTGAGAGCATCATTCAGGAGTTCGGTTTGCGCAAAGAATTTCCCCAGCAGGTTCTCGAAGAGGCCCGGAGGGTGGCCAAGCCGCTTTCGCCCAAGGTGGTCCGCCGACGAGAAGACCTGAGAGACAGCCTCATCATCACCATCGACCCGGAAGAGGCGGCCGACTTCGACGATGCGCTCTCCCTGGAAAAGCTTGCCAATGGCGGTTGGCAACTTGGCGTACACATCGCAGACGTGGGCCATTACATAAAGCCTCACTCAGCCCTGGACGAGGAAGCCAGGTGCCGAGCCGTCAGCGTGTATCTGCCCGGTCGGGTGCTTTCCATGCTCCCCCCTGTCCTTTCTTCAGGAATGGCCAGCTTGAAGGAGGGCCAGGAGAGGTTGGCAAAGTCAGTGCTTATGGAGATAGACCAGCAAGGCAAGCTCAAGAGCACTCGGGTGGTGTCGAGCGTCATCAAGTCGAGCGCCCGCCTTTCCTATGAGGAAGCGGAGAAGATGCTGGGCACGTCCCTTGGAGGCCGAGGCGCACGCAGGAAGGTGACCGAGCTTGTCAAGGATGGCTGGGAGTTGGCGCAAATACTTTATGAGCGCAGGCGCTCGCGGGGCGCCTTGGACCTTGACCTGCCCGAGCTGAAATTGACATTAGACGAGGCTGACGAGGCCAAAGCGGTGAAGCTGGCCTCCCGGCTCAGGGCACATCACATTATCGAAGAGTTCATGCTGCTCACAAATCAGGTGATGGCGGAATACTTCCTGCATCATAAGCTTCCTCTCATCAGTCGCCTGCACCCTGCCCCGGCTGGCGAGGACTGCCTTGAACTCTACCAATGGGCACGGGCTTTAGGTTTGAAGCCCGGTAGGGGAGATGACCGCCGGAAGTTACAGAGCCTGCTCAACCAGGCTCGGGGGAAGGAACTGGAACACGTGGTAAACCTGGCAGTGCTGCGCTGCCTGGAAAAGGCCAGCTACTCGGCAGAGAGCCAGGGCCACCATGCGCTGGCGCTGGCGCAATACTGTCACTTCACCTCGCCTATCCGCCGCTACCCGGACCTGATAGTTCAGCAGATACTGGAGGCGTACCTGACCGGTCAACTCGACCGGAAGCGTGGGTGCGCTTTGCGAAGTGCTCTCACTCCTATCGCCCAACACACCAGCACCCAGGAACGCCTAGCGGCTGCTGCCGAGCGGGCGCTGGCGGAAAGCAAGGTTCTGAAGCTGCTCAGGCGCTCATCCCGGAGGGCATTCACAGGCCTGGTCACTGGCATCGTAGCCAGAGGGCTCTTCGTCAGGCTCGATGAATACTGGGTGGAAGGGTTCCTGCCTCTGGCTAATCTTGCCGATGACTATTATCGCACTGTGAGGCAGAGGACGGCGCTGGTGGGTCGGCGGTCGGGGCGGCGCATCAGGCTGGCAAGCAAGCTCAGCGTGCGCATCCGGGATCTCGACCCTTTAAGGCGGGAACTTGTGCTTGAAGAGATAAGGTAAATGGGCATGAAGGCCTGTCGAAAAACTTGCGCAAACTTCATAAAGATACTTGACAGCCTGAAGACGATGCCTAGACTGAAGTTTGAGGATGGTGACACAGGTGCCAGTGGTATTCACCCGTTCACAAACCTATATTGTATGCGCATCTGATAGGATGCGGAAGAGGACTACTTCTGATTTCGCTGACGGCAATACATGAGGAGATGGCAAGTGTTTCCGGTTGACCTACATTATACCAAGAACCATGACTGGGTAAGGCTGGAGGGCGATAACATTGTCTCGATAGGGCTTACCCAGCATGCCTGTGAGTACCTGGGTGATATCATCTACATCGACTTGCCCGAGCTGGAGGAAGCGGTGCGCCGAAGGACTCCCTGCGGGGAAATCGAATCGGTCACGGAGGTGCGCGCACTCACCAGTCCGGTGGATGGCATCATAAAGGAAGTAAACGCAGCACTGACGGACCACCCCGAATTGATTAACACCGACCCCTATGAGGAGGGTTGGATTGTCAAGGTGGAAGCCAAGAACCTCTCGCAGCTCGATAGGCTCATGAGTTCCAGCCAATACCAGGAATACCTTGCCAAGCTGGAAGAGGTGGAAGAGGAGCTGGAAGAGGAGTAGCAACCTGGCGAGAGAGGCCTGTGGCTATTCGTCCCTGGATGTCTGCTCGTCGGATGAGGCTGAAGGCTCAGACGCTTCAGGTTTCTTCACCAGACCTTCCTCAAGCTCTTCGACATCGTCCTTTTTCATCAGGAAGACCGACCGCGAGCCTCTTGCCAGCGCATAGACGTTCTTCTCATCTTTGGCAGCCCCGACCAGAAGCGTCTCTTCTCGCAAGGGGAGCTTGACGGTGGCCGTCAGCACCGGCTCATCCAGCCCATAAGGCTTCAAGTCCTCTGCCCGGTAATTGGCGAAGCGCTCGGTCTTGAGGTCGTCGAGCAGGTCCAGTATGTCATCCAGATTATACTTGTTGAACTCAGCATCGGCAGGCTCGGTGAGCTTCCATTCGCCCCCTTCCTTGGCGGCCTCCTGTTTCTCACCGTCCAACATCAGGCTCAGGCCAACGACCTTTTCCTTATCAAAGGCAAAGACCGAGCGGTTGCGAAGCTCGGCCGTCAATTTCTTAACGAAAGACTCGCTTACAGTGAAAACCATGGGCGCATCCTCAAGCTTCGCCGCAAAGCCTTCTTCCCACTCAGAGCCGACCAGAAGCGTCTTCTCCTGTATGGTGCCATCCGTTTTCACAGCCTTCAGGGTTAGCCTTATGCTAGGCTTATCCAGTCCGTATGGTTTGAGGTCTTCAGCGGTTGTCGCCTCACCCAGGAGCTTCTCAGCCCGGAAGAAGTCGAAGTCATAGAGGAAATTGTTTATGACAGAAGAGTCGGCCTCGGCCTCCACGGGCTTGGTGAGCTTCCAATCATTGCCGACTTTCTCGGCGACGAAGAGGGCATCTTCACGCTGGATACGCACTTCCTCGAGATCGGCTTTTTTTACCTCAGCCATCAGTCTGCTGCGGAAGTTGAGGGTACCCCTGAAGACCTGCGACGCAAAGTCGGACGCCACCCCCACCACCCCCTCCTCGCCAGGTAGTTGCAGGTAGGCAAGCTCCTCCGTCTGGGCACCCAGACGGAAGGATTCAGTCTCACTGGAGGTGGTGAGCGTAATCACCGCGCGAGGCTCCGCCAGCCCATATTTCGCCGGGTCGCTGACCTCCTCCGCCACAAACTTCTCAATCTGCGCATCCTGAACGCTCTTAACAAAGTCATCCACGGCGCTGCTGTCAATTGCGAGACCTGCGCGGTCCACGAACTGCCACTTGTCATCCTCTTTCCTGAACTTGACGACCTCCTTGGGCAGCTTGACCTCCAACTGTTCCACGTTGGCGGCCACCAGATGCGTGACCTGACGGTCGCGGAAGTCATCGGCAGTTACCCCCAGTTCGTCCAGGATGTCAATCTTCAGTGTCACCACAGTAGTCTCCGCATCATTCTTGGCATAGATATTAAGTCGGTCAGCAAGGGTCTTGCCGAAAAGGACCTTCACCTTTTCCTCGCCCTTCTTCAAGGTCGTCGCAACCACCGGACGGTCCAGCCCGTAAGCAGCGAGGTCTTCGGGTTTATCAGTAACGAAGCTATCTGCTTCCAGGTCGGTGAGCTTGCCCAACAGGTCTTCGATTCTTTCCCTGCTGGCGCGCGCATTGATGGGCTGCAGGAGCCGCCAACGACCCTCTTGCTTGGCAAGCTCGATGGTCTGCTCTCGTGAGGCAAGCACCAGTCCGTCAATATCGTAGCGCGTGAGCTCCGTCAGCCTGCGCTCCCGGAAGTACTCGACAGGTTCGTCCAGCTTGCGCAGAATGCCATCGTCGGTCAGATAGACGGTGGGCTCATCGGCAAGCTTGACATAGACGTTGTCCTTCTGCGCATCGAGCGCGCCGAATTGCAAGGTTCGCTCCTCACCTCCAATGGTCACGCTCAGGCTGAAGCGGGGTGCATCCAAGCCGTAGGCTGCCAGGACTGTCTCGGGCAGGTCCCCCTCCTTGATGGTGCCCTCCTTTTTGAGGTATTCCAGGTCAGAGAGCAGAGAATCAATGCGGCTGGAGTCAGCGCGGGCTTGCACCGGCGCCACCAGCCGCCACTTCTTCTTGGATCTTTCCAGCGCCACCTCCCCGTCCTTGCGGACGACCTTGATGGCAGACACCTCATCGCGCTCGAAGGGAAGAAGCTTCTTGGCCCGTTCCTTTCGGTCTTCGGTAGGCGTAATGCGACTCTCCTCACGAACCACCAGCGTGTAGAACAGCACCCCTGCCAGTAATACCACCACGGCGAGTATCAGCGTGTTTCTGAGCTTCATTCCTGGAAGCCTCCTGACAGACTCATATCCTTTTCCTCCAGAACCACATGACACCGCCTGCAATTAAGACCAGCAAGGGCAGGGCCACCACCGTCAACCAGAAGACCACCTGCCTTGCTCGGGAGCTGACTATAAGCATCTCCTGCTGCAGGGTCTTGGGGCTGATGCCCAAATCGCTTTCTTTTCCAGCCAACCATTTGACACAGTTCGTGAAAAGGTCGATATTGCCCGAAACGGTTACTCCGAAAAGCGGGTGAACCAGGAACTTGTTACTCACGAAGTCGGCATCACCAAAGGCAATCACGCGTCCCCCAGAGGTAGGGGCAGGCGCCATCGGATATGGGCCCGCAGACAACTCGGATACCACCCCCAGTGAAACGGGGCCTTTCTTATCGATATCCTCATCAAACGTGACTGCTGTGAGGTCGTCGAGGCCCGTTTCCGCCCAGCTCTCGCTGGTGGTCTCCACCAGGGGCTGCACCCGGGCGTACTCCCCCGGGCCTTCCAAATGGCGGCTCACGGAGCGAGCCAGCGCGAAGACCGTATTGACACCTTCCAGGGGTTGGGTAATCTGGTGAGGGGGGTAGTGGTTAACCTGGGGCCGCGTTGGGCTCAAGTTGTAATTGCCCTGCTCAATCACGATGTCAGCACCGACCTCTATTCCCCAGGCCGACACCATGTCAATGAGACCCTCTTGAGGCTTCAGCGCCTCGAAGAGCACGATGAGTCGGCCGCCCTCACCGACCCAGCTTTCAATCTCTGCCAACTCGCCGCCGGGAAGCTCCCTGGTGGGGCCCACAATGACCAGCACGTCACAGTCATCAGGCACCCCCGTCCCCTTTGCCAGGGACAGCTCCTGGACCCGGTAGTTGTCCCGCTTCAAGCTGCCCACTACGGTAGAAAGGTCATCGTCAATGCTGGGCTCACCATGACCGCTGAGAAAATAGACGGTGGTCTGGGTCTCCTCGGTAACCGAGATGATGGCCCCCGTGAAAGCCTCCTCGCCTCGAAACTTCGGCGGTGGGGGTTGACCATACCCGGAGAACGGTTCTCTTTCCAGCAGGCCTTGAAAAGCCACGTGTTTGCTCTTGTCTCCTGAGTGAAAGACCACGCTTCCTACGGCCAATTCCGGCAACTTAACTTTCAGCCGCTGGGCCAGGAATTGTATGTTCTCTCGTTCCACGTAAGGGTCAACGTTGTTCTCCACCTCGATCTTGTCCGACTGGAGCTTATACTCCTCCAATAAGTCTTTTACGCGCGGCCACAGCGCCGCCATGTCGCTGTCAGGCATGGAGCGCAGGGGAAAGAAGGGGGTAATGGCGACGGGCTTCTCCAACCCGGAGAGCAGGTTCTTGGTGTGGCTTGATAGCGCAAAGTTCTTCTTGGAGGTCAGGTCAAAGCGCTTGTAATAGCGTGTGTTAGCGAAGCTCGCCATCACCAGCAGCCCCAGGACGAAAACGATTTGCAGTGCCACGCTCAAGGCGGCCAGTCCCCGCCGACTGAAGACCGCCCTTCTTATCCGCTGCCAATTAGAGACCAGCGCCAGCGCAACTCCGAGGACCCCTATGCCCAGTAGCGCAACCGTCCACACGCTCTTCCAGCGATGGAAAAGGCCTACCCCCAGACCGGCAAGAAGGAGCAGTAAACCAAGCCAGCCGCCCAGACTGGCGAGCGTTCCAACCCAGCGCCTTTTCTTTGCCGCCAGCGGCTTTGGACCTACTTCCATTTCCGACTCTCCGTAATGCGCACGGTCAAGAAGAGAAAGAATGCCGACATGCTCACGAAGTAAATGAGGTCACGGGTGTCGAGTAGTCCCTTGAAGAAGCCCCCCAGATGGTCCTGAATCCCGATGTAGCGCAGAGAGCCAAACAACCCTCTGACCAGATGCTCGCGAAACCCAGTGGCAGTGAGGTAACGCTCAGGCTCGGGAACCACATAGGAGACAATCAAGAGCAATAGAAGGGGCACGAAACCCAGGATAGCCGCCACAACCTGGTTGGCCGTCAGCGCGGAGGCAATCATACCGAAGGAAATGAACAGCCCCCCCAGCAGCACCAGCCCCAGGTATCCCACCGCAATCTCCTGAAAATCCGGAGTCCCCAGTTTGGCCACCACCACCACGTAGCATAACGTGGTTACCAGCATCAGCAGGTAAAACCCGAAGCAAGCCAGGAACTTCCCCAGCACCACTTCCCAGTCGGTAACGGGCGCCGTCATCAGCATTTCAATGTTTCCGGAGCGCTTTTCCTCCGCCAGGAGTCTCATGGTCAGCGCCGGTGCTACAAAGAGCAGTATGAAGGTGATGTTATAGAAGGTGCCCCGCAGGCTCGCCTGCTGCTCCCAGTGGATGGTGCCAAAGTAGAAAAAGAACCCGGTAGCCGCCAGAAAGACGGTGCCCACCACGTAGGCAATGGGTGAGAAGAAGTAAGCGTTAAGCTCCCGCCGAGCAATGATGGGGATGTTCCTCATCCGGCTACCTCCCGCTCGCGCATGGTGAGCTCGTAGAAGATGTCCTCCAGCGCCATCAGCTCCCGCTTGAGCTCGCGGATCACCCAGCCGTTCTTAGCACAGCGCTGCGAGATTTCCTCGCGCACGTCGTCGGCCACCGAAATCCGAAAGCTTTGCACTCCATTGTGGCTCGTCCACTCCACTTTCTGCACCTGGGGGATGGCTTCCAGGACACGCTTGATATTTTCCCCCGGCCCTCGCACCTCCAGGCTGATAGCCGCCCCCTCCTCGAACGAACCCATAAGTCCCTCGGGCGTATCCATGGCCACGATGCGCCCGTGATTGATGATAATGACCCGCCCGCACACCATCTCCACCTCGGGCAGGATGTGGGTGGATAAAAGAATGGTGTGGGCTCCGCCCAGCTCCTTAATCAGCGCTCGGGTTGAGCGAATTTGGTTAGGGTCGAGTCCTATGGTAGGCTCGTCCAGGATTAGAATCTGGGGGTCGCGAATCAGTGCCTCCGCCAATCCCACCCGTTGGCGATAACCTTTGGAAAGTTGCCCGATGAGCTTGCGGGAGACATCACTGTCCCTTGTGTTTATCCAGCAGCGCTCCATTACCTCGGCAAGTCGGTGGCGTCTTTCTTGGCGGCGGAGACCTTTGAGCTTGCCTCGGAAGTTGAGATACTCCTCTACCCGCATGTCGTGGTAGGCGGGGACATTCTCGGCCAGATACCCAACTGCTTTTCTGACCTTGAGCGATTCGCCAAACACATCGTATCCGGCTACCGACAAGCGGCCGCTGGAGGCGGGGAGGAAGCAGCACAGGATTCTCATGGTGGTGGTCTTACCGGCGCCGTTGGGACCCAGAAAACCTACCACCTCGCCCTTCTCCACCTGGAAGGAAATATCGTCCAGGGCCGTCACTGGCCCGAAGTGTTTGCTTACATGCTCAACCTGAATCATCCGCTGCACTCCAGTAACGAATAACACCTACAAGAAACAGCATGCTACCACGCATTTTCCAGCTCGCAAGAGTTTTTTGTCCTTGTTTCTGTCTTTTCCTTTGTCCTGGGGTCTGTTTGGCTAATGGAAGCAGGCTCAAGCTTCCATTTCCTGAAGCAGCGCTAACAAAATGCCAACAACCAATATAAAATAATATGCTTGACAAACTGCCGCCCATCAAGCACAATATGATACTGCTCGTGGCGCTCCTTTCAATCAGTTGACGGACTGCCGGGGTCACTCTATCCATTCTGAATGACTTTTTCTGAGGGGCTTGGCGCGCTTGCCGTGCCCTGTCGTATGGTTTCAACTTCCGCCCGACGGTGTATCGAGCCAGAGAGCTTGTAGAGAAATGCACAAATCCGAGCAAATATCAGAAGCGTTGATTCTGGCGGCAGGCAGGGGCGCGAGACTGTCCCGGCTGACCGGCGACAGGCCCAAGTGTCTGGTCCAATTAGCCGGTGTGCCGATCCTCTTCAGGATGCTTCAGAACCTCCGGGAGGTAGGCGTTAAACGAACCTGCATAGTTACGGGATACCTGGGAGAGCAAATTGTTGAAGAGATTGGTGAAGACTTCCAGGGGATGAGAATTGACTATATTGAGAATCCGGAGTGGGAGAAGGGCAATCTTCATTCATTGCTGGCCGCCAGCAACTATCTGGAGCACAGATTCTTGCTTCTGATGGCGGACCACCTGTGTGACGTGAGGATGATAGCAGGCTTAATTGATGCTGGACTGGAAAGTTGCGTTAGACTCGCTGTAGATAGGAGAGCGGGAAGTTCTGAAGATACCAAGGTGCTGGAAAAGGACGGAAAGATTGTCGCTATAGGCAAATCTGTCGAGGGTAACTGTGTCGATACGGGAGTGTTCCTTTGCGCACCCAAGCTTTTCTCCTACGCTCATCAGGTGGCAGATGAAGGTAAGGTTGAGCTTTCCGATTGCATGAAGCAGGCAGCTCTTGCCGGAGATGCGGATGTCTTTGACATCACGGAGATAGATAGCTACGTCCCGGCGCTGCGCCGTCAGGTTCCGCCCTGGTGGATTGATATAGACCGGGAAGCAGACCTGGCGCGCGCCAAGCATTTGCTGGTGGAGACCTCAAGCAAAGGCGCCTCAGACCTGCTGGCTTACTATGTCCACATGCCTATCGAAAATAGACTCGTCTATCATCTTGCGGACTTGAACATCACGGCCAACCAAGTCACGGTGCTGGTAAATGTAGCTGCCTATATAGCTGCCGCCCTTTTCTTCTTGGGCTATTTGCTTCCCGCTTCTATCTTGACCTTCGTGGTGGGAATCATGGACGGTCTGGATGGGAAGCTGGCCCGGGTGACGAATCAAACCAGTAGGGTCGGTCTGCTGGAACACTCCTTCGACCTGCTCTTCGAGTTCTCCTGGTTTATAGCATTGGCACTCTATCTTTACAGGTCAACAGGCAGCGCAGTGGGTTTGATTTACTGCCTGGGCATCATCCTCTTCGTCTCCTTCTATCGTCATACTTACGACCAGTTCAGGAAGGGAATGGGTAGAAGCCTGGACGACTACGGGCGTTTTGAAAGAGTCTTCCGACGGGTGGCAGGCAGGAGGAATCTCTATAATATCCCCATACTGGTAAGCATCCTCCTCGGCAAGCCTCTGTATGCGCTCATATTTATCTTCTTCCATGCTCTGCTAACAGCAGTGGTGTACGCATCCAGAGCCATAAAACATATGTGGGCAGCAGATCGGGCAAGTTCATTTTAGAGGTCAAGCGGCATTGTGAAGGGCAAGATTTGTTTGAACCTCTTGTGGAGAGAGGTAAAAGTGAGCCTGGCGGTCAGCGCAAGAAGCACTTTGTTGACCCTGACGAGCCGGGCGGACGCGAGTTCCTTCCATTGCTATCATATCATGGATGAAATGACACGGCTTAGGAGGTAATAACGGATGGGCAAAATCAAAGTCGGCATCATCGGGCTGGGTAATTGCGCCAGCTCCTTGATCCAGGGTATCTATTACTACCAGGATAAGGACGAGAAGGATGCCATTGGTCTGATGCACTGGGAGATAGGCGGCTATCATCCCTTTGATATCGAAGTGGTCAGCGCCTTCGACATCGACAAGCGCAAGGTCGGTAAAGACATTGCCGAAGCAATTTTCGCCGCACCTAACTGCACCAAAGTATTTTGCCATGATGTTCCCAGAACCGGCACCACAGTGCGCATGGGACGCATCCTGGACGGTTTCTCCGAGCACATGCGAGACTACCCTGACAGGCGCACCTTCCTCCCGGCTCAGGAACCTGAACCCGACCAGGAGGAGGTCGTGCGCACCCTCAAGGAATCAGGGACCGAGGTTCTGCTCAACTACCTGCCTGTAGGGTCGGAGGAAGCCACCCGCTTCTACGTGGAGTGCGCCCTGGAGGCTGGCACCGCCTACGTCAATAGCATGCCCGTCTTTATTGCCAGCAACCCTGTCTGGGCAAAGCGCTTTGAGGAAAAGGGCTTGCCCATCATTGGTGACGACATCAAGGCACAGCTTGGCGCCACCATCACCCACCGGGCGCTGACCGACCTCTTCCGGAAGCGGGGTGTGAAGCTGGAACGCACCTATCAACTGAATACTGGAGGCAACACCGATTTTCTCAACATGCTAAACCGTGCCCGCTTGCTCTCCAAGAAGGAGTCAAAGACGGAGGCCGTGCAATCGGTGGCAGGTGAGCGGCTGGCGGACGACGACATCCACATCGGCCCCAGCGATTACGTCCCCTGGCAGAACGACAACAAGGTATGCTTCCTGCGCATGGAGGGCAAGTTGTTTGGTGACGTTCCCATGAACCTGGAACTGCGCCTGTCGGTGGAAGATTCCCCCAATTCCGGCGGCATCGTCATTGATGCCATCCGCTGCTGCAAACTGTCGCTGGATAGACACCAGGGAGGCGTCCTCCAGGCGCCCTCCGCCTACTTCATGAAGCACCCACCCAAACAGTACACCGACGACGAAGCCCACCGCATGACCGAGGCCTTCATACGCGGCACTGAATAGCCAAGCCTAGAAGACATCATCATTTTGCGGGTGCCGCCTCGTCAGACATCGTGCTCGGCAGGTTCCGCAACCCTGGGAGTTCTAGATATTGTGCGGGAACCCCGCCCACTGTTGGCAGACTTAACCCATCCCTGGCTGGAGGTGGGAGTGGGAACGGGAAGGTTCGCCCAGGCCTTTGTGTTGATGAGGGGGTTGATCCTTCTCCCGCGGTCCTTGAGCTCGCTGCTCAGCGGGGAATCCGCGTGCGTCAGGGATACGGCGAGGACTTGCCTTACGCTGACGGGTCGTTCGCTGCCATTCTGATGGTCGTCACCCTCTGTTTCCTTTCCGATCCGGCAAGGGCCTTTGGAGAGTGTGCCCGGGTTCTTAAGAAAAGGGGCCATTGTATCGTCGCGCTGGTGCCCGCTGACAGTGCCTGGGGGGAACGATACCAGAGGAAAGGGCGCGAAGGACACCCGTTCTATTCCGCTGCGAAGTTCTATACCTGCAATCAAGTAGTTCGCATTATGCGTCAAGCAAGCTTTGTCCTGGAGGATGGAAGAAGTTGCTTGTTCCTGCCACCCAATAGGATGCCACTCGCCGCCAGCCATCCACCAAAGCCGGGAATTGTCCCGGGGGCCGGCTTCATTGCCTTGCGCTTCCAGCATATTGCAGGAAGTAAATGTCCCCATGACAACGCTAATTGTGCTAAATCGTAATCCTTATGACGGAACTGACGTAACATGGAATGCCCTGCGTTTGGTCGAAAAGCTAATGCGGGATGGCGAAGCAGTGCGTTTGTTCCTGATGAACGATTCTGTTGAGCTGGCGCGCGAAAGTATCAAGCCGCCGGAGGGCTACTTCGACCTTGTTCAGATGACCAAAGACCTTATTGCTAAGGGCCTTCCGCTGAAGGTCTGTGGCACCTGCCTGGCCAGGCGTGGCATTCGCAAGGGCGAGCCGTACTATCACGGTGCAATCAAAGCCACCATGCCTTGCCGCTAGGGTGCGGAAAGCATTCTGGTCACTACTTCAATGGCGCCGTCGGGCTTGTGCAGTTCGTAGGCTGCCAGCACCTTGCCTTCAGGCCCACCACAGAGAGCAGGCGAAGCCTCGGTGTTAGGGGTATCTGCTACCGGGATTCCGGGGGCAGGGGGATTATCCATCTTCCAAGCCCTATCCGGTATGGGTCCAGTAGGGCTATCCAGTTTCTGCCAGTTAGGGAAACGTATCCTGGTGGCATAGAGGTCAAAATTGGTGAGCATGACCCGGTTCTGAATGTGGGCACGCGTCCAGATAGCTACATACTCTTTGCCATTCCAGGTCACGTCGGAGTACTTGTGGAGCCAGATGTCCTTGTGTAGCCAAGCCCCATCGAGGATATTCGGCCACAGCTTGTACTGATATTGCCGAACCAAATCCTTATCAGGCGCCGAGCCATCTGCCAGGATGCGGGCAGCATAGAATGCGGATGGCCCTCCCCATCCCCAATAGTTAGGTGAGGACTTTCTGGTCCCAATGAAGAGAAAATCCTCACCACTACTTGCGACCGAAGGCAGAATTGCCTCGCCATGGAATCCATGCGGAGGAATCTCTCCCTGTATAGCACCATCGAGTCCGACTCTCACTCCCCTGATAGCCCTCAGATACTTGAGTGCCAGATGCTCATGGGTCCAGACTACCAGAAACCCCTCCTGGGAAGCTGCCACTGCGGGGGTGCTACCAGGCTCCTTCGATAGCTGCAGTCCATCGCTGTCCAAGATGCGACCATCAGCGGTCAACCGGCTGCCATAGATACGATAATATTTGGCGTCGCGCACATCCTGCCAGACGATGAGAGCCACATCCCCACTAGAGGCAATGCGTGGTAACACCTGATTCTGCGGGTCCTTGACCAGTAGCTGCTCGGTCCTTGCCACCTTGCCTTCAACCGTGATCCAGGTGAAATAGATGTCGTAATCACTGTCGTTACGAAGATCAGCCCACACAGCTACGAACTTACCCCCCAGATATCCTACTGAGGGGGTTTCTTGGGCACCCTTAGCTGAGCAGATCTTAATGGGCGTGGCGCTTAGAAGCTTACCTTCAGCATCCAGCAGGGCGCCCAGGATATTACTGTCGCCCCCCTCCCCATTCCAGCCATCTTGCCAGACTACCAAGAATCTATCTGCGCCGTAAGCTATGTCGGGCACCCGTTGGAAAGCGTCTGCCTTGGGGGACACTGCCATTGCTTCCCCCACAGCAAGTTGGTCGGCTGCGAAGACACCGTTAACCCCCATCACGCACAATGAGGCAATCAAGCACAGCGTGTAGGCCTGCAATAGTCTCATCATATTCTCCCTGCTTATCTGATAGCTTGCGCCTGGACTTTCCCCACGTGTCTTATCTTTCTGACACCCATGAACAGGCTGTCTGCATGGTATAGATCGCCCTGCTTATCCACGGCCACGATGCGCGAATGGCCAATTATTACGCCCTTAGCTGGACCGAACCACTGGCGGCGTTGTCCGCCCCCGGCAAGGGTCTTTACCCAGCCATCCTTGTAACGCCTTACGAATGACTCATCCACACCGTTGGTATAAAGACATTGTCTGACGGGGTCGAAGATTACATAGCCGGGAGAGTCATGGAAACGTGCCTCTCGCGCAGGACCATCCTTAGTCGCACCCGATTTGCCAGTCTCGCCTATCACATCTTCTACCTTGCCGGTTTTCAAATCGACCTTTCGCACCGAGAAGTTCCACCGGTCAGCAACGTAAAGGTTATCCTTGTCATCGAAACAACACCCGGCACCCATGATCAGGTTGAACTTGGCATCGACGGGCACCGTCTCCACTCGTCCGCCTGCAATCTTGCGTATCTGATTCTTATCGAAGGTAAAAAGCTCTCCCTGAGAATTGACCGCCAGGTTGCAGGGGTCACCGAAGCTAGCTTCCTGTGCTGGACCATTCTTGATCTCACTCTTGCCGGGTGTACCTGCCACCGTTTCCACCAGCCAGCGTCCGTCTTTCTTGATGAGTTGACGAATGCAGAGGTTGCCTCGGTCCAAAAGATAGATTTGTCCCTTGGGCCCAACGCATAGTGCCTGTATACTTGAGAAGAGCGCTCGTTCTGCCTGCCCATCCCGGTATCCCATGATGCCAGGTAAGCCTGCTAAGAAGCGCAGACGACCGCCAGTATCCACCCGCGCTACACACGTAGCAGTAGCAATGTAGGCATTCCCTTCTTTGTCAAAACCCATGCCATTTACGCCTTCACCGAAGGCATAGGAGCCGAAGCCAGCCATTGGGGCAGCACCTTGAATAAAGGCGCCAGCGGTATAGTTGCCCGCATAAGGCTCCACCACCCATTCGTCGGCATCCTCGGCCCAGATGGCTCCCTTGCGAGGCGGGGGAATCGCTTTGGACTCCTCACCGGAGGCCAGCGAAATAGTAAGACACAACCACAGGCTCAAGCAACCACACAACCACAAAATCCTTTGCATTCTCACATCCTCCCAATTGCTCCACAGAAAGGCTTTGTTGCATAAAGGATATTGCAGGTCGGGGAGAAATCAAGAAACAAGTAGGAAAAAAGCCAAGAAAAAGAGCGCAGCATCCGAAAAATGATTGGGGGGTCAAAGAAAGGATGCTGCGAAATGGCCAAGAGACGTTATAAGGTTGGCAACTGGCGGGAATACAACCGCGCCCTCAAGGAGCGTTATCGGTTGACGATACTGGTGTCTGAAGAGGTTTCTTGGGGATGGTACGCAGGGCCTTCGGGTAAACGAGGGGCGCCTCGACGCTACAGCGATCTCGCCATAGGGTTTGCACTCACGATACGGGTTCTTTTCCGTCTTCCGCTGCGCGGTTGTGAGGGGGTTCTTGAAGCG